>Ga0123337_10004671_pt1 | contig 13837 bp, 12 predicted proteins | sample frozenSSSSmetaG_FD_89792 | JGI IMG/M metagenome (GOLD analysis project Ga0123337, IMG submission 89792) | Glacier valley bacterial and archeal communities from Borup Fiord, Nunavut, Canada, to study Microbial Dark Matter (Phase II) -... | ecosystem: Environmental > Aquatic > Freshwater > Ice >... | reverse complement strand
TAATAATCTTTTGAGCAATTCGTCTGCCTGGGTATGCCAGTAAACGTTATAAGTGTCGGGTAAAAGTAAAGCATAGACTGTTTGTCGGTTAAAGCCCATAGGGTCAAGGAAAGCTGAATCATTGAATAAAAACATATAATCCTGAGCATCCGGCTCCAGTTTTTCACCACATTTTTCTGCAAAAGATTCCAAAGTACCCAAAGGTCTGATAACAAGGTTGACGGTTTGCATTTTTCCCGCTCTGAAGATACGCACAACATCTATAAGGGTCATCTCTGAATGGACAGTATAACGACCGCGTTTCATCCAGCGCTCCAGATTCATTTTTTTTGCCAAAATCTTAAATACTGCAGGATATTTTAAACCGCATTCTTTCTCCAGTTTAAGACTAAGAGATTCCAGATTGTCTTTGTCGTCGAGCTTTACGTATTGTTGCGATGAAATGTTAAGAGCCGGTGATTTATAAAGGTAAAGTCCTGAAAGGCATCCTATCATCAGGCAAGCTAATATGAGCAAGAGGGCAAGTTTTAGAGGTTTTAATTTCCCTTTAGGCATAAAGAAATACAAACGTACTGCTTTTTAAATTCAGGAGGTGAATTTTGGTGAAATATTTTATTCAAAAGAATTTCTGATGTTTATCATATAATTTCAGGATACAGTTCTTATTTTTGCGACATGGAGTTAATCGAAACGGGATTCAAAGGTTTGTTATTAATTCAACCTAAGGTATTCCAGGATGCGAGAGGGTATTTTTTTGAAAGTTTTAACAAGGATAAATTCCGCGAATTAGGCATAGAGGAAGAATTTCTACAGGATAATCAGTCACTTTCCAATGAAGGTATTGTCAGAGGCTTGCATTTTCAATCGCCACCACATGCTCAGGGCAAATTAGTAAGGGTGATTAAAGGTACTGTGCAGGATGTAGTGGTGGATATTCGTAAAAATTCAACTACCTATGGAAAACACTACGATATTGAATTAAGTGAAACCAATTTTCTCATGTTATATATTCCACCGGGTTTTGCGCATGGATTTGCCACGCTTCAGGATGAAACGATTTTCTCATATAAGTGTACCGATGTGTATCATCCGGAAACAGAGGGAGGGTTAGCCTGGGATGACAGAGAATTTGGTATTCAATGGCAGGTAAACGATCCGGTATTATCAGAAAAAGATAAAAAATATCAACCGTTCAGTTTATTTGTATCACCTTTTTAAAGAAAAAAATAATGGAAAAACATATTGAAGATCTTGTTAACCAATTAACAGAAAAATATCAGCACACAGGACAAGACGTTGCTTCTTACCTCGAAGGATTGTTGGTAAGTGATTATGTGCCATATTGGAATTACATTCATCTGGATACATTATTGACCCTTCAAAAACCTAAAACCCAATACCCTGATGAGCGCATATTTATTATGTATCATCAGATTACCGAATTGTATTTCAGGTTGATTCTGGATGAATGCGAACAGATTATAAGTAATATAAAGTCGACAGAACAGGCAGATGAATTTGAAATGAGGTTAAGAAGGATCAACAGGTATTTTAAGAACCTTACAGATAGTTTTGCCGTGATGGGTGATGGCATGGAACAAAAACAATTTCTGAAATTCAGGATGGCTTTGCTTCCTGCCAGTGGTTTTCAGAGTGCGCAATACAGGACCATTGAATTGTTTGCAACGGAGTTTATGAATCTGGTGCATAAAGACCACAGGAGCAAGTATAATACGGAACACGCGGTAGATGAGATGTATCCATTTATCTACTGGAAAACAGGAGCAACAGAATTGGGGACAGGCAAAAAAACATATACCTTGCAACAGTTTGAAGAAAAATATGATGTGGAATTATTGACTAAAGGCAAGGCGTTAAAAGGTAAAACCATTGGCAGCATCTTTTTAAACTATTTTGCGGAAAATGAAACCATCAAACAACAGCTCCGGTTTTTCGACCTGAACGTGAATGTTAACTGGCCTTTGGCGCATTATAAAACAGCGGTAAAATATCTGCAGAGAAATCCTGAAACCATTGCTGCAACAGGAGGAACCAATTGGCAAAAATATCTGCCTCCACGTTTTCAGGTCAGGATATTTTATCCGATGTTATGGACCGACCTTGAGAAGGAGGAATGGGGAAAAGCCTGGGTTGAAGAAGCCAGAGCCTGATGTCCGGAGGATTTAAAGTCTCAGAATTGACGCTTTAAATCCCAATAGTCTGACAGCTATTTACAACGAAAATCACATTTTTTTATTGCATGATTTCAATAGATTTTTACATATAAAATTGTGTATAAAAAGCTGCGTATTCGCTTTATAATCTTAGTTTTATTTTGTATTTTTGAATCATATAACTAAGAGCGATGAAGGAGATTTTTTATTCAAATGGAGTCGATATTTTTGGGCCTGTGAGCCTGGAGGAATTTTGTAAAAACAGATATTACAAAAGCACCCTGATTTGGTATGAAGGTTTACCTGCATGGGTTAATATTGGAGATTGTGATGATTTAAAACATCTCATTGGTACCATGTCAACGCCTTCACTTAACAACAATACCCCGCATTCCCTTCCCAATCTGACACCACCTCTTAACAAGGCAGGGCTTCCTGAGCGCGGCAACAATAAAAAATATGTGGCTGTTGTCATGATTTTATTTGTATTACTTCTGTTATTGATTGCCTATTATTTTAATACCAAGGTTAATCCGGCTTCAGAACCTCTTCCACCTGTATCTCAGGACACAACGATTGTGTCTGATACCATCGTATTGGATAGCAACGCCATGAGGGAAGCTGAAATAGTAAAAAAAGCCCAGGCTGAAGCCGAAATGAAAACTTATAGAATCAATTGGGAGAAATTCATCACAGCTATGCCAAACGATTATAAGCAGAAAGAGATTGGAGGCATAGATGATTTAAAAATCATTGTTAACAATAATAGTCCCTACAAAATTGACAATATGAAAGTAAAGGTGTCTTATGTGAAGTCAAACGGAGCCAATTATCAGACGGAGTTAATGGAATTCGATAATATTGAAGCCAATGATAAAAAGGAGCTTTTTGCACCAAAGAGCGATCGCGGCGTAAAAGTAAGTTGCACCATTGTAGCCATTAAAAGTCATGCAATGAATATTTGTCTCGACAAAAAAGACAAAAATTATGCAAAACAAACCGGTGAAGACCCTTTTAAGTGTCAATAAACGTTGAGTATAATCATTTAACAATTAAAGTCTCTGTCTTGTGTTTATATGGCTTTTAATTGAATGCTTATTCAATTAAGTTTAATACCGAGTTTAGCAGCTTGAAATAAAGAATATTTTTGAATTAAATCATACATTAAGATTGTTTTGTACCTAATTTTGCAAGTATAAATTAAGATATTCATGCAACCCAATATTCCTGAATCACAATGGCCTAGGGTCGTTATCGTTGGCGGTGGTTTTGCCGGATTAAAACTGGCAATAAAACTTAAAGATTCCCCATTCCAGGTCGTTTTGCTGGATAAAAACAACTTCCACCAGTTTCAACCCTTGTTTTATCAGGTAGCTACCTCTGGTCTGGAGCCTAGCGCCATTGCATTTCCTTTCAGGAAAATATTTCAAAAATATAAAAACTTCCATTTCAGGGAAACTTACGTGAAAAGAATTCATGCGTTAGAACATACCATTGAATGTAGTATCGGCAATATCAAATATGATTATCTTGTACTTGCCACAGGTACAGATACGAATTTTTATAAAATATCATCCATTGAGCAAAACGCTCTTCCTATGAAATCGGTGTCTGAGGCACTTAAATTGAGGAATGTTGTACTGGAGAATTTTGAGTATGCACTGGTAGCCGAAAATGCGCAGGAAAAGGAAGTCAATTTAGATATTCTGATCGTAGGAGGAGGGCCTACCGGTGTTGAATTAGCGGGTGCTCTGGCAGATTTGAGAAATGATATTCTGCCTAAAGATTATCCTGAAATAGATTTCACAAAAATGGATATTCATTTGGTGGAATCTGGCAGTAAATTACTGGCTGCCATGAGCGAAAAGTCAAGTGCCTATGCCATGCGGTATCTTGAAAAACTCAAAGTAAAAGTGCATTGTGGCATCAGTGTAAAAGAGTTTGCCAATCACGAAGCACTCTTATCCAATGGCAATACCATTAAGGCTAAAACTTTAATCTGGGCGGCCGGTGTTGCGGCGAATAAAATTGAAGGCCTGCCTGAAGAGGCTTATGGACCGGGAAACCGCATGCAAGTAAATGCCTATAATATGGTAAAAGGTACAAGTAATATTTTTGCCATCGGTGATGGTTGTTTGATGTTAACCGAGGAAAAATATCCTAAAGGACATCCTCAGCTGGCACAGGTGGCGATACAGCAAGGTGCTTTGTTGGTCAAGAATCTGAAAAAACTACATCAAAAGGAGGCGTTACAATCTTTTCATTACAAAGATAAAGGCAGTATGGCAACCATAGGAAGAAACCTGGCTGTAGTGGATCTGCCGTTTGTTTCCTTCGGTGGTTTTTTTGCTTGGTTAACGTGGATGTTTGTGCATTTGATGTCTATCGTCGGCGTCAAAAACAGACTGTTTATATTTATCAATTGGACCTGGGCCTATTTCACCAAAGACCAGTCACTTAGATTATTGATCAGGCCAAAGACCAAACAGTCTTTTAGTTGATTTTTTAGTCATTTTGAATGATATTGCTGTATTTTATTACCTCAGCTTCCGAACCATTGGCGTTGAGGTGTATCAATAGCTCAATATGCGCCAGCCCTTCCTGAAATTCTCTTTTGATACCTATCAGTAAACCATTGTCGTAAAATGTGATGGATTTGATTTCATCTTCCCAACCATCAAAAAGATCTAAAGACATATAAGTATTGGTATATTCATCTCTGGGGTCATTTACCGGAATAACTTCCAATCTGTCATATTTAGAATTATATAGGGCCACAGGATTGTCTTCTCCGCAAAAAGTAAGTCCTTCTTCATCCTCAAATCCAGGGCCAAAATTTTGAAGCACATATAGACGGAAATTAATCGATTGAATGGTAAAGACCGTATCCTTATTAATATTGCCTTCTTTTTTTCTTTCTGTAAACTCATATACATCCTTACCATATACCCAGCCTGACACCTTTCCTGATCTTATCTTAATCATATTGTAAACATCGCATACACTGTCACCGGAACCAATAAAATACTTTGATTTTGATATACTGTCAATAGTGACTAAAGTCCTGGCGAGATGATAAACTTTTTTTTGAAATAATCTATTCTTATCATACACCATGATTGAATCAGTCAAAATAAACGCTCTGTTTAGATAAGGTATAACGTCAAACGCAATTTTATCCTTTTTTATAGGTATAGTATCTGATGTGTCGCGCTGAATGTCGTCTCCGGTTTGAGCGCATGAAAACATCATAAAAAAATATGGAGGAATCAGAAATTTCATATTCAGATGCAATTTAAGAACATATAGAAACATTTTTATTGCAAGGTATACGCTTGCTGGTTTTTACTGTTCCATCTTATCCAAAGCCTTTAAAACTTCGGTATTCACCACTTTAGGATCAGCTTTACCCTTGCTGGCTTTCATCACTTCGCCAACAAAAAGGCCTAATAGACCTTTTTTTCCTGCTTGATATTCTGAAATTTTTTCAGGGTATTTACCCAGCACCTCTGAGATAATATTAGAAATAAAATCTACATCATCCGTTTGAATCATATTAAGTTCTTCGGCAATTTTTAACGCGCTTTTGGATTGATTGCTTATCATAGCAGGAAATACTTGCTGGGTAGCAGCCGTATTGCTTAATTTCCCCTCATCAATCAATTGAATCAATTCGGCAACCGCAGAAGGAGCAAGTGTAAAATCGAGGATATGGGTGGCAGTTTCGTTTAAATACGATTTAATGCTTCCCAATATCCAATTGGCAGCCGCCTTATAGTTTTTTGTATGTTCTGTAATTTTGATAAAATATTCTGTCAGGTCTTTATCCTCCGTAATGGTTTTGGCGTCATATTCGGGTAAAGCAAGCTCTTCTTTTAATTTCAGGTAAAGTTGTTCCGGAAGTTGTGGCAGATTTTCTTTGATAAAATTCAGATAAGCATCAGACACAATAAAAGGGGGTAAATCAGGCTCAGGAAAATAGCGATAATCATTTGCAGCTTCTTTACTTCTCATGCTGAACGTATTGCCTTTTAAGGCATTAAAACCGCGTGTTTCAGAGGTAAATGTTTCTCCGTTTTCAAGTAATTCGGTCTGCCTGATAATCTCGCTCTCAATAGCGCGTTTCACATTGCTGATTGAATTCATGTTTTTAACTTCCACCTTAGTGCCAAATTTCTCTGTGCCAACCGGCCTGATGGAAATATTGGCATCACATCTTAATGAACCCTCTTCCATATTGCCATCACATATACCGAGATACCTTACAAGTTTACGGACTTCACTGACATATTCGTAAGCTTCTTCACCGCTTCTCAAATCCGGATCACTCACCACTTCAATCAAGGCAACGCCAGCCCTGTTATAATCTACTAGTGTATCGTGAAGATCTTGATCGTGCATGCTTTTACCGCTGTCTTCCTCCATGTGGATACGTGTCAAACCAATCTTTTTTTCACTGCCATCCTTTAATTTTATTTTTACATATCCACCTCTGCAGATAGGTGTTTTATCCTGTGTTATCTGGTAACCTTTCGGAAGATCGGCGTAGAAATAGTTTTTGCGGTCGAAACGGTTTTCGCGTGTAATATCGCAATGCAAGGCAAGTCCCATTTTAATGGCTTGTTCAACCACCATTTTATTGTGTTTAGGCAATGTGCCCGGATGTGCCACCGTAATAGGGCTTACCTGGGTGTTGGGCATCGATCCGAATTCGGTACTGTCTCCGCAATAGGCCTTACTTTTAGTCAGCAACTGAACATGTATCTCTAATCCGATAATGGCTTCGTATGTCATAAATTAATGGACTGCGAAATTACGTATTTGAAACTGAATTTATAAAAGCAATCGCAAATACTTGGAATCTTTATTGGGCAAAAAAAGATGATGCCTGTGAATATCGGTTGTATATTTAAGTCAGCTTGTGATTGTTCTGATGTCTATCCTTGTCGCGCGTTGTCTTTTTTTCCATATTGCGGGCAAGAGCTTCTGTCAGATTTACACCGGTCTGATTGGCCAAACAAATCAATACCCATAAGACATCCGCCATTTCATCGGCCATATCAGATTCTTTGTCACTCGCTTTAAAAGATTGTTCACCATATTTTCTGGCCATGATTCTGGCAAGTTCACCAACCTCTTCCATTAAGATCGCTGTATTGGTAAGCTCACTAAAATATCTTACCCCAATGGTTTTTATCCATTGGTCTATTTCATGCTGTGCTTGCTCTAGGGTCATGCAACAAAAGTAGGAAAATTAAAAAGAAATGTAACAATTTGAGTTATCAAGGATATGATGAGTGCAATGCACCACTATCCTTTGATCATACCACGAGTTTTTTTCTTGCTTATTTCAAACGCAACAAAACGATTGAATATTATGCAGTTGCAAAATGCTGTGCAGCAAGCCATCGCTCAGCATCAAGAGCCGCCATACAACCGCTTCCGGCAGCTGTTACAGCTTGTCTGTATATTTTATCCTGTGCATCACCGCACGCAAATACACCTTCTATATTGGTAATTGAGCTGCCTGGTTTAGTCATCAGATATCCTTGTTCATCCATATCCAGAAATTCCTTAAAAATTCCGGTATTCGGGGTATGGCCAATAGCAACGAAAAATCCTGTTACCGGCAATTCTGTGATACTTCCGTCAATGGTGTTTTTTATACGGGCACCTGTTACCACTTTGTCTCCGATGATTTCTTCTGTTTCGCTATTAAAATGAATTTCAATATTGGGTGTATTTTCCACTCTGTGTTGCATGGCTTTTGAAGCTCTGAAAGTATCCCTTCTGACAATCATGTGTACCTTGCTGCACAATTTAGCGAGGTAACTGGCTTCTTCACAGGCAGTATCTCCTGCGCCAACAATAGCCACTTCCTGTCCTCTGTAAAAGAACCCGTCACATACGGCACATGCACTCACTCCGCTGCCATTCAGTCTCTGCTCACTTGGTATTCCCAGCCATTTAGCGCTGGCTCCTGTGGCAATAATAACCGTTTTTGCAAGAATCATTCCTGAATCGTTCGCGATACATTTAAAAGGTCTCTGACTGAAATCCACTTCAGTAATCAAACCATATCTGACATCAGCTCCAAGTCTTTCTGCTTGTTTCTTAAAATGATCCATCATTTCCGGACCCATAATGCCATTCGGATATCCAGGGTAATTCTCAACATCAGTTGTAATTGTTAATTGACCACCAGGCTGCAAACCTTCATACATCACCGGTTTCATATCTGCCCTTGCGGCATAAATAGCTGCTGTATATCCTGCAGGTCCGCTTCCAATAATTAAACACTCTACATTTTCCGTTTCTTGATTCATGGTACAAAATAAAGGAATAAAACTTGAATGCAAAAATTGAACTTAATGATGTTTACATCGATATATTCCATAAAGATAATTACTTAGAACTCCGCTTAAAATGGATAAAGGCCAGATGAAGTTTAAAAAAAACAGACCGAACTGCAGTTTTTTGTTGAATAAAATGAGGTGAATAAATCGATCAATAAGAGTTTTAAATACTCACAAGTAGTTAAATATTAAAAGTATATAAAAAATATGTACAATAAAAAGAACGCATGTTGATAAGTATATTTATGGGTATTAAATCAATGAAAAGCGATATGTATCGTCTTTAATTACATAAGCTAATAAACGAAAAAGGTAAAAGTTTTAAGATCCTTCTGAAGTGCTTTCATTCGTGCTATCCTGTTTCTTCTTGGAAGGAATACCACTGCTGATGCCAAAATAAAAATCTACCCCTGTAATATTGTTGGTTTTGAGTTGCCCGATCATATTATCAGAGCCAACAAAAACAGGTCCTATCCTGAGGAAAAATCCCATCCTTCCGGTTCTGTAATCATTCATCAGTCCCATAGGAAAACACAGTTCAAATACTTTTGTTTCAATTCTAGGCATCACCATCAGATATGAAGCCTTGCGCATACCTATGCTTTTTTTACCTCTGAAATCCTGTGATACATTGGCTCCAACATAAAAGAATTTAAATACATTGTAATCAAATTGCAGGTTGACGGTTGTTGGCATTTTGGATTTTATAGAGCTGGAAGAGCTATCAATAACAAACAGGGTTCTCATAATACTGTCGGTATATTGAATACCCCTTTGGGTGCTGCTGCCCCAGGCACTAGCGAATGCAGGTGTAATAACCATGATTTTATCGCCGCTATTATTGGTGATATGCCTGTTTTTAACCTGCTGTTTATAATTGATATTACCGGCATCCAGCAAACTGATGCCTGCTCTGAAAAGGTAGTTGTTGAGTTTGCTTGTAATCGCTTTAGTACCTTCGGGCTTGTATTCAAAGGTGGCACCAATATCCAAACCAAATCCCTTGCCCTGTATCTTAGAATTGATGAGGTCGAAGTTAAGCGTTTTAATGTCTTTGAAATAACTTGGATCGGTATAGCCATATTCCACATCGGTTTGGCCAAAAATAATGGTGTCGCTTCCGGGAGCCTTAATTTGCATGCCTCTATTCTTGATATATCCCGTGGCATAACCCAATAAAAGTTTTGGGGTAGCACCTACTTTAATCACCATGTGGTCGTTATTGACAATGGTTTTGGCCACTGTAGCGCCAATTTCACCAAATGCATTCAGATTGATTGTAAAGGCGTTGTCACCAAAAGTTTGGCCAACCTGAAAATTATTAGGACCGCTAAAGGCTACGGAGCCATTTGAGCTGTCAATGCCATAACGCGCAAGGCGGGCCAATGGTTCTGCAACATCATTAATCTGAAAACTCAGGGTGTTTTTATATTGCAGTCCGACGGAAAGTCCTTTGGAAAGTTTGAACATAACTCCCGGTGTGCGAAATTGTGTATATAGGTTCATGTTCTTGGGCCTTCCGTTGAGATTTTCTGATAACCACGCGTCGTCAATTGCCAGTCCACCATTGCTGTTTTTGTATTGGTTAGGCACATTGCCGGTTAACAAATTCCTGAAGGGAAAAGGAAGGCTTAATTTCAGATAGTCATTGTTAAATCCGATACCCATAGTGAGGCCGTTGATATACACTCGGTGGCGGGAATCTGCAATGTTGGCGGGATTGAGTCCAACCTGATGGATGCCGCTCATATTACTGTGCTGCAAACCCAAAAAAGTTTGTGAGTGAATGGACTCGAATCCGATTAAAATTGTACTTAAAAGCAATAAGTGTTTTGTGTATTTATTCTTCATTTTCATCTATTTTTGTAAAATGTTTAAATCTCGGCGTTTGATACAGTTAATGGGCTGGTGTGCGGTTTTTTTGTGCCTGTCAATTGTTCTGGGTGCATTCGGAAGCCATGCACTCACAAAAATTTTATCTGTCCAGAAACTGGAAGTGTTTAACAAAGCCAACTATTACCTCACTGCGCAATCCATCGGTATTTTAGTTTTATTACTGTTCAATAATACAACAAAAATACAAATTTCTGCACTTGCAATTTATTCACTTTTAACAGGTATGCTTATATTTTGTGTCTCTTTATATCTGGTGTCCTTTAGTGAATTAAATGCTCTTGCGTTTCTGCGTAAATTTGGAATAGTAGCGCCGCTTGGCGGATTGTTGATGGTATCCGGATGGGCATTGGCAGCGCGCGATTTTTTTAAGGGGCAATCGATATGAAACAGATCATATTCATGCGCCATGCCAAAACAGAAGAAAGAAGTCTTATGGGGGCTGATTTTGAAAGAAACCTAAAAGAAAGAGGTAAGGAAGATGCCAAAAAAATCAGTCTGTTTTTGCAAAAAAGGGCATATTTGCCAGAGATTATTTTATGCAGTCCTGCAAACAGAACGCGCCAAACCTGCGACTTATTCCTTAAAACAACACATTATAAGGGTGAGGTAAAATATCTGGAAAATTTATATCACAGTGAAGCCTCCGGTATCCTGGAAATGATAAAAGAATATAGTGATGAACACCAAAGCATCATGATGATAGGCCATAATATGGGCATTAGCCAATTGGCTAATGTATTGTGTAAGGAAGGATGCGAAGAACTGCCAACTGCCGGTATTGTTGTGATTGAATTTGATTCGACCATAGAACTTTACACCGGTGTTTTAAAACTCTATATGACACCTAAAGCTATTTGAGTGATTTGAATCAACATACGATGGAAGAAATAGACGCCTTATACGTTGAGGTTGTTTTACCGCTTCCGGTACAAAAATTATTTACCTACCGTTTGCCGACTGAGTTTTTTGAATTAGCAGTTCAGGGAAAACGTGTGTTTGTGCCTTTTGGCAATAGAAAGGTGTATACAGGCATTATTGTTAACATTACCACAGAAGGGCCCAAAAACTACGAGGCTTTATACGTCCTTTCAGTATTAGATGACAACCCTCTGGTAACACCGGCACAACTTCAGTTCTGGCAATGGATAGCGGGGTATTATATGTGTGGACTTGGCGATGTCATGTCTGCGGCTCTTCCGGCGGGATTAAAACTGGCCAGTGAGAGTTATATTGCTTTGCAGGAGGATGTCACTTATGAGGAATCAGAATTGGATGAAAGAGAAGTCTTAATCCTAAAGGCATTAGAAGGTAAGGAAAAGGTAAGAATATCGGAGATAGAAAGTCTGATGAAATCCAGAACTTCTTATGTAAAAATTGTAAAAAGTCTTTACGACAGGAATCTCATTGTAATGTTTGAAGATATCAGCGAAAAGTACAAAGCAAAAAAAATAACAAGGATAAAATTAAATCCGGCCATAACTGAAACTGAAATAGAGACTCAGATGAATACGCTGGAAAAAAAAGCTAAAAATCAGTTTCAGGCGTTGATGTCAGTCGTGGCTGAACCTGGACAGGACGGCATAAAATCTGACCTGGTTAAAAAGTATAATCTGCAGGCTGCGGCGATAAAGGTTTTAATTGACAGGGGATTACTTTTACAGTATGAGGTAGAAACGGAACGCTTTTCAAAAAGAAGTTCGGAGAATAAGGAATTCACCCTAACTCCCGAGCAGGATAAAGCACTCAAATCAGTCAGGGAATCTTTTTTGCACAAGCAGGTAACGCTTTTATTCGGAGCTACAGCTTCCGGGAAAACATTCATTTACATCGATCTTATCAGGGAGCAGTTGGAAGCGGGAAAGTCGGTTTTATATCTTGTGCCTGAGATTGCACTTACAGAGCAATTGGTAAGAAGACTTGAATTGTATTTTGGTGACGTGATGATGGTGTCCCATTCGCGGTTCAGTTTAAATGAAAAAGTGGAAATATGGAATAAGGCATCAAAGGGTGAGGTGAGGTTTCTAGTAGGGCCTCGTTCTACTGTGTTTATGCCTTTGCAGGATTTAGGTCTGGTGATTATTGATGAAGAACATGAGTCGACCTTCAAGCAGAACGAAAAGGCTCCGCGGTACCACGCGAGGGATGCTGCCATTGTTTTGGCAGGTATGCAGGGTGCAAAAGTCTTGTTGGGTTCTGCCACACCTTCTGTTGAATCGTATTATAATGCGGAAACAGGGAAGTATGGTCTGGTGGAATTACATGAAATGTATGGCAAGGCGCAAAAAACCAAAGTCATTTTCGGAGACATCAAAGAAGATACCCGAACTAAAAAAATGAAAGGCATTTTTACGGATGCACTCATGAGTCGGTTAACACATTTACACGATGAAAAGGCTCAGGCTATATTGTTTCAGAATCGAAAAGGATATGTTCCTGTTCTGGAGTGCAGTGTATGTGGCTGGGTAAGCAAATGTATCAATTGTGATATCGCCATGACGTATTACAAATACTCCAATAATCTCAGATGTCATTATTGTGGATATCATCAGGCCAATATTACCAAGTGCCAGGCTTGTGGCAGCCATGCCATGACGATACAGGGTTATGGTACGGAAAGGATAACGGAAGAACTGCAATTGTTGATGCCGGAATTGCGCATTATCCGGTTTGACCAGGATAGTACCAGGCAAAAAAATGCATTTAGAAAACTCATCAATGATTTTGAAACAATGAAAGCTGATGTGATGGTGGGGACCCAAATAGCAGTGAAGGGGCTTGATTTTGAAAATGTTCAACTTACGTCTGTGATTAATGCCGATCATCTGCTTAATTTTCCTGATTTCAGGGCTTATGAAAGGACTTTTCAGCTTTTGGTACAATTAGCCGGCAGGGCAGGGAGACATGGACAGCCCGGAACGATGGTGATACAGACACGGCAACCTGAGCATCCTTTATTAAGAGCTGTTCAGCATTTTAATTATCTGGAAATGTACCGTCAACAAATCGTAGAACGCAAACAATTTAACTATTCGCCTTTCAGTAAAATGATCCGTTTAACCTTAAAACATAAGTCTCCTGATGTCATTAATACAAGTTCGGCAAGATTCAGCACCTTGTTAAAAAACCAGTTGGGGGCAAAGGTACTGGGTCCGGAAACACCTTATGTATCAAAAATAAGAAACCTGCATTTGCGGAATATCCTCATTAAACTGGATATCGCAAATGATCAACCAAAAGCTGTGAAGGCATTTATATTAAAGACTTTTGATTTTCTGGTGCAAACAGATCAAATCAAGGGTTTACAATTGCTCACAGATGTGGATTGTTATTAAATATTGGGCAGTAATAAATAGAATCTTGAGTAGGGCTACTTACATTGTTTTTCCAAAATTAAGATAAAATGTAGATTGG
>Ga0123337_10004670_pt1 | contig 13839 bp, 6 predicted proteins | sample frozenSSSSmetaG_FD_89792 | JGI IMG/M metagenome (GOLD analysis project Ga0123337, IMG submission 89792) | Glacier valley bacterial and archeal communities from Borup Fiord, Nunavut, Canada, to study Microbial Dark Matter (Phase II) -... | ecosystem: Environmental > Aquatic > Freshwater > Ice >... | reverse complement strand
TTAAGGAAAGTTTTGTAAAAATATTAATGTTGGCTATTGATCAGCCTTTTTTCGAATGCTAAATTAACCCTTAAATGTTATGTGATTATTAAGCAATGATTAACCTAGCATTAATAATCATTCAATCGGAAAATGCGCATTGTGGCCAATCTTAAAAGTATATTTATAAAAATCTGGGGAATGTTTGCTCATCATTAAATTACAAAAAAAGCAGCCCGTTAAGTAGCTGCTTTTTTTTCTTGGTTAATTGAAATTATTTGCCAAAACTAGTCCATCCTTTATACCAGCTTGCATTTGCTCCAGATGGCGCTATGCCACCAATAAAATCAACTTTAGTGATAAAGGGACGTGCTGTGATAATGGGATCATCAAAGTAAGTATTTGTTGCAGCAGGAATGACTACTGCAGAATTACCAAATGGTCCAAAATCGGGTGAGATATAATCGAAAGGCCTGGTGTAAGTATTTTGTGCGGCAGTCTGATTGATGATTTTATTTTTTGTATTTGCTGTAAACCAATTGGTTAAAGTTGGCAAATCATAGGTTGGCGTGCCGCCTGAAGTATAACTCAACGGCGTTTTGCAACTGATTAATAAGATACCGCTTAACTGTAATGTACCTGCCGTAATATTCAGATCAGTATGTGTTCCGGAAGATGCATCAATCAGGATGCCAGTTGACCAACCAACAAATGCTGAATTAAATATAGACAAAGAAGAATTTCTCCGTATCTGCACGGCTGCTCCCAAGTAGTTGCTATTGCCTACGTTTTCAGGCGTTGCCAATGGGCCAAAAGATGAAATATTAGAAAATACCGCCTTTGTCTGTGGTAACAAGGCGCTACCGCTTCCATCATTATCGCTTTCAAAACTTTCTGATTTAGATACATCCGCAATCGAAGAATCCCGAACAATTAAACCAAATTGTACGCTTCCGCTAAAGCCATTGTCAGTATCAAAGTCATCATCTTGTGTTTTGTAAGCAATCAAGTATTTGCAGTTTACGGTACCGCCAAACCATTCGAAAGCATCGTCTTTTGCATAAGAAACCTGGATATGATCAATTACGGTTTTGCTTCCCACGCAAGCCATGGTTAATGAGTTAATTTCCTGGTTTGGTAAAAATGCATAGCCTGCGTATTCAATTCGAACATATTGCAATACCCCTGAGCTGTCATCATTTATTGGAGTTGGTACCAGCGCATCGCCCGATCCTGCATAGCCATCTTTTGCAGCATTGTTGACACTAAATCCACCTTCAGGTATGTAAAGACCTGGGGCACCCCCATTACTGGAATTAATAGCTGCTTTTCCCAACAGTTCAATACCTCCCCAGTCACCTGATGTAGGTGTGGGAGAAGCAGAAGTAAATATGATGGGCTTTTCCTGAGTGCCTTTGGCGACTAATTTGCCTCCACGGTTCACTATCAAAGCGGCTGTGTTTGTTCCCGCATAAGCTCCTTTAACGGTTGCACCAGCTTGCACAGTTAATGTTACACCAGCATCCACATATACCAAACCGGATATATTATTATTATCAATAGCCAGTAATGTGGTGTCTTTAGTGATATGGTTAGAAAGTGTTACTGTTTTTCCCGTTGTTCCACCGCCTGTTCCTGGTATTGTTACTATAATCGGTTCTCCATCTACTTCAATTTTGCGACAAGCTGAAATACTGATTGAAGTAACAGCAGCGATGTAAAAAAAATACTTTTTCATATTTATCCTTTTGTTTGTTGTTTGTTTTTATAAAAATTATAATGAATAATTGAATGTTACACTGTAAGTACTTCCAAATTTTCTTGTGAAGCGATACGGATCCTTACCCTTTTCAAATTTTGTATTGCCATCACTGTTTTGGTAGAAATACTGAGTGCCATTCAAAATATTTGAAACATTCATCCGTATTTCTGCCTTGCTGTCCAGTATTTTTTTGCCTAGTTGAAAATCAAGTACCGGCCTGGCTGCCTCCCAAATATCAGGTACGCCGCTAATTGCAACGCCTGACTCACCAACAAGATATATGCGTTTTCCAATCTGGTTAAAAAGCACTGTAGCATTCAATCCTGCTTTCTCCAGATCATACATAAGCCCAACATTGAGCAGGTAGTTTGACTGGCCTTGCAATGGTCTGTCAATTTGCCTGGCTGCATCCTTTACATTACTATATATGTAGGCAGCATTTGCCTGTACAGTGAAATTTTTAAAGCCGTCAATCATATCGAGGCGTTTGCGTATTTCGGTTTCGACTCCATAGGCTTTGGCTTTTTCAGGATTTAAATAAGTGAAAATAGCACCTCCCTGTTGCAGGTATTGCTCAATTGGCTTTTCGAAATATTTATAAAAAACACCGAGTGTAAATGTTTCGCCAGAACGTGGATACAATTCATATCTTAAATCAAGATTGGATACTTTGGTACGCTCCAATTCTGAATTTCCCTGTACGGCAGAATTGAGTTCAAAATCATAGAGGGTTAACGGTGCAAGCTCCCTTTGCTCCGGGCGAATAACAGTTTGTGAACCGGATAAACGGATATTAGTTTTGCCGTTCACTTTATAAGTAGCATTGATACCCGGCAAGAAATCCCGTTGTTCAGTATGCCTGTGGCGGGGATCCCATTTTTTTACGGATCCAAGTAACTGATCAAAATTTTCTACTCTTAAACCCCACACCACTCTTAGTTTGTCAGTAAACTGATTATCAAACTGCACAAAGCCTGCATTCAATATTGTATTAGCCAGGTACCTGAAATTGCGGTTATTAATTGAATTGAAAGAAAACATATTATCTGAACCGTCACCATAATTTCCGGCAGCAAATATTTTGTCAATCGGCAATTGTCGCAGTGCCGGATTATCAAAGCCAAAGTTTAAATAACTGGCAAAAAGCTGTGCATCAAATAAACGGTCTTTTACCTGTAGCATATACCCCCCCTTTACAGTCTGATTTTGACCAAATAAAATGTAGGTTTTGGACAAATCACCGCCAGCTGTATAAATATAATCGTTCAAAGTTTGAAAAACACGGCTTCCACTTTCTTGTGCCAATGAACTACCCACTAAAAACTGGTAGGATTGCTGGGAGCCCGTTGGTCTTGTATACTGATAGCGGCGCTGGTCAGGGGAATAGCCATCCAATATATTAAAAGAGCCATACCATTTTAATTTGAGTTTGCTGGCCACAGTATGCTCACCATTTAGCTGTGTTGTAAAAAACGTATTTTCTTTAAAACCAAGCTCACCGCCTTGCACATCATCAGCTGTGTTGCTATTTACACCACTACGTTTAATTACATAATTATTAGTATTCACATTTACAATCGTCTTGCTGGTAATTTTATTATTGGCATTCAATTGCAACGAAAAACTTGCCAATCCACCGAGGGTAACCTCCTGAATATAGCGGTCATCATCATAGCTGAATTGCTGATCAAAATTTCCATTTTCCAATGTTTGTAAACGGTTCAACACATCTACCATCCGGTTTGTTTTGCTGTAGTTGATACCCAATATACCACCTACTTTTTTTCCGAACAATAAGCCGGTAAAGCCACCGTTGGCCTGAAAGGAAACATTTGGTGAAATATTGTTTGGAGAAGTAGCCCAGTTATTATTCATTTGTTTACCAATGGCGTTCTTTTCTCCCTGGCTAGAAAGAGTAAAAGCTGATTTGGTTGTATAACCATCCGGCAATCCTCTTGTGCCATCATCAATACCCAGCCAATCTGTTTTACCGCCCTTTGCTTTATAAAAATCTTTGCCAATTGTCTGGCTATTGAAGCCAGTACCAATTTGAACATTCAGGAAATTTTTTGCTGGGATGTCTTTGGTATTGACCTGTATCAATCCCCCGGCCCATTCACCCGGAAGTTCCGGTACAAATGCTTTATTAATGATGATATTATCTATCATAGGGGCAGGAATAATATCAAAAGAAAATGTTTTACGATCGGGTTCTGTGCTGGTTAGCAGTATGCCGTTTAGCATGGCCTGGTTATATCGGTCAGCTAGTCCCCGAATCACTAAAAACTTGCCGTCAATTACACTGGCACCGGGTGTACGTTTCAATACCTCTCCTGTATTTCTATCGGGCGACCGCTTGATGGTTTCTGCAGAAATAACGGATGCTACTGTATTCGTATTCCTTTGAAATGTAATTAAAGATGCAGCAGTTTCTCTTCTTGCTGTGCTGGTGGTTCTAACAATTACACCTTCCTCTGTTTTTGATTTTTGTACAAGTGAAACATCCTGTGTGGTCACTTTACCATCTGCCACTACAATTTCATCCACTTGTTGTGATACGCCGTTGTAAGAGAATATCAGTGACACTTTTGCATTTATATCTACGTTCAAAATATAACGACCTTCAAGGTCAGTTGAAGTTCCTTTATTATTTGATTTTACAATTACCGAAACTCCTGAAAGTGGCAGCCCCGATTTTGCATCTGTAACCTTACCTTCAATTTTGCCTTTCTGAGAAAATGAATTAAAACTGAAAGTAAAAACCATTATTAATATCCCTAACAATCTCATGCTTTTAAATTTATGCAAAGAGAAGCTTTGAATGTTAAGCGAAAGTGACGCTAATGTTACGGGATTGTTACGGAAATGTTACGGAAATGTTACGCAGAGTGCAGGCAAAAGAACCATGCCTTATTAATGGCGATTGAGTAGTTATTGTTGTTTTTACTGGAGTGTTTGTTTCCACCAGCAATTAAGGATATGTAAGACGAGCTACCTACTTTCCCAAATAAATTACTTGTTCAAGAATTCAAATATTCCTTTCAACGTGTTTTCAGGATCTACATTTAAAGATTCCTGGTCGAATTCCGCTGATAAATTTTTTACACTTTTAAACTCTTTTATGATAGCATTCCGGGATACTTTAAATTTCCTGATTGCTTTTGTCGCAGCATCGGTGTAGTAGTATTCATAATTTAAATTAAACTGGCGCAACTCCGATTGAACATAGTTAGTCGATACAATTCCCAATTCACCGGTGTACTTTTTATACAAATTGAAATGATTTCCCTGTGATACCATTTGATAATAAGTTTTATCATTGGCACCAATTATTGGTCCGTATATAAACAACAATTCCTGTGCAACCCCTTGCCCAATATTCCTTTGGAATTTAAATGAATCAACTAACCCCGGCGCCTTTATAAGTGACCTGTCAGGATTTGCGACGGTATAAAATTCGAGCTCCTGGTTGAACGTATTATAACTCAGAAAAATATTGTTAGCAATTTCAGTGGGTGCAAACATGCTGCCCTTATGCTTTTCCCCGAATAAGTAAGGTGAACCTATTACCTTATAATTTGAGACCCGAATGTAGGTTCCATTATCCTTTTCAATTAACAGCCTGTTATAAGCTTGAGCCGCATCAAAATAAGATGCCTGCTGACAAATGGAAATTTTGGCAATCAGTAAAAAAACTACTAAGAAAATTAAATTAATACGCATATAAATAATTGATTCGTTTAAATATTGTTTCGGACTAAAGCAACAATCTCGGAAGTATCAAAAAAGAATAAATTTCACTTAAAAGATATAACGTGTAAATAAGCAGCGATAAGTTTTAAGAAAGAAAGGTAAGTAATCCTTGATAACAAAAAATATTATAAATTGAAATGGCCACTATAAATAGCGGCCATTTCAATTTATAATTTACAAGCTTATGGCCTTGCACTAACAAATGTAAGCGTATCAAAAAATGCACGCAATGGATTATTATTATAATTCCAGCTTACATACATTTTTTTAGGCGTTACTGTGCCATCAAAACGACTAATACCAGCACCAGCACCAGTATACATGGTTATAACTGTACCTGGCGTTTTATTAAATACATCTACAACCAGATCAGTTGTAGGGTTAAATACAACCTCTGGAGCGATACCGTTACCATACCAGCTTGTTGCTCCTACACCGGTACCGATTGGATGCCCAATTGATTTAACCTCAGGCCAGTAGAAAACCACTGAATTGGGTCCCGTTGTAACCATATGAACCGTTTCATCATACGGAAATGTATAAGGAGTTCTATTGTGATATCCCTGCAATCTGTAAATACCATCGTATTTATTTTTAATGGTAAACCCAATTACTACATCTTTAGAATTTTGTGCTAGCTGATACCCGGCACTAACACTTGTAATGGTAATACCAATTCCATAACTGATATTCGGATCCAATAAATTTGAATTGTTAACTGTTAATTCAAGATTACTAATTGACCGCTCACCTGCTTTTATTACCGGATCGGTAGTACTTATACTGTAGCTTCCGGCTGGCAATGGTGTCAATCCTTTTGCAGTAACCAATGCATTCGCAAAGGCTAGTTTCATTGTTATATCAGCAGATGCTGCTGCATCACCCTCAATTGTGATGAACGGACCAGCAACTTTAAGAGGAGCTGCTTGGCCTGTGATACCCACAACTACGGGGCTTATTGAAGCCTGCGGAAAAGCAACGCCCCTTATTTCCTTCACAATAATACCGTATTGACCATTGTCATATCCTTCATCTTTTAAACATCCCGTACCACCGAGCATTAAAAGTGACGAAAGAAATATGGCTGTTATTATATTTTTCATTTTTTGCCTGTTTTATTTATGATTAATTTAAATCCCAGAAAATCTTTCCAGTGAATACATCAATTGTTCCTTCCGCACCAACATTGGTAGCATTATAATTATATTCGTTTTGAGGATACAACAAACGTCTTGGTATTTTAGTTGAAGTATTTGCAGGATCCACTGAAATTGGAGGACCTGGATCATAACCAACAGGAGTTCCTAAAACATAATCAGTTCTTCTATAATCTGTCCATGTTTCAAAGGGTGCAATGGTATTTAGGGCAAACCACTTCTGAGAAAGAATGGTAAATAATCCACCGCCTGCAGCGTCGTAATCAACATCTGGATAAGTTTCATTTCCAACAATATAGGTATCGGCATTCGTTGAAGTTAATCCCAGCCAAACAAAAGACTCACGAATAGCCGCAGTGAGCAATTGCTTTGCAGTAGGTCCTGTTGTAATCACACCTCTTTGTCTTGCCTCAGCCTGTAAAAATAGGCTTTCAACACTTGTTAAAATCCAGGCTCTCGAAGCTGCACCATTTGGAGAAAGTCCAGGACCACGTACAGTAGACAATTTTGAACCAATCAGATCCTGATCACCAGACGGTGTACCAAAAGTAATTCCAGTTTGACCTGCAGTAGTTCCATCAGGAGAAACATAGAAACGATTGATGCGTGGATCACCATTATACCGATAGTACTCAAGAGCGTACTCACCAGCCCTAAACTGATCACGTTGGCTGCCTGAACCACTTTCGTTAGTATTGTAAAAGCGATAATAAGGCTGAGGCTTAGATCCTGAAAATCCCGGATTCAAATGAGCAGACTCTCCTGCGCCCAAAAAACCTTCAGTTGAGACCTTGGCAACCTGCTCGGCAACATTTATTCCGGCAGCAACGGTTGTTGTTGCACTTCCATTGTGTAAATGAATCAACATTCTTAACCGAAGTGTATTGGCAAATTTTATCCACTTAGTATTATCACCACCGTAAACAAGGTCTGAGGTCGCCTTTTCCGGATTTGATACGGCATCAGCCGTAGCTCCTTTTAACAAAGTGATTGCTGTATCCAATTGCTTGAAAATATCTTTATAAATATCTATGCCTTTATCATATTTTGGCGTTGGCACCACAGTACCTTTAAACGCTTCAAAATAAGGCACATTATTATAAACATCCACCAGCATTTGAAAATTATGAGAACGCATGATGCGTCCTACAGCATCATAAAAGCCCTGGCCTGATGCAGCAGCTTTTGTTTGCATTAGGTTATAATTGGTTGCATTGGCATACAAATTATTCCAAATACCTACTTGAAAACCGTTTGTAAACCGATAGGTTTCAATATCAGTGATGGATTGGTAAGATCCAGAGCGTGCCCAGTATCCCATCCACATTTGAAGAAAGGCCCAGTCGCCGGCAATTTCTGAACTGGTGAATTGTTGGGCACCGGGTAGTAGTACGGATGGCGTAACGGAAACATCTGTTACACTATCAGGATTCGAATTAATATCGAACTTTTCTTTTTTACAACCAGCGGCAAAAAATACGCCTGCCAATGTTGTAAATATTATTATTTTCTTAAATCTCATTTTATTGCTAATTTTTTATTTTAAAATCTAATTACCAGGTTAGCACCAAAAATCCTTGTTGGAGGCATGTTGTAAGCAGTACTTCTTCCTACGGCATTACCGGTATAAGCGGAGTTTCCGTTGGCAGAAAATTCAGGATCAGTCCATTGATTTGATTTTGGTAAAAACATCAACAGATTTCTTCCGTTTACACCAATGGTAGCACCTTTAATTACATTTGATACGCCAGATCCAAAAATCTTAACGGGAATTTGATAAGTTAATGCAACTTCTCTTAATTTCCAGAAAGCACCACTGGCAAGATAGTTGGTGGTAACATCGGTATTTAAGTCGCTATTGTAGAATAAACGACCGTAAGTCTGGGTATACACATCTTTGTTTTCTACAAACTTACCAGATCCATCATCATACACTGAATTAGGGAATACAAATGCCCGACGACCATTGGCAGCACTGCGTTCTGAGATTCCATTGTCATCCAAAAATCCGCCTAATTGGTCAGCCACAATTTGATTGCCCGTGCGATAATCAGCAACTGCACTAAAGCTCAAACCTTTCCAACTTACATTTAGATTAAGACCAAGAATATGCTCCGGCATTGTTTTTCCAAACAAAGAAAGATTCGGATTCTGAGTTGGCATACCCGTGCTGCGATCAACAACTACACGACCCTGGTCATCTCTTACGTAATCAGTTAATTTAAATACAAATGCAGACTGTCCAACAATTGCATAGTTGAAATTACCAATACCTAATTCACTTACACCATCAACAATCGAGGTAACCTTATTTTTTTGGTTGGTATAGTTCACCTTAAAATCGATGTTAACATCTCCAATCTTTACCAGCGGAGTCAATTTCAAATCGAGTTCAAGACCTTTATTGGTAAATGACGCCGCATTTTGCACTGCAGTGGTATACCCGGTAGTATTTGATTGCTGCACACCAATAATCTGATCCGTATTATCCTGGTTGTAATAGGTAGCTTCAAAATTGATTCTGTTTTTTGCAAAAGCTAACTCAACGCCAATTTCTTTGTTAACTACAAACTCAGGGTTGTAAGTATTCGATACTGTTGTAGATGTAGCCTGAAAACCCAGAATATCCCCGTATGGAAAGAAAGTAGAGGTAGCAAATACATTTTCGAATGCATAAGCACCAAGGTTTACGTTACCAGTTTTAGATACAGCACCACGAATTTTTGCAAAACTAATCATATTACTATTTTGCAATGCCGGAATAACCTGGCTTAAAACGATGGAAGCACTTGCGCCAGGGTAAAAGAATGCGATATCACTTTTATTAAAGGCTGTGCCAGGTTTAACAAGACGGCTATCGACATCATAACTACCAGTTGCCTCCAGGAAAGCCCAATTGTTATAATCAAAAGTAAATCTACCAAAATAACGCTCTAACCTTGTCTTTGAATTTGCAACGTCCACTGTTGGTTCGCCTTTACGCAATTGAGTAGAAAACAATGTAGCAGTACCGAGGTTGTTACTACCAACACTCAGGAACCTTGAACGACTTTCACGATATGATTGACCTAATAATGCACCCACCCCAAATTTCCCAAACTTTTTATTTAAAGTTGCAAAAATTTCAGAAGTGATCCGATTACTTACGGTAGAAGCATCAGACACTGCCGATGTTATATTGAGTGTACCGTGATCTCTAAGTGTATTGTGAAAAGCTGAGTAATTGAATGCCCCCCTTGTACTGCGGGATTCGGCGTTGGCAACGGTAACACCAACTCTGTAAGTGAAATTCAACCAGCTTGTGGCCTTAAAATTCAACTCACCATTTCCAAAAATATCATCACTTCTTCCTTTCTCCCGGTAATTATCCTTTGCGAAATAAGGAGTTTTGCCATTGTTGTCAAGGTAAGGAGTATAGTATCCATCAGGACTTGAAAAATAATCTGTTCTCCAGTTTTTAAACTGGCTCAAATCGTATTGGCCCGGTGCACTTGTCACTCCATAATATACGATGGTGTTATTATTGGTAACATCGTATTGCGAGTTGGTGTAACGAAGATTAAATCCAGCCTTGAAACGACCGTATTCTTTATCGGCCTTTAAAGTGAAAGATCGTCTGTTATTTTCATCACCAGGCATTATACCTTTGATGGTAACATTTTGTGCACTCAAATAAAAATCACCGGCGGCAAATGAAATGTCCGTCTGATTAGTAACCCCTGTATTGAAGAAATTTTTTCTGCCATTTTTTACGTATGAATATGGAAGCATTAACTTTTCTCCATTGGGTCCGGTTTGCCCCATCTGGCGCATTGAACCGTCAAAACGATCACCCCAGCTTTGTTGTTCAATTGGTTCAAATGTTCCATATCCTAAATCATCAGGCGCATAACCAGACCCAAATGTTTCCTGAAATTTTGGTAGGTAAGAAATGTTTTCCAATTGAGTGGTTTGACCAAAAGTTACAGTTGGTTTGCCCTTTGTTCCTTTTTTTGTGGTAACAACAATGGCACCATTTACCCCATCCGGTCCGTAAATAGCAGTTGATGAGGATGATTTCAAAATGTTTACATCCGCAATATCATTCGGATTGATTGAACTTAAAAAGCCCAATCCCAATGGAACACCATCCAATACAAGCATGGGCTGGTTATTACCCGTTAATGAACGAATACCCCGTAAAGTAATACGGGTGGTACCAAATACACCGGAATTGGTGGTTTGAATATTTAAACCCGAAACTTTACCAGTTAAACCGTTCTGTAGATTTACAGGTGAAGCCTGGGTTAATTCTGCCGCTCTTACTTTTGCGGTAGAGTAACCAAGTTCCTTCGCCTGGCGGGTTACACCCATCGCCGTAACTACCACTTCTTCTAATTTATTATCCTTTTGTTCAAGAACCACACTCAATGACCCTGTTTCTGAAACTTTTGATGTAACTGTTCCAAAAGTAACTGCAGTGATAGTTAAAACATCGCCTGTTTTTGCGTTGATTTGAAAATCTCCGTTATCATCAGCAGCAACAGAAGCTCCTGCTTTTGTTTTGATCGTAGCCCCAGGCACCGCAGTACCTTTAGAATCTGTAACCCTACCCTTTACTAAACGGGTCTGAGCTGAAACGACTCCAATCGATAGTAAGGCTACTATCATCATCGTCATAAATTTTCTCATGTTTAAATTTGTTTGTTTTTGAATTAGTGAAAAAAAGATGCAAACTCTTGCGAAAAAACTTTATTCATCGTTAAAGAAAGTTAACAATCTAATAATAAAGGATTGTCAAAAGAACGGATTTGCTGCTTAAACAACAAAAAAAATGTTAAAACAAAATTGTACTTAAAATTTAACAGATAGGAATTACTGATATATACTTTTACTCGATTTGATGAAATCTAAAATGGCTCCATCTCACTAAATTTTTTGCAAAAAAAAAGAAGAATACCAAAAATTTAAAAGCAAAATCAATCTATTGTTGAGGATTTACGAAAGTTTGCATTCCCATTATAGAATATGCCACTATGTAGACCAAGAAAATGGCAAATTAGGCAGGTAAAAATTGAAGATGCACTAATAATTCAGCAGAATCAAGGAAACCCAATGACAAGCAAATCATATCGGCTCCATTATAGAAATTATTTCAGATACTTTCTTTTGACTTACTTAAATCCAATTAATGCAGAATTCATAATAAGCTTGCGCAGCTAAAAGATATATTACTGATGGAAACGCTGTTTCGCCACAGCCATGAAAATTTTTACAATCCGCAATAAAAAAAGGGCTGCTCCAAAAAATGAAGTAGCCCTTTTTTTATTAAACCTAAAAGAAATTAATTACACAATTTGGTACACAAATAATATCAATATCCTGTGTTCTGAACAAGATTTTTATTTACCCTTATCTCCCTGTCAGGTATCGGGAAAACCAGTTTAGGAGAATTCCATGCTAAACTACCAACCGAGCCTTGTAATCTTTTGATATCATGTAACGCAAATCCTTCAAAAGCAAGCTCCAGTTTACGCTCAGCCAAAATTTGAGCTAGCGTTACCGAAGCCAGAGAACCTAAACCAGCCCGGTTGCGGATTCTGTTGATATCGGCAAGTGGTGTAATCCGGTGTCCTACTAGCGTTATGGATTATGTTTATTGACATGGAGATTCCCTTATAATTATTCGCAATATTAAGCTCACGGACAGTCAAAAGTTCATCTACATATCTCACAAAAAAATCAATTTAAAAAACGAATAATTCACAATCCGTTGTTTTGAAAAAGGCTACTTCATCTTCTGAAGTAGCCTTTTTTAATAGATGAAATAATCAGCTACACTTTACTTTGTCAATACCCTGGGTTTTGGGTCAATGAACTGTTTGCATCAATTTCCCGCTGCGGTATTGGCAACACCAGTATTTTATCATTGTATGCTAAACTCCCAGTTGGTAGTTTTAACCTTCTGAGCTCATGTATCTTAAAGCCTTCAAAAGCTAATTCTAAACTTCTCTCGGCCAAAATATTAGCCAGTGTGGGCACTGCGATGGAAGCAAGATTGGTACGGACTGGATTGCGAATAGATGCCAAATCTTCTTCAGGTGTAGCACCAACCGTGGTCCCTAAGCGCAAATTAGATTCCGCCCTGATTAACAAAATTTCAGCCAGGCGAAGCACAGGAATATTTTGGCTAAAACTCTGCCACTTACCACAATAATTATTTCCTGGCCTTGCGCCAGTACCAATATAATACCACTCGCTACGACGTAAATCATTTTGAGGATAACTATTAAGAAAACTAGCGGTAATACGGACGTCTGCACGTCCAATACCCGGTAAACTGGCGTAAAAAGTAGCTAACCCATCGTTACTGGTGCCCGCATTGTTTTGATCATTTTGCTGAACTTCAAAAAGGCTTTCATTTGTATTCTTGTTTGTAAAGACTGCCAGTACAGCCGCATTCATCTTATAATCGGCAACGGCAGAATTTGAAGCATTCCTTGCATTCACGAAATCCCCTTTTTGTAAATAAACCTTTGCCAGAAATCCGCTCGCAACACCTTTACTAGCTCTGTTCCCATTAGTTTCAGGTAGTTTTGCAATCGCATTATTAAGGTCTCCTATTACAGCTGCATATACTTCAGAGACGGTGTTCCGTGCAGGCTTCAAAAAGGCGTCCGCTTCTGTTTTTGTAGACTTTGTAACGATAGGGATACCTAGCTGGGAATTGTTTGCAACAGAAGCATCATAAGGTAAAGCAAATAACCGAACAAGTTCGAAATGCATAATAGCTCTCGCCCATAATGCCTCTCCTTCCAATTTCGATTTCTGGTTAGCATCAGTAATTAGATTTAAATTTTCCAATACAGTATTCGCAGAATTGATAGCAGAATACCCCCGAATCCATGTGCGGCTGGCCTCAGCATTTTCCCGTGTCATGGTTTTATTTGTTACTTGGCGAAAACTTGTAAAAGTTCCTCTCCAGGTGCAATAATCCGCATTTGCTAAAAGTTCAGGCAAAAGGTTAAGGTTGGTTCCGTACAAGGCACCGCTGCCAAGTGTAGAATAGCACCCGATCATTGCCGCTTCCAGATCATCTGATGTTTGTATAGCGGTAGCGGCGTCAATGTTTTGCTGTGGTTGTAAATCTAATTTCTTACTACAACTGAAAATGCTGGCTGAAAGCATTAATACCAGTATCGTGGTATA
>Ga0123337_10004668_pt1 | contig 13843 bp, 14 predicted proteins | sample frozenSSSSmetaG_FD_89792 | JGI IMG/M metagenome (GOLD analysis project Ga0123337, IMG submission 89792) | Glacier valley bacterial and archeal communities from Borup Fiord, Nunavut, Canada, to study Microbial Dark Matter (Phase II) -... | ecosystem: Environmental > Aquatic > Freshwater > Ice >... | reverse complement strand
GTTTTGGCGGTCCAGCAGCACACTGGGAGAAAATTTGGGGAGATGATGCAAAACGTTTCCTCAACACTCACTTGAAATAGCCTGCCACTCCCAGGCTGCGCCATACAATTCAGGCTGTTGCAGCCACGCTTCTGCGACAGCCCTTCAATCCACACCACTTGCCTCTCCTGTGATATATCTGGCTACAGTAGTCCGCTTCAAGCGCATCGTTTGAGGCTTCGGCGACAGGCAATAATGCGATCTGCATGGATGGATCGAGACCATCCCCCATAATCCAAACCATAGCTGCCCGTCGCGAGCAGCTTCATCAGGTTGCCGTAGCGACTCGTCCATGAGGCTCACATCGTAGCCGTTGAACGCCTTCCAATCAAGGTTGACACGGCCACGCGACTCCTGCAAGGTGACTTCCGCTTTGATGCCGTACTCGTTCAGCTTCGGCTCCCAGACCAGTCCTTTTGGGATGAAACCCTTGCGGCGCTTGCCGAGGCCGACCGCATCCGAGACGATGACACCGCCGCGCTCAACGCCCCTTCCAGCTTCTGCTGATAAGAGAGTGAGCATCACCTGGTGGATGAGATCGCCGCTTTCAGAACTTCCCGTAAGGAAATCGGCGGTCGGTTGATGAGACGCGCGAGGGTCGGGTCTACGCGGTTGAAATCTCCTTGTCGGCTTGCACGGAAGATGCCCAGAAGCAATTCCGCTCTCTGCTCTGGAACACCGTTCGCGATCAAGCCATCCTGATACTGTGCATCCGGCACAACGATCCGACGGATCGGGCGCTGCGCTAACTCCGAGGCGATGGCCGCGATGCCCTCCAGGTCGATAGTCTCGGAAGCGGTAAGGGCAGGGGTCAGGCCGTCCAAAACTTCATCACTCAGGGTAATCGCGGCTACCTCGGCCAGGTCAGATTGTGTTGTCCAGGCAACTGGTCCGTCCTCTGGAGCGGCTACCTCACCAGTCTTGAGGGCGTTGCCAAGCAGGAACAGTGCCGACGCCGCGTAATAGCCGTTGCGGAGTGACGTAAAGGCTACTCCCGACTCCTGAAGCATGACCTCAGTGGCCGCATGAGTTACCATAGGCGGGAAGAACGATATAGGGGACGATCCCATGTGGCTTGTGTAGAGGATTCGGTGAGCGCCAGCTTTCTTCGCCGCGTCGATAGCGATACGATGGTGGTTGATGCCCACCTCGCCGAGAGTGCCGGATGAGACAATGAAAACCTGCGAAGCGCCCTCAAAGGCGTGGAGCAGGCTCGCGGGATCGTCAAAGTCACCCTGACGAACCCGAACACCACGCTCCTTTAGTTCTTGCGCCTTCTCCATGTCGCGGACGCTCACGCCGATTTGTTCGGCGGGAACGCGCGTTAGTAGTTGATTCACTACTGCTCGACCAAGTTGGCCGTTGGCTCCAGTCACGATGATCATGGTAACTTCTTTTCCTTTTCTGTTTGTGCTGTTACTCAGTTGTCGAATTGCTCTGGTCAGGCCACTTTCTCGACCGGAAACTGAATCTCGGTGAGCGCGTCGTCAAGATTTTCACCCCGGCGCAGGCGTATCTTCCGGCGTGGTCCAATGATGGTGTAAGCATTGTCTTCCATCCAGACGCCCAGCGCTTGATAGGCCGACAGCACCAGCGAGGGATGTCCGAGATGAAGCGTACTTGCCATACGAGGGAATGCGGGTAACTCGCGCCGTGTCAGTTGCCCCTCGCTACATGCGATCAGGAGATTGGCATCACGCTCCGTAACTGGAGCGATAACCTCCACTGAACTTGTGGTTTGATCGTCCTCACTCTCAGGGTGAAGAACAATCAGATGATCGATGGGCTTGACCCCGTAGCGCTTCAAGAGGGTTTCGATTGAGTCGATCCAGTGTGCGTGAGAGGCCAGATCATTCATCGTCAGGTGCAGAGCGACACCCGTGATCGATTTGACAGGCTTGATCACGATTTCACAGGCGGGCATATAACTGCCGTAATCAAGGGCACGCAGCCGCGCTTCAATGCGCGCGAGTTGCTCCTGTTCGGCCTCGATTTGGTGCTGGAGTTGCGCCTGCCGGAGCCGTAGCATCCCTTGAAATGCTTCGGGAGAGATGCCTTCATCCAGAATTCTGACGATCTCCGTGAGTCCCAATCCGAGTTCTTTATACGCCAGAATACGGTGCAGGTGCGGCAATTGATCCATCGTATAGAACCGATAGCCAGTCGCAGGATCGACATGGATCGGCTTGAGGAGGTCGATCTCGTCGTAGTAGCGCAGGGTCGTCATCGACACTTCGGCGAGTTTGGCAAAATCACGAATCTTTAACATTGCATCTCTTCCTCCCTGTTTATAAACGGGTTTACCGCTCATGTCAGAAGCATACAACATTCGGGTAGGGTGAAAGTCAAGAGGCAAAAACGCGCAAATGTGGGATGTCATTGTAGTGTGTGAAGTAACCAATTCGAGTAGAAAGCCACATGAAAGTAGAATAGCCACTGTCACATCGCCTCCGCTCTGACGAAAACCTGTTCAATGGGTTGCATGACGAAATACATGGCGTGCATCACGCGGTCGGCATGTTCGCGTCTGTGTGCATCAGGCGCGTTATATCCAATGACGGTTGCGAGAGCAGTCAGTGCGCGATAGCGTACAATTGTGCTTGCCAGTCATCACCATTTTCTGCAATAACGCGGTGCAATCCGTTCTAATGCCGCTGCATCATACGCTCGACAACGGCGACGAACAGTTCTTCTTTGCCATTCGGCACGTGATAGTACAACGACGCGACTTTCATCTGAAGATTGAAAGGATATTCCATGCTACTCCCGATACTGACAGAAATACTCGGACAGGCAGCGGATACCGGGTGGCTCGTGCTACTCGCTTTCGCAGGTACGCTTGCTACTTTTCGTCTGCTGCGGCAAACAGGTAAACAGTTTAGCGCGGTGACGGATAGTTATGAGGCATTCGATTTTCAAAATCGGCTCACCGTAAAAGACATTTTCGGGCAGTTGCCCGCATACACTCCCGCATCGAAAAAATGTTACGCACAATTCTTCATCATCGACTTTTTGTACTAAGCGCGACCACCTTCTATTCCCAGACTCTCGGCAAGGTTTACGGCAGCCTCTGTTAATATTTCTTCATACTGATGCAGTGAACTCGCTAACGGCATTTGAACTCAAGGTAAAGAAGAACGTAGCTCCCTGGTCAGCGACTGCTTCAGCCCATATTTTTCCTCCATGTCGCTTGATAATTCGTTGCACTATTGCCAGCCCAATACCCGTCCCCTCGAAATCAGATGCTTTGTGAAGCCGCTGAAATGGCGAGAATAATCGATTGCTTTGTTTCATATCGAAGCCTGCGCCATTATCTCGAATGAAGAAGGCCGTTTGCTCGTTTTTCCGGGTAATGCCAAATTCAATTGTGGGAGCGGATTGCTTTTGCGTGAATTTCCAGGCATTCCCAAGCAGGTTATCGAGCGCAATTTGCAGGAGTGATGCGTCCCCCTCAACGACAACATTCTCAATGACATCCAATTTAATATTGCGATCAGGATCTCTCCTCTTAAGTTGACCCAGGACATCTTGAACCAACTGGCTCAAGTTTACTTGCCGGGATTTCATTGTGTTGCGCGTAACTCGTGATAAGCTGAGTAGATCGTTGATCAATCGATCCATGCGCTGCGTACCAGCGAGAATTTCTTGTATGAACTCCTGACCCTCTACACCCAGGCTTTCTACATAGCGCTCCAATAACAGCGTACTAAACCCATTGATGGCTCTCAAGGGCGCACGTAGATCATGCGATACTGAGTAGCTAAACGCTTCGAGTTCGGTATTGATGCGCTGAAGTTCCGCTGTTCGCTCCTCAATGCGTATCTCTAAATCAGTATTCAAATATCGGACTTCGACATCGGCGCGCTCACGTTTTGCCATTTCCACCTGGAGAGCCGCATTTGTGGCGGCGAGTTCAGTCGTCCGCAGTTGAACGCGCTGCTCAAGCGTTGCCTGTGTCTGCCGGAGTTCTTCGAGCGTCACCAATAATTCATGATTTTGCTGTTGTACTTCCGCAAAGGGACTTATTGGATGCAGCTTTATGAGCGCATCGGTGATAAGTGTTACGTCAATTGGAGTTACTACTACGCGCGGTGGCAGCAATTTGCCAAGCTGGATTGTTGTGCCTTTTCCAGGCTCTGTATCAATGTGGAAATAGTCCATCAGCCGTTGCGCCCCTTGTAAGCCAGCGTGCTGTCGCTCGCCCGATTGGGACGTGTCAATATCTCTTGCTTGAGCCGTGATCCAGTGAAATCCGGGACCACTATCACTTATTTGAATTAAAAATTGAGCTAATTGCAGGTCGATACTATATTCGACTTTGCCCTCCATCGCGTATTCGTATGCATTTCGGGCAATCTCAGAAACAGCAGTCGCAATCCGCGTCTGATTTTGCACATCGAACCCGATCAGGTGCGCAATCTGACGAGCGCATTGACGAGCTGCGATGACATCCTCTTCCACACGAATTACCTGTGTGATGAGTGAATAGTACATGCAATATTCTCTTCCTATTTTGATTTCGCCACCAGTACGATCACATCATCATTGCCGCGATTGAAGTCCCGGTATAATACGCTTGCAATGAGGGTTGGATGTTTGGCACTCAACCCAATATAGGGTTTGAGGCTCAACTGCGAAGTACACCCATCCGAATTCATGATGAGGACTCCTTCCTCCGACCAGTCATAAACAAACTCTTGAGTTGGACCGATTTCAAAGCCGACAGTTCCATTATGTGAAACCATATGCCGTGCTGATTCGGGCAAATAGATCGCACTGTCAATATTGCCCACGCCGACGAAACGTACTTCCCGTTTCAAGTTGTCAATATCTGCAATAGCCATTACCGCACCACGTGTGTGTTTGAGCGCCTGATGCGTGGCGTGTACAAGTGCATCCGGCGCAAGGGTTGGATGAGCCGTGAAAGTGTTGAGCGCGGCTCGTGCTGCATCAGCCGCACCAACACCATGACCAAGACCATCCACGACAAGAATGCGGCAGTGCATCTGATTTTGAAGCACGCTCCACGAATCACCCGGCTGTTCCTCGCCTAGCTTTGGAACGCAAATCACGCCAATCTGTAGGAATCCTGCGCTGAGTTCTGGTGATGGCGTTTTTCTCCACAGTTGTGCAAGCAGAGCTGTACCTGCATCCGGTCTTGACCACAGATCAAACACAGTCGAGAGCCGACGAATAGCACCCAGCCCTGTTCCGGCACTGCCGACCGTAGAGAAGCCATCGCGCAGCGCCTCACCGATATTTGCGATACCCGGACCTTTATCTAAAGCGATGACCTCGACCCCTAACATGTTACCTTCGGTCAAGCTGCGTATGGCGACCTGCCCACCATGCGGGGTGTGTTTGATGATGTTCGTTCCACACTCCGTAACGATCAGTGCCAACTGTCCGGCCTCTGTCTCAGAGAAGCCCACACGCTGCGCCAGCGTCATAGCAAACCGACGTGCCTCCGCAACGTGCGTTACTTCTGTAACCGGAAAGACAGCGTGCCATCTCATTTCCACCGTGTCACCGTGACCCGTGTTCCCTGATCGACTTCAGAGATTAGCTCGAATTCGTTGACCAACCGCCTGGAACCACTCAACCCAAGACCCAGGCCACCACTCGTCGTATAGCCGTCCTGCATAGCACGCTCAATATCACGAATACCTGGCCCTTGATCTTCAAAGACAATACGCAATCCGCGTCGTGCATTGACTTCAACTTGTGAGATGTGCATCATGCCTGTGCCAGCATACAGGACGATGTTGCGTGCAAGTTCGCTTGTAGCTGTTACGAGTTTGGTCTGATCCAGCACACTAAATCCCAGTTCAGCAGCCCACCTTCGGGTCAATTGCCGCGCTGCGGTAACACCCTCCGAGGAATCGATAACCATCGACTCGTGTGGTTCGATATTAATGATAAAACCACTCGAAAGTCGCGTATCGAGAGATGGGTGAAGTGGATACCATCAATGGACGAACCCTAGCCAGTTTCACCATAACGAGAGTTTTCTATGTCGGATGTGGCTAGCAAAGTGCGCAATGTTTGAAGACCTTTATCCACGTTCAATGCAGTACGGATTCCTTTGAGCGATGCAGATACGCCCAATTCGACAAGCGTAATCGCGACTTCAGGCCGCATCCCAACCAACAACGTCTCGGCATTCAGAATCCGCGTCATCGACGCCGTGTTAGCAATCACGCGACCAATAAACGAGTCCACTGTCTCAACAGCGGTAATATCCAGCAGTACGCCACGTGCGCCTGTTTCCACAATGCTCGTCATCAAGTTCTTCTGTAGTGTAAGCGCCAGGCGGTCGTGCATCTCGACCTGAATACTGACGAGCAAAATATTGTCCATCTTCAGAATTGGAATATGATCCATGAGATCTATATTCCTATGACTGCTTGCCGGGACGAACAATACTGAACCCGGTACGTTGGAGGGCGAGTACAAACGCATCAGCAAGCGTTGCTCGTGTGATGACGTCACGTAACTCAACTCCCAAATGGACAAGCGTCTGGGCAGTTTGCGGACGAATACCGCTGATGATGCAGTCGCTTCCCATCAGCCGTGCCGCCGCAACAGTTTTGAGCAGGTGTTGCGCAACGAGTGTATCCACCGTGGGAACACCTGTAATATCGACAATGACAATAGATGAGCCAGTCTCGACAATCTTTTGCAGCAGGTTTTCCATGACGATCTGTGTACGCTGACTGTCCAACGTGCCAATCAGCGGTAATGCAAGCACCCCTTCCCATAGCTTCACAACAGGTGTAGATAGTTCGAGCATTTCTGCCTGCTGACGGCGAATCACATCCTCGCGTGTTTTCTGATAAATCTCGGTGGTGTATAGCCCCAGATGATCTAACACGGTCGTGACGCGCCAAATTTCAGTGACGAGGGCTTCTGCATCTTCTTTCAGGGCAACACGCAGCTTGCTGAACAAGGACTGTTTAAGCGAAAAAATGAAGGTTGCTGTTTCTACTGGCGAAAAGCCACGCGCAGCTCTTAATCGTGATATACTGGCAAGCATTTCACGTAAGCGTACCCATTGTTCGTTGCTGGCGTTCGGATTGTCAGTGGTTTGTAGTGCTTCTGCGAATAACGCTATGAATTCTTCGGATTGCTGACGAAGTTCGGGTTCCGTCATCAAGTCGGGTCGCCATGTCGGAGAGGCTAACTGCTCCTGCAACCAACTGGCAAGGATTTCAATTTGAGACTGTTTGATCACTGCGTGAAGCGAAGGAGAATTGGTCATTTTAGAGTGGCACACCATACATCATAGATGTGAAGTGCGTGCATTATCCTTTCGAGAGTGGCTGTTTCGTGAGCGAGTGCCTTACAGGATGACCGGATGAGTACAGTTCAATAGTAAGAAAGCCTGAGTGTACAAATCAATGGATGCGAAGTATACCCGCCTTTATAGATATACTCCAATTAACAAGAAGTGGTCCGAAGCGGGTCAGGTGAGCTGGTGTGGCAGTTGAGCACGTCAATCTCAACGCCGTTTCCGCTCACTTCTATAGGTGAACCTTGTTCTAAGTGCCGTCATCTCGAAGGTCGCGCGCATAATTTCCGAGAGAACGTGTGTATCGCTCGTAAAAATCAGGAACGCGCAATGTCAGCTCGATCATTTCGGCAAGTGCTTCCGCATGTTTACCACTACTGAAAAGTGCCAGCGCATAAAAAGCTGTCAACGCTCGGTGAGCAGGAAAACGGGCGTGTCCTGCTTGCAACATCTGAACAGCTTCTTCGTTCTTCCCCACATTCCGTAGTGAACTTCCCAATTAAACCATTGCTTGCACCAGAAGATCATCCCTCAAGCCAATCTCCATCGCTTTTGTGTAGGACGAAATAGCTTCCGATTCATATCCGTTCGAGTCAAATACGCCGCCTGTCTCAAACAGTACCTCAGCATGTTCAGGAAAACGGTTTGCAAGCACGATGAAGTAGTTAATGGCAGCCTGCGCTGCCCCTTCCTGTTGAAGCGCTAATCCGTGTTTGATCTGCTCTGAAATCTCTGACTGCACAAAGTTTCTCCGTTCTATCCAGCGCTTGCTTCGCGCCTGATAAGAGCGCAATTTCGTCCTCATTATAGCCCGTAGGAGGGCTTCAGCATGGCGATTTCGGTGACGCTCGTGGTCGAAGCGCATCATGCCCCTGCGCGCGTTCGACTCACCCCCTGCCCGTCGTCACTTCGCTGCTTGTCCTGTGCTTGCCTTGAACTTTATCCTTTATGCTTTGCTCTGGCTTTGCAGCCCCTGCCCCGCCCATGCCGCCGCACCCATTGCCCCCGCATACCTTCCCAACCCCGCGCGTACGATCTGGATTTGATCGACCGGGGTCGTGTGGCAGCGCCTGCGCACTTCCGCGCGTGCTGGGGCGAGCAGCCAATCGCCGAGTTCCGCGAGGCCACCGCCAATGACAACCACTTCCGGGCTGAAAAACGTAATCACGTTGGCGAGTCCGATCCCGATAGCGATCCCGGTGCGTTCCAGTATATCGCGCGCCTGCACATCACCCGCGTCGGCGGCCTGCGCGATAATACCCGGCGTGATTTTGCGGATGTCGTTCTCCGTGAGCAGACCAATTTGCGAGGTGATCCCTTGCAGGACGACCCGCGCGCCCGCCGTCGTGATCGCGGGACCACTCGCGATGGCTTCCAGACAGCCGATATTGCCACAGCCGCAGCGTGGTCCGTGCGGGTCGATGGTCTGGTGGCCGAACTCTGCCGCGACGCCGTTCAAGCCCATATGCAGCCGCCCATCGATGACCAGCCCGCCGCCGATCCCGGTTCCCAGCGTGAAGCAGGCCACGAATCGCGCGCCCTTGCCCGCGCCGAAGGTCGCTTCTGCGAGCGCGAACGCCCGCGCATCATTGATCAGGTGAACCGGAGGGCCGAGCGCCGCGTGCAGGTCACCAACAATCGGCTTCTCGTGCCAGTCACCGGGCAGGTTCGGCATGAGCATCGTCATCCCGCGCGCATAATCGATCACTGCCGGGACGCCGACGCCAACCGCGCCAATCTGGTCCAGTCCCAACCCGGCCTCACGGCAAATCGCGCGAACCGTCTCCGCAATCCGCGCGGTAACGGCATCCGGTCCCTCGTGCGCCTGCGTCGGCACAGTCAATTCACGGAGCGTTTGCTGCTGTTCATCGAGCAGCACCGCCGCGATTTTTGTGCCGCCGAGGTCAATTCCTACTATCATCACTTTTGATCATTGTACGTTTCGTGGCTAATCTGACCAATATTAACGCACATTATGGTGTATCAATCAGTAATCTTCGACAAATCCGCCTCCACAGATTCGGATAGATCACAAATCAACGGGTACATTGTGACATCTACGTTGTGTGCCGGATGGAACAGGAATTGTCGCGTACAGTTCATATTGATAATTCGTCGTTGTGCAACTTGCCTACCCGCCAGTACCCATAACGCATACCCCCTCACGCAGCTTCTCAGTATAATACGGCAAAGTATCCAAAGGGCATCAATTTGGCCGCAGCACCGCTCCCTGACAGCCGCCGCACGCTCGAAAGCATCTACGAGTCGGGCGTGAGTTACCTCGATTTACAATTTACCGATGTGACAGGCATGGTAAAGACCGTCAGTATCGCGGTGCGCCAGTTGGAAGCGGCAGTGAATAGCGGCATCTGGTTCGATGGTTCGGCGATTGAAGGCTTCGCGCGCGTGGCCGAATCCGATATGTTCCTGCGACCGGACCTTGCTACCTTCGCGGTCATTCCCTGGGAGTCGGAGCGGCGGCGCGTCGGGCGCGTATTGTGCAACGTGTACACTCCCAACGGCGACCCGTTCCCCGGCGATCCGCGCGCTGTGCTGCAACGTGCGATCACTCGCGCGAATGAGATGGGCTATCGCTATCGCCTCTGGCCGGAACTGGAATTCTACCTGTTCCGTGAGCCGCTCGATATTCAGCACCCCGAACCGGACGATCAGGCCAGCTACTTCGATCTCTCTGCAAGCGAGTCGCGCGAGGTGCGGCGTGCGATCTGCGATGCGCTGGAGCAGATGGGAATACTCGTCGAAACTGCACATCACGAGGTTGGACCGGGACAGCACGAGATCGACCTCGCGCCGCTCGACGCGCTGGATATGGCCGACGCGGTGGTGACGGCGCGGCTTGCGGTGAAGGCGGTCGCGGCGCAGTTCGGCCTCTTCGCGACCTTCATGCCCAAGCCACTCGCGCGCATGGCCGGGTCCGGGATGCACGTTCACCAGCAATTATTGGACCTGCGCGGCGGCGCGAATGCGTTCAGCGATCCCAGCTCCGATTATACGCTCTCCAATATTGGCCGGATGTTCCTCGCGGGGCAGCTTGCGCACGCGCGCGGCATGTGCGCGATTTTGGCTCCACTGGTGAATAGCTACAAGCGGCTGGTCGCGGGGCAGGAAGCGCCCGTTTATGTCACATGGGCGCAGTTGAACCGATCCGCGCTGGTCCGCGTCCCACGCAGCACGGAAGGGCAGCCCGACGCCGCGCGGCTCGAACTCCGGGCGCTCGACCCAAGCTGCAACCCGTACCTGGCCTTCGCGCTGATGCTGCGTGCGGGGCTGGATGGCATTTCGCGCGGGATGGATTTGCCGACGCCCGCCGAAGAGGAACTGTATACTTTCAACAGTCGGCGGCGACAATTGACCACGCTTCCGACTTCACTCTATGAAGCACTGGAAGCACTGGAAGCCAGCGACCTTGCCAATGATGCACTTGGATTGCACGTTTACGAGCGCTTCCTCGAAGCCAAGCGCATCGAATGGAATGAATACAGCCACGAGGTCTCGCCCTGGGAGCGTGACCGCTATCTGAGGACATACTAGGCCGTGAACGCGCAGCGCACCCAGACTATGCGCGACCTGCTGCGGCTCGCGCTCCCGATGGGTACGCGCGTCGTGGCCGGGCTGAACGGGCTGACGCGCGCCGTGACATGGACGAGCGTACTGCACACGCGCCCGCCTGCGTTCCCCTCGCTCGAAGGGCATGAACTGGCGCTGCTCTCGCTGGACGCGCTGCACCTGCTCAACGAAAAGCTGACGCTGGCCGACATCATCAACCAGCTTGCGGGTATGGATGTCGCGGCGGTCGGCGTCGTTGGCGCAATCGACGGACGTGCGCGTGCTGCCGCTGAAACACATCAAATCCCGCTGCTCGCGCTGCCCGCGTGGGTCTCGCTGCGGCACATCGAACGCGATGTCGTCAAGGTACTGATGGGACCGTTGCCCACTGCTGAACAGCGCGGGCTGGAAATCCACGAGCAGCTTTTACAGCTTTCGACCGAAAATCGCGGCATGGAAGCGCTCGTTGGGGCGATTGCGGATGCCACTGGCAAAACGGTCGTGGTGCAGGATAAGCGGCTGGATGTGGTCGCGGTCGATGGTCCGATCCGTGCGCTGGATATCTGGTCGCTGGTCGAGCGCACGATGATGCAAGAAGACGCGCTCCCGGCCAACTTTCTGGATCGCGTCGGCGTTGCGCAGCAGTCGCCCGATCCTGCGTTCGTCGAAATGCCGGATCACGCGCTGCGCCGGGTGGTCGTGCCGATTGTCGCGAACCGGATGGGGCGCGGCTTCTTCTCGCTGCTCTCTAATGGGAACGGCTTCGACGCGCTGGATATGCAGTACGCGCGGCATGGTGCAGCGGTCTGTGCGCTGGAAATGGCGAAGGAAAAAGCAGTCCGCGAGGCGAAGAAGCAGGTGCAGGGCGGCGTCCTGGAACGGTTGCTCGGTGGGACCATTCCGGCGGATCAAGCGCTGCGCCAATTGGTGCGGCTCGGCCACCAGCCGGAAGAGCGAGCGTATGGCGCGCTTGTCGCACGTTGGGTGCGTGATGGCGGTCCCTCGGATCGGCGGCTGGAAACGCTCTTCAACGAGCAGGTCAGCACGCGCAGCCTTGACGCGCTCGTGCAGCTTCTTGAGGATGGCAGCGTCGCGATTTTCTGCAACACGGATGTCATCGAAGAGAAGGCCGCCACGCGCAAAACTGCGCCACGCGCAATCCGGCAGCTTGCCGAAGCGATACAGGAGCGCGCAAAGTCGCAATTCCCGGAAACGGGGCTGGCGGTCGGGATTGGACGGCCTGTGCGGACGATCAGCGAATGGCGCGCGAGCTATCAGGAAGCGCAGGCCGCGCAGCGAATGGCGCTGCAATGGCACATCGAGACGCCGTTGTTCTTCGGTGATCTGGGCGTCTATCGGCTGCTCAGTCTACTAATGGAGACGCAGGAACTACGCAGTTTTTACAGGGAGACGCTCGGCGAGCTGGCGAGCGAACGCTACGCCAACGACGAATTCATTAAAACACTGGAAGCCTATTTCGATGAAGATGGCAACCTGAGCAAAACCGCGACACGCCTCAGCGTCCATCGGAACACGTTGCTCTACCGCATGGATCGCATCGGACAGATCGGCGCGTTCGACCTCGGCAACCCGGAAACGCGGCTGGCGGTCCATCTCGCGTTGAAGATACGGCGGCTGTTGAGCGCGCAAAAGATTGGAACGTAAGTAGGCATGTGGCGAGTCACCGCCCGGAACTTGCCGTCATACGCTCCTTCGCGCGTTTCTTGGCGGCAGCACGCGATGCGGCACGGCGCATCTGCACACCCATCGCGAAGTTTTGATAGACATCCTGCACGGCGTTGAACGCGCGCCGCGCACTGACCATACGCCTGCCGTTCTGCTTGACTTCTTCGACTTCCGCGCCCGGTTTCACGCCGAATTGCAGCACGACCGATGCCCACGTCAACCCTGAACCGAAGGCAATCATCGCCACCTTATCGCCGGGCTTGAGCCGGCCCTCTTCAATCGCCTCGACCATCGCCAGCGGGACCGACGCAGCGGACGTGTTGCCGTATTTCTGGATGTTGACGAAGAACTTCTCAAGCGGTTGACGCATCAATTTGGCCGCCGTCTCGATGATCCGCAAATTGGCCTGATGCGGGATGAATAGGTCGATGTCTTCCGGGAGTAGTCCCGCCTGATCGATCACGCGCTTGAGCGAGGAGGCGACCGTGCGCGTCGCAAATTTGAAAACTTCCGGTCCGTTCATGCGCAGGTAGCCAAGCCGCTGGTCCAGCACGTCCTGATCCATTGGGTGGACCGTTCCCGCGCCGGGGACATACAGGTTCAGCGCGCCGGAGCCATCCGAGCCGAGTTCATAGCTCATCACGCCCGTGCGCTGCGCTGTTGCCTCAAGCACGACCGCCGCCGCTGCATCCCCGAAGAGGACGCACGTAGAACGGTCCGTATAATCCAGCGCATAGGAGATCACTTCCGCGCCGACAACCAGAATGCGCTTCATCGTGCCAGCCTCAATGAACTGGTTGGCGACCGCGAGGCCATAGACCCACCCCGAACACCCGGCAACGAGGCTGAACGCGCCGCAGGTCGCGCCGAGTTTGTCCTGTACGATGCTGGCGACGGGGGGCATGTAATAATCCGGGGACGAATTTGCGACGATGATCAGGTCGAGGTCGGTCGGCTTCAAGCCTGCCATAGCCAGCGCCGGGATCGATGCTTTCACGGCCAGATCGGACGAATTTTCGCCGGGTGCGCGGACATGCCGCTCCTTGATCCCGGTCCGCGAGGTGATCCATTCATCATTGGTATCGACCATTTTGGCAAGGTCATCGTTGGTGATCACTTTTTCGGGGACATACTTGCCCCATCCAGTGATGCGGGCATAGCTATCAGACATGGCGCGTTTTACGAACCTCTCAAATTCAATACTGAAATAATTGACAAAAATCCCGCAGATGCAGCCGGGCATCTACGGGCGCGAGGCGG
>Ga0123337_10004665_pt1 | contig 13851 bp, 12 predicted proteins | sample frozenSSSSmetaG_FD_89792 | JGI IMG/M metagenome (GOLD analysis project Ga0123337, IMG submission 89792) | Glacier valley bacterial and archeal communities from Borup Fiord, Nunavut, Canada, to study Microbial Dark Matter (Phase II) -... | ecosystem: Environmental > Aquatic > Freshwater > Ice >... | reverse complement strand
CTGGCGCGCCGCTGCTGGCGCTGTTTGGCCCCACTGATACGCGCCTCACTGCGCCGGTTCACAAACCGGGAAATCTGCCGATCAAAATTCTCGATGCGCGCGAACTCACCGGTTCTTGGCCCGCTTCGATCAACTTTCTTTCGGTCGCCAGAGTGCTCGAAGAAGTCCGCGAATTGATGGCGCAATCCAAAGCCATGCGCGCGGAAATGGCTTCGACCGCCAACGCAACTGCGAACGTGACGTAAAATAGTTTGGTCGGCATTTCTTCCTTTCATTATGCAAAACGATATTATGCAAACCGAAAACTCCCATTTCTGGCGCAACCGCGCGGTCTTCGTGACCGGCGCGGCGGGCTTGCTCGGCTCGCATTTAAGCGCGGCCCTAATTGAAAAAGGCGCGCGCGTTGTGGGCCTTGTACGCGACCGAGTGCCGCGTTCGCCACTCGTTTTGTCGGGCCACAATCAGAAAATGATTTTAGTGGACGGCGACATTCGCGATCAGGCTTTGATGGAGCGCGTGATGAACGGCTACGAAATCAAAACCGTTTTTCATCTCGCGGCGCAAGCGATTGTCGGCGCGGCTAATCGCAATCCGATTGAAACTTTCGACGCCAATATCAAAGGAACCTGGACGGTGTTAGAAGCCGCGCGCCGCGTTCCCGGAATTGAGCAGGTTCTGGTCGCTTCGTCCGACAAAGCCTACGGCGAACACGAGAAATTGCCTTACAGTGAAGACGCCCCATTGCACGGTTTGCATCCGTATGACGTTTCAAAATCTTGCGCCGATTTGATTTCACAAACCTACGCGCACACTTACAAATTGCCGGTATGCATTACGCGTTGCGGCAATCTGTTTGGCGGCGGCGACTTAAATTGGAATCGTTTGGTTCCGGGAACGATGCGCGCCGCGTGGGAAGGAACTTCGCCGATTATCCGCAGCGACGGCTCGATGACGCGTGATTATATTTACGTCGAGGACGGCGCGCTGGCGTACTTAACGCTCGCGCAGCGGATGCACGAAGACAATTCTTTGCACGGACAAGCCTTTAATTTCGGCAACAATTCGCCGCTTTCGGTTTTAGGTTTGGTTGAGAAAATTTTGCAAGTCGGCGGCAAAAGCGATTTGCAGCCAAAGATTCTCAACGAAGCCAACAACGAAATTCCCGAACAATATCTCGACAGCACGCGCGCTCACGAAATTCTCGGTTGGCAGCCGCAGTACTCGCTCGAAGACGGCTTGCGCAAAACCTTCGTGTGGTATCAGCAGTACTTGACCGCCGAAAATAATTCGCCCCTTTCCGCATGAAAACTGCGCTCATTCTCTGCGCCGGAAGCGCTCGAAGGTTTTACGCGGATGGCGAAAGTCGCCCGAAATGCCTTTTACCGATTAGCGAAAACTCCACTATTCTCGACGGCCTAATTTTGCCGCTTTTGGCGCGAGATTACAAAATCGTGCTGGGAACCGGCTGCGGAGCGGACGACGTGGCGAGTCACGCAGCGGAGTACTCGGGCGTGCAATGCGTCTTTAATCCCGAGTACGCGACGACCAATTCCATCGTCACTTTGTGGCAGTTGCGCGAATTTGTACGCGATGAAACTCTCTTGATAAACGGCGATTTAGTTGTCGGCGAAAATGCCTTCGATTTATTTACGACCGAAAATTCGCCGCAGATTTTGGTGAAAAGATTTCCAACTTTCGATGCCGATTCTTACCGCGTCGTCTTCGATGCAGAGTACTCCGTGGTTCGCATGGGAAAGGAATTAAGCGATTTGCCGTCCGAAAATTGCGCGGGATTTACCGGAATTTCGCGCGTCGGCAACGCCGAAAAATTCCTGCGCGAAATCGAAAAACTTTTGCAAAGTGGCACGCGCGATACCTGGCCGACGACGGCTTATAAAAATCTCATCGGCGAAATTTCCGTGCGCGCCCGCGACATCGGGAGTACTCCGTTCTTCGATATCGACACGCCCGAAGAATTTGAAGCGGCGAAAATCGCATTCGCTGCCCAAAGTTTTGCCGCAAAATAGAACGTGACAAATAATGCGACGAAAAAAGGAGCGGCGAAATTTCGCCGCTCCTTTTCATTAAGTCTTGTTCTTGAAAAACCAGACTTATTTTTTGGCCATTGCACGCATGACGCTCGGCGGAATGATAACGGTGTCGATGACGTGGATCACGCCGTTATCGGCTTTGATATCGGTTTTGGTAACTTTGGCTTTGGCGCTTCCGAACGGATCAAGCATGACGTCGTTGCCCAGGCGAATCGCGAATTTTTCACCATTGAGCGTTTTGACATTCGCGCCGCTGCCCAATTTTCCCACGTCTTTGGCCATGATCTTCCCCGACACGACATGATACTTGAGAATGCTTTGCAGCGTGGCTTTGTTTTCCGGCTTGAGCAGCATCGCCAGTGTGCCTTTAGGCAGTTTGGCGAAGGCAGCATTGGTCGGCGCAAAAACCGTCAGTGGGCCTTTGCCTTTCAGAGCCGAGGCCAAGCCAGCGGCTTTCACGGCTGTGACCAAAGTTGAAAACTGCTTGTTGCCGGCGGCGATCTCAACGATGTCGGCGGCTTGCGCCGGAGTACTTACATTCAGCGCCAACGCGCTAACGCCCGCTAGCAAAACGCCCAACTTTCCCAACTTTTTCGGCTTGATTTGTGTCTGCATAACTTGCCTCCTCAGGCTTTTGAAAATTGAACTTCTTCATCAAATCACCTTGATGCAAAACCTGATCCCCTTTTGCCGCGCGATTACTACTCTTTGCCCAAAGTCAGTTCTTCAATAAACTGAGGAACCCTTCGCTCCCAACCTTGCACTATTTTCGCAAGACTCACTTATTATCGACCGGTTTATAATTGACCGGTCTCATCAGCCGTTTTTATTGATATGAACGCCGTTTATTACGCGCAGCACGTCCGTGATTATTTCTGGGTGCAGCCAATCTGGGAAGAAACCGGTGGCACGTTTTGCTCCGAGCTTCCCGAAATCGAGCCGCTATTTCATGAATACGCGCCCGAAGTTCCCTTTCAACTTTTGCGTACCAAACGGCGCTTCACAATTGGCCGCGCCATTGGCAATCGCAAGCTGACCATTAAAAACAAAGCGCAAAGATTGCAACTCGAACAAATCGCGCGCAAGCTTGCGCCCGATGTCATCATCAGCACCAGCAACCACCGCCACGCTATGACACCGGAATCGCGCGATGAATTATTTCGCGCGGGTAAAATCAAAAAGTGCACTAAACAGGTTCAAGCTTTTCACGGCGTTTCCAGCAAGAACGTGAAGTTCAATCCGTGGATGAGCGAATTCGATTTGCTGCTTTTGCCCGGAAAACGCGAGCGCGACAAATTCGCGGCTTTGGGAGTACTCGATAACACGCGCTACGCTTTGATCGGCCATCCGAAATCCGACCGCGTTTTGCGCGGCGAACTGACAAAAGAAATCGCCCGCGCGAAATATAATTTGCCGGACAGACCGACAATTTTATACGCGCCCACGCATGGCGCTTTGTCCTCGTTTTTTTCGTGGGGTTTGGAAATTTGTAAATCTATTCCCGAAGATTGGAATTTAATCGTCAAGCCGCATCCGGTTTTAGCGACAACAACCGCCGCTGAAGGCGCGGGCGGCGAGATTATTTCGCAGGTGAAAAGTTATCTCGAAAAACGCGGCGCGCTGTGGCTGCCTTTCGAGCCGGATGTGGTGCCGTTGATGGCCGCATCGGACGCGTTGATTACTGATTATTCGTCCGTCGCCGAAGAATATTTAGTCTTTGATCGCCCGCTGATTTTCGCCGATCATCTGGCGAACGCTTCGGGCCGCGACCGCCAGCAACGCGACAAAGGCGATTGGGCTGAACTCTTTGCCATCGGCGCGCGCGTAACGGAAATAGGTGCGATGCCGAACGCTGTAGCCGGAGTACTCCTGCGCCCACAAGAGCAGGGCAGCGCCCGTCAGAAAATGCGCGATTTTGTGTTTGAAAATTTGGACGGACATTGCTCCGCGCGTGCCGCACAAGCGATTCGTGACTTGGTGCAAAGCGCGTGAAACGAGTACTCCGCATCGCTTTCGATGGGCCGATCTTTATTTATAACCTGATTTTAGTTTTAGTCTCGCCGATTGTTTTAATCTTGAAAGCCACGCGCTATTTTCGCAAAGGCTGGAAGCGCGAATACGATATGGCGCGCTGGTTTATCCCTTTGCCCAAAGGCGCGCCGAGTACTCCGCGCGTGGTTTTAATCGGAACGGGCTGGGGCGAAATGCGCTTGATTGAATTGTTGGATGTCGCACTCAAAACGCAAAATCCTGAAATCCAAATCATTTGGGTTTTGCGCGATAGAGAAGCGATTGAAACCGTGCAGCGCGAAAATCCCGACCAAGCCATAACTTGGCTACCGTTCGATTTTGCGATTCCGGTTTGGTTCTGGCTCCATAAAATTCGGCCCGATGTGGTGGTGTTCACCGAGAAATTCTGGTTTCCCAATCTGGTGCGCGGCTGCAAAAATTGCGGCGCGCAAATCATGGTCATGAACGCACGCACGCGCGCTCACGACAAATCGCGGTACAAGATTTTCGAGCAATGGCATCGTCATATCGCGGGCAGTTTCGACGCGATGGTTTTTCAAAGCGAAGAAGACCAGAATCGCGCGCGCGGAGTACTCGCATCACGCACGCAAACGCACGTCGCGGGCAATTTGAAATTTGCCTTGCGCCCGGCAATTAACGAGAGCAAAACCGAAAGTCTCGCGCGCTGGCTGGAGGTCGGGAGTATTCCGCTTTTCGGCGCGGGCAGCGTGGAAGAAAGCGATGTCGATTTCGTTTTCGCCGCCTTTGAAAAAGTGCGCGCGTCACACAACTGCAAGTTATTAGTCACGCCGCGCCGGTTTCATTATGTGCCGGAAATTCTCGCCGCCGCTCGCGCGAAAAACTGGACCGTGAATGTGCGCTCGCAGAGTATTCCGGCTTCGGTTCAAGCTGATATTTATATTCTCGATTCGATGGGCGAATTGGCGAGCGCTTATCAGTTTTGCCGCGCGGCGTTTATCGGCGGAACTTTGAAAAGCGGCGCTGGCCACAACATTGTTGAGCCGCTGGTTTTCGGGATTCCGGTTTCTTACGGGCCGAATCGGGGATTTTTTGAAAGCGTGCAAATCGCCGCCGAAAATGCGGGCGTGGGTTTTCGCTTGAAGACTTCGGAGGAACTGGCGGCGCACTGGAACGGAGTACTTGAGGACGCGACAATTACCGATTCCGTCAAAATTCGCGCGGCGAAACTGCTGGAAGAGCAAAGCGACGCGCTGGAAGTGAATGCCGGAGTACTCCGGGAATTGATTGAACGCGCGTCTTAACTTTATGAATCGCAAACCGAAAAACCTCGCACGGCTACTGAAAAACGGGCCGCTGTTTTTCTACAATCTTTCGATTGTGGTTTTTTCGCCGTATTTTCTGGGGCGGAAACTGTTACGGGTTTTTACCAAAAAAACATCGGTTGAATTTTTGAAAGAACGCTGGACAATTCCTTTGATGGGCGCAGAAATTCCCGATTCAAAAGCCATTCATGTGGTTTTTGTGGCGACGGGATTTGGCGAAAAATATACATCCGAACAATTGACAGCGGCTTTGCGCGAAGTGCGGCCCGATGTGCGCGTGACCTGGGCCGTGAAAGACGACGTGGCGGTGCGCGACGTTTTGAAAGAATATCCGGCCCAGCCCGTGACGTTCATGCCTTACGATTTTCTGCCTTCGGTCGCGACTTGGCTGGGAAAATTACAGCCGGATGTGGTGGTTTCGGTGGAAAAATTGTGGATTCCAAATATCGCGTGGGCTTCCAAAATCTGGGGTGCAGTCGTCGTTGTTGTTTGCGGGCGGCGCGGGCATTACCGCGACAAAGGCCTGCGGCGCAAACTGTGGTTTGGCGTCAATTCCTGGACTTTGCGCGGCTTCGATACGATTTGTTTGCAAAGCGAAACCGAAAAAAAACGGCTTCAATCGGTTCTGCCCCAGAGTTCGGCAGTGCGCATCACGGGCGCGATCAAAATTTCCCGACGGCAGGGCGCGCGCGCGGTATCGGGAGTACTCACGCGCTGGATGGAAACGCAAAACCCGGCGAAATTGCCGCTTTTAGTCGCGGGCAGCACAACCAGCGCGGAAGAAGAAGCTTTGGTGCTGGACGCCTTTGAAATCACGAGAAGCGAAACGCCGTGCGCGCTTTTGCTGGCACCGCGCCATTTGCATCGCGTGGATGAAGTACTCGCAATTTTGCGCGCGCGGAATTTTTCTGTGAATCGCCGCAGCGAATTCCATGATGACGAAAAAGCTCGGCCAGCCGATGTGTATTTACTGGATACGATGGGCGAACTTTCCATCGCGTATGGTTTTGGCGAAGCGGCTTTTGTCGGCGGCACAATCGCGGGAGCGGGGCACAATGTGATCGAGCCGGTAGAGTGGAATGTGCCGGTTTTCTTTGGAAGCGGAGCCGAAAAAAGCGGTTCGGCAGTGCAGGAACTGGCGCTCGAACACGACGCCGGTTTTCGCGTGCGCGACGCGCAGGAACTGGGCGCAGGCTGGGCCAGAGTACTCCGCGATGCCGCGTGGCGCGAAACTTTGCGCGCTAATTGCCGAGAGGTGATTGAAGACCAGAAACGCGCTCTCGAAGCCAATCTTCAAGCGATTGTTGAAGCCATTGATCGCGTCGGCGCGCGCTGAATTGGGGTTCTACGCTGTCGTGGTTGGTTGTTGCGAACGAATAGATTCGAGAGTTTTATCCAGTAGCGGCGTGGTTTCGAGGACTTGCATCGCGTCCGGTCGCAGATATTCGCGACTAATTTCATCTTTCAAGAACTGTTCGCTGATGATATTTTTCTCCAGGCATTCGCGCAGAAAACCGAAAAATAAATTTTGCTGATTGCGGTCGGGATGCGGCTCGTGCATGTGCGGGCGCTTGCCGATCAATTTGTAAAGTTTGGTTTTGAAACCGCTTTTGGCGTTTTTGCCGTCGGCGGCGACGCGGTGTAAGTCTTGAAAAAGCAATCCGGTTTTCCACGGCTGCGTGGTGCGATGCGTGTTGTGAATCAGCTTGGTATTAGCGTCGAGATTGTCGAAATCGTTCCAGCAGTTTTCCAGCTTGCCGATGGCTTCGGGCGGCTCGTTGGTGAGAAGAATCCACGGCTGATAATCTTGCTGGTGCGCGAAAAGCGCGTCGATTTGCGCGTCCCATTTCCAGTGAGCGAGCTTGGCGTTGTCCATCAACATGCAACTGGTGCCGTAACCGTCGCCTTTTTTGGCGGGGCGCGCCCACACGGCTTTGCCGTTCATGTCGCGCGAAAGCAATTCGTAAACATCGGCGACCGCGAAAATATCGGGATCAATCACAACCGAGCGCCCTTCAAAATTCATCAGTTGCGGCGGCAAAAATCGCAGCAACGTAAACGATTGCAGTTCCGCCGCGCGCCAGACGATCTTTTCGTTATCGCGCAAAAATGTGTCGCCGTCATGTTGCAGGAGATGCGGGGTTTTTTCCAGTTCAATAATTTGCACGTCGAATTTATCGGCGTTAGAAGAAGCGCGATGCAGCGAATAAGCGGAAACTTTTGCGCCCAAAAGCTGGGCAGCGTTGGTGTGAATGAAGACTGTTGGTTTCATGTGGAGTACTCCGGCGGAGATTGATCGAAGCGGTCAGCAAAGCCCATTTGTTGAGGCGAATGCGAGGTTATGCTACCATAGTTTCCAAGCCCATTCAAAACGCGAGCGTTGATTTTGAATTGATTTTGAATTGAATTTTCATCGTTAATTTGCGCTTTCCTTATGTCCGATCTTTCTTCCTGTCAATCTTCGCAACCTCTGCTTCGCGCGCCCGTGATCGTGATTGGAATGGGGCATTCCGGCACGACTCTGGTTTCGGAAATGCTGCATAAGGCGAGTACTCCGATGTACAGCGGCGATCATGAACCGGGCTACGACGACGGCATTCGCTACGAGCGCCCGCTTTGCCAGCAAATCAACACGCAGATTTTGGGCTTGCCGAAAAAACCGAAGATTCTCGAACAATTATGGAAGCTGCCGCAGCATTCCATCAGCGAAGAAAACCGGCAAAAGCTGCACGCAGAAGTCGGCAGGGGCGCGTGGGGTTTCAAAGACCCGCGCACCACAATCACTTACGAAAAGTGGACGCAAGCCTTTCCCGACTGCACCACGATTTACGTTTATCGGCGGCATGAAGAAGTGCTCCGCTCGTTTTTCCGCAATCGCACTTCGCGCATTTCTTCGCTGCGCCGCATGCGTTGGGGCATGGTGGCGTGGGTTCACTATAATCGCGCGCTGTTGCGTCACATGGATTCGGACGCCAAAGCCGGCCGCCGCCACGTTTTGGTGAAGTATGAAGAATTGATGGAACATCCCGGCTTGCTCGGCCAAATTGAGAGCGCCGTGGGAATCGAATTGTTCGATGCGCGCAATCCGAAGCTGCGCCGCAATCGCGTACAAAACGCCGGGGAAATTCGTTTGTATCGGTTGGCGGCCATCGGGTTTGGTTCGGATATTCCCGCACTGTATCGCGAATTGGATGCGCGCCGCTTGCAACCTCAAGCCGAAGCTGAATCTCACAACTCCACATGACGCCGAAAATCAATATCCTTTTTCCCATCGAAATCCAGAACCGCGAACTCGATTTTCGCTTGATGTTCGCGGGCGTTTGTGCGCGCCCGGATTGGCGCATCTGGATTGGCAGCATGAGTACTCTGATGCGCCTGGTGCAAGCCAATCGCGGCGGATTATATGTGGGCAAACACATTTTGCGCGGACGTTTTCCCGACGCCGATCAAAGCCGCTACCGAGTACTCAAGCAACAGGGTTTTTCCTACATTCATCTCGACGAAGAAGGCGCGGTTCATCCCGGAAACGAAGACGAGTGGAAGCGCATTTTCGCTTATACGCTCGACCCGCGATTTTTGGATGCGGACGATCACGTTGCGACCTGGGGGAAATGGCAGCGCGATTTTTATCGCGCTTATCAGCCGACTCCGGCGTGCTGCGAAAACATTGTCACCACCGGCCACCCGCGCTTTGATTTATATAAGCCGCAATATCGGGAGTACTTCAATGACGAGGCGCAAAACTATCGCGAGCGTTACGGCGATTTCGTTTTGATGAACACGAACTTTTCGTTTGTCAATCGCCCGCGCGGAACCGACAACGCGTTTTCTTCTCGCTATTTCTACGATCCGGCTAACCCGCAAAAACGCTTGAACCAAGTGCAGCGCTGGCATCACATTTCTCAGATTTTTTCGGGTTTCATCCAGCTCGCCACGCGGCTTTCGGTTGAATTTCCCAAGCTTAATATCGTGCTGCGCCCGCATCCTTCGGAAGATGTAACGATTTATCACCAGATTTTTGAACAGGTTCCAAACGTTCATATCGTTCACGAAGGCAGCGTCGGCGCGTGGCTGTTGGCTTCTCGTTGTCTGATTCACGACGGTTGCACCACAGCGCTGGAAGCGCATTTTTGCGGCACGCCGATTATCAATTACAAATCGCAAGTCGCGCCGCAATACGATAAGTTTTTGCCCAATATGTTTGGTTTCCAAGCGCGCGACGAAGCCGCCGCGATCAAGCATTTAAGCGAAATTCTGCAAAGGAGTACTCCGGCTTCCGCAACGGATGTGTGCATTCCTGAAGATCAGCGCGCGCTCGATTTACTGGAAAACTTCCAAAGCAGCGCGATGGAAAATCTCAGCGCACTTGTCGCCAAAAAAGCGGCGACTTTAGAAGCACGGGAGTACTCCGTTCCGTCTTCCAAAACTTCCATTTCGCGAGTTATGAAAAATCGTTTGGGTTTAAGCAAAAGCCCGCAGAACTCCGGCAAATTACCGGAATTTCGCGGCTTTGAATCAGAAGATCTCGATTCGAAGATTGCCACAATTTCGCGTTTGGTTGGAAAAGATTTGCGTCATCGTTTGCACAACCGCGAGCTGCTGACAATTGAGCTTTGAAAGCCATGCGCAAATTTCCGTTTTTTAGCATTCGCGCCTCGTGTGCTACACTGGCGGCTTACTTTTTCTGAAATTTCATTTACTATTTCCCCGAAATACCAAGCCCGCAAAAACGCAAAAATCATGTTCAAAAGAAAACGCCGCGACGAAAAAAAGAAACTTTCCATTCCAGCGTACACGGTTTTACACACCTGCCGTTTTTTGTATCAGCAGCGATTGTTTGCCGAGGTCAATCACCTGGACGGCGATATCGTCGAATGCGGCGTGGCGCGCGGCGTGACTTTCATCAAATGGGCGATGCTCATTTTTGACGAAGCCGCCCATCGTCGCTTATGGGGTTTCGATTCGTTTGAAGGTTTTCCTGATCCGACGCAGGAAGACGACAGCATTCGTGGCTCGCAGAAAGGCGATTTGAATGTGAGTACAGTCGTCGCGATTCAAGAACTGCTGATTTCGGCGGGCTTGCCCGAACAATGGGTGCGCGCGCATGTGACTTTGGTGCGCGGCTTTTTCAGCGAAAGCCTGCACAAATATACCGGCGAACACATCGCGCTTTTGCACATCGATGTCGATTTATACCAGTCGTATTTGGATGTTTTGAATCAACTGTACGACAAAGTTTTGCCCGGTGGAATCGTGGCTTTCGATGAATACATGAACACGCTCGAACACGAAAAATTCCCCGGTGCCAAGCAAGCGATTGACGAGTTTTTCGCCGATAAAAACGTCGTGATGCAACGCGATGTTCCCAGCGGAAAATATTACCTGGTCAAGCCTGAATAAGCATTTGTTGTGAAGTCTCAAACCGATGAATACTGCTTTAGCTCCGCGTCCGCTGCACCCGAAAAAATGGCGTAAAATTCCGCGCTGGATGATGACCGGCACCGACTCGCGCCGCCAATTTTTCGCCAATGTGAAATATTCGCTGAATTCGCGCGCCGCCGCTACGCGCCGCCGCGTGGCGCAGGAAAGTGACGCGGGAGAACTAAATGTCGCGCGCGAAAAAGGTTTCGCGATGTATCCGCCGACCACTTTTCCCGAAACCCAAACTCTCGTCGATTTCGCCAACGAACGCATCAAAAGCCGCAACGCCCAGGCGATTCCTACGCGCAAAGCCCAGCTCAAGCAAGGTTTCATCGACATGAAAACCTTGACACTCGATTCGCCGCATATGCAATTCGCCTTGCGCCCCGACGTTTTGGCGGCGGTTTCCAAATACCTCGGTATTGTGCCGATTTTAGCGGATGTCGATGTGTGGTTTTCCACTTATCCCGGCGACGCGCAGCAGGAGTACTCCAACTCTCAACTTTGGCATTGCGACGCTATCGACACCACGCAAATCAAGATCTTTCTGTATTCCAACGCCGTGGAAGACGACAGCGGCCCGCTGGTTGTGATGGGCGCGCAAACGTCGCAAAAGCTGCGCGACGATTTGCATTACACCTTCACACCCGACCGCATTCGCGTTTCGGATGAAGAAGTGAGTACTCACGTCGGCGATGGCGATCAGCATCCCATCGTCGGGCCGGGCGGAACCTGGGCGTTTGTAGATACCGCGCGCTGCTTTCATTACGGCAGCCGAGTACTCCAGGACGCGCCACCGCGCATCGTGACGGTTTTTGAATATTACACGCCTGCGGCCTTTGTTTTTCCGATTGACTACCGCAAAATCGCGCCGATGAAACATTTATCAACGCCCGATTTACTGCCGATTCAGCGCCTCGCTTTGGGCGCTGAATAATCTCGCCGAATTCTATGCGCATCGCGCTTATCGTCAATAATCCCGCGCGCGATTTGGCCGGACTCACGCTTTTAGCGCGCGAGTTGGCTTTGCGCGGCGCACGAGTTTTTCTAGTTCCGATGGCGCTGCAACGCCGCGAACTGGGCGCGCTGCGTCCCAATTTCGTGTTGTTCAATCAACTGCGGCCACTGAATGAAAAACTGGTGCGCGACCTGAAAAACGCCGGATGCTGCATCGGAGTACTCGATGACGAAGGCGGCGTTTTTTCCAGCTTCGATTGGTACGAACGCCAGATGGCTACCAATGAAAAGCTGCGTTTATCAATTGATTTGTTTTGCGCCTGGGGTCCAAAGCTGGCGGAGTACTCCGCGTGCACCGGTTGGTATGCGGAAAAATCAATTCATGCTACTGGCCATCCGCGCTTTGATTTTTACGCGCCCCAATGGCGCGATTTGCAATTACCCGACGCGCCCAATTCTTCACTATTTTCGCATCCATTAATTTTGATTAACAGTCGGTTTTCGCGCGCCAATCCTGCTTTTGGAACGCCCGAAGACGAATTGCAAACGCTGGTCAAAAGTCGCGGTTTTTCCCTGGAAGCGGCGCGCGAATTTCAAGCGCAAATGCATCAAGCGTTAATTGCATTGGCGGAAATGACCAATCATCTCGCGCGCAAATTCCCGGATGTGAACTGGGTTTTTCGCCCACATCCGTTTGAGAATCTGGAAACTTACCGGCGATTACTGGAGCCGCGCGCGAACTTAACCTTGAGCCGCGACGGTGAAATCGGCGGCTGGCTGCGACTCGCGGATGCCGTGATTCATCGTTCCTGCACGACCGCCATTGAAGCGGGCATGCTGGGCATTCCGGCGCTTTCGCCGGTGTGGGTGCCGATGCCGGACGTGATTGAAAGCACGGAAAGCGTCAGCATTTCGATTAAAAATATCGAGGCGATGGAAAACGCAATTATTGCGTTGCAACAAAAAACGCTGGAGCGTTCGGCGCGAATTGTGGCGGCGCATCAAAGCGTTGTCCGGGAGTACTTTGGCTTTGATGACGGCACAAATTATCGCCGCGTCGCGGACGCCATTTTAGCCACGTTGCAGGAAACGCCAAAAGTGGAAACTAAAAAACTGGATGCTATTTTCGCCGGTGCCAAACCAAGCGCCGGAGTACTCCGGCAGTGGCGCGATAAACTAAAAAATCGAAAGCGCGACTTAGAGCGGGAAGCCAACTGGAAAACTTCGGCGAAGTACTTTGATGCTAATCAAGTGCGCGCGATTTGCGAGGTTTTAGCGCGGAAGCCAATCGCAGATTCGCCGGGTCAATCTGAAATCAATGTTTCCAAAATAAAAGTTTCCGCCGCCAAGGAAACCGGCGATTATCAGCGCAAATTCTCCGGTCGCGCCGTCGCGATTTCAGGGAATGTTTAAGCCAATTTATTTCTGGGTTTCGCTCAGCTTGCTCAGCAAATCGGCGTAAACCACAAATGATTTGCCCTGTTTTTTGAATTTTGCGGGCGCGGTTTTCTGAAACAATTTCATCGCGGCGATTTGAATCGGGTTCAAATCTTTTGTCCAGTCTGCGCCTTGCTGAAAAACGCCGGTGGTTTTTTGCGAAGCGGTGCGCACGACAACCGGAATTCCCAACGTTGTCGGCTGACAGAAAATCGGCTCGAAATCGAGTTTCAGTTGATCGGCGAGATAACGCGTTTGCGTTTCCGTATCGCGCGTGAGCATTTCGTAAGCGACGACGATTTCGCGACCGATATTTTCATACACGAAATTGATGATTTCCTGAGCTTCCCAACACTCGCGCCAGACTGACTGAAAGTTCATGCCGATTTTTTTGCGGCGGCGATCCATGATGATCGAGCGCACGATGAACATTGGTTCGCGCGCCTGCAAAACCACGCGCGCCTGCGGGAAATGAGCGCGGAAAAAATCGAGAATACTTTGCGAATCCGCGCCACCGACTTCCTTGGCGCTCCAACAAGAGTACTCCCGCTGCGGCTTGACAGAAGCGGCAAAAGTCTCGACATCAAAGCGCACCAAATCGCCGTAGTTTTCCGGTGGATTTTCGAGCAATGTCGTCATGCGCGCCAGGTAACCTGGGGCATCGAAGATTT
>Ga0123337_10004664_pt1 | contig 13851 bp, 9 predicted proteins | sample frozenSSSSmetaG_FD_89792 | JGI IMG/M metagenome (GOLD analysis project Ga0123337, IMG submission 89792) | Glacier valley bacterial and archeal communities from Borup Fiord, Nunavut, Canada, to study Microbial Dark Matter (Phase II) -... | ecosystem: Environmental > Aquatic > Freshwater > Ice >... | reverse complement strand
GCCTACTGCTATCCTAGATAATAAAGAGATGGTCGAGGTTAGGCATCGACTTAATGTTCGCAGACAAAAACTAAGAGAACGGATTGATTTAAATACAAGGCAAAAAGAGGAAGCATTGGGCTCAATTCAATCAACAATTAAAACCTATCCGGAATGTGAGGAAGAGGCAGCCCGCTTAATGAAAAAATATAAAATATAATAATATTCTATATATGAAATAACTTTCTTAGACATGAGTCAGTTCATTGATATCTACCTCATATTGGTATATAATGTAATTGGGTATTATGTAAAATCATGTCGAAATTTTTGATTGAGCAAAAGTAAATCAAATGGAGAATACTATGATTAAAGACGTAAAGAATAGAAAAGTTTGGGGAATGTTTGTCCTAACTATGATCAGTTCAATGCTATTAATGGGATGTCATACTACAAAAGAATCTGATGAGATAGAAAAAGATTCGCCTACCCCAACAGAGAGCATTTCGGAGGAACCGGATTCAAAGGTTCTGATTGTTACAGGGGAGTACATTCCATATGTAGGTCAATCGCTGTTGGATAGGGGATTCGTAACGAAGATTATTGAAGCGACTCTAAATAATTGTGACATTGAATATAAGATAGAATTCTATCCCTGGGCAAGATGCACTGAGATGGTAAAAAGTGGAGAAGCATGGGCGTCCTATCCGTTTGGACACTCTGAATTAAATGATCAAACCTATCTTTCTTCAGATAATATTTATTATTCGAAACATAAGTTTTTCTATTTAAAAGAGAATAAAGATATTACCCAAGAAGTCTTAGATTTTAATAAAATCAGTGAATTTAATAATTTTACTTTTGGCGGAGCAAATGGCTATTGGTATGGAAATCCAAAGGATTTTAAAGCAGTGGGTGTATCGGCTGAATGGGCAAGTGATACGGATGCATTATTAAAAATGCTTTACGCAGAAAGAATTGACTTCTTAATAGAAGATGAACTTGTATGTAACGAGGCCATAAGAAGACTTTTCCCGGGAGAAGAAGATAAATTTGAAACACTACCTAAGGATGCTAAGTCCCTAGAATATTATTTGATAGTGTCAAAAGATTATCCCAAATCGCAAGAACTTCTAGATAGATTTAATGACTCATTAAAAGAAATACAAGATAGCGAGAAATCTGGCGATTAGATAATCCAAGCTGTAACAATCCTTAACAGTACAAATGGAGGGCTTGTTCTATGAATAATTTTCGAACGAAAAAGCTGAGTACATCATTTTTATATCCGATCATGCTAACCGTTTTTATTATTCTAATGTTAATAACAATTTATGATGCGTTTCATAATAAAAAACGCTTAATGAATGAATTAAATGAGAATGCAGAACAATTATTAAATATATCATCATCTGCCGCTGAAGATGCATTTTGGAATTATAATGACATCAGTTTGAATAAAATAGGAGATGCATTATCAGAATATAAGGAAGTTGCAATTATTAAAATCTTAAATGAAACGGGAGATATGATATATGAGCTGAATAAAAGCCAGAATGAGTATCAATCTTCTTATTTATATCCAACCGCCATTCGCGAGGTATACAAAGATGATATAAAAATCGGAGAGATTCATTTAGGCTTCACTACATATTATATGAGTAAAGAGATTAAAGAAATAATAGTACAAGGTTTTTTGCGGTCGATTATAGTTGATTTAATTATATTTCTTTTAATATTATTTTTATTACGTAATATTACCGTTTCCATCGATAACATTGATGAAGGAGTCAAAGACTTCTCTAATGGAGCGAAAAGTAGTCGAATTCATGTGAAAAACAGTCATGAAATTGGTCAATTAGCAGATCGAATCAATGATATGTTTGATATTATTGTGGAATCTGAAGTAAAATTAAAAGAGAACTACTTGGCATTACTTAGTAAAGAAGAGAAACTTCGTATTACGGAAGAACGTTACCGTTATGCGGTAGAAGGTTCCAATGATGTTATCTGGGACTGGAATCTATTAACCCAAAAATGCTATATCTCACAAAGAGGTGCCCAAATGATTGGTCTATCAGAATGTGAAACTATGGACATGTCATCTTGGAATTCCTATATTCATCCACAAGATAAAAAACAATTTGAATATTTTTTAGAAAGTTTTAGGCAAAGTCCAGATACCTATAGGCAAATTCAATTTCGAATCGTTAGTACGAATGGTGATATTCACTGGCTTTTTTGCCGCGGCAAAGGTATTTTGGATCAGAATAAGCAATTGTTTCGAGTTTCAGGCTTTTATACAGATATTACGGAACGTATTAGAGCAGAAGAATGTATCAATCGTTTAGCGTATTATGATGTATTAACTGGATTACCCAATAGAGCCATGCTATTTGTCAACTTAAATAAACTTTTAACTGATCAGGATCATCCTTTAAACGGTGGGGCATTGATCTATTTGGACCTAGATGATTTTAAGACAATTAATGATACCAAAGGTCATACAGTAGGAGATCAAATCTTGGTTAGCATAGCACGAGAGCTGGAGAAAGGTGTTATTTGTGATGCGATTGCCAGAATCGGTGGAGATGAATTTGTCATTATTAAAAAAGATTGTGATGCAAACCAAGCAGGTAATCTCTCAAATGATATCATAAATCTTATTCGTACACCTAGAACGATTAATGGATATGAATTCAATCTATCCTGTAGTATAGGTATTGCTATTTTCCCTGAGGATGGTGCAGAGGTAGATACGTTGCTAATGAAAGCAGATAACGCAATGTATCAGGCCAAGGACTATGGAAAAGACCAATTTAAATTTTATGAGCAAAGCATGAATGATCAAATGGTCAAAAAAATTGAGTTGCAGAAAGAAATGAGACAGGGTATCGTAAACAAAGAGTTTGTTCTATATTATCAACCTCAGGTTGAAATAGAAACCGGTAAAGTTATTGGAGTGGAAGCATTAGTCCGTTGGCAACATCCTTTACACGGGCTATTACCACCGATAAGTTTTATAGGGTTATCAGAAGATACCGGGCTGATTATTCCGCTGGGTGAATATATTTTAAAAACAGCTTGTCAGCAAAGTGTAGAGTGGGAAAGAGCAGGTTATAAGAATATTTCCATGTCAGTAAACATCTCGGCGAAACAAGTTAATAAAAAGAATATAGTACAGGACATATTACGAATCATAGAGGAAACGCATATGAGACCTGAGCTCCTGATTTTGGAGATTACAGAAAGCATAGCGATGGAAAATATTGAGCATAGCATTAAAGTTATGGAGAGCTTAATAAAAATGGGAGTAACATTTTCTCTGGATGATTTCGGTACCGGATATTCCTCTCTGAATTATCTTAAGAATATACCGATTAGTCAGCTCAAAATTGATAAGCATTTTGTACAAAGTCTACAAAAACAGGATTTTGAAGATGTTGTTGTGAAAGCAATTATAGAAATTGCACATACACTGAATTTGGCTATTGTAGCAGAGGGTATAGAAACAATAGAACAAAAGGATAGCATGGCGAAATACAAATGTGATTTGGCGCAAGGATATTATTATTGCAGACCAATCCCAAACAGCGAAGTGGAGAGTCTGTTGATGAATTGTCTTCCTAAGCAATAGTTTTATTTATGACAAGGTGAATATAGAATTCGGATGTGCCAAATTCATAGCAGATTCATCTTGTTGGTTAAAAATCATACGATCATTCGATCATACGATATAGAAAAACTACTTGACATAATGAAAAACTTTGCATAATATATATCTTATATTGTTAAATGTAATGATGGAGAGGATTAGATAAGGGAAGCTTATTAGAGAGGACCGCTCACTGGCTGAAAGGTGGTCTTATGTCTTACTTATTGAAGGTAGCTCCGGAACAGTATTTCTGAAACCGAAAAAGTTCGGTGCGTAGGAAATGACGGGAAGTCCCGTTACAGACATGAAAGATGACTTGTAGTTCATGACAAGGTGAATATTCCCAAATCTTGTATAACATTCCGGTCATAAATAAAGGTGGTACCACGGTTCTTCGTCCTTTTCGACGGAGGGCCTTTTTTGTTTTTTAAAAGCTAGTCTGGTAAAAATAAGAAATCAAACTAATTTATAACTTGGGAACAGAAAGGGAGATAATTATGGAAAAAGAACTTGCTAAAACCTATGATCCGAAGGACATAGAGGAAAGATTATATCAAAAATGGATGGATAAGAAATATTTCCACGCCGAAGTCGATAGAAGCAGGAAACCATTTACGATTGTGATTCCCCCGCCAAACATAACGGGTCAGCTCCACATGGGTCATGCACTGGACAATACAATGCAGGATATTCTCATACGCTTTAAGAGGATGCAGGGTTTCAATGCTCTTTGGCAACCGGGAACGGATCATGCCAGTATTGCAACCGAAGTTAAAATTATTGAGCAGCTGAAGAAAGAAGGTATAGAGAAAAAGGATCTTGGGCGTGAAGGCTTCCTTAAGAGAGCTTGGCAGTGGAAAGAGGTGTACGGCGAAAGAATTATTTCGCAGCTAAAGAAATTAGGTTCCTCCTGTGATTGGGAGAGAGAACGTTTCACGATGGATGAAGGCTGCTCCGATGCAGTAAATGAAGTATTTGTAAAGTTTTATAAAGAGGGATATATCTATAAAGGCTCCAGAATCATTAACTGGTGTCCGGTATGTAAGACCTCAATATCAGATGCAGAGGTTGAGCATGAGGAGCAGGCGGGACATTTTTGGCACATCAATTACCCTATTATAGGGAGTGATGGCTTTGTTGAAATCGCAACCACAAGACCGGAAACCATGCTCGGTGACAGTGCAGTAGCAGTTCATCCCGACGATGAGAGATTTAAGCATTTAATTGGGAAGATGGTCCTTCTACCGTTAGTAAATAAGGAAATTCCAATCATTGCTGATACTTATGTAGATAAGGAATTCGGCACCGGTGTAGTTAAGATTACTCCGGCTCATGACCCGAACGATTTTGAAGTTGGAAAAAGACACAATCTTCCTGAAATTAATATTATGAATGACGATGCTACCATAAACGAAAATGGTGGAAAATATGCCGGCATGGAGCGTTATGAAGCACGCAAGTTAATTGTTAAGGATTTAGAGGAGCTGGGACTTCTGGTAAAGGTAGAGGACCACGTTCACAATGTAGGAACACATGATAGATGCAAAACCACCGTGGAACCTTTAGTTAAACAGCAGTGGTTTGTAAAGATGGAGGAGCTAATTAAGCCTGCAGTAGAGGCTGTAAAATCGGGGGAAATTCAATTTGTACCGGAGCGTTTTGATAAAGTATATTTTAACTGGACAGATAATATCAGAGACTGGTGTATCTCCAGACAGCTCTGGTGGGGTCATAGAATCCCTGCGTATTATTGTGATGGCTGTGGTGAGGTTATTGTAGCAAAGGAAGAACCTTCAAGGTGTCCCAAATGTGGTAGTACCCATTTAAGACAGGATGAGGACACCTTAGATACTTGGTTTAGCTCCGCACTTTGGCCGTTTTCAACACTTGGCTGGCCGGAGAGGACAGAGGATTTGGATTATTTCTACCCGACCGATGTATTGGTAACCGGATACGATATCATCTTCTTCTGGGTAGTTCGTATGGTATTCTCGGGCTACGCTCACATGGGAGAGAAGCCGTTTAGTAAAGTAATGATGCATGGACTCGTGAGAGATTCCCAGGGTCGTAAGATGAGCAAATCCCTTGGGAATGGTATCGATCCTCTCGAAGTGATTGATAAGTACGGTGCAGATGCGCTACGTTTTACCTTAATCACTGGGAATGCACCCGGAAATGATATGCGTTTTTACTGGGAAAGAGTTGAGGCTAGTAGAAATTTTGCTAACAAGGTATGGTATGCTTCCCGATTTATTATGATGAACTTAGAAAAGGCGACAATTGGTGAAAGCATTGATGAAAAACTGCTTATGGTTGCAGATAAATGGATCTTATCTAAGGTAAATGCCCTTGTAAAAGAAACTACGGATGGATTGGAGAGTTTTGATTTAGGTATCGCTGCGCAGAAAATCTATGATTTTATATGGGAAGAATTTTGTGATTGGTATATCGAGATGGTTAAGCCAAGATTATACAGTGAAACTGATGAGACAAAAGCAGCGGCTCTTTGGACCCTCAAGCATGTATTGGTAACTTCATTAAAATTACTTCATCCCTATATGCCGTTTATAACGGAAGAGATTTACTGTACTCTGCAGGAAATGGCAGGAAAGCAGGAAGCAGAGTCCATCATGATTTCCGAGTGGCCGGTATTTATAGAAAAATTGGAATATGCTAAAGAAACGGAAGCAGTTGAATTAATTAAGGAGGCTGTCAAGGGAATTCGTAACGTTCGTGCTGAGATGAATGTCCCACCGAGCAGAAAAGCTACGGTGTTCGTTGTATCGGACAGTGAAAAAATTAGAGACATCTTTACCGACAGTAAGGTGTTCTTTGCAACTTTAGGTTATGCGAGCGAGGTTCTTGTTCAGAAGGACAAAGCGGGGATTCCAGAGGATGCAGTATCCACAGTAATTCCTAGTACGGTAATCTATATTCCATTTGCAGACCTTGTAGATATCGATAAGGAAATTGAACGTCTGACCAAGGAAAAAGATAGGCTGGAAAGTGAAATAAGACGTGTTGACGGAATGCTTGCAAATCAGAATTTCGTAAGTAAGGCACCGGAAACCAAGTTGGCTGAAGAACGGGCTAAGCTTGCGAAATATTCCGACATGATGAGACAGGTAATGGAGAGACTGGAGCATCTGAGCAAGTAAAGAAGGTAATAGTAAGTTCACAATTATGTTAGTCGAGGTATATTTGAATAATTAACTAAAACTTTGCACTATTTGCTGGTAATATATCATATATGTTAGTTGCAATTTGAGCATTTCAAATAGTTTAGTAAAATTTTATAAAAATTTTAAAATTTAGTTGACTTAATTAAGCTTTATTGATAAAATATAGAAAAGAACACACTGGATTGTTACTGTTGAGGCAGGCAAAACCAAATTTTATGAATTATAATAAATTCATAGGGTTTGGTTTTTTTAATTCTTTGCAATGTATTGGGGAGAAAGAGATGAAAGTAGAACGGATAATCAATAATAATGTAGTCAGTGCTATTGATACCAAGGGCAAAGAAGTAGTCATTATGGGAAAAGGCATTGGCTTCCAGGCCAAATGTGGAAATGAAATTGATAAGGACATGATCGAAAAAATCTTTTCTCTAGAAGGTCAAACTACCGTTGATAAATTTAAAGAATTAATAGCAAACTTGCCGTTAGAAAACATTCAGGTCTCAAGTGATATCATTACATATGCAAATAAAGTACTTAAAAAAAAGTTGAATCAAAATATCTATATTACCTTAACAGATCATATCAGCTTTGCAATTGAGAGAAATAATCAGGGTATGATGTTTGAAAATCCTTTGCTATGGGATGTGCAAAGCTTATATCGCCATGAGTATTTAATTGGAGAATATGCTGTCGCATTAATAGATAAGGAAATTGGGGTAAAGCTTCCGGTTGACGAAGCAGCCTCCATAGCGCTTCATATTGTGAATGCTGAATATAACACAGCCATGGGTGATGTGATGAATATTACGAAAATCATTCCGAATATTCTACATATACTAACAGATGAATTTGGTATTACATTAGAAGAACAGACACTTACGTTTGAGAGGTTTGTAAACCATCTGAAATCGTTAGCACAGAGAATTATAAAAAACGAACAACTAGACAGCATTGATTCTGCTTTTTGCGACATGATAAAAAACTTGTATCCCGCAGAATATTCTTGCAGTCAAAAAATTTCTAAATATTTGGATGAGCAGTTTCAGCAAAATATTGCAATAGAAGAAATATCCATACTGACAATAAACATTCGACGCGTAATATTGGCAAATAAGAAAATTGAAGTGTGAAAGAAAATTTCTATCACACCTAGAAGCTACTGATGTGTCTTTTCTGAAATATATAAGGGCACTATGGCGGCGGATTGGAGGAAAACATGAAAAAGACTTGGATTGAAAAATTGGGGCTTGGGAAAGAAAAAAATATCATTATACTATCACCCTTAGAAGGAGTGTCTTGCCCTATTAGTGAAGTGAGTGACCCTACCTTTAGTGAGAAGATTTTGGGTGAGGGCATTGCTATCCAACCTACGAAAGGGGAGGTGGTATCGCCGGTAGATGGAACAGTAGCCATTATGTTTGAAACGAAGCATGCAGTATCCATTATATCGGAGCAAGGAACAGAGATTTTGATACACGTTGGACTTGATACAATTAATTTAAGAGGTGAATTTTTCAAGGCTTTTGTTAAGGCTAATGACAAAGTAAAAGCCGGTGACTTGTTACTGCAATTTGATATGGATAAGATTTTAAATGCAGGTTATGACGTAATCACTCCAATCGTTATATGTAATACTAATAAATATTTGGATATTACTACTTATACAGGAAAATCAGTGAAGAAATTAGATCAGATTATGGTACTAAAAAATAAGGATAGGCTATAGCCAAACATACACAGGGAGAGATGAACATGAAGGAAATAAGGTATATAGTAAAAGATAAATTGGGAATACATGCGAGACCTGCCGGTTTATTGGTAAAACAAACAAGCAAATTCAATAGTAAAATAATGATTAAGAAGGATACGAAGGAAATAGATGCAAAGAGCATCCTAGGAGTAATGAGTCTTGGAGTGCGGTGCGGGGAAGAAATCCTTGTTACTTTTGAGGGAACGGATGAAGCAGTGGCTTCAGAAACTATCAGAGATTTTTTTATTAATTATTTATAAAAAAATATTTGCTGTACAATGATACAGCCAAAAAAGGAGGAATTTTTATTATGATGAAGTATCTTCAAAGGCTAGGAAAATCTTTAATGCTTCCCGTAGCATGTCTACCTGTCGCTGGTATATTGATGGGTATCGGCTATTGGATTGATCCAACTGGATGGGGTACAAACAATGTAGTAGCAGCGTTTATGATTAAAGCAGGTGCGGCTCTAATAGACAACATGCCTTTACTCTTTGCTATTGGTGTTTCTATTGGTATGGCAACAGACAATGATGGTACATCAGCTCTTGCAGGTCTTGTTTCCTGGTTGATGTTCACAACGTTGTTATCTAGCGGAGCAGTGGCTATGTTTACAGGAGCAGAAGCTGATCCAGCTTTTGCAAAAATCGGAAATGCGTTTATTGGTATTCTATCCGGTTTGATTGGCGCTACTTGCTATAATCGTTTCAAGGGCACTAGGTTACCGGCAGCATTGGCCTTCTTTAGCGGTAAACGATGTGTTGCAATTATTACTGCAGGAGTAACAATTTTAGCAAGTGTTGTTTTATTCTTTGTATGGCCTTTTGTTTATGGCGCATTGGTATCCTTTGGTAAATCAATAGTAAGTACCGGAGCTGTTGGAGCAGGAATTTATGGCTTCTTTAACAGGTTATTAATTCCGCTTGGTCTTCATCATACTTTAAATTCTGTATTCTGGTTTGATGTGGCTGGCATTAATGATTTGGGTAATTTCTGGTCAGGTAAGGGTGTATTAGGAGAAACAGGTCAGTATATGGCAGGCTTCTTCCCGGTTATGATGTTTGGCTTACCGGCCGGAGCATTAGCTATGTATCATACTGCAAAGACGAAGAAGAAGAAAATCGCAGCAAGCTTACTTGGTGCAGCAGCACTTTGCTCCTTCTTAACAGGTGTAACTGAGCCTATGGAATTTGCATTCATGTTTTTAGCACCCGGGTTATATTTAATTCATGCACTTTTAACTGGTATCTCTGTAGCAGTTTGCGCATTGCTACCTGCAAGAGCTGGATTTAACTTTAGTGCAGGTTTGATTGACTATATCTTAAGCTTTAAGGCTCCAATGGCTGTGAATCCTTTGCTCTTACTTCCGGTAGGTCTTGTAACCGGTGGAGTTTATTATTCATTATTCCGTTTTGTTATCACCAAATTCAACCTCAAGACACCAGGTAGAGAAGATGATGATGAAGAAGAAGAAAAGAAGGCAATCTTGACAAACGATGATTTTGCAGAAGTTGCAGCCACCGTATTGGAAGGACTTGGCGGCAAAAAGAATGTTAAATCCATTGATAATTGCATTACGAGACTTCGTGTAGAAGTAAATGATTATACAGCAGTTGATGAAAAGAAAATAAAATCAGCTGGAGTAGCTGGAGTCATCAGACCTAGTAAAACGAGTGTTCAAGTTATTGTTGGAACACAAGTACAGTTTGTTGCAGATGAAGTGAAAAGGTTGATGAAATAATATAAATATACATATTATCTCATCAATGGTATAATAATAATTATTATGAATACTGGGGTGTCGCAAACTGCTTATATAAGCAGTTTGCAACACCTTTTTACAACAGATGTCTGTAAAAAATAGTTTAAGAAAGAGATTGTCCAATGCCGAAGCATGGAAAGGAGCTTAGAGTGAAAGATTTTTCAAATCTTTCACTCACAAAGTTTGTGCCTATGTAACCAAAGTGTGAAGGACTCATTTGACACAAACTTAATATGCGCAAAAAGCATGCGCAGAAACGAGGAAAAATATGGAAATCTTTGTAGGAAAAGGAGTAAATGGAGGGATAGCGATTGGGCATCTCTCAGTCTATAAAAGAAGACCAAATGAGATAATAAACCTACATGTTGAGGATGTAGCCGTAGAAATCTTAAGATTTGAGGAGGCACTTAAAAAGACGATTAAACATCTTAAACATATATATGAGAAGGCCGTACTTGAAGTTGGTAAAGCGGATGCTATGATCTTTGAGGTTCACCAAATGATGATAGAAGATCCACAATATTTAGAATCCGTGAAAACTATCATTCAATCTCAACAGGTTAATGCAGAATTCGCGGTAGATAAAACGGCACAGAATTTAAGCCAAATTTTTTCATCAATGGGAAATGAATATATGAAGGAACGTGCAGCTGATGTAAAAGATGTATCAAAGAAGGTGATATCTTTTCTAAGCGGAGACGACGTTGATGAAATTAAAGTAGTGGAACCCTCTATCATTATTTCAGATGATTTGATGCCGAGTGAGACAATCCAACTTGATAGAGATATGGTTCTCGGGTTCATAACGCAAAAAGGCTCAATGAACTCTCATACAGCAATTCTTGCACGTACCATGGATATTCCGGCAATTGTAGGGGCCCAGATTGAATTAAATCAAGCATACGATGGGAAGTTAATAGCAATCGATGGTTTTGAAGGAAAAGTTTATCTGGAACCTGATCAAGAAACACTAGCCCTACTTCGAAAGAAGCAGCAACAGGAACTAGAGAGAAAAACCTTGTTGAAACAATTAAAAGGGAAAGAAAGCATTACGCTGGACGGACAAAAGATAGAACTATATGCGAATATTGGAAATCCAAATGACATTGTAAATGTAATCAATAATGATGCTGAGGGAATTGGATTATTTCGAAGTGAATTTATTTTTCTTGAGAAGGATCATTATCCATCTGAAAATGATCAATTTATCGCATATAAGACAGTAGCCGAGAAAATGGCAGGTAAAAAGGTTGTTATCCGTACACTTGATATCGGAGCTGATAAACAAATAGAATATTTTAATTTAGAAAAAGAAGAAAATCCTGCTATGGGCTATCGTGCTATTCGTATTTGTCTGGATCGTAGAGATTTGTTTAAGACGCAACTACGGGCTATTTATCGGGCTACTGCTTATGGGAAAATTGCTATTATGTTTCCTATGATTATTTCATTAGAGGAAGTTCGTGAGATTAAAGAATTTGTAAAGTTGGTAAAGGCAGAGTTAACGCAAGAAGGAGTTCCCTATGATGACGTGGAGCTAGGAATTATGATTGAGACTCCTGCTGCAGTTATGATTAGTGATATTCTTGCAAAGGAAGTAGACTTCTTTAGTATTGGAACGAATGATCTGACACAATACACGCTAGCAATTGACCGTCAGAATCGAAAGTTAGATAAAATATATAATCCACACCACCTGGCCGTGCTTCGTATGATAAAGATGGTTGCACAGAATGCTCATGATAATGGCATATGGATAGGAATTTGTGGGGAGTTGGCAGCAGATCTATCTATGACAGAAACTTTTATTGCTATGGGGATCGATGAATTATCAGTATCACCTGGAAAGGTTCTTGAACTAAGGAAAAAAGTAAGAGGGATTAACAAAAGTCTCTTGCAATGATAGCTTATTTCCGATATGATAAGGAATAGAATTATAACTATTATTAGTACTTAATACAAAATTTGTGTTTAATAATAGTTTAAATTATCGTGGAGGAGGATGTAAAACAGATGGTGATACAGGACGAGTATATTAGCTTTACCATTGGAAAACAAAAACATATAGCTTTAATCGCTCATGATAGTAAAAAACAAGAGATTGTTGAGTGGGTGGAGGAAAATAAGAATATCTTAAAGAACCATTTTCTCAGCGGAACCGGTACTACAGCAAGAATTATTGCAGATAAAACGGAATTACCGGTTAAGGCTTATAACAGTGGACCACTTGGTGGAGATCTACAGATCGGTTCCAGAATTGTCGAAGGTAGTATTGATTTTGTAGTATTCTTTTGGGATCCATTAGAATCACAACCACATGATCCGGATGTGAAGGCATTACTTAGAATTGCTGCAGTATATGATATTCCAATAGCCAATAACAGGGCTACAGCTGATTTTATGATAACTTCAAAATTTATGAATGATGAGTATGAAAGAAAAGTAATAAATTATAACAAGGTAATGCAAATAAGATTGAATGAATTTAAATAGAATAATATGTTTTGAATAAAAAACAACCAAAAAATCTGTCCTAAACGTAGAAGATAAATCACGTTTGGACAGATTTTTTATTTATATACATTTGATATCCTTTTTGGAAGTCACATGGATCTGCATATATTTATTTTAAAGGATGCATTGACTACGTTAATTGCAATTCGGTTAAACTGTCAATATAATACTTTGCACCATCAGAGATTGGAATATCCTTGTTATAAGCCACTACTAATGTACGGGACGGAATTTCCTGCGTAATATTGATAACAGCCAAATCCTCAAGTTCCTTAACACAGAAGTCAGGAATAAAGGCAATACCAAGGCCAATCTTTGCTAAGTCAATCAAAAGATCATTACTGCTTAATTCAATCGCTGGGACGAGATCAAGAGAATTCTCTAAAAATAGATTGTGTAAGAACATGCTTGTGGTGGAACGCTTTTCAAGCATCAGTATTGGAAATTTCTGTAGTTCTCGTAACGATATTTTATGATTATTAAGTGGAAAGGCCTCTTTATTTGCTATAAAAATATCATGGAATACTTTGACCGGTGTAATTTGCATCATGTTATTCAGTGCTAGGTTCGGGGAATTAGTTACAATTACATCCACCTCATTACGCTCTAAAAGCTTACCACACTGGAGAGAAGTGCCATTGGTCACTTTGATATGAATATTTGGATACTGTTTATGGAAATTATTTAAATAAGGTACAAGATAATAACGGCATATCGTATCACTTGCACCAATCCTTAATTGAATACCGTTTTTCGGATCCGTACATAACTGGTTTTCTCCACGAGTGATTAGATTGATCGCAGGCTCAATATGTTTTAATAAAAGCTCACCCTCTTTTGTCAGGGCAACCCGTTTTGTACTTCTAATAAATAAAGTTTGATTAAGGCGCCTCTCCAATGTCTTTATGGATTGGCTGACCGCTGACTGAGATATAAAAAGAGCGTCGGCAGCCTCCGAAAAGCTTAAGCTTTTTGCAACTTGATAAAAAACTTTATATAATTCGTAATT
>Ga0123337_10004663_pt1 | contig 13851 bp, 15 predicted proteins | sample frozenSSSSmetaG_FD_89792 | JGI IMG/M metagenome (GOLD analysis project Ga0123337, IMG submission 89792) | Glacier valley bacterial and archeal communities from Borup Fiord, Nunavut, Canada, to study Microbial Dark Matter (Phase II) -... | ecosystem: Environmental > Aquatic > Freshwater > Ice >... | reverse complement strand
ACCTTTCCCATGGCAATGCCATACAAACCGCCGACCATGTCATTACCCAGCCACACTTCGAAACTAAAGCCGTAACCCATGTTATAAAGACCATTATAAACGTCTATAATTTCTTCTGAAATCCAGGTTTCATCCCTTCTGGCGCAATTCCGCATGGCCTGTTCAAACGCCGAATTGACTTTTAACTCAAATTCGTGTTGTTTGTATTCCCTTCTCAGGTTTTTAGGCACTTTAAATTCATGAGGCAAAATAACTCCCCTCATCTCGGGCTCATACCAGAATATTGCATTGTCTTCATCAGGGTCAGCCATCGGAAAAACTCCCTGCGTGTAACCGTGCAAAACCTGATGTGCCGTAAGCATATGTTATCCGATTAGTTCCACATGACTGAGTGCTTTAAAGCGGGACACCCTATCGCGCAAGGCTTCTGCTTGGATGTCCATGATATTTTCTGTTCCGAATTTTTCCACACAAAAGCTCGCCATGGCACTGCCATAAATCAATGCGCGTTTCATATTCTCAAAACTGATATCTCCGGTTTTTGCCAGGTATCCGATAAATCCACCTGCAAAGGTATCCCCTGCTCCTGTCGGATCAAAAACATCTTCGAGCAACATGGCAGGACAAAAGAATACTTCTTCGTTATAAAACAACAGCGCTCCGTGTTCCCCTTTTTTAATGATAAGATATTTCGGACCCATAGCTCTGATTTTGCGGGATGCCTTGATCAGACTGTATTCACCTGACAATTGTCTGGCTTCCTCATCATTGATGGTCAATACATCCACCATGCTTAAGGTGTGTTTTAAATCTTCTAAAGCAATATCCATCCAGAAATTCATGGTATCCATCACAATCAGTTGTGGTTTTTTTGCCAGACGGCCTATTAATGTACTTTGAACTACAGGTGCCAGATTGCCCAACATCAGGAAATCAGGCGCATTCAGTTGCTCAGGAACGATGGGATCAAAATCTCCAAGAACATTCAGTTCGGTAATCAGAGTTTCCCTACTGTTCATGTCATTAAAATAACGTCCGCTCCAGAAAAAGGATTTTTCACCCTGTTTTATTTGAAGTCCGTCTGTATTGATACCCTTAGCTTTCAGCAAGTTGATATAGTCTTGAGGAAAATCATCACCCACCACTGCAATCAGGCTAATATCCTGAGTAAAATAAGAAGCCGACAAACTGATATAAGTTGCCGCCCCACCGATGATTTTGTCTGTTTTCCCGAAAGGGGTTTCTATGGCGTCAAATGCAACGCTGCCTATCACTAATAAACTCATTTTTATTCTTTTTGCAAAAATGAGTTTAATTTATTGATTAAAAAAATTAATTGAAACGACCCACCAAGACTTCAAGCGAAGTCAAATTGAAAATCAACCCATTATTTAAAATGAATGACATTCACCTTCGTGCAGGCACCCACAGCCGCACCGAAAGCTCCCGGGATATTTCCAACCAATACAGTCGGCTGAGAAAAAGGATCATTTTGATAAAACAAGTGTTCATTCACAGAGGTGAAATAATTATAGGCATTTCGGGAATACGCCGAAGTATAAATCATCAGCTTGGTTGTTTTTTGATTGCCCGAAGCAAATAATCCCGCCGCCCCAAAACGCAATGACATATTAGAAGATGAGAAATTTTCATCCGAAAAGATGAGGTTCTTTTTCGAAAATTTTGTTTTTGGATTCTCCGTTAGCACGTAATCTATACTCTCCAGCGGCACCCATTCTTCTGAAAACAAAGTATCGGCTCCCTGATAGGTTTCAAAAAAACGTTTTATCCTGAAACCGTAATAATTAGGTATCAGTGTATTGTTATCATTCAAACTCATTTTTACTTGAAAAAAGTTTTCCTTGCCCTGAAAAAAAGGCAACCTAGAAGTATCCAAAACCTCGCATTTAACCGTATCAGGAAGCGAATCGCTCACCCAATAAATCCTATTCAAGGCAGTAATCTTAAAAAAATATGTTTTAAGCGGATCAGGTTTAAAAAACAAAGACCTATAGTCACCATTGGTGGTATGATTGAGAATAGCCAGCAATACCGTAGTATCTTGATTAAACACTTCGATCAAACCATTAGATACATATTGCTGGGGACTGTTATTGGTGATATTCTGTGTAGTAGACAAGTTAAAATACAAAAGACTATCAGGGTCTACAACCGCATTGACCACCAGCCTTGCGGGCTTGTCCGCCACAACAATCTTTATCTCCTTTTTGCAGGATAAAACACCAAAAAGGGCGATATAAAAACAAAGTTTTCTCAAAATATGATTTTGTAATTGATGCTTGGGAGTGCCGGAAATAGACTGATGGCTTCAAATATGCGCTCGCCATTTTTATTGTAGGCAGGATTGATGTAAAAAGGATTCAAACGGTTATATACATTATAAGCTCCTATGCTGATGATACGGCTGTATTTTTTCTTAAATTTCTTGAAGTTGACACCGAAATCGAGCCGGTGGTAATTGGGAAACTTGTAATTATTTCTGTCGCCATACACATATATCACATTATTGGGTTGTAATCCCGACTGTATGTAATACACTTCTTCAGGCAAGGTAAAATTGGCTCCTGTTGTAAAGACCCAACTCATTGAGGCGTCCACACGTGGATTAAATTCGTGATTCACTAGCACTGCGACATTATGTCTTCTGTCATATTTATAAGGAAACACCTTGCCACTATTAATCTGGGCAAATTGCCTGTAATTCCAACTCAGCGTATAACTTACCCAACCCTTGGTTTTGCCATTGCGTTTCTCAGCAAGAAATTCCGTTCCGTAGGCCCATCCTCGTCCTATGGTAATTTTGTCCTCCCAGTTATTATCGGTACCTATATAATTCGCCTGCTCTTTGTATTCGATAATATTATTCATGTTTTTATTAAACCCTTCAATATTTACCAGATAATCTCCATTGGTATAACTCACACCTCCACTCAGCAAATTAGAAGTTTCAGGAGACACTCTTTTAGTTGAGGGCAACCACAAATCAATTGGCATACCAATGGTAGCATTGGTTAACAGATGCAAGAATTGCATAGTATTCTGATAAGCACCGTGTATGATTAAATTTTTGACCGGCTTGTAATTGATTGATAATCTTGGTTGAGGCTGATGATACAATATGCCTTGCAGATTATATTGCGCATAATGTACCCCTGTATTCACATGTATTTTACGACTGAGTTTCCATAAAACATCCATATATGCATTGTTTTCCAGAGCCTGCAATTTAGTTGAATTGGAAACCTGACTCTGAATGATATTATTGGAAGATGAATTAATTTCCCTTTCAAATTCATGCACAACTACGCCTACACCCGCCTTTATATTAAGCCATTGCAGAGGTTTGTATTCTATATTATAACTGGCTATGCTGTTGATGATTTTTGAGATAAATTTATAACTGTAAGAGTTTTCAATCCTCAAACTATCTGAACTTTCTGTGTATTCGTAATCAGACTCATTTCCAAAATTATAAGATGAATATGAAAGGTTCAACCAGGCAGACATTTTAGGCGTCAGAATATGATGGTATCTCAGCGAATAAATTCTGTTTCCCCAAAATACACTCTGCCTGTCTTTTTCTCTGATCACCTTCTCTGGATTTTTAGCTGAAAAGGAATTTCTAATAAATGAATTGTCTAAGCCTGTATAAAAAGAAAAAGAGATGTGATGTTTGTCATTAAATTTATGATTGATCTTGCCGTTGGCATCATAGAAAAAATATCCCGACTTAAGAGGTGAAAAACGGGAATTAAAATAATTGAGATTAGCAATGGTATTCAGTACATCAAAATAAGACCTGCGCCCTGCGAGCAGAAATGTTGTTTTGCCTTTTTTGTCAATGGGACCGTCAATGGTAAGTTTAGAAGAGAGTGAACCAATAGACGTTTGGACTTTAATTTTTTTTGTATTGCCATCAATGGTTCTCACGTCAATCACACTGCTCAGCCTTCCTGCATAACGGGAGCTAATCCCTCCTTTCAGCAACTTGACATCTTTTACTACATCTGAATTAAACACACTAAAAAAACCGTAGATATGTGATGGGTTATACACCGGAACATCATCCAGCAGAATGAGGTTCTGGTCTGGCCCTCCTCCCCTGATATTCAGACCGATGGTGCCGTCATTTCCTGAACTTACGCCCGGCAATAGCTGTAGACTTTTAAGCACATCGCTTTCACCAAACAATACGGGCAATTGTTTAAATGTTCTGCCATTGAGGTGAAACTCATCGGGTTTAAAATTGGTTTGATTATCGGGTTTAGAGGATATGGTAAAGTTGGGAAATTCATTATCCACCCTCAAGATGACATTAACACTGCTGTGATTGCTCAGATTAAATGCCTTGGTCTCTGTTTGATAACCCACCATGGCATACATGATCATCACACTGTCTGAGTTTAATGTGAGTGAATAAAACCCATCCTGGTTGGTGTGTGTTCCCACAAGATTAAAATAGTTATAGACCGTGGCGCCAATCAACTTTTCTCCAGTCACTTCATCCAATACATAACCGGATACGGTATATCTGACAACTTTCTTTTCTTGCTTATTGATCACAATATTATTGCCATACAGCACTGAAAAAACCAGTTTATGTGGTTGTAGTAACATCAGAAGCACCACATTCAGCTCTTCATTTTTAACATTGATACTGAACTTTCCTTCCGGAATAATCTTGATATTGTAACTAAAATTGACGTTGGATGTTTGCTCAATGACCTTTAAAATCTCCGGAATGGTCTGTTTTTTGAGCTTCAGACTTATTTTTTTATTCAAAACATCTGATTGAGCATGTCCTATTAACACCAAGCCCAGACAAAAGATCACAAAAAAAGCCCACTTCTTCATTTAAGAGGGCTAAATTAAAATATTTTTTTGGATTTACTCTACGCTTACTTTACTGCTGACAAGTTTTGTTAACAAGTCTGCCACCTGCGCTGCTGATAAATTATTGTCGCAAACAAAGTTATACTTCTCTTCAGCAAGTTTGTCATCATATTTGAACTTTACCTGATAAGTCGCTTCAAGCTCTGTTATAATATCTGCAAGGCTCTGATTATTAAATACAATTTTACCTGAAATCCAGGCAAACTGGTTCTGATCTTTGCCTCTGGTAATCACAAAACCTTTATCTTCTTTTTTCAGACATTCTCCTGGATTCATATCCAGTATCTTGCCTTCAGTTTTAAATCTCACCTTTCCCTGTTTTAAAAAGACAGCAAAAGGAAGATTCTCTCTGTTTTTGATATTAAACTCTGTTCCAGTCACCATCACATCACCCTTACTTGTTTCAACTTTAAAGGGCAAATCGTTATGGGTAACATTAAAAAAGGCTTCTCCTGATTTTAAGACCAGTACTCTATCAGATGAATTCATGGTCTTGACTTCCACTTCCGTGAAAGTATTCAGATTGATGGTAGTTCCATCCGGTAATTTCACCCATTCCTTTTTATTAGAGGTTTTGTAAATCGCGGCAAAATTATCTGATTTTCCTTTTTGGTATTGCCAGAAACCAATCCCTATAGACAACACAATGACAGCAGCTGCGGCCCATCTGAACATAGCAAACTGCCGTTTCACAACAGGCGGTTTCAAAACGGTCAGAGGACTTTCGATTTTAGAACGCAACAAATCCCAGTTGGCATTGGTGTTTGATTGCGGGTATTGAAAACGCTCTGAACCAGCCAGAATATTTTCAATTTCGGACACTTCAGTCTGAGAAAAGGCCTGTCCATCATTCAGGTTCTGAACGATAAAATCCGGTATCTGATATGGACGCTTTTCTGACATTATTTAGTAACCCTTATTGATTGTGGTATATTTTGTTGTACAAAACCCAAGAATGACTGATTGGAAGGATTGCTCTTCAACCAGTTTTTCAGGAATAATTCCTCTTCGGATGTACACATACCTGCTAAATATTTAGTAAATATATTAGCTTGCAACTGTTCTTTCATACCTCCTAATACAATTTTTATCCCCCTACCCCCCAAAATAAATTGTAGTTTTCCAAAAGAATATCATATTTAACTGATTTACAGTAGTTTATTTTTGAATAAATAAAACGGAATTTTATACCGGCGTATTGCCTGACATCGAAGTAGTGCTTTTAAACACTCTGCTATTGACCACCACATCTGCGATACTTTTGATGAAAAAAAGCACCAATACAAAACCAAGTCCGGGTAAACGATTGTCTACCGCGGCATAACGGTCGAGAAACTGGTAAGCGAAAGTACCCAATACTACTACCACATGAATAATAATGGTTCTAGCATCAAAAAACAATCTGTATTGACTTGAAGGAACAGTTTTATACATATCATTTAAAATAAATCCGCTTACAAATTCAACAATTTGAGAGAGAAAAAAGGCCAGTACTGCCAGATTGAATCCGGGATTCACAAACGCCAGAATCTGGGTATTATCAATGGCCACTTCGGTGCTGTATTTACCCTGACCCAAAGCCACAAAAATCAGAATAAATACCCAATAAAATACCAAGATACCAAGCCTTAGCAATAAGATTCTTAAACCGGAAAATATTCGGGAAGAAGCAGTAGCAACAGCACCAGTAGATGGTTCAACTCCCTTTGCCAAAGAGATTTTGAGGAAAACAAAAAATGAAATAATCACCGCTTCCACCCAATACAGATATACAATGGCAAACATACTCCACCCCCAGAACCAATAACCTATTACCGGTAAGGCATTTAATAGTATCTGTTGGTAGATAGAAGTTTTATTCCCCATAAAGGCGCAAATCTAAGACATTAAAGGTTGATTATCAATCACTCAAATGCGTAATTTTAATTTGCCTTTACTTACCAACTAAGCGAAATATTTAAACAATATTCGTTATCACAGTCATTTAAAAATCTATCTGATTCCTACTCAGAATATTCCATGCATGAGAACCCTCATTAAAAATGAGGTCTAATATGCTCATACCACTCACAAATCCTGTTTTATCGGCAAATACCTGATAATACGGAGTGACAAACGGCTCCAATTGAAGATCAGGGATATAGGTATCTGCATTATAAACACTCAATTTCACGTGAGACCGCAGGCATTTTAAGGTGGTCTCCAAAAGACTAAAATTAAGATCCCACAAAAATTTGTGTTGCTCTAAAAGCACGGCAAAAAAACGGTAATCGTAATATTCAAAAAACGGGCTTTTGCCATAAGAGGTTTTTAAAGCATTAATCAATTGATTTTGCCAATGCGACTGATAAGAAATTTCTACAGAGCGATAATCCTTCACCCTGCTGTCTTTTACCAGCGGAATGCTGAATCCCATAGGTCCTTCCACTGTCTGGTAATTAAATTTATGTCTGTTGGTCTGCTTTGGAAACTTGACATCATTGATAAGCTGAACCTCATCGAGATGAATGACCTTGGCATACCACTCCAATGGTGCCGCAAAATACAAAGGCATCTGCAAACTTTTTATCCCTTCCATACATTGACCTCCAGAGCATCTTTACATATCCTTAACAATCCACGCATGCTTGTTTTCAAGACAGGATGCTGCACGCCGGGGATAATATCGCAACAGGGCACCAGCACAAACCGGCGATTTTGTATTTCAGGATGCGGCACCTGCAATCCCTCACGCTGTATCACCTGCCGCCCATATAAGAGGATATCGATATCCAGAGTGCGCGGACCAAATTTCACATCTCTTTTTCTTCCAAATTGTTTTTCGAGTTCCAACAACTGTTTTAAAAGATAAGCAGGCGGCAAAAAAGTTTCCAGCTCTATAGCCATGTTCAAATAATCCGGCTGAGGAATTGGTCCCCATGCCTTGGTCACATATACTTTTGAGCATTTTGTAATTTTACCAAGCGCTGGCTGCATGTTGCGCATGGATTGGGAAAAATGCGCGTAGACATCGCCCTGATTACCTCCTAACAATAAAATTACCTTTTGTGATTTCAAATTATATGGCTAATATTGAACTTATATTTTGGGCAGCGAAATTAAAATATTATTATTCATTCTCATTGGTGCTTTCTATTTATTTTCTTCGTTTTTCAAAAGAGAAAAAAAGAAACAAGACGAAAAAGCCATCAATAAAAGACCTGTTGTGCATCAAACGGCAGAAGAAATCTTTCGGGAATTACAGCAGTCTCTCAGATTATCAAACGAACCAAAACCTGAAGCATCCAGACCTTCAGCCCGTGTTGCCCTGACAAAAGAACCAATGCTTGAAAAGAAGGCTCCGCGCAAAAGCATTGACCCTCGACAAGGCAAAACTTCAAGTAAAAAAACCGTAACAGCTGTGTTTGAGAAAACTAATCAACAGAAAAAAGAGGCCGAACACTTAACGCTTGCCCAGTCTCTTGAATTCGACCCTAGAAAGGCCGTCATTTTTTCGGAAATTCTTAAAAGACCTCAATATTAGTCTCATCCTTGGGATCCAGTTTTACCTGGTTAAATACCAGAAATTTCTGACCCAGAAAATTCACAACGGCACTCACTAAAGTGGCTAGGAAAAATGCCAGAAACTTTCCACCCTTAATGGCAAAGATATCAAAATTTCCAGAGTCGGAGCGGATATTGAGATTCACCACAAACTCAGGAATTAATACAAGTCCGTATTTATTGATTAAGATGTTAAAAACAAATGAAACGGCATACACTAGACCAAACATCAGCAACATGCCTTTATTGCTTTTTTCTGTATACCTCCAGGTCCATCTTTTATTGAGGAAATAGGTATAAACAGTTCCAACCATAAATCCTGCGGCTTTTGAAATATCTGTATTCACACTCAACAAATCAGATAAAAAATAATAGATGACTAAATCCACCAATACAGCTGAAACGCCTATGATAAAAAACTTGGTTATTTGTTTAATGACTACTCTCACGGATTTGCAAAGGTAAGTAAAGCGTTGTTAAATTTTGCAGGAATCCCGAAAGGAATTGTCATATTCTGGAGGTGGTGGCCTGCATTGACGCCAAACACAATGGGATAATTCTGGTCTGCACAATGTTGTAATATAATCTCCCTGACATCATACCCAAAAGGCACCTGATGGTCGTGCATCTGAATAAAACTGCCTACCAGCAGAGCTTTCAAACCGTCCAATTTACCTGCCCTTCTCAACATCAGCATCATGCGGTCGATATGGTAATAATACTCATCAAGATCTTCTATAAACAGAATTTTATCCCGCCAGTCTGCTTCTGAAACTGAACCTGATATACTGCATAAAACAGACAGATTGCCTCCTATAATTTCACCTTCAAAATCCACCTGTCGATGGGTTTCATTTTGGGAAAAATCAAATCCCATCAACTCACCACTTAATGCCGCCAAAAAACTATCAATTGCTAAACTGACATCTTCAAGGTCTTTCCCTTCTTTCTGAGACATAAAGATTGGCATGGTGCTGTGCAGACTGGCCATCGAACACTGGTGGGAAACATGATTCAGCAAAACCGTTTCATCACTGAAACCTGCAATCCATTTGGGCTGTTGTTTCAGCAAATCAAAATCAATCAAATCAACCATACGACCGGTACCATAACCGCCTCTGGCACACCAGAGTGCTTTGACCGAAGTATCTGCGAGCATTCGGTTAAAAAAATCGGCTCTTTGCTGTTCTGTACCTGCAAACTGTTTATCGTTGCGGTATACATCCGGGTCTTGTAATACTTTGAAACCTTTGGATTCCACATATTGTACCGCGGCTTGCATTTGTTCGGGTGTCACACTTCTGGCAGGTGCAACGATGGCTATGGTATCTCCTGGCTTTAGGTATGGAGGAATAATGGATGGCAAAATAAAATGTATTGCGGGCAAAGATAAAGGCTGCTTAAATATTAATTCACATTAATTTGACAAAAGCTTGATATGGAGGCATGAGGGAGGATTGGGGGGAACAAGTTGCTGTTTTGAAAACAAATAGCTTGAAAGTGCGTTTGGCGGGATGCAATGAAATCATTTCCAAACTCCCACAGCATACATAATTTCGCTGCAAAATGGCTTGGCTTGCCCTATTCTGAACCCAAGTCCACCAGAGCCTTTACGATGCCCTTTAACAAAAAAGAAGCATGGGGCTTGGAAATATTCTCAGCAGCACTTGTAACTTGGAAGACTGGGCGAAAAGAAGAGTGATTAATGCCACAGATTCCAATTTTATCAATAATTCCCGACTATTGTGTAATAGTAACTCTATTGCCCAAAAGATTAATATTTAACTCTTTCCAGTAACTTACTTTGGAATGAACAAAGTCAAGATTAATTTTCTATATTAAATGCCTCATAAATTATTTCTCCGTTATCATTCTTTAAACAGCCTCGATTTTTACAATAACAAGCAATTAGTTAGAGAAAGTAAGTGTATGATCGATTTGTTTTAAAAAATCTTTGGTCAAAAGTTAAGGCATCAATAAAAAGTGTAAACAATCCGGTAAACCACATTTCCCTTTTCCTGCTTAATATCCCTGATTAGTCCATTGGGATAGTGAGTGTAGTACCGGCGATAAGTCCAGGGTTTTTCAGGAGCGCTTTTATTCCAATACTGGGTTTTACCGTAGAAGGTCTCCACATACTGGTTGATGCCCAGGGAATCCGTTTGATGGAAATCACGAAACTGAAGCGTTCCTTGTTTATTCTTATCCTCATCCCTGCCATAATAAATCCTCCAATCAATGTCTTCACCAAAGGCATTATTCACTTTGACACTAAGCGTATCGGAAATAAAACTGTCGGGTAAATTTCCCGTTGGCTTATAGTATAATCCTGCCAAACTTGAAGCAACATGGCAATTACTACCTTCTCTGTAAGTCTTGAATACAATTACTTGCCTCAGAGTATCGCGTTCATCATATTCAAAACAGGTCCTGAGGACGCATTGTCTATCCCTTTTGAAGTAAGTCTTGATTTCAATCAGCTGACCTTTGTCATTATAGGTGTTTTCATAAAATGTCTCCGTAACCTCCCCTTTACGTCTTTTGCGGGGATTGTCATCATGGTGTCCCTCGAAATTAACCCTGTATACCATGTTATTGTTCTGATCATATGCAAATGAATCGTCAATGAAGACATTCGAACCGGGAGTAGTCTTTTTCCTTATAAGATTACCTGCAATATCATACTGGTAATTGGTAGTCCTCAAACACCTTATGGAGTCGCATATTGGTCGTACTCTGGACATATTGAATAATCGGGTCATTCTGGTATTACTGTCGTATTCTTCAACTAATGAATCTGCATCAGGTATTGAATTGAAATTACAGAATGAAGAACTTACGAGTTGTCCATTTTTATTATAAGTGTTCCTGTCCCCATAATAGGTTTTGCTTCGTGTAAGGTGCCTGTCTTCATAACTAAAGTCCCCAAAGGTATTGTAACTTCTCCATTCCATAAGGAGGTTCCGGTCATAAATAAATTCGTCCGCGTCAATTATATTCATCCCTTTTGATACTGTATATGTTGATACTACATGGTTAGTACTGTCGTATTCATAATAATTCCGCGAAAAGTCACCGGAATCCTTTGAATACATGCGGGGCTGAAATTGTAACAGATTTCCATTCTTGTCAAATACATGAACTGAGTTTAATACGCTGTCCTGACCTGTGGAGTCCCTTTCATTAAAATACCAGGTTGTAATACTTTTGATATGGTAACGGTTGATGATACGTTTGGTATAATCAAATTCTGTATTGAATTGGGCTGATAAAGGAAGTTGCAATACTGTTAATATTACTAAAAGTAATTTTTTATTATTTTTCATCCTTTACGCGATGTTCGTTTAACTTTAACCCGAAAGTCTTGCAGAAGGGAGACTATATCCATATGGGTTTAGTCATTTTTACAGAGGTCCGGAAGCCTAAAAAAAGACAGATGATAGAGCTCGATTCGATTACTTTACTTTTCGCTCGTTTCAGGATGTTCACTTTCTAACTTCTCAATTGCTGCTTTTGCATTTGTCAACATCTGCTTTAGTTCACTTGAATTTACTGTGGTGAGCAGCACTTCAATTTGACTTTTTAACTCAGAGTAATCAGACGCAGAGAAAGTCTTAAAAAGTAAAGGCAGGTATTTTTCAAATCCGATGGCCAACCTATGAATTGCATCAGGAGTCAATGCTTTTTCTTTTTTGCAATGATCCAGTGATATTTTCAAATTATCGACAACCACTTGAGCATTCCTGCGCAGAACTGATTTTGCCTGTTCTGAATTGGCATCCGTTGACTCCTTTATTATTTTATCATTACCCAATTTAAAATAGTAAATCTGTGTATAAACACCAAATAAAACTATTTCTGCAATCTCGGAAGGATATATATACTTATCTTCTCTGTCTAACTTGCTATAATCATCATAAAGGTCCTTATAATTATCAAACATTTCCGAAGCAAAATTACTTCTATGGATCGTCCCTAAAGTAGTATCTTCCACCACAACAGCAACATTATTGACATCAATCAACTTACTAAAAGCAGGTGCTGTATTTGGATCTGACAAATTAGGTAGTTTCTTACCTTCTTGATATACGGAAAGCTCAGAAAGAATTGCATCATAGTCAGCCACATCCCAGTATTGCTTTTGCATGGGAAAGGTAGTTGAAAGTTGCTGCTCCTCTGGTTTAGACTCGTTATTACACGAAAAATTAAGTAATGTAAGGCTAATAATCAGACTAATTGAATAAATGGAAAGTTTCATATTGATGTAGTTTAATTGTTTATTTCTGTTTCTTTATATTTTACGACACTATTTAACAAACTGTCGACTTCTTTTTGCCAAGAAAGCTGCTTACCGAGCACATACCCATGATAGGTTTCATGATCATACAATAGTTGCATGGCGTCTTCTACTTCAGAATAATGCTTTTGTAAACGCTGAATTTTACTTTCATCGATTCGCTGCACAGATTCTAATTCTTTTCTGAATAACCGGGAACAATACTCCGTAATATGAAAATGATAAATTTCATGGGATAATAGTTTATCATCTGTTTCAAATTCAGTACTAAAAGTATAAGACCTGGAAGGATGAAATAATGAAACTATATGATACTTGTTTTCTTTTTTCAAAACCTTCATTTCTGTTACAATAAATGCAAACTCCTTCATTCCATCTATCGTATTATTAGTTCTATTTAATCCTCGGAAATTTTTCAAGGTTATGTCCTTGTACTTTTCATGTTTAATTGGAGATTCATAATCGAGCCAATTGACATCCCATAGCGAGGCATAAAAGAGTAATAATGAACTTCCAACAAACACCATCAAATTCACTATAACTTTTATAATCATGCTGTTTTAAAGGCTTTCAAAATCAGTTTACCAACAAAGTACAAAATAACAACGGGAATTAATCCCAGCACAAAAATCATTACGAATTTATCATACTGGTTTAAGGCTTTATTTAACAAAATAGTTATTGCATATAATCGATTAAAAGCAATGACACCCAAGCATATCCCGAAGTAAGATAATATATACTTCCAGAAGGACATTAAATAACCTGAATTCATAAAGTAGTAAACCCAAAACAATGCACAGCATATAGAGTAAATCAAAATTAGAAAGACAGGTTTATTATAAATAATCAAGAAAATTTTTAATAATGAAAAAACAAAGAAACTCCACAGTAGGATAGAACCCAAGAATACCATCAACCGATATACTATTTTTTTATTGAACCCTATTTGCATATGACCCATTATCCTTTAAGCGTCTTGCTCGCGCAAAAGTAAGAAATTTTATGCTCTCTATTTCATATATATATGCAGGCAACATTCGACCATAACTAATGCATGTGGACTAAATAACAAATAAAAAAGCGATAAAGACTTT
>Ga0123337_10004662_pt1 | contig 13852 bp, 13 predicted proteins | sample frozenSSSSmetaG_FD_89792 | JGI IMG/M metagenome (GOLD analysis project Ga0123337, IMG submission 89792) | Glacier valley bacterial and archeal communities from Borup Fiord, Nunavut, Canada, to study Microbial Dark Matter (Phase II) -... | ecosystem: Environmental > Aquatic > Freshwater > Ice >... | reverse complement strand
GGCGTTGCTGAATTTAGGTATGATTCACTCGCTATAGCAATCCCTGAAATTTAGAGTAGGGGCAATTCATACTCCAAATCAGCAACGCCCCAATTTTTAGATACAGCACGAAAGATCAACCTTCTACGGATAAGATTTGGGAGATATCGGTCGATATTACCTCAGTTTCGTTGCTTGCCCATCGGCGGTAATCGGAGAGCAACTGGTACATTAACCGCTGTTTGACACTCATCAATACGCTTTTGAGCAAACCGTTGCCCGTTGCTTCTAAAATCGGTTTGGGTGTCAGCCAAAACGGTGGCGGTAACTCTACTTGCACTTCCAAATCCGCTTTTCCTTTCAAATACGTTACCCCGTTACTTTGATGTACATAAAGCTTTCCTTGGAGATTGAGAGCAAAGCGATCGTTTATATAACCCACGCCGAGAATTTCACAGGCGACGGACTCTAAATTGATTGTGCCGTCTGACTGCGCCCACACTCTCATATCTACTGTGGGTTGAATGCTCAGCATCATAAATTGTAACGGCCGCATTTTCAGGCGGAAACAGTCATCGCTTAGCTGCTCTGTGCGAGTTCGATCGACTAGGGCGTTCACCAGTCGCCTCGGCTGGCGCAGATAATGTTGAATGGGAACCCGTTCGTCTGGTACGGCAAGCTCAACGGATTGGGAGGAATTAAAGTGTGTATACATGAGAAAATATCAAAATATATGAATCGTAAGCATATCTTAATAAACTATAACCTTTTTCAGCTAACGCAAGTCGCGCACTCGGGCAATGTCATCCGAGAAATCACGGAGCAAAGCTTTCGGGACATCGCTAATTTTTTCATCATACTTACTGACTGTTGAGAGTCAAGCAAACATTTGTAAAGTAAAATAGCCCCTTATGAAAATTTCGTTAGCGAAGCCCTCGAAGAGGATCGCACATCTCGGCCCCATAGGCACCAATGCAGAAACAGCCGCTCTGGCTTATGTCAATTGGTTGAGCCTGGAAGAAATTAACTCCGAATGCACCCTGTATCCTTATTCCACCATTTCTCAGGCACTAGAGGCATCTGCCTCTGGGCTGGTTGATTGTGCCATTGTGCCGGTCGAAAATTCGATCGAAGGTAGCGTCACAGTCACGCTAGATACCCTGTGGCGGCTAGATGCACTGCGAATTAAACACGCCCTGATTTTGCCGATTTCTCACGCGCTGCTATCAAATGCTAAAAGTTTGAGCGAGATTCAAAAAGTTTACTCTCACCCGCAAGCCCTGGCTCAGTGTCAGTCGTGGTTGGGCGAGTTTATCCCAGGAGCCGAGTTGATTCCGGCGAATTCAACCACCGAAGCGTTGCAGTATCTGCAAGATAGCAGTATAGCTGCGATCTCTGCCCCAAGAGCTGCCGCACTCTATAATTTGCCGATACTCGCTCACCCAATTAATGATTATCCCGACAATTACACTCGATTTTGGGTACTCGGTAGGGATGGAGTAGAAATCGGAAACGCTCCAAAAACAGACGGCTCATCAATTACGTCCGCCACCAAACCAACGGCTAACTCACACCTCGATGCAGAGCGGCCTAATTGCACTCACATATCACTAGCTTTTAGCGTACCTGCTAATATGCCGGGAACATTGGTAAAACCTTTGCAAGTATTTGCCAGTCGCGGTATTAACTTAAGTCGGATTGAATCTAGGCCGACTAAGCGATCGCTCGGAGAGTATATTTTTTTTATGGACGTTGAAGCGGATGCTTGCTCTACATTAGTTCGATCGGCACTAGAAGAATTAAAAAATCACACTGAAACTTTAAAAATCTTTGGTTGCTACACCGTACTATCAGTAGTATGATTTGAATAGATGAACTTAGGAGGCTAGTGAGATGAATGCTGATGAACTTCTGAAGCGATATGCTGCCGGGGAAAGAAATTTTCATGAAACAAACTTACAAGAGGCTTCTTTGCCAGAAGCTTTCCTCAGTCATATTAATCTAGCCTGTGCCAATTTGAAAGAGGTCAATTTAGCTTTGGCAGACTTGAGTTGGGCAAACTTGAGTTGGGCAAACCTCAAAAATGCTTGCTTACTAATGACTCAATTAAATGGGGCAAACCTGACAAGTGCAGATTTGAAGTTCGCGAGATTAACAGGGGCTGACTTGATTGAAGCAAACCTGAACAATGCCAACTTGAGTGACACTAAAATGATTAGTGTAAATTTGACTGGGGCATCCTTGCAAGGGGCTAATCTAATGGAAGCAAACCTGATAGAGTCTTGCCTGGATCGGGCCGATCTCAGAAAAGCGAATTTAACTGAGGCGAAGTTAAGGGGAGCCAGTCTGAGAAAGGCTAATTTGAATGGAGCATTTTTGTATGAAGCTAATTTTCAGGGGGCTGATTTGAGACAAGCTGACTTGCGGGGTGCTAATTTGACTGGTGCATTTTTGTGCGGAGCAAATCTGGAAGGAGCTCACTTAGATGGGGCTATTTTAAGCGGTGCTATACAGTTTTGTGTTCGACAAGTTTGATATTAATAAGTTGCGTAGTGAAGGATCTGTTAAGTAAGGACTCAAAAATATAGTATAGCCTTTCTTAAAGAGACGAGGTGCTGGAGATTCCCTGAATATCCTGACTTTCAAGCCTTATTACATACCTTATCTATCTGAAAAATGCTATGTAGCTACGATCGGGTAAATTAGGTATAGCTGGGAATTAGGAATGCGGAGCAGATTGTTTTTTGTGCAAGTCCTATGATATTGATATATTACCTAAAATTTTAGGATGTTCCAGTTCATCATTAATTGATACCTGAATTTATCAATGCCAGCGATCGCAGTCGGAGGCTGAAATCATCGGTTTCTGCAAGTCCGGTAATTGTTGAAAATCTAAATCCTCTCATTCAAAATCGGTATAACTTCATGGATGCAATGCTGGAAAGAGCTTGGACACTCAAGCAAAATTTAATTGACTTTGTGCTGGATGCTGAGGGAGAGTTGGCGGTAGCTTTGGAAGCTTTTGCCGCAGCTCGATCGCAGGGCGAACGCTACGATATTGCTCAGCAAAATCAAGTGATTGATAGTTTTGCAGTCGAAGGTAAAGTCGGAGAAAAAACGCCGATCGACCTTTTTGTCGAAAGTCAGCCCGATTTAACCGAGGGCGATCGCAGTTTGCTAGAAAGTTGGCGTCACAGAAGCTTTATCGGCTTATTTGAAATTACTCAAATTTCCCCCGACAGCTTCGAGGTGACAAACTGGCTGACGGCTAAGCACTATGCTGTTCAGCCTAACAGTGCGAATTTCCAGCAAGAAATGTCTCGCTTTAAGTTAGGAGAAATCTTGCGGGCTCGGATTGCTCCCCTCACCGATGACTGGTGGATACTATCGAGTCCTCCAATCCCGATGGGGAATTTGGGTAAGCCGAAGTTGGCAGTGGCGATCGGCAATTTTAAGCAAAATTACAAAAATAATCTGTACAGCGATGCACCGGAATTGTTAGAGCAAGCTTGGGAATCGGTAGAAAAGTATCACGAAGATTTTATCGAATTTTTTGGCAGCGAGGAAGTGACGCTATCGGGGTATCACCTGAATAAACAGTTGGCCCAATTTCAGGAAGTGATGACCAAAAAACGTCTAGCTGATATCGGCATCGATCAAACTAAATCTCTCGCAGATATCGTTGAAGATGCTGGAGTCGATCGAGAAGAAGTCAAAGCAGCGGCGATCGCAGCAGCAGGTGCGGATGCTAAAGCCGTTGAGGTGTTGCTCGACAGCAATGCTAGTTCAAAAATGGTAGTACCGAAAGCCGAATTGCCCGATCGCTTCAAGAAAGCCGAACAGGTGACAGCACTTTCTCATCCCCGCTGGGGACAAACCTTTTTGTCTACCTACGCTCAATTTACCGCTATGCTGGCAGCCGATGACTTTTCAACTGTTCCCGGTTACGAGAAGCTGGTTCGCAACTATCTAGAAGATCCGACAATTAATGCCTGGATTTGGCGACGGTTAGCGCAAGTTGATCCACCGAAATTAGCACAGATTTTGCAAACTGTATTGGAACGCACAGACTTTCAGATCGATCGCGATTTAGATGCCCTGCTGCAAGAGTTTAAAAAACCCTTAGAACCCGAACTGCCGGAAATTGCCAGCGTTCCCTTGCACCTGCATAACTTATTTCAGGAAGCTTTAGGCGAAGTTAGTAAGTCAAAGTCCAAATCACAGGACAAAAAGAAAAGCTCTAAAGGCTTTAAATCCTGACCCGCTAAGTGCTTAATTTGGCTGCTGGTATCAATAGTTGTGCGCGGTAAGGGCAAGATTGCTGACAGCAGATTGGAAGTTTATGAAGTAAACGCCCGTCCTTATTCGTGTCAACTTAACGTACAACCCATAGTCCGCCAGGGAATTCATTCCCTGGCGGACTGGCGGACTAGCGGGCTGGCAGATGGTCGGCGGGTTGTTGACACCAATGGACACTGCCGTGTCCTCTATATCATTCTGGCGCAGCCGAAATTGATATATCTCAAAATTGAAAATTCCCCAACTATTCTCCGTAATATTACGTAGCCCAATATTTTTTTAACTCGAACTTTCTGGCACTCTCTATCTGTATCACCCTTGGTAACTAGCATCGCAATTCTTATGTTGGGCACTGGGAATTTAGATATATGTCTTTTGATACTTGACTCAAATAACTGCTATCCTTGTAAAAAGTAAATAGGCAAGCTAACGAACGCAAGTTTGAGGACTTACTACAATGATCCAAAAAGTATTTAAGCATTTGGAACGGTTGCAGGCACATATCGAGCAACTGCCTCTAGAGCAAAAGGCGATTTTAAGCAGCAATCTCAACTATTTATCCTCAGCTTTGCAGGAATTGGCGATCGAGTTTCAACCGCTTTGGAATCCCCAAGCAGCTCAAGCCAGCGGAGACCGAATAAGTTCATTTTTTTACCCAAAAATTGCCAAACAAGCTGCTACAATTAGACAATTAGAAAGAGAGTTAGAGCAAAGTCAATCGCAGTACAAAAAGGTGACTCAGGCGCTCACACAAGGAGAAGCCAGACTGCAAACTATCCTGCGCAACTCTTCCGATTTAATTACAATTATTGAAACTGACGGGCGGATACGAGACCAAAGTCCCCTTGCACTAGACCGAATTTTAGGCTACAAACCGGAACAAAGAATTGGTAAATTCCAGAGCGATTTACTGCACCCAGACGATTTCTCCACTTGGCAAGCATATTTTGCCAAATTACTCAAACACCCAGGAATTGCACCGCCTATAGAATATCGAAAGCGCCACATTAGCGGTGACTGGATATATTTAGAAGTAATTGCTAACAATTTGCTGCACGATTCCAGCATCAACGGTATCATCATCAATTCCCGCGACATCACTCAGCGGAAGCTCTCAGAATCAGAACTTGAAAAATCGCAAAAGCAAATCGTTAATATCTTAGAAAATGTTACTGACGGCTTTTATGCGCTTAACCGCCAGTGGCAGTTTACCTACGTCAACCCAAAAGCAGAGGAGTGCTTGCACAGAAAGCGACAAGAACTTTTAGGAAACAATATTTGGGAGCAGTTTCCCGACACCGCAAAGACGATTTTTTTTGATGAATTTCACAAAGCGGTATCTCGTAATGTTACTGTTAAATTTGAAGCGTATTACGAGCAGCTAAATATCTGGTTTGAAGTCGAGGCTTATCCATCGGAAGAAGGTTTATCGGTGTTTTTTCAAAATATAACAGATCGCAAAAATGCAGAAAACGCACTGCGAGCATCAGAATCGCGCTACCGTATTCTCTCGCAAATTACTTCAGATTTTGCCTATTCTTTTAAAGTATTGCCTGACAATACCTGGGTGTGCGAATGGATGACTGAAGCTTTTACTAAAATTACGGGTTATACTCCCAAAGAAATCGCAACTTCCGGCGGTTTACAATTCGACTGCATTCATCCCGATGACGTAGAAATGCTGCTGGAACAAATGCAGCTTCGTTCATCTAGCCGCAAGGAAGTTAGCGAGTACCGAATTGTCACAAAAACGGAGTAAATCCGCTGGTTGTGGGATTGTCGGCAAGTAGTTTGGGATGAAGTCAAAGGGTGCGCAGTCCGCATTTATGGCGCTTGTCAGGACATCACCGAACACAAGCTGGTAGAGGCTAAACTGTGCGAAACTAATCTGGTTTTGCAAGAGTTGATTAAAGCTTTACCGATCGCAGTTGTCGGTATCGATGCTAATGCTTTGGTGACTGTGTGGAATCCCGCATCTGAGCGAATTTTTGGCTGGAAGCAGTCTGAGGTTTTGGGAGAGCTTTTGCCGATCGTCCCTAGCGATGAAAACGTAGATTTTTATGCTATGTTTCAGTCAGAATTGGCAGGGGAAGCGCAAGTTGCGAAGCAATGTCGGCGGCGGCGGAAAGATGGTTCATTAATTGATGTCTGTATCTCGACTGCACCAATGCGAGATGCTAACGGCTTAATTGCCGGCAGCATGAGGATAGTTTCTGAAATTTCCGCAGCTAAGGGAAGTCAGGAGGAGAACGATTCACCGCAGCCATTTTGGGCGCGTTATGTCTGTCTTCCTAATATAATAATGAAAAAGTAGACATCTCCCATAATTTGTGGAACAGGCATCCTGCCTGTTCTTCACAGGCTTTTTGGGAGATGTTTAATCTTCAACTCGTCGGACAGCCATGCGTTGCAGTGGCAGGCTGAGTATGCTAGAAGCAGTCAACAAGTAAGAAAGAACAGTAGTCAGCTTTAAACTGTGCCATAACCAGTTGTCCTGTGGTAGGTGAAGTTTCAGCGCGAAAACAGAGATGCAGTAAACTATCCAGTAAGTAAAGCTCATCTTAATCAGGATTTCTTCACTCAAAGTGCGATCGTCCGCAGCCTCGCTATTGCGATTATCCCCCAGCAGCAATAGACCCGCAATGGCAGCCACAAAAGAAATTATAACGATATAGTCATGCCAGTTAAGCTCAACCATTTCTAAACTCCGCTTTTATTTTAATTTTTGCAATTAGACATCAGTCTAAAGGATAAGTTTTCCTAATCCAAGCAATAGTTACAAATTGAAACAGCCGGAGTTACAAATCGCAATGAAAGTCAACCGCAACCGCCTTCCACTGGTTCGTTTAGTCGGCAGAAAAGGACAATTCAGCTTAAATATTGTCAAGTTAGGAGTACCCCGCCTGCATTTAGACGACCTCTACCACTGGCTGCTAACTCTTTCTTGGCCAAGATTTTTCATTCTAATCTGGCTGTCGTATGCACTCACGAATTCTTTATTTGCCTTGGCTTACTTGGCGGGAGGAGATTGCATCGCCAATGCACGGCCCGGTTCTTTCAAAGATGCCTTTTATTTCAGCGTGCAAACAATGGCAACGATCGGCTACGGATCGATGTATCCGCGCACCGATTACGCTAATACTATTGTCTGTATCCAAGCGCTTTTTGGTTTGTGGGGAGTGGCAATGATTACAGGACTAGCTTTTTCGAGATTTTCCAAACCGACAGCTAGAGTTATCTTCAGCCGCGTCGCTGTAATCGCTCCTTTCAACGGTGTTTCGACTCTCATGTACCGAACGGGAAATCAGCGCTTTAATCAAATTTTAGAAGCGCAGCAGCGAGCTACTTTGATTCGGGACGAGGTAACATCGGAAGGAGAATTTATGCGACGTTTTTATGATTTGCAATTAATCCGAAGTCACTCTCCAATTTTTGCATTAACTTGGACGGTTATGCACGCAATTGATGAGAGCAGTCCTTTGTACCAGCTTACTCCCAAAGACTTGATCGAGTCCCAAGTAGAAATTGTGATTACCCTAACCGGAATTGACGAAACTGTTTCGCAAACTATTCACGCACGACATTCTTTTGTGGCGTCTGAAATTATGTGTAATATGCGGTTTGTAGATATTATATTGCGATCGCCCGATGGCAAGCGTGTTGTTGACTACACTCGCTTTCACGAGGTGAAGCCTCTTGAATAGAAGTTTTTATTTAGCGCTAGAATAGGTGTATTGCAGCACAAGCCGTAGGGAAACGGCACTGCCGTGTCCCTACCTCTGCTAGATTTAGCCAGTGCTAGAATACCTGTATAGCAATACAAGTTAATATTTATGACTTCAATAACTGCGAATATGACACTGAAAGAATTGCAACCGCAACTCCTGGCTTTAACTCCCGAAGAGAAGGCTCAAGCTATACAATTCCTAGCTCAAAGTTTAAGTGATTTTTGGCCGCGAATTCAAAAGACTCCTGGCGTCTGCGGCGGCGATGCTTGCATCAGACAAACGCGAATTCCTGTTTGGGTGCTAGTAAATGCTAGCCGTTTAGGTGTTTCTGAAGCTGGACTTCTAGAAGACTATCCCACTGTGCGTGCCACTGATTTGGCGAATGCTTGGGCTTATGCTGATACCTATCCTGATGAGATTGAAACAGCAATTAGACAAAATGAGGAAAATTGAAAAGTGGCGCGTCTATATGCAGATGAACAATACCCGAAGCGGGTTGTGGAATTGCTGAGGAATTTAGGTCACGATGTCCTTACCGTACAGGAAGCAGGAAATGCTAATCAAAAAATTCCTGATGAAAAAGTTTTAGCTTTTGCATTAAGTATTGACCGCGCTATTTTAACGCTCAATCGCCGTCATTTTATCAGGCTGCATACATTGCAGCCCGATCATGCTGGTATCATTGTTTGTAAAGATGATGCAAATAGGGAGCGGCTGGCTTTACGGATTAATGAAGCTATTGCTAATCTGGAAACATTGAGAAGTTTACTGATTCGAGTTAACCGTCCTTCGGAGTGAGTGTAAGTGATAGAATATCTCAGGTATGGAATTCAAAAGACTCCTGGCGTCATGGGCAGTGAAGCCTGTATCCGAAAAACGCGGATTCTTGTTTGGCTGTTGGTAAGTTATCGCTGTCAAGGTGCTAGCGATGCTCATATTTTAGAAGGTCATCCCGATCTTAGTGCAGCAGATTTAGTGAATGCTTTTAGTTATGCTGATACACACTTTGATGAGATTAAAACAGCAATTAGAGAACAGGAAGATGCATAAACTGTAGTGCGTTTTTAATGCACCGATCGCACAAAGTATTAAAATAAGCAAAATACTCCTCATACTATGCGCATAATTCATACTGCTGATTGGCATTTAGGGCGACGTTTTCGAGGGATCGATCGCACTTTTGAAATTGCGATCGCCCTCGAACAGATACTGAAACAAGCGAAAGCCTTGGATGTCGATGCTGTGCTTGTCGCCGGCGACATTTTCGACGTTCCTAACCCGCCAGCGTACGCTGAACGCATTGCTTATAGCTTTTTCTGCGAACTACAAGCGGCTGGAATTCCCGCAATTGCGATCGCCGGCAATCACGACTCAGCATCCCGCATCGACAGCATCGCCCAATTGCTTTCCCTTGCCGGCGTTCGCGCGTTAGGCAAACCCAGGCTTTCCGCAGACGGCGGCACAATTAATCTTAACACCAAAAGCGGTAAACTTTGCGTCGGAGCGATGCCTTTTGCTTCCGAACAAAGACTGTTAGATGCTAATTCTCTCTGGCAGTCTGATGATGCCGATCGCCGAAAAGACTACCGCGAAATCGTTGCATATTTACTTCAAGATTTAGCCAAAGATTTTCGAGACAATACTGTGAATATTCTCATGGGCCATATGAGCATTGACGGTGCTCGCTTAGCCAAATCCGAAGTCGCCTATTATACGCGAGAACAATACCTGCTATCATCGCAAACTCTGCCACCGGAAGCTCAGTATATTGCCCTCGGACACATCCACATTCACCAGCGCATTTCTGAGACTTCTCCCGCTTATTATTCCGGTTCTTTGATTCAGTTAGATTTTGGAGAAGCGGAACAAGAAAAAGGATTTTGCTTGATAGAAGTTGAGCCAGGAAGTCAGGCAAAAGTAGAATTTAGACCTGTGGCTTGCCACAAGCCGTTAAAAGTGCTTCAATGTGATAATGACAATCTTGATGCAACTTTAGAAGCTCATCAGTATCATCCGGGTTACTTGAAGGTAATTGTTGAGCTGGATAGCCCGCAAATCGGACTTGCCGATCGAGTTCGCAACATCTGTTCTCAAGCACTGTTAATTGAACCGCGCTATCGGGATGCACTGCTAGAAACCACAGAGAAAACTAATATCGATCCTAACAATTTTGATCCAGCAGCAGAGTTTTGCAACTATTATCAAAATCGATTGGGAATGATACCAAAATCAGCAGTATTGGATGAATTTCAAAAGTTGTACAAGAAGTTTAAGGAACCAGTTAATAATTAAATAACTTGTTTAACTGGTTCCAAGGCAGAGCCTGGGAACCGATGTCCAGAGGCTCTGCCTCGCTTTTAACTGGTTCCCAGGCTTTGCCTCGTGCTTTAATAGAAAAAATGGAGGCAGAGCCTCCGGATCTGCTTTACCAGGCAGAGCCTGGTAACGAGTAATAGAAATCCCAAATCTAAAATCAGTATGCGTCCACTAGAACTTTGTCTCGAAGGATTTACCAGCTTCCGCCAGGAACAACGTTTAGATTTTTCTGAACTCGATTTGTTTGCAATTACTGGTGCTACAGGTGCGGGCAAATCTTCACTGCTAGATGCCATGACTTATGCTCTTTTTGGCACGACAACTCGCAGTGGCAAACAAGTAAGCGATTTGGCAAGTCAAGGTAGCGAAAATCTCAAAGTACAGTTACGTTTCGCTGTCGGTTCGGCACAGTATCGTGTGACGCGTCGCTGGCGTTTTCGCCCGAAATCTCCTGAGAATAAGGTGATTTTGGAAAGTTGGCAAAATGGTATCTGGGAAACTGTAGGGACGAGTATTGTTGCTGTTCAAAATACGATCGAACAGATTTTAGGAATGGATTTTGACACTTTTACGCGGGCAATTATTCTGCCTCAAGGTAAATTTGATGAGTTCATTAAAGGGGATGCTTCAAAACGTCGAGAAATTTTGCGCCAGCTAGCGGGATTTGAGATTTTTGAGCAGATGCGGAAGGAAGCAAACGAGCTCGCGAAGTTGCTAAAACAGGAACGGGAAATGGTGGAAAGGCAGTTAGCTGAATTGAGTGCGCCGACGGCGGATGAGGTGGCTCAAAGACGATCGCAACTTGTGATTTTAGAGCAGCAGTTACCGGAGTTCGATCGCGCAATTGTCAAAGCTCAAAAGGCGTTAGATGAAGAGGAACAGCTATTTTCACAAATTGCTCGCTGGATCGAGCTGCAACAAGAACTTGCTAAATTAAATGCTAGTTCGGCTGAGGCGACAATTTTAGCAAAGCGTTTGGAAAGAGCGCAAGCTGCCAATTATTTACAGGGAGATTGGGCTTTAGTGCGATCGGCTCGCAGTCAATATGAAATCGCCGAAAATGCCGCCACCGTAGCGCGAGAGCGGTTGATTAAAGCTCACTCAGAGCTAGCAGTAGAGCAGCAGCTATTTGACGCGGCAAAGGCAAAATCAGAGGCATTAGCGCCACAAATTAAGGCTCGCGAAGATGCTCTGGCTGCTGCTAAGGTATACGAAGAACAGCGCGCTCAATTAGAAAAAGAAGTTGCGCTAGCCCAGAAAATTCAACAGGAAAAAATCCGCTTTTTCCAAGCAGCAGATAAAGAACTGCAAGCTGCTAACAATAAATTTCAGAGTGCTGGTTTTCGAGTTACTCAAGTAGCAGCGATGCTCCAGCAGTATTCGCCGGGAGGAAAGCGTTTAGAGCAATTACAGCAAATAGAACCCTTATTGATGGAATTTCAGCTCGTTGCTAAGCAGGGAAAAACTCAGCAGCAACAGTTGGATAAATCGATCGCAGATCGGGAAAGAGTTCAACACAATTATGTCGAAGTTACTACTAATTTAGAAGTGGCTCAAATCAAGCTAAAAAAATGTGGCGAGGAGTTAGAAGCGGCGGAAACTGCTAATGTGGAAGCCGCGCGTTTAGAGAGCGTTAGTGCTGTCAGAATGTCGCTGAATTCTGGCGATACTTGTCCAGTGTGTGGAGGAGTGCATCCTGAGAGCGATCGGCTCCCTCCTTTGCCGAGTTCTAATATTGTGGATGTCGCTGATTTCCGCCGGAAATTGACGATAGCAACTCAAGTATTACAAGCTGCTCAAATAGTTGCTGCTGAGGAAAAAAGCGCAGTTTTATCATGTCGGGAAAAAGAGTTAGAAATTAGTCGAATGTTGGAACTTACCGGGGGAAAGATTGCCGAATTGCATCAGCAAATTACTGGGATTCTGGAAGAAACCCCGCAGTGGGAAGTCTTGCAGTTACAGCAGGAGTTGACAATGCTTAAAGAGATCGATCGCCAATACCGCGAAACCGAACAGCAGTTCCAACTGGCATCATTGGAATATGAAAATTTTCAACAAAGATTTAATTTTGCAGTAGCGATTCAAGCAGCTAAACAGCAAGAATATCAAGATGCGATCGCCGAATCCGACCGCCGACAGCAGCAGTTACAAAGTTGTGTAAATTCGCTTTATCAAATTACCGAATATCAACCCTATGCTAATTTAGCAAAAGCCTTAGAACAAGACAAGCAAGACTTGGGAAATCTGCTAAAAGTTGCCGAAAAGTCTTATCAAACTGTTCTAAATACTGCGATAAAAGCAGCAGAGAGAGAGCAACAAGCTGGAGAGGTTTTTGCACAAACAGCGGCTCATAAACAGCAGTTGAATTTGGATTTTTCAGCAAAATTAATAGCGGCTGATTTCACAGAAGAGACCTTTTTAGCAGCGGTTGTGACAGTTGAAAAACAATCGGAATGGGAAACTGCGATTCGCTGTGTGCGGGAGTCAAAAATTCAGCTAGAGACGCGGGAGAAGGATTTGAGCGAGGCGATCGCAGGCAGAACTACCAATGAACAGAATTTAGCACAAGCGGTAACAGCAAAACACACAGCCCAAGCAAACCTCAAACAAGCCAACAATCAGCGCGCCGAACTTTTAGCATGGATACAAGTCGCCGCCCAAAATCTCGAACAAGCCGAAAGACTGTCGCAGCAAATCACAAATTTCACAGAACAAGAGCAAATCTACCACACTTTAGCGCAGAATCTCAAATCTAATGAATTTCAATCCTACATTTTAGAACATTTAGAAGCAGAATTAGTCGGCAGTGCCACATTAATTTTGCAAGAACTAACCGAAAATCGGTACAAATTAAAAAACCAAGAAGGTGAATATTGGGTAACAGATAATTGGAATGGCGGCGAAGCGAGACGAGTGCGAACACTTTCCGGCGGCGAAACCTTTGCCACTTCCTTGTCAATGGCTTTAGCTTTGTCAGAAAAACTATCTCAAGGAGCTCACTTAGGTAGCTTGTTTCTAGACGAAGGATTTGGCACTTTAGATACCGAAACTCTCGAAAGCGTTACTCAAATTTTAGAATCTTTGCGACAGCGAGAAAGGCTGATTGGAGTGATTACGCACGTTAGAGGATTGGGAGAAAGATTGCCTGCACAAGTTAAAGTGATCAAGTCGCCACAAGGTTCTAGAATAGAAGTTGAAAGACTTTAAATCTCTCCAATGAGTGTGGATTTGTTTGCTGAACTATTTTGCACTGGTGCCTCGCTCAAAAATTGTGGATATTATTAAAGATTGTTGATGGCGACGCACCCTACAGATACTAAAATTGTGTTTCTTCTTCTGTAAAGATGGGAGGCCACAATTCAGAAACTGGCAATTCCCAGCCGGGAAAAAGTTCTGGTATTGTTAAAATATCGCCATTTTGTAAAATTTGTGGTTCGCCAGTAGAGCGATAAATCTTCACTGTTTCGGCATCAGGATCGATCGCAATTCCGACAATCGCTCCGAGCTCAACAAACTTCAAAACTTTGGTT
>Ga0123337_10004661_pt1 | contig 13852 bp, 16 predicted proteins | sample frozenSSSSmetaG_FD_89792 | JGI IMG/M metagenome (GOLD analysis project Ga0123337, IMG submission 89792) | Glacier valley bacterial and archeal communities from Borup Fiord, Nunavut, Canada, to study Microbial Dark Matter (Phase II) -... | ecosystem: Environmental > Aquatic > Freshwater > Ice >... | reverse complement strand
TTAATTGTCGCGGCTGGAGAACTAAATTTTTACGCCCTGAGAACAGCAACCGAAAATCAAATGAATGTTATTAGCCCTGAAACACTGCAAAAAATAGTTGAACTGCAAGCACACTACAAAAATTCTATCAATTTGTTAGAACTAAAAGAGTATTTGCAACAAGCTCCTTTTGGTTTAGCTGAAGATAAAGTTAATACTTATATCGATAAAGTTGAACAATCTATAAAGCTGCGATCGCACATTATCCAGCTTGTCAAAAATTATCTCCAAAACTCAGGCGCAGAATCTGCTGGTGTTGATGCTCTACATGGAGCTTATTTCGGCTCAAATCCACCACAGGTATTAAAAACAGTAGAAATTCACGAAATTTTGATTGAACTTTCTTCACCTTTAACAGGCTATTTAGGGCGAATAAAAGGCATTAATTGGAATAGCGATCGCTTTTACTTTCTCCGCGATTTACCAATTAACCAAAGATAGTGCAATACTCTCTTTTCTTCCTTCTGCGTTCTCTGCGCCTTCTCTGCGAGACGCTGCGCGTAGCTTGCTTCTCCGTAGGAGTATGCGGTTCGTTTCAAAATATCGCAATTATCCCAAAGTTAATATACCAGCCTGATAATTAACTACCAACGGCAGAATTTTTAGCCACTCTGAACCTAATAAAATTTCTGTAATTTCATCGCCGGCATAAACAGGAATTTGATACTCTTGTTCGTTTAATATCAACTTTCCTGAATATATTTTAAACAAGGTTTCGCCCTGTGCAGTTCGCAAAGTTTCCTTACCAATATAAGTCCAGTCTAGACTCTCTAAATCTTGTTTGTTAATAGCCATAAAGCCTGTGAAACCAGTATCTAACATGGTATCCACAGACAAATTTAATCCATCATACGTTATTAACTCCATTTCAAAAAATAGTTGCCCCTGTTCCCCAAATTTACCCTGAATCATATTGTGCCGGTGGTTCCCGTTTCATTCAGACAAAAAACACAGTGGTCAATATTTGGGTACTTTTCTAGGGCTTTTTTATGAGCTTGCATTTTATCCACATCAATCAGGTAATCACCACTATCCGGCTCCACAGCAATATACCAGCCATAGTGTTCCTGAATCAAATCGGGACGCACGCGCTCAAAAATTGCCCGACAACGCCGATAAAATACTTCATCTTCAGCTTTGCGTCTAGCAAGTTCTTCAGGTGGTAAAGTGCGTTCTGGAAAGATTCTGCCTCGACGTGCAGGTTGTTTTGCAGTTGATTCAGTCATAGTAATTAGCCCCATTTGTTAGTGCTGTCTTAACTTCGCTATCTTTAATTATGAATTGAATACATAACAGTGAAGCATCCTAGACAAAAGATATACTTTCTATCTAGGATGCTTCACAATAAAAAATTGTTGCTGATACAACAATTATGGACAAAATATGATATTCAAACTAGAGCTATCAGCTAGCAGAAACCGTCAAACTACCGGGTTTCTGAAGATCACCTTGGAAAACTACACCTCGCTGATTGGCGTGGATATGACGCAAAATCTTGTAAATTGCCTCAACTTGCTCTGATGCGCCTGCCTTAGAAGCGAGTTCGTCAAGAGAAAGGGGAGTTTTTTCTTTTTGTAACACTGCTACGACTCGTGTTTGCAAGTCGAGAATGGTGGCGGCAGCTTTTTTGCCAGCTTCTACCCCTGGCTGATGGTAGGCGTTAACGTTGATCAAACTAGCGTATAAACCAACAGCGCGTTCATACAAAGCAATTAATGCCCCTACGGTTCGGGGGTTAACTTGGGGAATCGTGACTGTAATCGAATCGCGGTGATTTTCATAAAGCGCTTGTCGGGTTCCTTGGAGAAAACCGGAAAGATAATCGCCTGATGTAACTCCCGGATCTATTTCAGTGGATGGCCCCTGACGATCTTCCAACACTTCAATGAAGGTAGCAAAGAAATTCGCTACACCCTCACGCAACTGCTGGACATAAGCGTGTTGATCTGTTGAGCCTTTGTTGCCATAAACGGCGATGCCTTGATGGACAACGTTACCGTCTAAGTCTTTTTCCTTACCCAAGGATTCCATCACTAGCTGTTGCAAATAGCGACTGAATAAAAATAAGCTGTCCTTGTAAGGTAGAACAACCATATCTTTTTCGCCCTTTCCATTGCCAGCAAAGTACCAAGATAAGGCGAGTAAGGCTGCTGGATTATTTTTCACATTACAGACGCGGGTAGCGTCATCCATTTCTTTTGCGCCATCTAGCATGGCACGAACATCAATGCCCTGCAATGCTGCTGGTACTAGCCCGACAGCAGACATTTCTGAGGTGCGTCCTCCTACCCAGTCATACATCGGAAATCTAGCCAGCCAACCTTCATCTTTGGCTAACTTATCGAGGTTGCTATCAACACTAGTAATAGCTACCGCATACTGGGCAAATTCCAAATTGTGTCCGGCGTAGGCTTTTTTAACTTCAATCATGCCGTTGCGAGGTTCTGGTGTTCCCCCAGATTTGGAGATTACCAATACCAAAGTGCTGGCAAGGCTATTTCGTAGATGATTGAGAACGCGATCGATACCTGCCGGATCGTTGTTATCGATAAAGTGAAGTTTCAGGGGCGGGAAATCAGGAGCGAGGGCTTCGGCGACGAATTGGGGGCCGAGCGCGGAACCACCAATCCCAATGGAGATAATATCGGTAAAGCGGCTTGCTCTGGGAGGATGAATCGCACCTGTTTGGACTTTTTCCGCAAAGGCTTCGATTTGTTCTAGGGTTTGGACAATTTCTTGTGTAAGTTCTGGAGTTGGCGCTAAATCAGGATTTCGCAGCCAGTAGTGTCCAACCATGCGGTTCTCGTCGGGATTTGCGATCGCACCCTTTTCCAGTTGAGCCATATCCGCAAACGCTTTGTCAAACTTCGGCTGCAACGAATCCACGAAGGCATCATCGAACCGCATTCGACTCACGTCTAAGTACAGTCCCAATCCCTCGTGGAAATATAACCAGTTTTGGTATCGTTGCCAAAGTGCCCTAGCATCCATAGGGAAATCTCAAATAAAGTGTTATTTCAAAAACTAGTTTAATTGAAGGTTACGGCAATCCCTGCCTAGCCTTATACTGTTTACAGTTTTAAGTATTGGCTTAACTCCTCTTTTTAAACATCTGGCATAGGGATGACACGCAGAAATTTCACAATTTCACCCCTGATTTCTATACCAATCAGATAATTATCAAGGGTGAAGCGGTGAAAAATCCCTTCACCATCAAGCTGTCGTAGTTCTTTTAAATCAGTCATCTGCCACTTTTGGGCTAACTCAATAAAGACAAAATCATGCACCCGCTCGTAGGCGGCAGGTTCTAAGTTCTTTAGGTCTAGCAAAAAAGACCTTGCATAGCGCATTTCCAGAGTCACTAGACGTTACCTTAACCAAAACTTGAGGGTCTACTGGCATTAGCGAAAAAGCGCTGCTGAATCAGAAAAACATCAACAGTCTTACCGCTTCTTCATGGGTTAAGATATCCCACGGTTGCTGCGATCGCTTGACTTGTTGTATCGCTTTAAGCATATAAAAGTCATAATGTAAAGCTTCCAGAACGTCCCAAATGTCTTGCAAATCCTCATCGCCTAACTGTTCGATTAAGTGATGCATTCTAAGTCGTAACAAATTCATACGTTAATTATTCTTTACTGGAAACACCAACAATAAATAGTATTCCCAAAAAATTAGCTCCACTCAAGCTACGCTAAAATTTATTGCCTAGAGCATCGATTCAGTAATCAAAAACCTAACCCCCCAGCCCCCTTCCCTACAAGGGAAGGGGGAGTTTGACTCCCCTCTCCGCTTGCCTGACGGCAGGCTGACGCCAACGGAGAGGGGTTGGGGGAGAGGTTCTTCCAGGATTACTGAATTGTTGTTCTAGTACCAGAGGAGAGAGCTAGCAAGTTTCTGAGAACATGACGATTAAAGCTCTGAGCTTGACAATTGAACCTCTGAGCTTGGCGATTGAACCTCTAAGTTTAACTCCCAACTCCTAACTCCTGTAGAGACGCAATTAATCGCGTCTCTACTCCCCACTCCCCACCCTTAAACATGGTTGAATATCTCACTTTCTTAGCAATTTCTACAGCAATTTTCGCTTTATTCGCACTCGGACTAAATTTGCAATGGGGCTTTACAGGGTTAATTAACTTTGGTCATATTGCTTTCATGACGCTGGGAGCATATACAACTGTGTTGTTAAGCTTAAAGGGTGTTCCCCTACTGGTATCGGCAATAGCTGGGACAATTGTCGCCGCCTTGTTGGGTTTGATAATTGGTTTTGCGACTTTACGCTTGCGGGAAGATTATCTGTCAATTGTCACTATTGGTACAGGCGAATTAATTCGTTTGGTGGTAAATAACCAGGAATTACCTCTGGGTGATACCTGGATTTCTGGGGCGTTTGGTGTGCAAAGTTATCGCATACCGCTATCCACAGAGCCGAATTTGTTTATCAGATTTCTAATGATTGGGTTGTTAACGTTACTAGCTGCGGTAACTTTTTTTACATTATGGCGATGGATTCGTACCACCCAAATATCTCGGACTACTGATTTAGGCCAAAGGATGACTAGCAAGGAAGAATTCGCATCACGCTTGGGTGTGGGAATTGTGTTAGCAGTTTTGGCAGCCGCGATTTATATTTCTGGAGTAATCGGACTATATAATTACAACCCAAAAGCGGGTTTAATGCTAGTGTTGCTGCTGGTCTTAGCATTTGTATACTGGCGCTTAGAAATTTTGGTGCGATCGCCTTGGGGTAGAATTCTCAAAGCGATCCGCGAAGATGAAGAAATTCCCAAGGCGCTAGGAAAAAATGTCTTTTGGTATAAATTACAGTCTCTCATGCTTGGAGGTGCGATCGCGGGTATGGCTGGTGCTTTCTTCGCTTGGCAACTCAGCGCCATTTACCCGGATAATTTCCAACCGCAACTAACATTTGATACTTGGATCATAGTAATTTTAGGCGGTTCTGGGAATAATGTTGGCACAATCTTAGGCGCGGTAATTTTCTTTGCTTACGATGCACTGACGCGGGAAGTCTTACCCAGAATCGTTCCTCTTGATGAAGCACGTTTGGGTGCATTTCGGATCATGGTAATCGGACTAATTTTGATGGTACTGATGATTTGGCGACCTCAAGGTATTCTAGGGAAAAAGGAGGAACTCACTCTTGGTAAATAACCAGTCATCGCCACTTCCCCTTTTGGTAGCCACTGGACTTTCTAAAAGCTTTGGTGGTATCAAAGCAGTTAATGAGGCGAAAATCGAAGTTGCTAAAGGCAGCATCACAGGTTTGATTGGCCCCAATGGTGCTGGTAAAACTACTTTATTTAACTTACTCTCAAACTTCATCCGCCCAGATAAAGGACGAGTGATTTTTGACGGCGAACCTATTCACAACTTGCAACCATATCAAATCGCCCAGCAGGGAGTAATCCGCACTTTTCAGGTTGCACGAACTCTCTCGCGGTTGTCGGTGTTAGAAAATATGCTGCTGGCGGCGCAAAAACAAACCGGTGAAAATTTTTGGCAGGTGCAGTTGCAACCGCACGTTGTCGCTAAGGAAGAAAAGCAACTCCAAGAGCGGGCAATGTTCCTATTAGAATCAGTGGGTTTGGTAGAAAAAGCACAGGATTATGCTGGTAGCTTGTCTGGTGGACAACGCAAGCTACTAGAAATGGGACGGGCGTTGATGACTAATCCCAAGTTAATTTTGTTGGATGAACCAGCAGCCGGGGTGAATCCGAAATTGATTGATGATATTTGCGATCGCATTATCACTTGGAACCGTGAAGATGGGATGACTTTTCTGATTATTGAACACAATATGGATGTGATTATGTCATTGTGCGATCGGGTTTGGGTACTTGCCGAAGGACAGAATTTGGCCGACGGTACGCCAGCAGAAATTCAAACTAATCCCAAAGTTTTAGAGGCGTATTTGGGAAAATAGAGTGCGATTAGCTTTCTGTTCCAAACTCTCCGTGTGTGGGAGAGAGGCTTTTATTCTTACTCTGATTCGCTGCTAGGCAACGGTTTGAGGCTTAGGTTTGAGAGAAAGTCGCACACACGAGACCTCTTGCATAAATCAAAAATAAGAACCCCACCCCGCCTTTGACTTACGTTAAATTCTCCCCTCCCCGCTTGCGGGGAGGGGCTGGGGGTGGGGTGTTAGGGACTTTTGCAAGAGGTCTACGGTATCAAATCTTCGGAAATTTGGCTCTTGTTAAAATCAAGTTTTATAGTTTAGTGGAAAAAGGTTTTTATGTCAATTATGACAGTCAGAGATTTAGAGCAAGTTCAAACAGCTTTTAGCGAAGCAGGTTTAGATTACCAGCTGGAACTCGAAAATGGGAAAATTTCAATTATGGGCCCGTCAGATATTGTATCCAGCGAAATCAGTAGTCGTCTCATCGCCTTTCTCTTTGCTTGGATAAATCCTCGTCGCTGGGGAAGAGTGTTTGATTCCGCAGGCGGTTTCATTATGCCAGATACAAACCTCAAAGCACCCGATGTTTCCTTTGTTCGCGCTTCCCGACTTCTCCAAAGTCCTCGTTACTTTGGAGAACTTGTCCCTGACTTGGTGGTAGAAATTAAATCTCAGAGCGATAAAATTAAACTTATAGCAGCCAAAATTCTGAAATTTATAGAACAAGGAGCGGTTGTCGGGATTCTGATTGATCCTGATGAAGAGACAGTTACAATTTATCGCTCTACAGGCGAACCGACAGTTTTAGAAAATGGCGATACTTTAACGATACCAGAACTTTTTCCTGGTTGGGAATTGCCCGTTACTGAATTGTGGCCTCCTATCTTTACCCAGGAAGAAACACAAATTTTGTGAAGAACTTTAGTCGCTACTGAACCGCATTATCACTATTACCAATTAGATTGGCGAACCTACAAACATCATTACGAATTATTTTAATCTTCGTTATTTTCTGCAAAATTGACTTGCTCATAAAGGTCGCGCAATTCAATTTGAAAATTAACCGTTTGCAGTGATAAAATTGCAGATTCGTCTTCCAGTTCAGTAAATGACCATTGACTTTCGGCAGTTTTTACATACTGCATCACATGATACTGATATTGGTCAATTAAAATATATTCCTTGAATTCTGGAATAGAGCGATAATAAAGAAACTTATCGCCTTGGTCATAATTTTTAGTCGATTTAGATAAAACTTCAGCAATTAACATCGGGTTCATCACCGTTGTTGTGCTGGTTCCTGTATAAATAGGTTGTCCCTCAATCACCATCACATCGGGATAAGTATGCTGCCGATAACGCGGTATCCACAAACGCACATCACCAATATAAACATCATAATTTTTACGCCTTAAACCAATTTTTAAAGATGCAGCTAAATTCAAAGCAATTTTATTATGATTTGTAGTGCCACCCGTCATTGGTACAATTTCTCCATCATGGTATTCGCTTTTATATTCCGCTTTTTCTTCAATTTCTAAATACTCTTCAGGTGTGTAATAGAATTTTTGTGTTTCTAACTGCATAAAGATACAACCTATGATTGTGCGGCTAAAACTTTTTGATTATATTACCATTTTAAAGTGCTGTCTGAAGTTAGTCGGCTACAAGTTTTATGTTTGGTAGGGAACGGGTTGGACTTAGGCTTGAGAGAAAGTTGCACACGGCGTCAAATCTTCGGAAATTTGGCTCGTGTTAAAATCCAATTGTATATTGCCGTAGTGACTCGTTAAACAATCCCAAGTAAATTTTGTTGGATGACACGTCAAGCCAAAGAAGTAGCTCTCCAACAATTGCAAGAAGAACGCTAACGATATCAAGATTTATTGACACGACTACAAGAACGGGGAATTGACCCAGAACAACTTTTGTGAAAATTCAAAAGTTCAGATTCCCGATTTATGTTAGAAGTCGGGAATCTTGCTTGTTGTTGAGTTTAGCTAAACTGTTCCTCTGCATCTAGATTAAATAACATTTGCAGAGTTTGCATACACCGCCGTCTGGCTTCAACATCTTGCTGCGATCGCAATTGCACCATCGGGTCATGTAAAATTTTATTGACAATTCCCCGTGTTAATGCTTCAATCACCTCTTGATGTTTTTCAGCGAATTCTGAACCTAATCTCGATAAAGCTTTTTCTAATTCTTGTTCCCGAATGGTTTCGACTTTATTTCGCAAACAGCTAATAGTAGAGACAGTTTCTAAACTGCGCCACCAAATATCGAAAGCTTCTACTTCTTCCTCTAAAAGTCGCTCGGCTTCCTGTGCAATCTTCCGACGGCTTTCGTAGTTTTGCGCTACTACTGCCTTCAAATCATCCACATTAAACGCCTGTACATTTGCCAGTTCATTCACATCAGGATGAACATTACGCGGCACAGAAATATCAAATAACATCAGAGAGCGCTGAACTTCTAAAACCATTTCCAACTTGGCACGGTCAAGTATTGGCTCTGTTGCTGAAGTACTCGTAAACACCAAATCACTATCGGCAATTACTGCCATCATTTCCGATAACGGATGAATTTGGATCGGTTGTTGAGGGAACTGCTTCGCTAATTCTTGGGCGCGATCGCCAGAGCGATTTACAATACTGATTTGCACAGCACCTTTAGAAAGTAGGTGTTGCACCAGCAGCCGTGACATTTTACCAGCACCGAGAATTACCACTCGGCAAGCAGCTAAATTTGCCACTTTAATCTGTGCTAACTCCACAGCTGCCGAACTAATAGAGACAGCGCCAGTACCAATACTAGTTTCAGTGCGAACCCGCTTCCCAGCAGTCAGCGCTTGTTTAAATAATCGATTCAAAATGGTTTTTATACCGTTATATTGCTGCCCCAGTTTGTGAGTAGTCTTCACCTGAGCCAGAATTTGACCTTCTCCGAGTACCAGACTATCTAAACCACCTGCTACCCGCATGACATGCATTACTGCATCATCATGTAGCAACATAAACAAGTGTTGTCGCAGAAAAAGCACGGGTAATTTACTGTATTCTGCAAGAAACTGAGTTATTTCTCGGATACCTTGGTCTGTTTCACTGGTAACAATGTAGATTTCCAGGCGGTTACAAGTGCTAAGAATTGCAACTTCGTCAATATGGGGATAGCTGGCCAGTTGAGCGATCGCGCTTTCAATTTGTGGTTCTGGAATGCTCAGTTTTTCCCGAACTTCTACTGGGGCTGTTTTATGACTTAACCCCACCACTGCTATATTCATTTGCTAAATCGTAGTTACTAGTTGGTAGTTGGAAATAGGGTATTGAGTGAGAATAGGGAATAGGGAATTTTTGTTCATTGGTTGATAGTTTTTCTCAGCAACAAACAACAAATAATCACTTAACTACTAACTACTAACTACTATAAGGGTAAAGCATTTTGGCGACTATTTTTCCGTTTTATAGAAACATTTCTTTCCAAATGCTTTGCCCTTACTTTTACCATTCCCTATTCCCTAAAAATTATCTCAGTTGCAGAGTCTTGGGTTGATCAAACATGTGAATTGTATCAACAAATCGAGCCGTTTTCGACTGGTTGGAAATTACCAAGCTCTGAGTTCTTGCCCCGCCCTTAAAGAAACGCACACCTTGCATGAGATCACCACTGGTAATGCCGCTACCAGCGAACAGAATAGTTTTACCAGATGCCAGTTCATGAGCATCATAAACCTTATCAGGGTCATTGATATTCATCGACTTTAAACGATCAATGTTAGCTTGTTTGCTTTCTCCAATCAAACCTGTTTTGACTACTGCTGGATCGTAAATCAGTTGACCTTGGAAGTGTCCACCCAAAGCACGCATTGCTGCTGCCGAGATTACGCCTTCAGGAGCAGCACCAATACCCATCAGCGCGTGGATCTTAGTTCCAGCAAAACCGCAGCTTATAGCTGCACCCACATCACCGTCTGAAATTAGGGAAACTCTCGCTCCAGCCTCACGGATTTCTTTAATTAAATCGTTGTGGCGTTCGCGCTTCATGACCACGATCACGAGTTCTTCAATAGAGCGCTCTAAACACTCCGAAAGAATCTTCAGGTTTTCTGTTGCTGACTTATTGATGTCTACCTTGCCCTTAGCTGCGGGAGGTGCTGCTAACTTCTTCATGTAAAAGTCAGGAGCAGCAAATAATCCCCCCTTTTCAGAAATTGCTAAGACAGCCATCGAACCAGGTTGTCCATAAGCTACCAAGTTCGTACCTTCACAAGGGTCAACGGCGATATCAATTTCAATTAGTTCATCAGGGTTACAGAAATTTGCGGCATCTGGTTGGGTACAGATACCAACTTCTTCACCGATGTATAACATAGGCGCATCGTCGCGTTCACCTTCCCCAATCACAATGCGACCCCGCATGTGGATTTTATTCATCCGCTCCCGCATGGCTTCCACTGCTACTTGGTCAGCAGTGTTTTTTTCGCCTTTGCCCATCCACTTTGCGGATGCGATCGCCGCTTGCTCTACTACTTCAATAATCTCTAACCCAAGTGTATTTTCCATAGAGTCCACCCTTTCAATTGCTTGAATTTCCGTCTTTTATCCGGCTATTTCAGTATTCAAGTCTACCAAAGGGCGGATACACCTGGAAGAAAGTTAAGTTTTACTGCTAACTGGTTAAAAAAGTGCCAGTTAACACATTCTTATTTTTTACTCTATAACTACTCCAGTATAAAGCGTGTTCAAAAGTAACTAAGTTAATAAATGGCACAAATGGGTAGCAGTGCAATCTAGAACATTGCTTTTCTTCAGTATCTATCTTGAGGTATAAAATAATAAAGAAAAAAGCTGGTAAATTCACTAAAAACTCAAAAATAAGCGAAAAACGAGGACCAGAGTAAATAGCTTGTCAAATTAAGAGGTTAATCGTGTTTATCGACTACATCACATTAATGTTGATCAATATGGTAGCTGGATTATTTCTACTGGCTGACTATGTGTATCGTGGTATAGATACTTCTAATCAAAGACAGTGGATTCCGGGTTTTGGGATTACAGGTGCGTAGACGCGAAGCGGCTTGTCGCCAGACATCGCACTAACAACTGGTTTACACATGAGCTTCACTTGGCCAGTTATTGGTAGCTTTAACATTGCCTTCGGTGAAACAACTGTCTTATTTGGAATCTTGTTTATTGCGGCTGCGATTGCCCTGGCTCAAGGTTGGGATTTATTCACAATAGCGATTTACGGCTTCTTTGCTGGTGTAGTTGCGATTATAGTAGGTATCCGCATCATTAACTTGAATATGACAAAGCAACCACTTCTATCGGGAATCGGCTTTATTTTAACTGGATTAGGTGGTATTTTTGCAGCGCCAACCTAGGGTGTTGACTCTGTACCCTTTAGCCCACAAGGCTTCATGCAGAAATTGTGTTTTTTATTTTGGCGTAAAGATGGCTGTTGCGGGCGCTTTCACACAAGCAAAAACCAGCACAAATAATTTTTCGGTAATTCCCCAAAAAATAGCCAAAGTCAACAGCCTAGCGCCAACCCTCTATTGGAAAGCCAACCGAACTTGGCGGTTAATTGCTGTAGCAGTGCTAATAATAGCCGCTCTAATTTGGGCATTGACTGGATATTTGTCTTACTGGAATCATTTAGAGAGTTTCCAAAAGTGGGTTCCAGCCCCAATGCGGTAAGCAATGATCTAGGCTAGAGACATAGTTTAAACCTTGCTTAAGAAAATATGCTAGAGTTTCTTAATCCCCTTTTAAATCGCCATCCAGAGCGAGTCAAAGCCAACGTCGAACTTTACACATGGCAAACTTGTCCTTACTGCATTCGTGCCAAAATGCTACTGTGGTGGAAAGGTGTAAATTTTACTGAATATAAAATCGACGGCAACGAAACAGCCAGAGTTAAAATGGCAGAACGCGCTAACGGACGCCGTAGTGTACCGCAAATTTTTATCAATAACCAGCACATTGGCGGCTGCGATGACCTTTATGAGCTAGACACACAAAGTCAACTAGATCCCCTTTTAGCCCAAGCCGCTATTTAACAATAAGATTAGCCCCCAACGGCTGGTTTAGTGATGCTATGTTCGGCAACTTTGGATTTTAAATTGTTTAGCCGTGTGTGGCGAAAGTTTGCCTAGCTTGTCTCGTTCCCAGTCTCCGACTGGGAATGCCTGATGGGAGGCTCCGCCTCTTAACTTAGGAACGTGGATTAAATAAAATGCAAAACTTCATTCTGTATCTAGCTTCCCTCTCCTTTATAAGCAGAGGGATTGAGGGTGAGGTAAGCCAGGGACATAAATTGTATGTTATTTAATTCTTATTTCTTAATGTGTTGAAGTTTGAAGTTTTTATATTTATCAGAAGATGCTAACTAAGTATACTGAACATCTTATACATCAACAATGGATGAGTTATGCCTTAGAATTAGCAAAAGCAGCAGGTGATGTTGGTGAAATCCCTGTAGGTGCCGTTATCATTGATTCAACCGGCAAATTGCTGGCACAAGGAGAAAATAGAAAAGAGCGCGACAAAGATCCTACCGCTCATGCGGAAATTCTCGCTCTCAAGAGAGCTGCAACAACTTTACAAAATTGGCATCTTAATGAGTGCAGCCTCTACGTAACTCTCGAACCTTGCCCGATGTGTGCAGGTGCGATTGTGCAAGCACGTCTAGGACTACTTGTCTATGGAGTAGACGATACAAAAACTGGCGCAATTCGTACAGTTATTAATATACCCGATAGCGCTGCTTCTAATCATCGTCTCCAGGTAATCGGAGGCATTCTAGAGTCAGCTTGTCGTCAACAATTACAGACTTGGTTTGCCACTAAGCGCCATAGAGTAAACTAACGGACAAAGGTAAAACTGTCCATCTTGTACGACACAAGTCACGCAAGAGAATCTACGGTGTAACTAGTCAGGCTTTACGTTAAATTTATCCGTCAATCAGCTGCATTCGTCATGATGGAATTTTACTCTTCATCCGATACTTGCCAGTACACAGCAGAAAATCCTCAGGTAGCTGGTACTACCTCAAGGGTTTCTCCTTGGTTAAGTCCTCTGGCACATTTATTTGGGCGTCACTGCCTATTACCATTCTTCTTTGGGCAAATTAGAATAACCGGACAAAAAAATATCCCCACAACTGGGCCTGTGATTCTCGCGCCTACCCATCGGGCGCGTTGGGATGCATTGCTCGTACCCTATGCTACGGCTGATTGTCTCAGAGAACAAGACTTGCGGTTTATGGTGACTATTGACGAATGCCAAGGTTTGCAAGGCTGGTTTGTCCGACGTTTGGGGGGGTTTGCTGTAAATTCTAAGCATCCGTCAATCCGCACGTTGCGACATGGAGTTGAGCTACTTCAGCAGAATAAAACCTTGGTAATCTTTCCAGAAGGTAACATTTTTCGTGATGGCCAAGTTCACCAGTTGAAGCCGGGAATTGCTCGTCTGGCTTTGAGTGCTGAATCTAGTCATTCCGGGCTGGGAGTGAAAATTATACCCATAGGCATTAATTACAGCCAACCTTATCCAAATTGGGGTACAGATGTGAGTATTCACATTGGTTCGCCAATCAGAGTCACGGATTACATGAGTGGCTGTATAAAACAAGATGCCAAAAGCATCACAGCTGATTTAGCAAAGGCACTGCAACAATTAAGCCATCAAGAAACAAAAATTACTAATCACGCATTTGCAGAAATTACTAATTCTTAATGTAGTCCGTAGGTATCACTCATCACGAGGATTTTAGTTAGCTACTATACAAAAGTAATGGGAACTAGATTAAACGGATTTTTAGTCTAAATCAGAGATACTTAGGATGTAGCTTTGCTTTGTCCAAGACCAAAACAGAGTTAAGATACCC
>Ga0123337_10004659_pt1 | contig 13853 bp, 11 predicted proteins | sample frozenSSSSmetaG_FD_89792 | JGI IMG/M metagenome (GOLD analysis project Ga0123337, IMG submission 89792) | Glacier valley bacterial and archeal communities from Borup Fiord, Nunavut, Canada, to study Microbial Dark Matter (Phase II) -... | ecosystem: Environmental > Aquatic > Freshwater > Ice >... | reverse complement strand
GAGGGTTTGCGCCGGCGGCAGTTTTTGCGCGGCCCGCGCCGGCCACCAGCCGCCCACGCCGGCCGCCAGCACGCCGAGCAGGCCATAGCGCAGCGCGGCCGCGCTGCTCCATTGCAGGGCAGGGGCCACGCCGGCAAAGTAGCCGCCGCCCAGGTCGCCGCCCAGCAGTCGCAGCGCCAGCCCGGCCAGCGCGCCGCCCAGCGCAACGCCCAGCGCGCTGCCCAGCAGGCCCAGCAGCAGCGATTCCACCAGCACCAGCTGCAGCCGCTCCCGGCCGGTCAGCCCCAGCACCCCGAGCAGCGCAAACTGCTGCGCCCGCTTGGCCACGCTCAGCGACAGCACCGAAAACACCAAAAATGCGCCCGTAAACAGTGCCACCAGCGCCAGCACCGTGAGGTTGACGCGGTAGGCGCGCGACAGGTTGCTGATGCGCTCGGCGGCGTCGCCGGGCGCGCTGGCCGTGATTCCGGGCGGCAACTGCAGCACGTCGACAAAGCGGCGCGCATCACTGCCGGCTTTGAGCCGCACATCAATCCGCGACAGCTCGCCGGTCCGCTCAAACAGCTGCTGCGCGGCCGCAATGTCCATCACGGCCAGCGGGCCGCCGCCTGCGCTGACGGTGCCGGCCACGCTGACGCGGCGTAGCGCCAGGCCGCTTTGCAGGTCCAGCTGCGGGGCGGCCAGCAGTTGCCGTGCGGCGGGGTTCAAAAAAACCGCACCGGGCGCAAACAGCGCAAAGCGGTCTGCATCGGCCGCAGTTGAATTTGGCACCGGCATCAGCGCGGGCGCCATGGTCGCCACCGTCAGCACATCAACGCCGATGATGCGCAGCGCGACACGCTGGCCGTCGGCTAGCGCGGCGTAGGTGCCCAGTTCCAGCACCGGGCTGGCCAGCGCGACCTGCGGGTGCGTGGCCACGCGGGCGTAAAGGGTTTCGTCAAAGCTGCCCTGCACGGCGCGCAGTTCCAGATCGGGCTGGCCGTTCACGGCGCGCACCGCCTGCGAAAACTCGGCCAGGGCCGACGCATTGATCAGGTGCACCGAAAACGCCAGCGCCACGCCCAGCATCACGGCCACCACGGCGGCGGCATTGCGCCACTTGTGGTGCAGCAGTTCCTGCCAGGAGAAGGTTTTCAGCAGGCTGATCATGAGGGGTGCTTTCTGGTTGGCCGCAGGCGGCAGGCGCACTGCAGTTTATGCGTTAAGTGGGGAAGCGTTCATCCCATGGGGCATTGGCGGCGCGGTGATTCGGCCCGTCGATTTTTCCTCACTACCGGCGGAGTTTGTCTGGCCGCGTTGACAAATCTCAAGCCGTTCGCCGGGCTGCGCTCCAGAATGGATTCATCAGCTATTTAGGAGATGAGCATGCAGCTTCCGGTTCACATTCAGTTTCGCGGCATGGAGGCTTCTGATGCGCTGGAGACCAGTGCGCGCGCGCACGCCTACAAGCTTGAAGCGTTCGCTCCCGACATCATGACCTGCCGTGTCGCCATTGAGCTGGAACAAAAACACCAGCACCAGGGGCGGCCCTATGGCGTGCGCATTGACCTTACGCTGCCGGGCCATGAACTCGTGGTCAACCGGGTCCAGGATGAAGACGTGTATGTGGCCTTGCGCGATGCGTTTGACAACATGAAGCGCCAACTGGAAGACGTGGTGCGCAAACGCAGGGGGCAGGAAAAACAGCACGCGCAGCCTTTGCATGGCGAACTGGTGCGCCTGGACGGCGAGGGGGGCTTTGGCTTCATCCGCACTCCTGAGGGCGACGAGTATTACTTTGGCCGCGACAACGTGGCCGGCACGCCGTTTGAACACCTGGAGACCGGTAGCGCCGTGCAGTTCATTCCCGAGGTGGGCGGTGAGGGCCTGCAGGCCAGGCGCGTGAGCTTGGGCAAGCACAGCATGGGCTGAACTCCTCGCAGGCCATGAGGCGCCACAAAAATCAAGAAATGCAAGGAGTTCAACATGGGTGAGCGTTTGACAACCGGTGAAATCTGCACACGCAGCGTGACCATCGCCTTTCGGGCCACGGTCCTGGATGGGGCTGCGCGCCTGATGCGAGACAACCATGTCGGCTGCCTGGTCGTGGTCGATGAAGTGGCGGGCAAGCGCATTGTGGTGGGTGTGCTCACGGACCGCGACATCGTGACTGCGGTAGTCGCGCCAGGCATTGACCCCTGCACCCTGCGCGTGGAGGACGTGATGACCACCGATCTGGTCACAGCGCGTGAGGAAGATTCGCTGATCGACCTGATGCGCACCATGCGCCGTAAGGGCGTGCGCCGCATTCCGGTGGTGGGCGGGCAGGGCGAGTTGATAGGGATGGTGACGCTCGACGATGTGCTTGACATCCTGTCGCAAGAGTTCAGTTTGCTGGTCGGCGCCATCAACAGCGAGGGGAAACGCGAGCGTCAGATGCGTCAGTGAGGCGGCAGCGAGCCGGTTTTGCAGCGGCTTCGCGCAATCACCAGCGCAGCCGCCAGCTGCCATCGGTTTGCGCCGTTATACCGGTGCCGAGTTTTCGGCCCTCGTTTTCAAACAAGGCGTGCAGGCTTTCGCGGGCAGCGGCGTTTGCCTGTACCAGTTGCAGCCGCCGCAGCTGCATCGGCACGATCTCTAGTTGCTGCAATGCGCCCGTTTCGGTCGAGAGGCGGGCGAAATACAGGCACACGGCGCTCGGGTCAAAGCGCTCCTGAAACGAAATGCCCTCATAGTCATTGATCAGGTCGCCGCAGCCATACAGAATGAGCCGCCCGCGGTAGACCTCGATGGGCCGTGGATGGTGTGACGAATGGCCGTGAATCACGTCAGCCGCCCCCAGCTCAATCAGCCGATGCGCGAAGCGGCGATGCGGCGCTGGCACCTCAACGCCCCAGTTGCCGCCCCAGTGCAGCGACACCACGACCACATCGCCGGGCTGGCGCTGGCGGGCCACCTGCGCGGCCACCTGCAGCGCGCCGGCCTCGTCCCAGACGGGCAGCCAGGCCACGCCGGACTCGCCCGGCGTGGCGGCCCAGGCGGCTGGCACGCCGCTGTCGGGTCCCGCCCACGAAAACACCCGCAGCCGCGTGCCGACGGCCAGCGGCCAGGACGCGGGCGCGCAGGCCGCGTCCAGACCGCTTCCGGCGCCCGCGCTGCGGATGCCGGCCTGCTGCAGCGTGCGCAGGGTTTCGCCCAGCCCGGCCCGCCCCCAGTCCAGCACATGGTTGTTGGCCAGCGCGCAGCAGTCAATGCGGGCGGCGGCAAGGCAGCTGATGTTGGCCGGATGCATGCGGTAATGAATGCCCTTGCCGGGCCAGGCAGCTTCCGAGGTGGTGATGGACGTTTCCAGATTGACCAGGCGTAGCGCGGGCTGGCGCTGGTCAATCTCGGCCAGCGCCTCGCCCCAGATGTAGCCCGGCGCCACGGGGGACTGCACTGGGCCATTGAGCCGCTCGGCCAGCTGCACGTAGTCGCGCGCATCGTGCACCCAGCTTTCATACAGCACCGGCGGCACGGCGTGCGCCTGGATCTGGTCAATGCCGCGTCCGGTCATCACATCGCCGGCCAGCCAGAGCGTGAGGGCGTTCATTCAACCCTTGATGCAGATCAGCGGCTCCAGCCGCGCCACCTTGCGCGCCAGGCCCGCCGCATCGGCGGCGTCCACCACTGCGCGCACGTCCTTGTAGGCGTCAGGGGCCTCTTCGGCCACGCCGCGCGGGGACGGGCTGCGCACCAGAATGCCGCGTTGTGCCAGTTCATTGATCACCGCGCCCCCGTCCCAGGTCCTGAGCGCCTGGTGCCGGCTCATGGCGCGGCCGGCGCCATGGCAGGCGGACGAAAATGCCAGCGCCTCCGAGGCCGTGGTGCCCGCCAGCACATAAGAGCCCGTGCCCATGGAGCCGCCAATCAGCACCGGCTGGCCGCTGGCGCGCAGCGCCTGCGGCAGATCAGGGTGGCCGGGACCCCAGGCCCGCGTCGCGCCTTTGCGGTGCACGTAAAGTTCGCGCAGTTTTCCATCCACTTTGTGTGTCTCCAGCTTGCAGGTGTTGTGTGACACGTCATACAGCAGCGGCAACTGGGCTGAGGGCAGCAGGCCGGCAAATACCTCGCGTACCAAGTGCGTCAATATCTGGCGATTGGCCAGCGCGCAGTTGATGGCCGCACGCATCGCGCCCAGGTATTCCTGGCCCAGGTCGGAGCGAATCGGCGCGCAGGCCAGTTCGCGGTCGGGCAGCACCAGGCCGTGGCTGGGGGCCGCCTCGACCATCCGGCGCAGGAACTCGGTGCCGATCTGGTGCCCCAGTCCGCGCGAGCCGCAGTGGATCATCAGCACCACGTCGCCCAGGTGCAGGCCGTAGGCGGCGGCAATGGGGTCGTCAAACACCGCCGTGACTTCCTGCACCTCCAGGTAATGGTTACCAGAGCCCAGCGTGCCCATTTCCTCGCGCTGGCGTTTCTTGGCTTGCTCCGAAACGTTGCCGGGTTTGGCGTGCAGCATCTGGCCGTGCTCCTCGATGCGTTCGAGGTCGGCGCTGCTGCCCCAGCCGCGCCCGACCGCCCACTTCGCGCCGCCGCTGAGCATGGCCTCCATCTGCGCTGCGTTGAGCCGGATCGCCCCGGTGCTGCCCACGCCGGCTGGAATTTGCTCGAACAGCGCGTCGGCCAGTTTTTGCTGCACGGCCGCGATGTGCTCGCGGCGCAGCCCGGTGTGCAGGCAGCGCACGCCGCATGAGATGTCAAAGCCCACGCCGCCGGCCGACACCACGCCGCCCGCATCGGCATCAAACGCCGCCACGCCGCCAATCGGGAAGCCGTAGCCCCAGTGGGCGTCGGGCATGACGTAGGAGGCGCCCACAATGCCCGGCAGCAGGGCCACGTTGACCGCCTGCTCGTAGACCTTGTGGTCCATGGCCTGCACCAGGTCCTTGCTGGCGTAGATCATGGCCGGCACCTGCATCTTGCCCCGGGCCGGAATCTCCCAGGCGCAGGGACCGTGTTGTTTCAAGAGGTTCAGGTCCATGGCTCAGACATCCACCACGGTTTGTGCCAGCCAGCCGCCTTCGACCGGTGCGACGCGCAGGGCGGTGTAGGTGGCGCCCTTGACCTCTACCGCCGGCTGGTGGCGCTGCACCGAGGTCGGCTCGCCGGTCGCCTGCGCGTCCAGGCGCGTGCCGTCCAGCGCGACCTGAAAGCGGCCAAACAGCATGCGCCGCACGGCCATCTCGTAAATCAGCGCATTGAGCCAGTCGGCCAGCAGCAGCTCGTCGTCCGGCGCTTCGCAGTGAATGTGCACGGCTTGCGTTGCCGCCACGCGCTGCGGGTCGGTGATCACGGCCGTCAGCGCCAGCGCCGCCTGCTCAAAGGCCCCGGCCTTGGTCGCGCCTATGCCGCGCACGCCCATGTCGGCGCCGTGCTCGAAGTGTTCCCAGTGGTTTTTCATGGCCGTGGTGTCAGTCGTTTTCAGGGAATGTCCCAAGCGTTCGTTTATGCGCCTAAGGGCTGATGGGGCATTTGACAATCCGCAAACGCGGCGTCATCCGAAGGTCAATGGGTGGCGTGTGGTGGGTAGCTTGATGTGCATCAACGCGGGGCTGGCCGCCTCTTCAACAATGGTTTTTTTGTCCGTCAATTTGATGGCACCGGAAGGAACCTGGACCATGCTGCTTTTTTCGCTTGATTCCGATGCTACCTTTGCACAGGCGCTGGCTGCCAGTCTGGGCGTGCCGCTGGCGCCCCATGAAAACCGGTGCTTTGAGGACGGGGAGCACAAGCTCCGGCCCCTGGTGGACCCGCGTGGCTTTGATGCCTACGCGGTTGCCAGCCTGCACGGCGGGCCGGTGGACAGCCCGCACGACAAGCTGTGCCACCTGCTGATGTTCATCGCCACCTTGCGTGAGCACGGCGCCGCGCGGGTGACGGCGGTGGTGCCTTATCTGGCTTATGCGCGCAAGGACCGCCAAACCAAGCCCTTCGATCCGGTCACGCTGCGCTATGTGGCGCAGTTGTTTGAGGCGGTCGGCACGTCGCAGCTGATCGTGCTGGAGGCGCACAACGTGGCGGCGTTTCAGAACGCTTTTCGCTGCACCACCCTGCATCTTGAAGCGCACCGCGCCTTTGACGGTCTGGTGGCCGAACTGGCCGTCGACCATCCGCTGGCCGTGGCATCACCCGACCCGGGCGGCGTGAAGCGCGCGCAGCTGTGGCGCGAGTCGCTGGCGCAAACGCTGGCGCGGCCCGTGGGCTTTGCCATGGTCGACAAGCGCCGCAGCGCGGGCGTGGTCAGCAGCGAGCACCTGGTGGCTGGCGACGTGGACAGTCTGACGGTGCTGTTGCTTGATGACCTGATCGCCAGCGGCGACACCATGCGCCGCGCGGCCGTGGCGCTGCGCCTGGCTGGCGCGCGGGAGGTGCTGGCGTTTGCCGCGCACGGCCTGTTTACCGGACCGGCGGGCGAGGCGCTGGCGGACGCCGGCCTGGCGCAAATCGCCGTGACCGACAGCGTGCCGCCGTTTCGCCTGTCCGAAACCGGCGCGGTACGCAGCAAGTTGCGCGTGGTGTCGGCCGCGCCGCTGTTTGCCGAGGCCATCAGGGCAAGCCATGGCGCAGGGGCGCGCTAAGCATCTGGTGGTTTTTCAGGTCGGCCAACGCCGCCAGCGCGCAGGCAATGTAGCGGCTCGCCAGCGGCGGCCACTTGTCAGGCGTGCGGGGTTGCGTATCCAGCAAATGCGCCATGCAAAGGCGGGCACGCACCAAGGCGCGGTAGGCCGTGTAGACCTGCAGCAGCGCCTGCGGGGGCGCGTCGCCCAGCGCGGCGGCGCAGCCAGACACCAGGCGCGGGCCAATCCACGGCGCTCCCAGCAAATCGCATTCCAGGCTCAGGTAGGCCAGCTCGTCAAAAGGATCGGTCTGGCGCAGTTGCGCGTTGAATTCCAGGCAGTCAATCACCACCGGGGGCGCCAGCAGGCAGACATGCTCGGGCCTGAGGTCTCCGTGCCCGTCCAGCACGCGCCCGCCCGCCGCACGGCGGTACAGCAAGGCGGCATGCCGCGTCAGCGCGTCGTCCAGCCGGTCCATGGCCAGCGCCGCGTTGGGCAGCCCGAACTGCGGCCGCAGCAACACCTCGCGGTTGGCGGCCTGGCCATACTGAAAGCGGGCCAGGTAGTCGTTCGGGCTCAGCGCAACCGCAGGGGCTGCGCGGTAAAACGCGCCCAGCACCGCCACCAGCGCGTCAATGTCGGCTGGCGCGACGCGCCCCTGTGCGATCAGCTGGTGGAGCATTCGGTCGTCGGGCAGCCGCAGCATGCACACCAGCCAGTCAACCGTTTCGCCGGTGGCGGGCAGCTGCAGGCCCGCTTCAGGCACCAGCGCAAAAGCGCCTTCCCGCCACTGTAGCGCCATCAGTCCCAGGTAGACACCGGGGGCCAGGCGCCTGTTGAGGCTGACTTCTTCGCGGCAGAAGAACTCGCGCGCCTTCAGGGTGGAGAAATCAAGGAAGGGAAAGCGCACCGGTTTTTTGAGCTTGTAAACCCGCTCGCCCACCAGGAACACCCAGGACATATGGGTTTCTATGCACGCCGGGCGTGGCCCGGATTCGCCATAGGCTTCGGCCGTCTGCAAAAATTTCAGCTTGGCCTCAAAGTCCGGCATGTGCAAACACTCCCCTGAAACGGACCCGCCAGCCTTTTCAGGGGCTGGCGGTGGTGGTGAGGACCCCGGGTCAGTTTGTCAGGCTGACACGTCTGGGGACGTCCTCATCCGTTCCGATGTAGCACATCAGAACTTGGCCCAATTGCTTGAACCCCCCAGCTCCATGCCCCGCAAGTCTCGCCTGAGCGAAGTTCACGTGACATGAGTTCAATGTAGTTCTTGACGCGCTGAAGGTCCTTGCGAAATCTCAACTGGATTTAAAAAGAACTCGGTTTTTGGCCTGTCAGCCCGTAATGCCTTCGCTGCTCAGGTGCAGCACCCGGTCGGCCCGGCTGGCGGCCGCTTGCGAATGGGTGACCAGCACCAGCGCGGCGCCGTGTTCGCGCGTTTGTGCAATCAGCGCGTCCATCACTTTGGCGGCGGTGCTGGGGTCGAGGTTGCCGGTCGGCTCGTCGGCCAGCAGCAGGCCGGGGCGGTGCACCAGCGCGCGGGCAATCGCGACGCGCTGTAGCTGCCCGCCGCTCAGTTGCTGCGGCAGTCGCGGGCCCAGTCCCTTCAGGCCCACGGCGTCCAGCATGGCCTGCACCCGGGCGTCGTCGTGCTGGCCCAGCAGCAGCAGGGGCAGCGCCACGTTTTGCGCCACGTCCAGGTGCGGCAGCACGTGAAAGGCCTGAAACACAAAGCCGACCTGGCGGCGGCGCAGCAGCGCGCGCTGGTCATCGGACATGGCGCCCAGGTCGGCCCCGTTCAGCGTGACGCTGCCTTCGTCCCAGCTGTCCAGCCCGGCCATGCAGTTGAGCAGCGTGGATTTGCCCACGCCCGATTCGCCGACGATGGCGACGAATTCGCCGGGTGCCACGCTGAACGACACCTGGCTGAACACGGCGGTGTCGCCGTAGCGCTTGCCCAGGTTGCTGATGTTCAGGCCCATCAAAAGCGCTCTATTTGCGTCTTCACCAGCGCCAGCACCTGCTGCAGCGCGTCGGGCGCGTCGCAGGCCACCACGCGGCGCTGCGGCATGGCGCGCAGCCAGGTGATCTGGCGTTTGGCCAGCTGGCGCGTGGCAATGATGCCTTTTTCGCGCAGTTCGGCCAGGGGGCTGCTGCCGTCCAGCGCTTCCCAGGCCTGGCGGTAGCCGACGCAGCGCATCGACGGCAGGTCGGGCGCCAGGTCGCCACGCGCGCGCAGGGCTTTGACTTCGTCCAGAAAGCCGGCCGCCAGCATCGCGTCAAAGCGCCCGGCAATCCGGCCATGGAGCCAGGAACGGTCGCTGGGTTCCAGGGAAATAAGGGCTGTAGCGCCCGTCTGGTCTGCATGAGTAGCTCTGTTTTCAATAGCATTTCGCTGATGAAAGAACGCCAATGGATGGCCTGAGACCCGGAACACTTCGAGCGCCCGCGAGATGCGCTGCGAGTCGTTGGGCGCCAGCCGCGCGGCCGTGACGGGGTCGACCCGGGCCAGCTCGGCATGCAGTGCGGGCCAGCCTTTTTTCAATGCTTCGCTGGCCAGGACGGCGCGCACCACCGGATCGGCCGCCGGCATGTCGTCCAGGCCATCCAGCAGCGCCTTGAAGTACAGCATGGTGCCGCCCACCAGCAGCGGCAACTTGCCGCGCGCATGGATGTCGGTGATGAGCTGCTGCGCATCGCGCACAAACTCTGCTGCGCTGTAGGCCTGCAGCGGGTCGCGGATATCGATCAGGTGGTGCCTGGCTGCGGCCAGCTCGTCGGCGCTGGGCTTGGCCGTGCCAATGTCCATGCCGCGGTAAACCAGCGCGGAGTCGACGCTGATGATCTCGACCGGGTAGCGCGCCGCAATGGCGAGGGCGACGGCTGTTTTGCCGGCGGCCGTCGGGCCTGCTAATGAAAGGTATTTTTTTTGCCCCACGCTGGGCGTGCAATCAGGCGGGTGCGGTGTGACGGGCATGCATCTGAGCGTAGCAGATTCATGCCCGTCCAAGCCCGGTGGCGGGCAGGATCAGACCACGCCCTGGGCCAGCATGGCGTCGGCCACCTTGACGAAGCCGGCCAGGTTGGCGCCGTCCACGTAGCTCAGCGTGCCGTCCTCGCGGCGGCCGTATTGCAAGCAGGCGTTGTGGATGTCCTGCATGATCTGCAGCAGGCGTGCATCGACCTCGTCGCGCGACCAGGACAGGCGCATGGCGTTCTGGCTCATTTCCAGGCCCGAGGTGGCCACGCCGCCCGCGTTGCTGGCCTTGCCCGGCGCGTACAGCACGCCGTTGCCCTCGAATACCCGCACGGCGTCCAGCGTTGAGGGCATGTTGGCGCCTTCGGCCACGCACAGCACGCCGTTTTTCACCAGCGTCGCGGCGTCTTCCGCGTTGAGTTCGTTCTGCGTCGCGCAGGGCAGGGCCACATCGACCGGCACTTGCCACGGCCGAACACCGGCGTGAAAGACCGCACCGGTGCGCTGGGCGTAGTCGTTGACGCGGCCGTACAGGTGGTTCTTGACCTCCATCAGCTCGGCCAGCTTTTCAGGGGTGAAGCCGTCCTCGTCGACGATGGTGCCGCTGGAGTCGGACACGGTGATGACCTTGGCGCCCAGCGCCATGGCTTTTTCAACGGCGTACTGCGCGACGTTGCCCGAGCCCGATACGCTGACGCGCAGGCCGTCGAGCGAGCGGCCTTTTTGCTTGAGCATTTCCTCGGCAAAATACACCGTGCCGTAGCCGGTGGCCTCAGGGCGCATCAGTGAGCCGCCAAAGCTCATACCCTTGCCGGTGAACACGCAATCGGCGCGGTTGCTGAGCTTTTTGTACATGCCGGCCATGAAGCCCACCTCGCGCCTGCCCACGCCGATATCACCGGCCGGCACGTCGGTGTTCGAACCCACATGGCGGAACAACTCGCTGACAAAGGCCTGGCAAAAGCGCATCACTTCCATCGGGCTCTTGCCCTTGGGGTCGAAGTCCGAGCCGCCCTTGCCGCCGCCCATGGGCAGGGTGGTCAGCGCGTTCTTGAAAGTCTGCTCGAATGCCAGGAATTTCAGGATGGACAAATTCACCGAAGGGTGAAAGCGCAGGCCACCCTTGTACGGGCCGATGGCCGAGCTGTGCTGGATGCGGTAGCCACGGTTGACCTGGACCTCGCCCCGGTCATCGATCCACGACACGCGGAACATGATGGTGCGCTCGGGCTCGATCAGGCGGTCTAGCAGGCCGTGTTCGGCGTATTTGGGATGTTTTTGAATGTAAGGCCAGAGGCTTTCCATGACTTCGGTCGTGGCCTGAATGAATTCCGGCTGGCCGGGGTTGCGGGCGGCCACATAGCTTAGAAAGCTTTCCAGGGTTTTGTACTTCATTCGCTCGGGTCCTTTAAATGGTGCATAAACTTATGCAGGAATAACATTTTGCCGTGAAAACGCATTATTTAAGGGCATTAAAACGGGATTTTGAGAGTTTTACTGGCACGCACCGAATTAATGCGCCTGTTTTTGGTGCATAAGGCAGAGGCGTGGACGAGCCGTGGAAAACGGGGGAGCCGCCGCCTGGGCTTGTTTCAATCGGCTTGGTTACAGCTTGAAAAGCTGCGCCAACGCCTGCCGGTACTGAGGTTGGCCCACCACGTTGGTGTTGTGATGCGAGCCGCCTTCCACCAGCATGAAGAGCTTGGGCTGCGCGGCAGCGTCAAACAGCTTGCGCCCCAGGTCGGGCAGTATCAGCTGGTCCTCGTCGCCATGCACCACCAGCAACGGGGAGCCGATCTTGTCTACCTTGCGGACTGCCTCAAAACGCTGGGTAATCAGCAGCGACACCGGAAGCCAGCCCCAGCGCGAGTTGCTGACCACGTCGGCAATCGAGGTGAAGGTGCTTTCAACAATGGTGCCACTCTCGTCGCTTACCTCGGTCGCCAGGTTGATGGCAATCGGCCCGCCCAGCGAATGGCCAAAGATGTAGCGGGGACGGTCCGGGTATTGCAGCGCCAGCCATTCCCAGGCCGCGCGCGCGTCTTCGTAGGCCGAGGTTTCCGACGGCAGGGCTGCCGTGCTTTTGCCAAAACCCCGGTAGTCAATCGCCAGCACTGAAAACCCCAGCGCCTGCATGCGGCGCATGCGTGGGGCAGAGCCGGTGACGTTGTAGCGCGCGCCATGCAGGTACAGCATGACAGGTGCGCCCTGGGACTTGGGCGTCTTGCCGGCCTGCGGCTGGTCTGCCGGCAGCCACAGGCCATGCAGCCGGTCACCGGCGCCGCCGCTCAGCGTGATCCAGACGTCGTCCATGCCCTGGGCGGCTGCAGTCCCGCCGCCCCAGCTCCGGTCGCTGGGCTGAAATATCCAGACGCGCTGCTTTTCATCCAGCGTGGCACAACCGGCCAGCAAGGCCAGCGCGGTGAAAAATGAGGCAAAGAGGTGCCAGCGTTTCATAGCCATGACTGACAACTTGTGCGCTGAAAAGTTCAGTGACCGCTGGGCGCAGGCCGGCTAACGGCCCCGCATAAACAGCGCATCCAGCTCCTTGATGCTGATCTGCCGCCAGGTGGGCCGGCCGTGGTTGCACTGGTCGGAGCGCTCGGTCGCTTCCATCTGTCGCAGCAGGGCGTTCATTTCATCCAGGTTCAAGCGCCGGTTGGCACGTACGGCGCCGTGGCAGGCCATGGTTGACAGCAGTTCGTTGTGCGCCCGCTGAAGCACGCTGCTTGAATCCATTTGCGCCAGTTCGGCCAGGACGCTGCGTGCCAATTCCACCGCGTCGCCTAATGCCAGGCTGGTGGGAACGGCGCGCACCGCCAGCGTTCTGGGGGAAAAGGCGGTGATCTCCAGGCCCAGCGTGCCGAGCGTTTCGGCGCTGGCTTCGGCTGTGGCGACTTCCTGCGGGCTGGCGGCAAAGGTGGCCGGAATCAGCAGCGGCTGGCTGGCAATACGGGCGGTGTCGAGCTGATTTTTCAGCCGTTCATAGACGATGCGCTCGTGGGCCGCATGCATGTCGACAATCACCAGTCCCTGGGCGTTTTCGGCCAGCACGTAAATGCCCTGCAGCTGCGCAATGGCACGGCCCAGCGGCCAGGCCGGCAGGCTGTCGGCCGCTGCGCTGGGGGCTGTCTCCCGATTTGCTGCGCTTGCCGGCGTGCCTGTGGCTGACCTGGCGGGCCACGTTGCCTCAAAGTCGGCCACGCGTCCGCCCTGATTTGCTATTAAATTAATAGGGGGTTGCGCCCATCCCTGCTGGGCAAAAGGCAGTTTTTCTTTAATAATTTCGGTGGCGGGCATTGGCGATACCGCAGGCGCCGGGTTGTTGGCCTGTGCCGCCAGGGCGGCGCGAGGGGGCGCCAGCGCGTCTTCGGTGGCGTAGCGCACCGCCTGGTGCACCTCGCGGCTGTCTCTAAAACGCACTTCAATCTTGGTCGGATGCACGTTCACGTCGACACGGGCCGGGTCCATCTCGATGTACAGCGCATACACGGGCTGGCGGTGGCCGTGCAGCACGTCTTCGTAGGCGCTGCGGGCTGCGTGCGTGAGCACCTTGTCGCGCACGAAGCGGCCATTGACATAGGCAAACTGCTGGTCGGCGCGCGAGCGGGCGGCGTCCGGTATGCCGGCGCGGCCCCAGACCCGCACGGCCGGCTGGCCGTCGGCCCGGCGCGCCGTGCTTTCATACTGCACCGCCACCGACTGCGCCACAAAGTCGCTGCCCAGCACGTCGGCCAGGCGCTGGTCATGCGCCGCCGTGCCGCTGCAGGCGCGCCACTGCTCGACCAGTTTGCCTTCGTGCCAGATCGCAAAACCCACGTCGGGCCGTACCAGCGCATGGCGGCGCACGGCTTCAATGCAGTGGGCCAGCTCGGTGGCGTCGGTTTTCAGGAATTTGCGGCGGGCCGGCGTGGCGTAAAACAGCTCGCGCACTTCCACGCTGGTGCCGCGGTTGCGCGCCGCTGGGGTCAGCTCGCCGGTGCGGCCGTCCAGTTGCCAGGCATGCTCGGTGTCCAGCGTTCTGGACAGCAGGCTCATGTCGGCAATCGAGTTGATGGCGGCCAGCGCCTCGCCCCGAAAACCCATGGTGCCCACCATCTCCAGCTCTTGCAGCGAGGCAATCTTGCTGGTGGCGTGGCGCCGCAGCGCGACCGGCAGCTCTTCGCGCGGAATGCCCAGGCCATCGTCTTCCACCAGAATCAGCCGCACGCCGCCAGCCATCAGCCGCACCGTGACCTGCCGGGCGCCGGCGTCCAGCGCGTTGTCGACCAGTTCGCGCACCACCGAGGCGGGCCGTT
>Ga0123337_10004657_pt1 | contig 13855 bp, 8 predicted proteins | sample frozenSSSSmetaG_FD_89792 | JGI IMG/M metagenome (GOLD analysis project Ga0123337, IMG submission 89792) | Glacier valley bacterial and archeal communities from Borup Fiord, Nunavut, Canada, to study Microbial Dark Matter (Phase II) -... | ecosystem: Environmental > Aquatic > Freshwater > Ice >... | reverse complement strand
TTATCTTTTAGAGTAAAATCGAATGAATATTTTATTCCAATCACTGGAAATATTGATGTGGAAGCTGAAATTGCAAAACTTACGGCTGAGTTAGTTTATACTCAAGGTTTCTTAAAATCGGTTCAAAATAAACTTTCAAATGAGAAATTTGTGGCTGGTGCGCCAGAGAAAGTTTTGGCAAACGAAAGACAAAAAGAAGCGGATTCGCTTTCTAAAATTGCCACAATTGAACAGAGTTTGGCTGGATTGAAATAGCAACTAGACTTTTAAAAAATATAAAATCCCAATCCTAATTTTTTTGGATTGGGATTTTTGTTTTACCGGATTTGCTTTTTTCTATTTCGATCTAGAACCAAAAATAGAGGATAAGAAAGTAAGCCGATGACTAAAATGATTACAAAGTTTTCACTGTCACTGAAAGCAAAACCAATCAACAGTGCCAATGTAGCCAATATCATAAAAAGGGTTGACCATGGATAAAGCCAAGAACGGTAAGGCCTGGGCAAATTTGGTTCTTTGTTTCTTAATTTTATCAAAGAGCAATACGCCAATCCCCAAACGATGACTGTCATGAAGGTGCCAAATGAGAATAGTACTTCAAAAGAACCGATGCATATCAATAGTAAGGCTAGTAAAGAGGAAATAATAAGTGTAACTACTGGAGTGCCTCCTTTGTTTATAATAGTTGCTTTTTTTGTAAAAAAACCATCGCGACTCAATCCAAATAATATTCGAGCTGGAATCATCATATACGCATTGAGAATACTAATCAAAGAAAAAATAGCGATAATAGTCACTATAATCGAGCCATTGTTTCCAAAGACCACTTTTGCCACATCGGAAGCAACCAAAGGCGAATTGGCCAATGAAGCAACAGGCAAAACCTTAAAAAAAGCTATATTTATCAAAACATAAAGCACAATAACGATTGTTGCTCCCGTATATAATGATTTAGGAACGTTTTTACTTGGGTTTTCATCTTCTTCCGAAAAAAAGCAAACACAGTTCCAACCATCGTATGTTCCGATAACTAACTGAAGTGATTTAAAAAAACCAAATAGAAGCCCCATTTCAAAGAATGGAGTGTCTTTTTCGATGGGGTTAAATTTTAGTCCAGAATACATAAAACAGGCCACAATCAAAGTCACAAAACAAATGACTTTAATCACACTAGTTAGTTGCTGTAGGTAACTGCCATTTTTTACACCTCCAACATGCAATAAGGTAAAGCCAACTAAAAAGGCAATGGCTATGGCTGTAGTAAGATTTGCCAAACTTGGAAATAGAGTAACAATATATTCGCTGATAACGATACAGTAAAATGCTGGTGGGGTTGCATTTGCTATATAATCAAACCAGCCCGATATAAAACCGGCGTATGCTCCAAAAGCCCTTTTGATATAATTGTAGGATCCTCCAGCTTTGGGCAGCATTGTGGCTAGTTCGGCATACGAATTGACGCCAACTAAAATGTAAAACCCTCCAAAAAGCCAGCATAGAATGATTAACCAATAATTGTCCAACATTTGCGCTATAGAACCCGGTGCCCGGAGGATGCCAACCCCAATTGTGCCTCCAATCAAAACAGCAATATTAAAACTGAGTCCTAAACTTTTATTTAATTGGTTCTTTTTGGTTTCTGTCATAATGATCCGTATGGCTATAAATAATTTGGTGTAAAAGTTTTGTAGTTCTTTCAAATATAATAAAAAAAACTCTTTTTTATATAAAGTAAAAAACCTCGTCTATTGCTAAACGAGGTTTGTAATTGTATTTTTAATGGAATTTCTATCCAAATAAAATCAGGAATAATAATGGGAATACAACTCCGGCAACAGCCAGTTTCCAACCACGGTTTTTCCAGCTGAATTTCCCAGCTTTGATCATAATCGTTCCTGTTAAGGCAATGGTGATTAAACTCAAAGCAAAAATATCAGAATAGTAAATCCAAAAATTGGATGTGTTTTTGTGTAATTTCATAGCTTGACTAATGATTGGGGTTTTGATGAAAGAAACAATTTCTCCTTTGCCCGTTTTCATATCAATTTCTACATCGTGATTTTCAAATGACATTTTGAAGTTTCCTTTTTTAACCATTTGACGTCTAAACTTATCATCTATACCCAAATTTTTTCCTAAATCTTCGGCAAATTTGTCATTGATTTCACTTTCGGCAGGAAGTTTTACTTCGATGGCTTTGGTTTCTGAAGTGTATTTTTCTGGATGCCAAGCGTCTCTGTGGTTCATCATTAAACCTGAAAAGGCAAAAGAAACAATAAGACCAATATAAAAGTAGCCTAAATCGCGGTGTAAGTTTCTGAAATTAATTTTTTTCATAAGAGTTCAAAATTTGTTTTAAATGGAAGATGTAAAGTTAAAATTGTATTTATAAAAGTTAGACTCTACCAATAACAAAAAGTTTAATTAGAATTGATATTTTAAACTAGTCATTATTTGTCTCGGTGCAATTGGATTAACACTATAGTTTTCGTGTACAGTGTAATTCAACTCATTTGTAACATTTGATAACTTGCACAAGATAGAAAATTGTTTCCAAGAATAACCTACCGATGCATCAATTGTTGTATATCCTTCTAAAGGAATATCACGATCTCTAATAGTGACAACATAAGAAGGTGGAGTAGTAGCCGGTTTAACAGCAGTCCACACATAATCATCATTCCATCCTCCAAAACGGTCTCCAATATAGTTTCCGATTGCTCCAAAAGAAAGTCCTTTTAATATTCCAGATGGCAAGGTATAGAAAAAGCTTAAATTAGCTGTGTTCTTTGGTGTTCGCACTACACGATCTCCTTCAACAAAACTTCCGTTTGTTCCAGAAGTATTGGTATATCGCATATCATTATAACTGTATCCTGCAATTATATTTAAACCTTCGATAGGTTTTGCGGCAACGTCAACTTCAACTCCTTTGCTTTTTGTTCCTCCACCAAGCATTTTTATGTTGGTATCGGCATTAGGAGTAATTCCATTAGCCAAATATGGAGCAGTTTGTGCTAAATTACTGTTGGTGATTTGATATACAGTTATGTTTGTACTCAAAACGCCTCTCCAGAAATCTTTTTTGATACCAACTTCATATTGATCTATAATAGAAGCTTCTATTGTATTACCATCAACAGTTAATCCAGTATTTGGTGTAAACGAGTTGGAATAACTAGCAAACAATGACATGTCTTTTGTGGGTTGATACACTAATCCCAGTTTTGGAGAGAAAGCTTTGTCTTTACGTTTTGCACCTACAACAGGAGTTGTTTTTTCTGGAGCTGTTGTTTGTGTTTTAGTAGTAGCATTGTACACTTCTTTATAAGTAGAAACTTCCGCTTCTTGCCATGACCAACGAATACCAGCTAGTACTTTAATTTGATCTGTAAATGAAATTAAATCTTGTGCATAGATTCCAAAACGATTGGTGTCTGTTTTTGCAATTTGGGTACTTCTCGCATTAGGAATATCGTTTCGTTGTGTCGAAGGGTCGAAAGTATAAAGATTAATAGTGTCATAAAGAGTAGGATCGTATTTACCGGAAACCATTACAGCTTTTTCATCAAACGCAAAAGTGTAAGCAGTTGCAAGTGATTTTTCAAAATCTGCCCCTGTGAATACTTGGTGTTTCATACTTCCTGTGTTGAAAGTTCCTTGTAAACTAAATTGATCTCCAAAGATTTGTTCTAAGTTTTTATTCTGAACCAATCCTCTGTTCCAATCACCAGGATTTGTGTACGTTTCTAAATTTGATAATTGAGCTGTTGATTTTGATTGTCTGTCGTAAGTCTGAAAAGAACTATTGAAATTAAGTTTCCAGTTTTTGTTGATTTCGTGGTTTAATAATACAGAGGCACTAGCAGATTTTGTTTTTCCGGTTGACCAAAGTGCTCCGTAAAAGTTGCTACGGGGTACATCTACAATTTCTTTACCTATTATTCCAGTTCCAAAATCAGGAGTCCAATCAGCGTTTAAATAATCTCCTTGTACCGTAATTTGGGTTTTATCACTTACGTTAAATAAAAAAGAAGGATTAACATAAAGTCGTTCGTTTTTTACTACATCTCTAAAACTTTCGGAGTTTTCATAAGAACCTGAAAACCTATAGGCAATGGACTTATTTAAAGGACCATAAAAATCTACAGATGGTTTGAAATACGCATAACTTCCTGCTTGCATCGAAATTTCTCCACCGCTTTTGAATGAAGGTGTTTTGGTGACTAAATTTAAAATTCCTCCTGGCGCAACGTTTCCGTATAATAAAGCAGCACTACCTTTAAGAAACTCTACTTTGTCTAGTGAAGAAACATCAGGAATTGACCCCGCATTATATCGGAACCCATTTTTAAACATATTGTTGGCAGACATATCATATCCTCTTGAAAAGAATGATTCCTGAGCGCCACCACGAGCGGAACTTACATATATCCCATTTGCATTTTTTAGGACTTCACTCAAGCGGATGGCTTGTTGTTGCTCAATAATTTCATTATCAATTACCTGTACGCTTTGTGGTGTATCCATCGGTTTTAATCCAGAACGTAATGCGCTAACTGGTTTTGGATGTTTGTTTCCAGTTACAACAACTTCTTTTAGTTGTTCGCCTCTTCGTTTTTTTACGGTATCATTTTCGGACTTTATGGTGTCTGATGAAAAGTAATAGATATCATCTTTATTGGAGTTACTAGCTGTTTCTTGAGCAGTACTATTGAAACAAATTAGCATAAAAGTTAGGGGTAGTAAAATGTATTTCATGTCGTTTATTTAGAATAATTAAAAATAACACTGCAAATATAAAGACTCATTTTTAATTCAGCAAACTTATTTAGACTAAATATGAATAATAATTTAAAATAATTTTAACAATCTTGAATGTCAGTATTTTGCATAAAAAAATCTTGCTTATTAGGACAAGATTTTGAGTTTGTAGTGAATGTTTTTATTAGAGTTCCTTGATAGATAATGAATTTCTTTTTGCTTTCTTATTTCGTCCCCACCAAATATAAAACCCAGAGACAGGAAGGCTTGCAATAAGTAAACTGATTAAAAAAGCAAATATCTTTCCGGCCAAGCCAAACACTGCTCCAGTGTGAATGTCATAATTCATTCGCATTATTTTATCGGATAGCTTAGCATCTTTGTATTTGCCGTAAAGGTGTCTTACTTCTTTTTCTTCCAATGTGTATTGGTCAAAATAACGATAATCGGTTTTCCAAAACGTTCCAGATTCAGGATTGGCATTGGCGGCAATAGCGATGCTGTCATTTTCTGGCGGATGTATTTCGATAGATTTTGCCGTTGGGTATTCTTTTTGCATCAAAGCCCAAATTTTGTCTACAGGATTATTGGTAAGGATTGTCTTTTTAGTCAAAACGGGATCTTCATAAATTAATGATTTTTCGCCACCGAGTATAGTGTAATAAGAGTAAGCAAACCATTGAAAGCCCCAAACCAAACCTGTAATTGCAAAAATAAGCGCAATTATAAGTACATAAAATCCCGTAATGTTATGTAAATCATAGTTTTTACGTTTCCATTTTGTGCCTTTTTTCCATTTGAATCTAAAACGTTGTTTTGTTGCGTTTTTATTTCTGGGATACCAAAGATACAGTCCAGAAAGTAGAAGTACTAGAAATATTAAGGTAGCCGAGGCAACAACGGGCTGTCCAATTTCGGGTGGTAGCCATAAGTAGAAATGTCCATCTAGAATAAATCTGAAAAAACCTTCGTCCATATTGACTTTTTGAATCACTTTTCCCGAATAAGGATTTAAGTAAACGGTATAATAATAGGTAGGTTCATAATGAAAGAATATGGCTTCAGCCGATTTTTCTCTTCCGTTGTATTTTATAGCATGAAGGGCTTTATTAGGGAGCTCTTTTCGGGCTATTGCTTCCAATTGGGAAGGCAAAAGAAAAGGCTTAGTCTGTTTTTCAACAAAACGATATTCTTCGGTATAATTTTGTATTTCTTCTTGAAACGCATACAAACAACCTGTAATGGCAATGATAAATACGATAATACCCGATGCTAAACCCAACCACAAGTGTATTTTTCTTATTCCTTTTTTTATATTGAGATTTTTCATCAAAAATGGATAAAACTCCTCACCGAAATGAGGAGTTTAGTTAAACATAACAAAAACAAACTTAGAATTTATAACTTACAGTTAACCTTGCATTAGTACCAGCTTCGGCTTGCCAGTAGTACATATTGGTATAGCTGTAATAACCTCCTGAATACAAGTATTTGTTAAGTATGTTGTTGATAATAAGGTTTATGTGTACTTTTTTTATTTGATACGATACACCACCATCCAAACGGAAATAATCTGGTAACGCATTAGTATTATCTGGCGAAATATACCAAGGCGCTCTTTTTACTTGATATTGGTATCCTAAGGAAAGACCTAATCCGTTTAGTAATCCGTTATCTATTTTATAATTTAGCCAAGTGTTTTGTATGTGTTTTGTACTTCCAGGAATTTGATTTCCTACCATATTTTGGTCGGTATCTTTGGTGGTTTTTCCTTCCGTAAAAGCATAGTTCACAACAATATCTAAGTTTTTGAAGATTTCTCCTCTAATATCAACTTCAACACCCTTTACTTTTTGCTGACCGTCTTCTTTGCTATATTGCTTGGATGCTGTAGAATGTTCAGCATCTAATGTAAGGACATTGTCTGTGGTAATTTGATAGACAGCAAACGTAGAATTCCATTTTCCGTTTAACCAGTCTCTTTTGAAACCTAATTCTAAATTGGTTCCAGTTTGAGGATTGAAACTTTTTTCTTGCCAATCGCTACCATAATTTTCTGTAAAAGACTCATCTCTTACAAAATAAGCAGAAGTGTTTTTGTCAATAGAATAACTCAATCCGATACGAGGCGTGAATTTTTCATTTTTTGAACCTCCAGAATAGACATCACCCGCTTTTAGTATAGTGTATCTTCCTGCCAATGTTAAACGGAGTGAATTGTCAAAAAATCCTAATTCATCTTGTGCATAAAAACCTTTATAATTATTGTAATACTTTACACCTCTGTCTTTTATGTCTTTACTTCTGTCAAATTGAGGTGATGATGGTATACCATGAACTGGATTATAAATATCCAAATCTGGCAAAGTGAAAGATTGTGACCAGTCATGACAGTAGGTTTTATCACTCATGTCGAATCCAGATACTATTTTATGGGAAACAGATCCGGTTTGAGCCTGACCATTTACAAAAGCTTGTCCGGTATATATTTTCCCTAAAATATCCCAATTACCACCAGCTCTCTTAAGAATTGCATCATTTGTATCGTCAAAACCAGATGGCCATAATGACATTCCTTCTTGTTCGTAATTTAAGTAAGAACCTTGGGCAGTAATTTTCCATTTGTCATTTAGGCTGTGTTCAAAAATACCCAAAAGACTTCTTTCTAGCATTTGAGTAGGATCTAATTCTTTCTCTGATGTGGTAAAACTTCTGGGCAATTCTTCGTAACCATTTTTGGCATAAACATAGTTGCTTCCAATAGCGTTTACTTTAGAAAATTGCTGAGTATATTCAAGTGTTACAGCAGTTTTGTCAGTAAATAAATATTTTAAAACAGGTGCAAAAGTATAACGATCATTAAAATCAAAATCACGGTAACTGTCTTTCTTTTCTCCCATGGCATTGAAACGGTACAAAAGTTTTCCGTTTTTTGTCAATTTACCGTCTAAGTCCAATGTACCTCTATATATCCCGTAACTGCCGATAGATAAACTAGCCTCTCCTTTGCTTCTTCCACTTGGTTTTTTGGTTACCACATTATAAAAACCGCTTGGGTTTCCGTTTGATAACATAAATCCTGCTGGACCTTTTACAAATTCAATACGTTCTACCATACTCATATCTTCTGTCAGCGGGCCCCAAGTTGTACTCACGTTCATACCATTTCTAAAAGCAGCAACTTGGCTACCTCTCATTGTGATATTGGCATAATTATCCCAATGCTCTACACGTGTAGCTCCACTCACGTTGCGCGTTACGCCTTCAAGCATATTATTGATTTGTTGGTCTTGAATCAGTTTCCCTGTTACAACCTGTATGTTTTGTGGGATTTCGATAATCGGAGATTGCAAACGAAGCGAAGAAGAGATGCGATTGGTTTTAAAAGCGCTTTTATTACTTAAAACAACCACTTGATTCAATTCGTTGTTGGATAAAGAGAGGGTGATATTTACTGTTGCGGTTTCGCCGGAGGCTATTGTTACGTTTTGTTCAACATCATTATTTCCAACTAAGGTTACAATTAATGTAATGTTGCCTTCTGGTACATTTTTGATTGTAAAGACCCCATTGTTGTCGGCAATGGTAGTTCTGTTTAATCCTTTAAGAGTAACCGAAACTCCTTCGGCCGGCATGTTGTCACTGGTTTGAACGGTTCCTTTGATGTTGCCTGTGCTTTGGGCAAAAGAGTTAGCGGTAACAAGAAAAAATAGACATAAGAGTAATTTAAATGAGGGTAATTGTTGAATCAAATATTTCATAGGTTAAGGTATAAAGTTACATATTTGCATTATTTCTATTTAGAATAAATAAGAATAATGCAAATATAAAAATTTAACCTAACTAAATAATATTTATTTAGACTAATTATTAATAATAAATATTAATAATTTTTTTGTAGTTCATATTCAATAGATTATAAAAGCAAAACAACCTTGTAGTATACCAACAAACATGGTTTTATTTGACTAAAAACAATTGAGTTAAATGATTTTCGTACAATTTCAGATCATTGATTACATTCGCATTTTTCTCGATGTCGTGAAAGTGAATGCTTTCCAGAGGAGTCATACCCGTAAAAGCATTCATACGATGGAAACCGAATAACGGTCCATTATCGACACTTGTTCCTCCAAAGAACTCACCAGGAAGTGTAAAAGCTTCTTTCGGAGCATTCCATGATGTTGTTACCATATATTTTCTTCCATGCAACATACCTCCTGTTCCGTAATTTATAGCTGGATTTTTGGATGAACGCCCATCGCTTTTGTAAATACCTTTGTCATGGCCTTCGGTAAAAACCACGTCTATGTATTTTTTAAACCCATGTGGCAACTGAAACCACCAAATTGGAGTGTGATAAATAACCACATCGGCCCAAACAAATTTTTCAACTTCTTCACCAGGATCATATTCTTCATTGACATCAGTGCTTTTTACCTCAAAACCTTCTATATTCTGAAAAAAATCAAAAGTTTCTTTAGCAATTGTTTGATTGAATCTTCCACCTGAATGTCCGAACTTTTGCCCTCCATTTATAATAAATATCTTTTGCATATTATTTTGTTTTAATTTGATAGTGCAAATTTACCACCGATTTTTCTATTATTAAAATAACACAATTCATACCTTTGTATTATAATTATAATACTAAAGAAAAATGGTAAATCTCGAATGGTATAGAACCTTTAAATATATTTACAAAACTGGCACATTAACCGGGGCAGCAGAAGCTTTGTTTATTTCGCAACCTGGGGTCAGTTTGCATTTGAGTTCTTTGGAAAGTTACGTTGGATATAAATTATTCGATAGAACGAGCCGAAAAATGATTCCAACAGAAAAAGGAAAAGTGCTCTATAATTTTATAACCGATGCATTGTCAAAATTGGAAGAAGCAGAAAAAAATTTTCAGAAAAGCACAGAAAAAGACACCCCAACCATTAGCATTGGAATGTGTTTTGAGACCTTCCAGATTACTTTAGAACCTTATTTGGCAACCTTCCCTTTCAATGTAATTATTCAATTTGGCGAGTACCCTGAAATGATAGAAAATCTAGACAAAGGAATCTTAGATCTAATCATCACTCCGCAAATGATTGTCAAGAACACGATAGACTATCAGGCCTTCTCTTCAGAAATGATAGTTCTTATAAGTGGTAATGAAACAGACTCAGCTGCCTTTGACACTTTACAAAAACAAAATGACTTTGAAGCAATCGAACTCTGGCTAAAAAACCAAAGATGGTATGGAACCACCGGAGATATGGAGCATTTGAGACGTTTTTGGCAGCTTAATTTCAATAAACATGCTGATTTTAGACCCAATTACATTGTTCCAAATTTAAACTCTATAGTACGCTGTTTAAGCAACAGCAGTGGATTGGCGGTAATTCCGGATTTCTTGTGCAAAACAGAATTGGAAATCGGAAAAATAAAGCTTTTATGGGAAGGAAAAACTCCTTTAAAGAATACCCTTTATTTCGCTAACAAAAAGAAAACAATTTACACAGATGAAATACTATTAATAAAAGACACTTTCAAGAAAATAATGTAGCCATTTTTTAAAAACAAATATTTACAAACTAATCAAAATAAAAAAAGATTCAACTTACGTTGAATCTTTTTTTATAAATATATGTTGCTAATTACTAGCTTTCTTGGTGTTTAACCTCAACATTATGTTTCTCATCTTTAGAAATGGTATCAACCAATACTGGAGTTGCAATAAACAATGAAGAATAAGTACCAATTATAATACCAATAAGCATTGCAAAGATAAATCCTCTGATAGATTCTCCTCCAAAAATAAACATGATTAACAATACAAAGATCATTGTCAATGAAGTATTGATTGTTCTTGACATTGTAGAGTTAATAGACTTGTTAACAATTTCAGAGAATGAACCTTTTGTTTTACCATCCAAGAACTCACGTACTCTGTCGTAAACAATTACGGTATCATTCATAGAGTAACCAATAACCGTCAAGATAGCCGCAATAAAGTGCTGATCAATCTCCATACCGAAAGGCATGTATTTCCAAAGCAATGAATAAACTCCTAATACAAAGATAACGTCATGCGCTACCGCCGCAATAGCACCTAAACTATATTGCCATTTTCTGAAACTGATTACTAAATACAAACCTACAATAAGCATTGCTCCTAAAACAGCCCAGTAAGCATTTGTTTTAATATCCTCTGCAACAGTTGGTCCAACTTTTGATGCTTGTACAACACCTAGTTTTTTACCCTCATACGCATTTATAAATTTATCATAAGTCATTCCTGAAGCATAATGCTTTTTCAAACTTTCAAATAATTTTTTATTTACATCTTCGTCAGCAGCACTTCCTGTCTCCTGAATCTTATATTTAGTTGTAATTTTTAACTGATTATCTTCACCAAATATTTTAACCTCGGCACTACCGAATACAGCCGTTAATTCTTCTTTAACCAGCTCAGGCTCCATTGATTTTTCGAAACGAACTTGAAAAGTTCTTCCTCCTACAAAATCGACACCTTGGTCAAAACCATGAGTAGCAATCGATGCAATACTTACAATAGTTACAACAATAGAGAATAGGTAAGTCCATTTTTTAATTCCAAGGAAATCAAAATGGAAGTTAGTAAAGAAATTTTTAGAAAATTTAGTTACAAAAGACAAATCATTTTTACCTGCAATATTTTTATCAATAAAAATTCTAGCAATAAAGATAGATGTAAACAAAGAGGTAATGATACCAATTAATAAAGTAGTAGCAAATCCTTTGATTGGTCCAGATCCAAAAATAAACAATACAGCACCAGTCAAGATATGAGTTACGTTCGCATCAACGATAGAACGCATAGCACCTGTCCAACTGTAAGAAGCTTTAACTGCTTCATCTAAAGTTTTACCAGACCTTAATTCCTCTTTCGCTCTTTCATAAATAATGATATTCGCATCAACCGCAGTACCCATCGTTAAAACGATACCTGCAATACCTGGCAATGTAAGTACAGCACCTAAGCTTGCCAAAATACCAAACATAAACAATAAGTTGACTGCTAAAGCAATATTTGCATACCAACCTGCTTTACCATAATAGATCATCATCCAAAGAGATACTAAAAGCAATCCAATTACTGCAGAATTAGTACCATTATCAATAGCTTCTTGACCAAGGGATGGCCCTACAACTTCAGATTGAATTATTTCTGCAGCAGCCGGTAATTTACCTGCTCTTAATACATTCGCTAAATCTTTAGTTTCTGTAACATCAAAAGATCCAGAAATCTCAGACCTACCACCTGCAATCGGTCCACTTGAAACACCTGGTGCAGAATATACAATATCATCAAGAACAATAGCAATATTACTTTTTTGAGTATACGCTCTTCCTGTTAATTCTTCCCACTCTTTTGCTCCTATGTTATTCATTTGCATAGAAACAGCAGGCTTCCCTAATTGATCAAAAGTATCACTAGCGTCTGTTACAACGCCACCTCCCATTGAAGCAACATTATCTCTGTTTCCTTTTAAGGCATATAGTTCAACTACTTCAACATCTTTTTGTTTTGCATCCTTAATAGTAGTTGGTTTTCCCCATACAAATTTTGCATAACGTTGTTCTCCCGCTAATAAAACTCTGATATCAGCTCTTTTGAAGTAAGAATTGATTGTAGCAGTATCTTTTGGAGAGAAAAGACCTAAAACTGGTCCACCACCTTGAGCTACAATTTTATCAATGATAGGATTATTTCCTTTTTTAGTTGCAGTAGAATCTTTTCCATCAGTCAATAATGCACTCAATGAATCTTTTGCTACAGTTTTAGTTTCAACTTTGGCAACTTCAGTTTTTTTCAAAGCCTCGTTAGCAGCCATGATGAAATTACCAATTTCTTCAACTTTATAAGTTTCCCAGAACTCTAATTGAGCAGTACTTTGCAATAATTTTTTGATTCTATCAATATCTTTAGCACCAGGAAGTTCAACAAGGATTTGCCCAGACTCTCCTAATTTTTGAATATTAGGTTGAGTTACACCAAATTTATCGATACGTTTTCTCAATACACCAAAAGCACTTTCAACAGATTCATCAACTTTTCTTTTGATTATTTTCTGAACTTGGGCATCTGTCATTTGAAAAGTAACTCCACCTTCACCTTGCAAACTTCTGTTAGCAAAAATATCTGGTGATGCTAATTTAACTGAACCTTTAGAATTAGCTTCAAAAGCTTCAAAAAATGCATCAATATAAGCTTGATTTCCTTTTTTATTTGCAGTGGCATCCGCCAAAGATTTATTGAAAACTGGATTTTTCGAATTATTAGATAATCCTTTCAAAATGTCTTTAACAGAGATTTGAAGAGTCACATTGATTCCTCCCTCTAAGTCAAGTCCTTTATTGATTTGTTTATCTTTTACTTCATTGAATGTAAAATCAGTAAAACCTAAGCTAAACACTTTTTCTTTACCAATTGAATCCAAATATTTTACTTCCTTTTCTGGATTTCCACCAGCAAAAGTTTTTGCATCACTTTTTATCTTACTAGAGACAAAAGTGAAAGAAAGTTGGTAAATACTTACCAATGCAAATAGAATTGCGAAAAATTTAATAAGTCCTTTATTCTGCATTATTACTAAAAATTAATTATTTTTATTTATTTATTTTTGCTTTAAACCCTATAAAATAAGCCATTACGTTGATTTTTGTAAACAAAAAGGAACTGCACGATTTACATCATTTTTTTTAAACCGAGCAAATATATAATTAACGGAAAGATTAACCAATTTATTTATTGATTAATATCAAAAAAAAGACCGCAAAAATGCAGTCTTCTTTTTTTATACGTAATTTATTATGCTAAAACCGCTTTCAAATCACCATTCATGCTTCTTACAGCTTCAGCACTTTTTGCAAAAGCAGCTTTTTCAGCATCATTTAATTTAATATCAACAATTTGCTCAATTCCGTTTTTACCTATAATACAAGGTACACCAATGCAAATATCACTTTGTCCGTATTCACCATCCAACATTACTGAACAAGCAATCATTTTCTTTTGGTCATTCAAAATACTATCTACCAAATAAGCAACAGAAGCTCC
>Ga0123337_10004655_pt1 | contig 13856 bp, 7 predicted proteins | sample frozenSSSSmetaG_FD_89792 | JGI IMG/M metagenome (GOLD analysis project Ga0123337, IMG submission 89792) | Glacier valley bacterial and archeal communities from Borup Fiord, Nunavut, Canada, to study Microbial Dark Matter (Phase II) -... | ecosystem: Environmental > Aquatic > Freshwater > Ice >... | reverse complement strand
TGCCATGGGATGTTATCGGAAAATTGAGCGATGGAAACGGGATAATACTCGATGTTACTGACTTGAAAAAGGGAGGCGCAACCAACCCAAACGCTGATGCAGTAGTGAAAACGAACAATGACCAGTTACAAGACACGACAAAAACACAGGTTAAAAAGACGGAAATTAAACCATCACGCCCCGAATGGAAAGGTAGGTCTCTTATAGCCAATAATATAAGCGCATACAATGGCGGCTCAGGAATACATGTTTTCCGCACCAAACACATCGATATTATCAATAACACAACCTATTGGAACGGCAGTATTGTAGGATATCAGGAACTGTTTTCCAATGCATCGGAAGATGTGATAATTATGAACAACATCATTGTGCCACGTCCAGGAGGGCAGGTTACCTCCAATAGTCGGAATACCAATGTCAAATGGGATTACAACATTTATCCCCACGAACAAAATGTAATGAAAGGACCAAACGATATAGTTGCTGACCCTATGTTTATTGATATTCAGCTCGATCTGGCAAAAAGTAATTTCCGCATGAAAAAAGGTAGCGCAGGCTTGAACTCGGGTAGTGAAGTTTTGGCTCAACCAACCGACATTGACGGAAATAAACGTCCAAAGGGAAAAGCCAGAGACCGTGGGGCTTTTGAGCAATAATTTAAAAAAAATAATTATGTATATATGAGAAAAATTAACTTACTTTTTCCAGTTTTGATAATCAGTTTGATGTCGTACGGTCAGAAAAAAAATATTGAATGGAGATCGAGTACTTCTTCGCAACAGTGGATTGAACAAAAAGGATTAACTACCGAAGCATTATCGGGCAGTTATGATGTTGAACTGCTATTAAACAAGCAGTTACAAACAATAGATGGTTTTGGCACATGTTTTAATGAACTTGGTTGGAATTGGTTGCAACTACTTAGCAAAAACGATAGGGACGTTATTTTCAATGAACTATTTACACCCGGTATTGGGGCAAATTTCACCATTTGTCGCATGCCGATTGGCGCTAACGATTTTTCAAATGCCTGGTATTCGTACAACGAAGCAGAGGGCGATTTTGAAATGAAAAATTTCAGCATTGCCCACGACATGAAAACACTTGTGCCATTTATCAAAAACGCACTAAAATACAATCCATTGTTAAAAATATGGGCTTCTCCCTGGTCGCCACCCTCATGGATGAAATACAACAAGCATTATGCGATGAAAACTTCCACGAAAATAAACAACGGCCTTAGACCCGGTCAGGAAGGGCATGAGAATCAAGATATGTTTATTCAAGACCATAAATATTTCAAGGCATATTCGTTGTACTTCAAAAAATTTATAAAAGCCTATAAGGAGCAAGGAATACCGATTGGCATGGTAATGCCCCAGAACGAATTTAAAGCTGCTCAAATATTCCCAAGTTGTACGTGGACTTCAGCTGGGCTTAGCCGGTTTATAAATTATTTAGGCCCACAAATGGCTGCCAACAATGTGGATGTGTTTTTGGGTACAATGAACAGCGGGATTGAAGCGCTGGCCGACAGTATCTTAACAAATCAAAAAGTAAATCAACATATCAAAGGAATCGGGTTGCAATGGGCTGGCAAAGATGCCATTGCCGGTTTGCACGATCGTTACCCCAACCTAACGATTTATCAAACCGAACAAGAATGTGGAGATGGTAAAAACAGTTGGGATTATTGCGTATATTCTTGGGGCTTGATGAAACATTATTTGTCGAATGGGGCAAATGCTTACATGTACTGGAACACATCGTTAAAGCAAGGCGGAATAAGCACTTGGGGTTGGGAACAAAACTCATTAGTGAGTGTAGATACGCTCACCCAAACCTATAAATTTAACTATGAGTATTATTTAATGAAACACTTTAGTCATTACGTAATGCCTGGTGCAAAACGATTGCAAACAAGTAATTTCAACAATTTTTTGGCTTTTATAAATCCTGACAAGAGCATTGTATTGGTTTTGTACAACCAAAGCAAGCTTGATAAAACGATAAAAATGAAGGTCGGCAACGAAACAATAAGTCCCCTACTTAAAGGAGATTCGTTTAATACTTTTTTTATAAAATAAAAAATACTAAACAAATTACAAATAAAAGTTCTCAATTAATCCCATGAAAAAAACTTTAATTTTTATATTTCTAGCAACAATTTCATTCTCGGGGTATTCCAAAGTATGGACACTGTCCGATGCCAATCTCGAAATTCGTTTCAAGACAGTGCCACCATCAATGAGTGATAAATAATTTGACATTAAATAAAAAATTAACAATTAATAATAGATTTAAAAATGAAAAAAAGTAATCAAGCGAAATCAAAACTCTTGAAAATAGGACTGTTCCTCACTTTTTCAATCGGAGTTATAACAGCTCAAAATACCTATAAGATGGATAAAAAAGTCAATGGTTTAATCCAAAAAATGACTTTAGAAGAAAAAGTGGGTCAGCTTAATTTAGCCACTTTTGTAAATGAAAATAACACTACGAATTCACTTTCCGAAATGATTAAGCGAGGTGAAATTGGATCTATTTTAAAAAGTAATGGTGCCGAAAAAAACTTGCAATTGCAGAAAATTGCTGTAGAAGAATCAAGGCTTGGAATTCCAATTATGTTTCAAGAAGATGTGATTCACGGTTACAAAACTATTTTCCCCTCACCACTCGCAGAATCTGCGGGATGGAATTTAGAAACAATTGAAAAATCGGCTAGTATTGCAGCCAAAGAAGCATCGGCAGGTGGTATCCATCTTACCTATGCGCCAATGGTTGATATTACCAATGATCCTCGTTGGGGAAGGATTGTAGAAGGCGCCGGCGAAGATCCCTATTATGCCAGTTTTGTAGCTGCGGCAAGAGTAAAAGGTTTTCAAGGCAAAGATTTGTCTAGTGGACAAAACGTGATGGCTTGTGTAAAACACTTTGCGGGTTATGGTGCCGCGCTGGCAGGTCGTGATTACAATATTGCTGATTTTTCGGAACGAACACTAAGGGAAATTTATTTGCCTCCATTTAAAGCAGCTATTAATGCAGGTGTCGGAAGTGTAATGTCTGCTTACTCCACTTTTGACGGCATTCCAGCTACAACCAATCAAAAGTTACTGAAAGATATTCTGCGCAAAGAGTTAGGCTTCCAGGGTATGCTTATTACCGACTGGTGCACCATTCGTAACTTAGTAAAAATTGGTACTGCAGCTACTGAAAAAGATGCCGTCTTACAGTCGATAAATGCAGAAGTAGATATGGATATGACTAGCGGATTGTTTGTAAAACATCTTGCAGCATTGGTTCAAGAAGGTAAAATAAGTGTTTCCGCCATAGATCAAGCAGTAAAACGAGTTTTAATAGCTAAGTATAAATTAGGATTGTTTGATGATCCGTATAAATTTTTCGATGTAAAAAGAGAGAAAGAGACTTTAATGTGCGCTGAGCATTTAGAATTTGCCCGAAAAGCGGCTCGTGAATGTATGGTGCTTTTAAAAAATGAGAACCATTTATTGCCATTCAATAAAAGTATCAAAAAAATTGCTGTCATTGGACCACTTGCTAACAGTCAGAAAGATTTGCGTTCGTGGTGGGGAGGAGGAGATTATACTCAAGGAAAAAATGAAGATGTGGTTTCTGTTTTAGAAGGATTGAAGAAAAGTGTAGACTCTTATGTTGAAATTAACTATGCCGAGGGAGTGAAATTGGATGGTTTTGAACCAAAAGGACTTGAGCTGATTCCTGCAGCAATAAAATTGGCATCAGAATCGGATCTGGTCATTTTAGTCGTGGGTGAAGAATATTGGATGAGTGGCGAAGGTGGAAGTATATCAAATATTAATCTGCCCGGAGCACAAGAGGACTTAATCAATGCTATTAGCAAAACGGGTAAGCCTATTGTGAGTGTACTTGTAAATGGTCGTCCGTTTGATATTCAAAATATCACTTCAAAATCGATTGCAGTTTTGGAAGCTTGGCAACCAGGAACAATGGGCGGTTTAGCAGTAGCTGATATTTTACTTGGTAAATACAATCCATCAGGTAAGTTGACAGTTTCCTTTCCTAGAAATACGGGGCAAATACCAATTTTCTATAATTACAAAAGAACATCACACGATGTAAAATTAGGTACCGATTCAAATCGTTGGAATAACAAATATTTAGACATTCCTACAACACCACTATTCCCCTTTGGATATGGATTGAGTTATACTGAATTTACCTATTCAAATCTTAAATTATCAAGTCCTATTATCAACCCTAATCAATCTGTAACTGTTAGTGTAGAGGTTTCAAATACAGGTAAGGCTGATGGAGAAGAGGTGATTCAATTGTATGTAGGAGACGATGTGTCTTCTGTGTCGAGACCAGCAAAAGAGCTGAAAGGCTTTGCGAAAATCGCTTTGAAACAAGGCGAAAAACAAGTGGTAAATTTCACTTTAACGCCAACGGATTTCTCGTTTTATAACAAGGATATGGAATGGGTGTTAGAGGCTGGTTCGTTTTCAATAATGATTGGAGCTTCTTCAGCAGACATAAAGTTTACTGAGAAATTGAGCATTCAGTAAGAAGAACTAGTAAATGAGGATTGATTAACCATTTAAAGTTGGGTCAATTGGCTGCTTTAAAGCTATTATTAGAGCCACAAAGATGATCAACACAGATATTTAAAACCGTGGTATGGTGGGAGTACTAATTGCGAAAAAGTATATCAATAAAAATTAATTTATGAAATTCACATTCAAATTCTTTCTAACTATTTATGTCAGTCTTTGTGCATTGTCAATTATTGCGCAAAACGGGAACAATAAGTTGCCTCAATTAGGCAAAAATTCAATAAAAGAAGTAATTGCAGCAATGACTTTGGACGAAAAAGTCCGAATGGTAGTCGGTCCGAATTATTCAGGCGCAACAAATGCTACGAGTATTAATAGTTCCGAGGGTATTATTGGTTTCACCGAGCGTCAAGTGCCGGGAGCTGCCGGACTATCGTACGCTATTCCGCGCTTGGGTATTCCGTCGCTGGTAATGGCCGATGGCCCAGCTGGAGTACGAATATCTCCAATCAGAAAAGGCGATTCAATCAATACCTATTACGCAACCGGCTTTCCTGTGGGCAATTTATTGGCATCAACCTGGAACCCAATTGTGGTAAAAAAAGTAGGTGAAGCTTTTGGTAAAGAAGTGCTTGAGTATGGCATTGATATAATACTTGCACCGGGTGTCAATATTCAACGCAACCCACTGAACGGTCGGAATTTTGAATATTACTCCGAAGATCCACTGGTGACAGGAAAAACGGCAACGGCTATCATTCAAGGCATACAATCGAATGGGGTTGGAACTTCGCTCAAACACCTAGCCGCCAACAACAACGAAAACAAGCGGATGAAAAGCAACTCCATTGTTAGTGAGCGTGCTTTGCGTGAAATTTACCTCAAGGCATTTCAAATGACTGTTCGAGATGCAAATCCTTGGACAGTAATGACATCGTACAATAAACTAAATGGGACTTATACTGCCGAAAGGAAGGACTTGGTAATCAATATTCTCCGTAACGAATGGAAATTCAAGGGTTTTGTGGTGACGGATTGGGGCGCAGGACAAAATTATGTTGAACAAATTTTGGCAGGACATTCGCTCATTATGCCCGGACGGCTCGACCAAATCAATAGTATTTTGAACGCTGTAAAAGATAAGAAAATGGATGAGTCGTTATTGGACGAACGAATCGAAAAATTGTTGAATGTTGTATTGTTGTCGCCTACTTTCAGAAAGTATAAATATTCTGATAAACCTGACTTGGTGGCTCATGCCGTGGTTTCCCGTCAAGCAGCCACAGAAGGCATGGTGTTATTGAAAAACATTGACCAAACCTTACCTTTTGCAAAAACAGTGCATAAAATAGCTGCTTTTGGAAATACAAGTTACGATTTAATTGGCGGAGGTACCGGAAGTGGCGATGTAAATAAAGCATATATAATTTCTATGGCACAGGGCTTAAAAAAGGCAGATTACACCTTGGATAAAAATTTGGAAAATCTGTATCTCAATTATTTAGTAGATTATAAAGCCAAACAGCCTAAACCCAAAAATGCAGGAGCCGGAAGACCACAAATACCCGAATTGGAACTATCGAAAGAGGAGATTATAGAACAAGCAAACAATGCCGATATAGGCATTATTACCATTGGCAAAAATGCAGGCGAAGGATCGGATAGGAATTTAGAAAATAATTACAACCTAATGCCTGCCGAAAAAGAATTGATTAAACAAGTTTCGGCAGCTTTTAAAAATCTAGGCAAAAAGACAGTTGTAGTTCTAAATTTGGGTGGTGTAATAGATATGGCCGGATGGAAAGACGATGTGGATGCTATACTTTTGGCTTGGCAACCCGGGCAAGAAGGCGGACATGCCATTACCGATTTACTTTCAGGGAAGGTAAATCCTTCGGGCAAACTAGCCATCACTTTCCCCGAAACTTACACCGATGTTCCTTCATCCAAAAGTTTCCCGAAATCGTGGGCTGACCAACCGGATTCTTTGGTTTATGAGGAGGGCATTTATGTAGGGTACAGATATTACGATACTTATAATATCAAACCTGCTTACGAATTTGGATACGGACTGTCGTATACTCAGTTTAGCTTTGACAATTTGAAGTTGAGTTCCACGAAACTCAACAACAAAATAACAGCAACAATTACGGTAAAAAATTCGGGAAGTGTTGCGGGAAAAGAAGTGGTACAACTTTATATCAGTGCTCCGGCAAAAAGCATTGATAAACCGACAAAGGAACTTAAAGCGTTTGCCAAAACAAACTTGCTGCAACCGGGTGAATCGCAAACACTTAATTTTATTATTAATGCTGAAGATTTGGCTTCTTACATCCCGTCAAAAGAAGTGTGGATAGCCGAAGCCGGTGAATATTCGGTTCAAGTGGGTGTTTCCTCGCGCAACATTATTCAACGCAAAAATTTTAGTTTGGCAAAACCGATAATTACTGAAAAAGTAACCCATCAAGTTCAGCCATTGGACGGAATTAAAGATGAGCTACGAGGTAAGTTAAATTAGACAAATCTGCTCAATTGTCAATGCGTTGTTGGTATAAATTGCGAGTTCCTTGAAGTGCCGGAAATGGGTTTTGAAGCCCGGCTCTTTTTCAATAATGATTGGAGCTTCATCAGCTGATATTAAATTTACTGAAAAATTGAATATAAAATAATAGTAATTAAGGCGAAGAATCCTATAATAATTCAGAATATATGTTTAAATCACGAGTTTATTTAGCATTAATTATGCTAATGGGGAGCCTTTCGGCTCAAACAATAAAAGTAGACCTTAACAGCAACTGGCAATTCAGAAAGAAAGGTGACATTCAATATGTGAGCGCGACCGTACCTGGAACTGTACATACAGATTTGCTAAATAATAAGATCATTGAAGATCCGTTTTTTCGCAGCAATGAGAAAAACTTACAATGGATAGGTACTTCTGATTGGGAATATAAGATGGAATTTTTATTAGACGATCAAATCTTAAAAAATGATAAAATTGAGATTCACTTTGAAGGACTTGATACTTATGCAGATGTATTTGTAAATGGCGAAAAGATAATTGTAGCGGATAATATGTTTTTGGCATGGAAAGCGGATATAAAAAAATATTTAATCAAAGGCCAGAATAATTTGTCGATTACATTTTATTCTCCGTTAAACAAAACAATGCCCATCTATGACAGTCTTCCTTATATAGTACCGGTAAGCAATAACGATCAGGCAGATAAACGATTGAGTGCCTTTACCCGAAAAGCAGGGTATCATTATGGCTGGGACTGGGGTCCTCGTTTGGTAACATCGGGTATTTGGCGGCCAGTAACCTTAGTGGCTTGGAAAAGCGTTCATATTGAAGACTTATTCATTAAACAGTTAAATATAGAGGCAAATAATGCCAGTCTCGAAGCTCAGATGAACCTCTCAAGCAGTACCGAAGGATTAAAAACACTTCAGCTATATATTGATGACAGTAAAGAACCGATTTTAACTAAAAACATAATGGTTTTTAAGGGAGAAAATAATATAGCTGCAAAATTTGAAATGAATAATATACAGCTGTGGTGGCCAAATGGAATGGGTGGTCAGAAATTGTATAAATTCAAGGCAGTCATTTTGGATAAAACTACAGAAATTGCAAGAAGCGAGGTAAAGCGCGGTATTCGTACAATTGAGTTAGTAAACGAATCAGATGAAAAAGGCAAATCCTTTTATTTTAAGGTCAATGGAAAACCTGTCTTTATGAAAGGGGCAAATTATATTCCTCAAGATAATTTTTTACCTCGTGTAACTAAAGAGCGTTATGACCATGTCATTAATACCGCTGTTTCTTCTAATATGAACATGCTTCGTGTCTGGGGAGGCGGTATTTACGAAAACAATCTTTTTTATGATCTCTGTGATGAGAAGGGGATTCTGGTATGGCAGGATTTTATGTTTGCCTGTACAATGGTGGCACCGCTGGAAAATGTAAAAATGAATATTATTGCAGAGGCTGAATATAATGTTAAGCGTCTTAGAAATCATTCGTCTATTGCACTCTGGTGCGGTAATAATGAAGCAACGCAATTCATAAATGAAAAATTTTGGGGGCATACTAAAGATAACTTTAAAAACCAAAAGGATTCCGCTACTGTTTTTAATACTTATGATGAGGTCTTTCATACTTTACTTCCAGGAGTATTAAAGGCGTATGATGACGAGAAATTCTATTGGTCATCTTCACCAAATTATGAAAATTACTCCATGAAATATAAATTTAACCTCGCCTCAGGTGACATTCATTATTGGGGTGTCTGGTGGGGAAAAGAACCATTTGAAAAGTATAATGAGGTGGTTGGGAGATTTATGAGCGAGTATGGATTTCAGTCATTTCCAGAACTTGAAACAGTAAAAAAATATACGATTCCTTCTGATTATGATATAAATTCAGAAGTGATGACAGCCCATCAGCGTTCTACAATTGGAAATGGAACCATTACACATTACATGAAAGAGATGTTTGAAGTTCCTAAAAAGTTTGAGAATTTCCTCTATGTTGGTCAAATCCTTCAGGCAGAAGGAATAAAAATAGCATTAGAAGCACACCGCCGGGCTAAACCATACTGTATGGGTACACTGAATTGGCAGATAGATGACTGCTGGCCTGTCGCTTCCTGGAGCAGTATGGATTATTATGGGCGATGGAAAGCGCAGCAATATATGACCAAACATGCTTTTAATGAATATCTTATATCAGCAGTTAAAGAAAAAGACAGTATTCAAATACATGCAGTATCTGATGTATATAAATCCGTTAATGCTGTTCTGCAAGTCTCACTTATTGATTTTAATGGCAAAGTTTTAAAATCCGAAAACAAACAGGTGATGCTTGCTGAAAACAGCAGTACACTTTTAATGGCTTTCAAGGAAAATGATCTTATTCATTCCAAAACTAAGAAAAGTACTGTACTGAATATGAAGCTGCTGATTGACAATAAACAGGTTTCGCAGAATAATTATTATTTTGAAAAACCTAAAAATTTGGAACTTTCAAAAGTGAAAGTAAAACTTAGACAGCTTAGTGAGAATACTATTGAAGTGAGTACATCCAAAATGGCAAAAAGCGTCTGGCTGTTTTTACCAGGTGTTGACAATGCCTTTAGTGATAATTATTTTGATTTGATTCCGGGTGAGAAAAAAGTATTGGAAGTAAAAACAAAAGATTTGAAATCAGTTTTAAATAAAATTGAAATAAAAACTTTGATTGATGCTTATAAACTATAATATAATTGAAATTTAGGTCTGTAAGAAACTTTACAATCCAATTTTGAAAAAAAAACAGTAATGAAAAAACAGCTATTATTTATATTTCTATTAACCCTGATTTCTGCTCAGGCGTTTTCAAAAGTTTGGACAATTTCGGATGACAATCTTATGGTGAAGTTTGATGATCAAACTGCTCTTTTGAGTGTGACAGACAAGCGTTGTAATAAAGTATGGAATCAATCTGCCTTAAAGGAAAAATATTTGGTTAAAAAAACGTTGATTAAAGGAAATGAGATAACGGTTAGTTTGATTGGAAAATTTCCGTTTAAAGTAATCTACACTTTAAATTCAAAATCAGCCTTAGAAATAAAATTGATAGCAGATAAAAAATTGCAGTTAGAAAGTTTTGATTTTCCTTCGGCCTTTGAAACGCCAGATGCGAATCATTATTTGCTGTTAACCGATAGTGAAGGATTGTTGCTCCCTGCTGATGACACCGAATATCCAATTGGTTCTAAAGAAGAGAGACCATTTTTTTGTGGAGGAAACACCGCAATGGCTTGGATGGGAATAGTAGACAAGCAGTTTGAAACGGGCTATATGGCCATTTTGGAAACACCTTATGATGCCAATTTTTACACACAAAAAGTAGATAATTTAATTACGTTCTCAACAATATGGCAACCATCATTGGGTAAATTTGGCTACGACCGTAAAGTTACTTATCATTTTTTCGATAAAGGAGGATATGTTGCACAGGCAAAAACCTATCGGGATCATATTTGGAAGAAGAATGAAGTGATTGCCTTGAGAGAAAATGAAAAAAAGACACCGGCATTGGCAAAAATGATTGGTGCCGTGCATCTTTATGTTTGGGACAATGCTCGTGAAGTTAGTTTTGCACAAGAATTAAAGGACTCGGGCATAGAAAAAGCTTTTGTCATTTGGAACCCCAATCACACTCCATATCCTGAAGTGGATTATGATAAAAAGATAGCTGCTTTGGGTTATGCCACCGGAGGATATGAATTGTTTACTGACTTGAAATTAAGGGATACCGTTAAAAATGGTTTTGCACAAACTAGACAAGGACTTTATCTGGGAAGAACATCTTATTCTGGACAGTTCAATGAATTGGCAGCTCGAACCAAAGACGGCAAAACCTATTCCAATAACTTTGGACACACTTCTTGTCCTTTGGCCATTCGTCCCGAAATCATCAAAAGAGTTGAGAGAGAGTTAAAGGAATATCCACACGAATCTTATTTTGTAGATGTTTATCACGCTAATGGATTGTTCGAATGCTATTCAGACAAGCATCCGCTGACCCGAGAACAATTTGTAAACGAGGTTAGAAAAAATTACCAATTATTGACGGATCAGTACCATCAATTCATGGGGGGTGAATGGGGAGCAGATTTTTTAGGTTCCAATAGTGTGTATATGCACGGAATGATGACGCTGCAACGAACTTGGTGGGGAAGCGAAATAGACAATAAAAACACCATTTATTATACTGGAAATTGGAAAAACAATTCCCGCCCATCTCAAATGTTAGGAACAAGAGTGGCTCCAGATAAATACTTAAAATATTCCATTAACGAATATTCTCGAGTACCGCTTTACGAATTGGTTTATCACGATGCAGTGGTAACATCCTGGCGCTGGGAAGACAGCAATCATCATACTCCAGAAATTTGGTGGAAGAAAGATCTTTTCAACATGCTTTACGGTTCAGTGCCACTTTGGAATTTAGCTCGTGAACAATGGGAAGAGCATAAAGTTACTTTTATTGAAAGTTATAAAAATGTGTGTCCGTGGCTGCAGAAAATAGGTTATGATGAATTGATTTCACATCGGTTTGTTACTCCAGACCACAAAGTGCAGGAGTCGATATTTTCATCTGGAAATAGTATTGTCGTCAATTTCGGGGATGAAGATTTTGTTTTTGAAGGGCAAACGGTTAAAGGAAAAGGGTTTCTAACATCAAAAAACTAAATAACACTAACTAAATTGTATAATAGTTCAATTTAATACAAACATTTATGAAATACAAATTAATGACATTACTTTTTTTGCTAGTATTCAGATTTAACCTTTGTGCAACAACATGGTATGTCTCGGGTAATGGTAACGATGCAAATGATGGTAAAACACCTGAAACAGCGTTTCGTACTTTGCAAAAGCCTGTAGCATTGGTTCGACCTGGCGATTTAGTTCTAATAGGTGACGGAATTTATAATGCAAATGACACCTCTGATGGTAGCGCAACCCTTACTATTAATTGTTCAGGTACAGCCGATGCATGGATTACTTGGAAAGCGCAACCCGGACATAAACCAGTAGTACACACTAATGGTTGGGCGGCTATTCAAATTACTGGTTCGTATCATATTATTGATGGAATTTTTGCTGTAGGCAATAATGATGCTATAGTATTTTCAAAAGCATTGGAAGATGCCAAAAAAACACAAGCAGACCCATTTTACAATTCCAATGGAATTATAATTGACGGTCGAAAAAGAAAAGCAAACGAAAAACCACATCATGTTGTTATTCGCAATTGCGAGGTCAGCAAATTTGCTGGGGGAGGAATTGTAGGTCTTGAGATGGATTATTTGACAATTGAAGATTGTAAAGTATATGAAAATGCATGGTTTATGCGCTATGGCGGTTCAGGAATTACGACTCTTAATAACTGGGCTTTTGATAATAAACCCGGCTATCATATTATTATACAAAGAAATTATGTATGGAATAATAAAACGAATGTACCCTGGGAAAAAATTGGAAAATTAAGTGATGGCAATGGAATTTTACTTGATGTTACAGATACGAAAAAGAATGGCGCTACTAATCCCAATGCAGATGTTGTAGTTACTGCTAATCAAATTAAAGATACTGTCAAAGTGATAAAAGCTGTAGAGAAAGCTGTTCGCCCCGAATGGATAAATAGGGCGTTGATAGCCAATAACTTTAGCGGATATAATGGTGGTTCGGGAATACATGTATTCAGGACTAAACACGTGGATATTATTAACAATACTACCTATTGGAACGGTTGTAATGTGGGCTATGAAGAATTGTTTCCCAACACATCAGAAGATGTAGTAATTCTTAACAATATTATTGTCCCGCGACCAGGGGGGGAAGTTACATCAAACAATAAAAACACAAATATTAGGTGGGACTATAACATGTATCCAATAGATCAAAATATTTTTAAAGGCGCAAATGATATTTTAGCAGATCCAAAATTTATAGCAATAGAATATGACCCAACAAAAGGTAATTTTCGTTTAAAAAAAGGGAGTTCTGGCTTAAATTCAGCTACTATTGAATTGCCACAGGATACTGATATAGATGGAAAGAAACGTCCCAAAAGTACAGATCGTGATCGTGGTGCTTTTGAACAATAATTGTAAATAGGTATTTAAATTTTTGAATCAATTAGCAACTAATTGTAATAAAAGTATTGGATTACTCAAGAGCAGTTTGTAAATGAAGTAAAATAATTAAAGCAAAAATCTTCATCGTATTTGCAAATTAGATTAGAATTAATATTACCTAAAAAAAACACTTCAAATGTATTTTAAAAAAGTAAATAGCAGTATTTTTCTACTCCTACTATTCTGTATAGTAAAGATTTTAGCACAAAGCAATGAGCAATCTCACGAAGTATCTCAAGGTTTTGCATCTGTATATCCTACTGAAAAACAATGGGAAAATATACCAGTCCATCCAAGGTTGTTTGCAAATAATTCCAGATTTGAAGCATTGAAATTGCAAAACGATGAGGTTTCAAAATCACTATTGCTATTGTTGAAAAGCAATGCTGAAGAGGTCTTGAAAGCAAAAAAAATAGAATATCCTAGTACTGGTTTTAAGTTTGAAGCGGTTAGAAACGTGCAAGGTCGCATTCTAACTTTGGGACTAGCTTACCGAGTTTTTGGAGACAAACGTTATTTTGAACGTGCAAAAGCGGAGTTGATGCAATTGGCCGAATTGCCGGACTGGTGTCCAACGCACTTTCTAGATGTTGGCGAAGCAACTTTG
>Ga0123337_10004654_pt1 | contig 13859 bp, 14 predicted proteins | sample frozenSSSSmetaG_FD_89792 | JGI IMG/M metagenome (GOLD analysis project Ga0123337, IMG submission 89792) | Glacier valley bacterial and archeal communities from Borup Fiord, Nunavut, Canada, to study Microbial Dark Matter (Phase II) -... | ecosystem: Environmental > Aquatic > Freshwater > Ice >... | reverse complement strand
GACATTACAGACAGGAGTTGATGGCTTCGCGGTAGATGCTTTCTTTGCAGGATTTAGTGGGTATGAGAATACCTTGGAAGAAGTCACTGTGAGGATTAGAGAATGGTCGCTGCTAGCACCAGAGACCATTGCACCTCGAATTTGGGATGCCACTGCTGCAATGGCAGACCGGATGGCTTACTGGGCAGAAAATAACTGGAAAATTTACACAGAATCCGATTTGGATCGTTATACCTTTGGGGTTGCAGGTGCAGTGGGATTGTTACTTTCTGACTTATGGACTTGGTACGATGGAACCCAAACTAACCGTACCCAGGCAATTGGATTTGGTCGGGGTTTACAAGCAATTAATATCCTGCGTAACCATACTGAAGATTTAGGGCGTGGAGTAGACTTTTTTCCAGAGGGTTGGAGTGCAGCAAATATGCAAGAGTATGCGCGGCGCAATCTAGCGCTGGCAGAAGCTTACACCAAAGACCTTCCTACAGGACCCGCCTTAGATTTTTGCCAAATTCCCTTAACCTTGGCTAATGGCACTCTTGATGCCCTTGCTAATGGGAAAGAGAAACTCAGTCGCAGTGATGTTTTTGCACTTATCGAACAGCTGATTAGTGTGAACATGAAAGCCAGCTAATAGTCTCTTAAGGACTAATGGAGATAATTCTAAATTGCCTCCAAATTTGGGCATCCAAAATCCTACAGCGATTTTCTGTAGGGAAGCCAGTTGATCTACTTAGGGTCTCCTCAAGTAGAACAACTGGCGTTGGGCACTGCCCTCCAATACCTCTAAATACCAATTCTCTAAAATAAGACTACAAATACAATCATCCAAAAACCCAGATTAAAGCTGACTTTCCCAATTCCGAATTAGGTTAGGGAGTCGCCAGAGCAGCACGCTGCACGTAGCAAGCTTTCAGAGAGCGTCATTACGAATTACGAATTGATATAAAGTAGGCTAAATACTACTTAAGAACGTAAGTATAATAAATCATCTTGTTATGGCGATCGCTTTACATAATCTCAGTTAAACTTTATAAAATCTTCAAAGATTCCCAGCAAAAATTACCTTGCAAGAGTTGATTAATATTTAAATAATTGAAAGAGAGTATAACAGAAACAGAGTATAACATTCCCGGTAATTATTCGTGCAGCGAGTTGAGAGTGCATGAGCTACTGCTTAAATCCTATATGTCCCAATCCAGAAAATTTGGTAAATAGCCAAAGGTGTCAGTCTTGTGGCTCGCAACTACTATTGCGCGATCGCTATCAGGTGATCAAACCATTAGGTCAGGGTGGCTTTGGAGCAACCTTCTTAGCCTATGATCAAGGCTTACCAGGAAAACCGAGTTGCGTAATCAAGCAATTACGCCCATCAGGAAGCGCCCCACACGTTTTACAGATGGCTAGAGAACTCTTTGAGCGAGAAGCCAAAACTCTTGGTAAGATTGGCAATCATCCCCAAGTACCAAGATTGTTAGACTATTTTGAAGATCATGAACAATTCTACTTAGTTCAAGAATACATCAGTGGTGATACTTTGCAGGAGGAGGTCAAACTTAACGGCATCTTGAGCGAAAATGGAGTCAAGCACTTTTTGAGCGAGACTCTGCCACTGCTGCAATACATCCATGAGCAAAAGGTGATTCACCGTGATATCAAGCCAGCCAACTTAATTCGCCGCACTCAAGATGCCAGAATGGTACTTATTGACTTTGGTGCTGTCAAAGACCAAGTAAGCCAAGCTGCGGCAAGTCAATCAGGACAGACAGCATTAACTGCCTATGCCATTGGTACTCCTGGTTTTGCACCTCCAGAGCAAATGGCTATGCGTCCAGTCTACGCCAGTGATATCTATGCACTGGGAGTGACATGCATTTATTTACTGACTAGCAAAACTCCTAAAGATTTAGATTACAATCCCCACACTGGCGAGATGATGTGGGAGCAGCTTGTGCAAGTGAGTGACCACTTGAGCAATGTATTGCGAAAAATGTTAGAGGTGTCTGTACGTAATCGCTATCAATCAGCTGCAGAAGTTCTCAGGGCATTGGAAATAGAACCATATTTAGATAGTTTAGCAAAGGGTTTAGTGACTAAATCTGATAGTGGATCTAAAGAGCGAACATACAACCACCGGGAAAATTCTGCTGTTTTATCTAACAACCCTTCTGCTGCTGTTACCAGTGTAGGAGTGGCACAGGTAGCGGCAGCAATTCGCGCTAGACGAGCCAAGGCAGCGGAAGTGGCCGGATTACAGCAGGGTTCTGGGATGACCAAATCAACAATTTTAGCTAACAGCAACAGCAATGGTTCCCAAGTTCAAAATTCTAAAGTTCAGAGGAAGTTAGATACCCAAGGTTTATTAACAGCCTATCTGAAAGGAAGACGGGATTTTGCCCTACACAATTTAAATTTGCTGAACCTGCAAGGTGCTGACTTATCGCAAACAAATTTCCATTCCGCTCAATTGCAAAAAACCAATCTCCAGGGAGCTAATCTCCAAAATAGTAACTTTGGCAGAGCCAGTCTGACTCGAGCAAATCTCAAGGATGCTAATTTAACCAAAGCATACTTTAACCATGCTGATTTAGAAGGGGCAGACCTGCGAGGTGCAGACCTTACCAATGCTTATCTCAGCAATGCTAACCTGCGAGGAGCTAATCTGTGTGGTGCTAATCTCACCAGTGCCAAAATTTCTGATGAGCAGCTAGCGTTAGCAAAAACAAATTGGATGACCATCCGCCCCAATGGTAAACGAGGCTTGTTGTAAGTTGAAAGTTGGGATTTCGGAGCTATGCTATTCAACATATTGATTTCAACAGTACTATTAGCTTGTTTGTGAATAGCGATCGCATCCGTCTAGGCAATCATTCGTGACAAGTTAAAGCTAAAATTTATCACAACTTCACTTTAGAACAGAAATCAGAAATTTAAGACCGCTTTTTTAGCAGACAAATACCATACAATCTCAGCTAAAAAATTGAAAATTATCTGATTCCAACGAAAAAAGCCATAAAAATGATTGCTTCTATATGACGAGCAATCATTTTTATGGCTTGCTGTAACTCATCAATACCTGGGAAAAGGTGGGTTAACTGTTTTTGTAACCCACTACAAATTAAAAGTTGCAGATTAATAAATCCACATTCCTTATTCTTCTGGCTCTAAATCGACTTCTTCTTCATCTTCTTCACTGGGTTTAGCTACAGAGTTAGCAGAAACAACAGCGCCTTTATCTAGCTTTTCACGCACCAGTTGCTTAATTTGTTCAGCAAATTCAGGCTTTTCTTCTAGATACTTAATGGCGTTGTCTCGTCCTTGAGAAATGTTGTCACTATTGTAGCTGTACCAAGCTCCCTTGCGGACAAGCACGCCAGTTTCTTCTGCCAAATCTACAATACAACCCAAGGTAGAAATTCCTTTGCCAAAAATAATGTCAAATTCTGCAATCCTAAAAGGCGGAGCTACTTTATTTTTGGCGACTTTGACTTTAACGCGGTTCCCGTATTCATCTGTACCTTTTTTTAAGGTTTGAATCCGGCGAATATCCAAGCGTACCGAAGCGTAAAATTTCAATGCGTTACCGCCAGTAGTAGTTTCTGGGCTACCGTAAGTAACACCAATTTTCTGCCGCAACTGGTTAATGAAAATTACTGTACAACCAGATTTACCAATGTTACCAGTAATTTTACGCAAAGCTTGGCTCATCAACCGCGCCTGAAGACCAACGTGGATATCACCCATATCGCCTTCAATTTCAGCACGAGGAACCAGTGCTGCTACAGAGTCAATGACTACAATATCAACCGCAGCAGAGCGAACAAGCTGATCGACAATTTCTAAAGCTGATTCGCCAGTGTCAGGTTGGGAAATTAGCAAGTTGTCAATATCTACACCCAATGCCGCAGCATAGGTGGGATCAAGCGCGTGTTCAGCATCAACAAAGGCAGCAATACCGCCATTTCTTTGCACTTCTGCGAGTGCATGTAGCGCTACTGTAGTCTTCCCGGAACTTTCCGGGCCATAAATTTCAATTACCCGCCCCTTGGGTAAACCACCACCCAATGCTAAATCCAAGGTGAGCGCCCCACTAGAAATTGTCTCCACCCGCATCCGGGTAGCATCGCCCAGGCGCATGATTGCTCCTTTACCAAAAGTGCGCTCAATCTGGTTAAGCACCATAGTCAGCGCTTTTTGCTTGCCAGAAGTATCGGTGTTGATAGCCATTCCTGCCTCTAATGCCTCTAAATATATGGTTTTAAGGAGTGTTGCTTTGGGAGCTTGAGTAGAACAGATATACTATTTTAACCAGAAAATTCTGGAATAGGACTTCTCAAATCAAAAAAAGGGTATGACAAGATCGTAACTCGATCACTACCAGATTAGGGTAGTCTTGCATAATGATACCAACTTGCATTCAGAGATAGCTTTTTTTGGCTGGGTAAGCAAGGGGTTTTCAAAGAAAAAATAAATTACCTAAAAAACACTCTCAGTAGAACCGTACTCGTGAGTATTTGCGGAGGTTGCTAAATTAGGTGCGATCGCCAATGCCAATAAGTATATCATCGACAGGACAGGGGCATCATCGGGTAAAGGGAAGATGTAGACAGCTTCTAAGATGCTGGTAACGAAGTCAAGTGAGAGTTAGTTATGAAGATTGTTCAAGAAGTTTCTTTAATAAGTATTGGAAGTTTTGAAGAATCAAGCGATTGGTGTATAGTTCGCACTGAAATTCGTGATGCTATCTCTCTAATTGTGTATCCTCCTGGTACATCCAGCTTTAAAATCAATCCAACAAAGCATGGTAATGGTGTCAAGCCTATTAAAGAAGCTTGCATGATTGCGTTGAGAGATCGGTTTGGATGGAGACTTGAAACTCGAATTAACTATGCAACCAAATCACCAGGAAAGGTCGATGCAACAAAAGTCATTGACAATTATCTTTTCGCTCTTGAATGGGAAACTGGTAATATTTCCTCAAGCCATAGAGCAGTCAATAAAATGGTTCTCGGATTACTACGTGGTATTTTTCTAGGTGCTGCCTTGGTACTCCCTAGCAGGAAACTTTACCCTTACCTAACGGATCGAATTGGTAACTACGAAGAGTTAGAGCCATACTTTGATGTTTGGCGGGCAGTTCAAATCCAAGAGGGTTTTCTTGCAATCTTTGTAATTGAACATGATCAAGTGGATAGCAATGTGCCAACACTTACTAAAGGTACTGATGGTCGTGCCTTAGTCTGAAGTTTCCTGTATATATAGCTATGTAGAGTAAGGAATTGAAAGTTGTGACGCAGTTGTATTGCTTTGCTTTAATTTCTTGCTTCCCCTTGCCGATTCCCACTGTTCCATGATTCCATTAGCCAGATCAGTCAATCGTTCTAGTGCTGGATGTGTATCCCCAATTTCTGAGCCAATCCAGTAACGTTGCAGTTTTTCTGCGGCGTAAAATGTAGTGCCAGAGCCTCCAAATGGATCAACCACAATTTGCCCTGGATTAGATACCATTGCAATAATTCGCTCTAGCATAATGGGGGCAAGTTCGTTGGGAACTCGTTTTTTGTGCCGACGATGCCGAACTGGTGGAATGTCAGTCCATATTTCCTCTGTCAATGTCCATAAAACTTCAGTAGAGTCGGCTTCAGAAGCATCTTCCCAAACGTCTTCTGGCGCATCCCAAACATCCATTAAGTTAATACCTTTCTCATTAAGTTTTTTGCGATGCCCACCATAGTCACGAATTTCTCCACCGCAATGCCGACAAACTTGAATGGGTGTGTAGACTTTGTTGAAGACTGCTGGTTCTCCTTTGGTGTAGTAAATTAGTCCGTAGTGAGCAGGAGACATCTTCTTACCTCTTGGAAAAGATTTTGGCATTCTGCAAGCAATCCAATGCCGAAACCACATTCCTTGCCTATTGAGGTATGCACCATACTCTATGCACCATTTGGGCAAGTTGAATACAAATAGACTTCCACCGGGTTTAAGCACTCGAATGCTCTCACTAAGCCACTGTTGCGACCATATTAAGTATTTATCTGCCTCCATCTGATCGCTTACACCTTTACCATATTCTTTACCAAGGTTAAAAGGTGGGTCAGCAAATACGAGATCCACAGACTCATTAGGCAATGCTGAGAGGAGTTTAACACAATCTCCCTGATAGAGAATTCCATACTCAGTCTTATAAACCTGTTGCAACCCTTGTTGAGTTGCAACATCAGTCGCAATCAGTTGAAAAGGGAGCATTAATTTAACCTTTAGTACTTTATTGTAGCTTGAGTTTACAAACTCTATTGCCGATTGTCAATAGAGTTTTCTTGAGAGGTTGTACTACGGGGTTGATAAGGTTTTCCAGTAGGCTGATTCTTATATCTCTCTATTTCAGCAACCTCCATGTAGTAATAACGCCCAAGTTTGCAGGCTATAATCTGACCATTCTTAATTAAGTCGTGTACTCGCTGACGGGTTATGCCAAGTAACTTGGCAGTTTGAGCTACAGAGACTAATTCAGAACTATTGTTAGAAGCAGAGTCTGTCATACGCATTTTCTTGATCAAAATTTACTAGAAGTGATTTTAGTCGGTAAGCGCAATGATGATGTCTACAAAACATTAAAGCGTTTACTGGCATAAACTTCTGTTTTCATTAAAATGCTAAAATCGCTCCAGCACAAATGCTTTCAGGCATCTTTGATGACTTTCGACCTTCCCGACTCTCTGATTCTCGATAGTGCGCTTTCAGTATCTGGATTAACTGACTATATCCGCTTGCTGTTAGAGCAAGATGAACAATTACGGCAAGTTTGGGTAACTGGCGAAGTTTCCAGTGCTAACCATCATCGCAGTGGTTTATTTTTCACACTGCAAGATACCGATCGCACCGCCGGAATTAAGTGTGTAGTATGGAATAGTCAATTGCCAAAACTCGCCCAGATACCTGTTCCCGGTGAGCAGATAATCATTTTGGGCAGTATTCGCGTGTATCCGCAACGGGGAGAGTATCAGTTATCAGTTTGGCAGACTCTACCTGCTGGTGTTGGTTTACAGGCGCTACGCTATCAACAACTAAAAAATCGCTTGCTGGCTGAGGGATTGTTCGATGCTCAAAGAAAGCGATCGCTCCCCATCCACCCCCAAACGATCGCTGTTGTCACTTCACCAACTGCTGCGGCTTGGGGTGATATTCAAAAAACTCTCAAGCAAAGGTATCCAGGTTTACACGTTTTATTTTCTCCGGCTACCGTACAAGGTGAACAAGCGCCGGAATCTATCGTCAAAGCAATTGAGCGGGTGGAAAGAGATGGACGCGCCGAAGTGCTAATTTTATCGCGGGGCGGTGGCGCGGTGGAGGAATTGGCTTGCTTTAATGATGAACGAGTGGTGCGATCGCTTGCTTGTTGTTCTATTCCTATAATTACTGGTATTGGTCATCAGCGAGATGAATCTTTGGCAGATTTAGTTGCAGATGCTTGTGTGCATACACCCACTGCGGCAGCAGAAATGGTTGTGCCAGCACTTTCTGAGTTGTATACTGAGCATCGGGGGCGAGTTTTGGCTTTACGTGAAGCGGTGCATGACTCTTGGGAAACTGCTGAAAATAAGCTGCAAGTATTGCGGAATCGTTTGCGACGTTTGCGGTTAGATCGACAAGTGCAATTAGAGGTGGAAAAGTTAGCTTGGAAGCGTCAGCAATTGGTGCAAATTACCACGGGGCGATCGCACCAAGCAACGCAGCATCTAGAATTATTGCGGCAAAAGTTGGCAACTCTTGACCCGAAAGCGGTGTTACAGCGTGGTTATGCGGTGGTTAGGAGGGAAGATGGAGCGATCGCACGTTCGGCGGCGGAGTTAGAAATAGGACAAGATTTATTCATTCAATTGGGGCAGGGTGGGGTTAAAGTAAAAGTTATGGAAATAAACGAACCGCTCCAGGCGCAGAGGACACAGAGAGGTTGATGGTTAAACGTAAGGGTGCTTCTAATTCTGAGGAAGGTTGGAATTATGAGGCGAAGGTTGTTGAGATAGAGGAAATTATTACTCGCATTGAAGCGGGTGAGTTGGAATTGTCAGCTGTGTTTGACCAATTTGCAACTGCTGTTGAGTATGTGCGTCAGTGCGAAAGTTTTTTGCAGCAGCGACAGCAACAGGTAGATTTGTTGATTGAAACTTTGACTGATGAATAGAAGTTAGAGCCTGCTGATTTAAATACTTATCTGCTGAATAAACGTCTGATGTTCCACTGAACTTAGCCCTTTCTGCAACACTGCCAATACCTGTTGCATATTTCCCGCAACTAATGCTGATACATCAAGCCACAATCCCGGAAACACTTGACTTTGAATTATGCCTGACGCATTTGGTATCAGTGGTACGTATTCACCATTTTGCAAGCTGAACCAACTAACTGTGCTATCAAAAACCTGCCAAACAATATATTCCTGAATGCCATTGCGGCGATAGGCACGTTTTTTATCATACAAATCTTTGCTGGCACTGCTGGCAGCAACTTCTGCTACTAATTCGGGCGCACCTTCTACGTAACCATCAGTACCCAGATGAGACAATCCGCCACACGCTTCATCAATTAACAAAATGGCATCAGGCTGGGGTTCATTATCTAAATCTAGCCGCACAGTTGGATTATCGCCCAGTCTGACACCGGGCGTAGCTACTTTATAAATTCCCAGCCAAATCATTAAATTACCATGCGGTTCGGCATGTGGTTCAAAGCGCAAAGGTGATGCCACGTAAACGACTCCTTCAATCAATTCGGCTTTCTTGACATTGGGCATGGCATTGTAGCGACGCTCAAACTCTGGACGAGTGAGGCGATCGCCACTCTCAAGAGGCAGAATGTATGAGGGAGAATCGCTTGGAGTCGGATGTTGTGGAGAGGTGTTGACCACGACCGCAGGTGCTATGAAATGGTTAAATTGATTGTATCGTAGTGCATTAAGCAAAAGAGAAGTAGCGGTGCTACGTCTCTACATTGCTTTTCGGTGTTACGTCTCTGTAGATATCGCTCAAATTTAAATATTAGTTGTCAAAGTTTGAACGTTTGCAGCTAATGCAACAACATTGATAAGTAATGCTTAAGGATTTGCAGAAAATGTATAGGCAGTTGCCACAAATGCTTAATACTTTGCAACAAACCCTCTTCCATATATAAGAAACGTTTAAGCATTTGCAGAAAATGTCTAAGCAGTTGCCACAAATGCTTAATACTTTGCAACAAACGCTCTTCCATGTATAAGAAACGTTTAAGCATTTGCTGCAATCATTGTAATGAACTTATAAATTTATTTATTACCTAAAATTTAACAGCAAAGGCAGTTTTTCCAGCATGAATATTGCTCTGTTTTGTTAAACCAGACTACATCTATGTTTTCTTTAGATTAAGTGCAAAAAGGACATAAACTTTTTGATGGTAAAGCGAAGCATAAGAGGTGGTTATGGCTAAATTTCTTTTTGTAACAGACTTAGATGACACACTTGTATATCGCACCGTGGGCGATGACAGCGCTTTACCAGAACTAAATCAACTGCTCACTCAACATCGCCAACAATACGGCACTAAAATCGTTTATGCTACTGGGCGATCGCCTGTACTTTACAAAGAACTCCAAGCTCAAAAAAATCTTTTGCAACCGGATGCCCTTGTTCTTTCTGTGGGTACAGAAATCTACCTAGATGGTAGTGATACTCCAGACTCAGGTTGGTCAGAAATCCTCTCTCCGGGATGGGAACGCGAAACTGTATTATCTATTACTAAAAAATACCAAGAGTTAGTTTTGCAACCAGATTCAGAACAGCGTCCCTTCAAAGTGAGTTTTTTCCTAGAACAAGATTCATCTGCAAATGTTCTACCACAACTTGAAGCAGAGTTGCAGAAATATAAATTAAATGTAAAGTTAATCTACAGTAGTGGGATTGACCTTGACATTGTGCCCCATAGCAGCGATAAAGGTCAGGCAATGCAGTTTTTACGCCAAAAGTGGAAATTTGCAGCAGAACAAACAGTTGTCTGTGGTGATTCAGGTAATGATATTGCTTTATTTGCTGTAGGCAACGAACGGGGAATCATTGTGGGGAATGCCCGAAAAGAGTTACTCCAATGGCACAATGAGTATCCCTCTGACTACCGCTACCTGGCTTCATGTTTTTGTGCGGGTGGAATTATCGAAGGATTAAAATATTTTGGTCTCTTGGAATGATTAGTTATCTAAAAGGTATAGTCGCTGGTATCCAAACAATTGGCGCTAATCGCGTCATCCTGACTCTGGAAGTGAATGGCTTGGGGTATGATTTGCAAGTTCCTCAACGGCTAGCAAACCATTTACCAGAGTCGGGAGGAGTGGCGCAAATTTTTACGCATTTCCAAATTCGGGAAGAAGTACCGTTACTATACGGCTTTGCTTCGCCATCCGAACGCGATTTATTTCGCCAATTGCTGACTGTTAGCGGTATTGGTGCAGCCTTAGCGATCGCACTATTGGACACTCTAGAATTACCAGATTTAGTCCAAGCAATTATCGCTGGCAATACACAAATCTTAATTCAGGCTCCTGGTGTTGGTAAGAAAATCGCTGAACGCATCTGTTTGGAACTGAAAAGCAAATTAGTCGAGTGGCGCAAATCAGCCGGGTTCTTCGTCGCCACAGGTGGACCAGCACCGGGAATTCTCGAAGAAGTGCAAATGACTCTCTTCGCTTTGGGATATACTGCCCATGAGGTTAGTCATGCCCTGCATGTGGTGAGTGAAGACATTGGACTACCCAAAGATGCCTATGTAGAAGATTGGATTAAACAAGCTATCGCTCATCTCAGCAGCGAACAAGTTTAATAGTCATTAGTCATTAGTCATTTGTTATTCTCCCTACTCCCCACCTTTCAAGGGCTTGTGATTACCAATATCTTTATAAATTTTCCGCTTCATTGACATAGAGCCTTGGAATAAATTCCAAGGCTAATAACTAAAGTCTTCCCAAGAGGACTAAATACAAGATTTTTTCAGCGATGTAGATAGCTATTTTTTCTAAATGCGAAATTTCAGTCCACTTGAGTGGACTTTCGCTATTAGCCCCGAACTTCAGTTCTGGGCGGGATGTCGGATGAGAAGCCCAACCCACAATAGTTTTACTTACAGGTAATATACAAGTTAAATGTCCAACAGCTTACCCTTGGAAGCCCCTCCCATTAATTCATAAACCCAACCAGTTTTAACTCTAAATCATGTCAAAGCCTCGTTTTGTCCGCTTTTTTCGCCACCTCAATTGGCGCACACTCAAAAAAACTTTTACCAGGACAACCGAAAGACGACTTTTGGGACTCGCCTCAGAAATCGCCTTTAATGCCATGTTATCGTTGTTTCCAGCAATTCTTGCTTTCATCACAGCCATTGGCTTATTAGCAGGATCTTTGCAAGCCACCTTTAATAAACTGGCGGTTCAACTAAGTCAAGTTCTACCTGAACAAGCCCTGGATCTGATTCGTGATTTTGCCACCACAGAAATTACCAACTCCAAAAACAGTAGTTTGTTTTCTCTGAGCTTTATATTAGCAATTTGGGCTGCTTCTGGGGCGGTGAGTACTGCTATGACAGCCCTCGACCAAATCCATAAAATTCCTCCAAAAAAGATGCGCCCCTTTTGGAAAGCCAAGCTCATCTCTCTGGGATTAACAGTTGGTACTATGTTGCTTTTAGTGTTGGCTTCTTTTTTAGTATTTACTAGCGATTGGCTCTTGGCAATGGTAGTGCGCGAAAATGCTTCTTTGATTTTCTTGGTGCATCTTTGGCAGTTGTTACGCTGGCCTTTAGCTTTAACTATTGTTGCTGTCGCCTTTGGCTTTGTCTATCGCTATGGCCCAAGCAAGTGGAACTCAGGTACACCAATGATGCCTGGAGCAATTTTAGCAGCTGTTTTTTGGGCAATATTGTCTGCCCTATTTCGGCTTTATGTGGCGAATTTTGGCAACTATAATAAAGTCTATGGTGCTGTAGGGGCTGTAATAGTTTTAATGCTCTGGTTGTGGATGAGCGCTGCTGTTGTGTTAATCGGCGATCAGTTGAATGTGACTGTGGGCGAAGATATGCGCCCACAGTCACAGTCAGAATCTCCCGAAAAATATTAATTTGTAAATATAGCTAAAATCTCTGAGGGAATTTTTGCAAAATCTCAGTAAACAAGTCAAATATATAACGATTCAATACAAAGTTAGCGATCGCCTTTATGCCTGATTCTTCTCCTCGATTTTCGATGATTGAACCTGATACCAAAGCACCCACCTTGAAGCGCCTGCGTCAGTTAAGTCGGCTGCTGGATAATGTTATTACCATTCCTGGTACAAAGATTGGTTTTGGTCTTGATCCAATTATCGGACTGATACCTATTGGTGGTGATTTTTTGGGAGTCATGTTTTCTAGCTACATCATCTTAGAAGCGGCGCGGCTCGGTGTATCTAGAGCCACATTAAGCAAAATGGTTTTGAATGTGATCATTGATGGCTTAGTAGGCGCTGTCCCAGTTTTGGGAGACTTGTTTGATTTTGCCTGGACAGCTAACAGTTATAATATCAAGTTATTGGAAGAGTACTTAAAGTTTCCCAGCGAGCAAAGGAGTGCAGACAGGTGGTTTATCTTTGCCGTTTTAACTGTATTGTTGCTAATCTCTATTGTTTTAGTAGCATTACCCGTCATATTAATTAGAATCCTGTGGAACGCCTTAACTGGCACTTAAATTATTTATTGATAACCGAATGAAAGATTGGTGGCAAGCTACTTTCCCTAAAGGGCGGCAAAGTCTAGTTATTACTGATGCTAAAGGCTATCCTGTACAAATTGCTTATGGCGAAAAAGGTAGAGGTAAACCGCTAATTTTATTACATGGCATGGGTAGTTGGAGCTATAATTGGCGGCACAGTATAGAACCATTATCTAAATATTATCGAGTAATTTGTTTTGATGCCAAAGGTTTTGGTTTTTCCGAAAAACCAGTGTTTCGTAGAGAAGACAACGGTCATCAAGTTATTGAGTTTCAAAGAATTATTCAGGCATTATGTGATCAACCCGCAGTGATTGTGGCTGAATCTCTGGGGGGATTAGTTGCCCTTGCCCTTGCTCAAGAAAATCCGCAATTAATCGGGCGGCTTGTAGTAGTCAACGTACCTATTTTTAGCGAAAATCTACCCCATTGGGCCATGTGGTTACTTGCCCAAATGCCCCTAGAAATAATGCAAACAATTGACTCCTTACGTCTGGCATATTTGTTTGCACCTCTATTTAGAGAAATTATGGCAATAGAAAGACGTGGGGTATTATTTGATCCGTCAATTTTGACAGAGGAAGATGTCTATTGGATAACTTACCCATTTATTGATCTGCCGGGTACGGTTGCAAAAGTCGCCGAAGAGTTACAAATAGCAGCGCGAGAAATTGAGAATTGGCAATTAAATAAGCCTAATATGCTTACCCAAATTCAAAATAATCTGAGTGCGATTAAGTGTCCTACGCTAGTTTTGTGGGGTGATCAAGATAGTTGGTTTCCTGTTAATCATGGTGAAAAATTGCATCAGCTTATCCCCAATTCTAAATTACAAATTTTGTCTAACTGCTATCATGATGCCTCAACTGGTGCTTTTGAAGAGTTGAATGCAGCGATTCTTAAGTTTTTACAAGATACTGACTTCTAAAGACAGTTCATGTTTTAATAGGAGCATCCCAAATAGGAATCGCTAAATAAAAAGAGAGTGGGAGGAAGCATATCAGTTAGCTTTCAAACTCCCACTCTGCCATTTGCCGCTGAAGTGAACAGGAATGTATACAGACGTTGCCCGTTATTTGGGGGCTAATGCGTGTTT
>Ga0123337_10004653_pt1 | contig 13869 bp, 6 predicted proteins | sample frozenSSSSmetaG_FD_89792 | JGI IMG/M metagenome (GOLD analysis project Ga0123337, IMG submission 89792) | Glacier valley bacterial and archeal communities from Borup Fiord, Nunavut, Canada, to study Microbial Dark Matter (Phase II) -... | ecosystem: Environmental > Aquatic > Freshwater > Ice >... | reverse complement strand
TCGGCCAAGGCCAGCTCGGCATCGGCGCCCTGATCCCGACGATCATGAAAGGCCGTTGCACCGACTCGGAGCGTCTCAAGATGGTCCAGGAAGCCGGCGGCACACCTCAGGTTGAGGAAGCGGTGAAAAAATCCCTGCAATGGCTCAAGGGCCGTCAGAACGCAGATGGTTCATGGGGCAAGGGCAAGACCGTCGCCATGACCGGCTTCGTCCTGCTCTGCTATCTCGGCCACTGCGAAGGCACCCAGTCCGTCGAGTATGGTGAAAACGTCACCAAGGGCATCACCTATCTCATCAACAATGGCATGAAGAATGGCGGCCGTCTGGCTTCCAATCTATCGGACAATCACTTTGTCTATGAGCATGCCATCGCCACCTACGCGCTTTGCGAAGCCCTGACCTTCTCCCGCACTCTCCAGTTCAAGGTGCCGGAACTCGAAGCGACGGTCGAAAAAGCGGTGGATGTCATCGTCAAGGGCCAGACCAAGAGTGGCAGTTGGGATTACAGCTATGCCGATACCACCCGCGACGACTTGTCTGTCGCGGGTTGGCAGATGCAGGCACTCAAGGCAGCCAAGGCGTCCAACGTGAAAATCGACGGTTACGACAAGGTCATGCGCAACGCGATCGAACACCTGACAAAGACCGCTTATCTGGGCGATGGAAAATTCGCTTACTCGGGCCGGAAGGCCAATCCGGCGATGACCGCCGTTGGAGCGCTTTGTTTGCAGCAGCATGACAAGGGCAATGCCAGCCCGGTTCGTGACAGCGTCAGATTGATCATGGACGGCCTTGAGATCCGCGAAAAGAAGAAGCCGAAGGATAAATTTTCCGTCGTCTATTCCATGGAATACAGCAGTCCGACCATGGACCTTTATGCCTGCTACTACGCGGCCCAGGTCATGCGGAATGCCGGCGGCAAGGAATGGGACGCGATGAACGCGGCCATCATTGCTGACATTATTCCAGCGCAAAAACCGGATGGCTCGTTCACTCTGGAGAATGCCACGGATCCGATCGTGGTGATTGGCGGCACCAAGGGGGCCGGCGCTTCGCGTGACATCTACAACCAAACGCTCAACACGCTGATCCTCGAGGTTTACTATCGCTTCCTGCCCACCTCCGCGGGCAAGGGCCGCAGTACTTCGGGCTTGGACGACCTGCGCTGAGCCGCAGTCGCGGGCTTTTCCTCCCGGTCGGTGACGGGACCGGCCGAGTTTTCGAATCCTCAATCAGTTTTTTTCTGCGGCGGGGAACGGTCGAGGTTTTCGAAAATTTGTTTCGCCTCGAGCTGATCGGCAGTCTGGAAAACGACAATCAGGCAACGCTGGTCCGACTGCACGGGCCAATAGGTGGAGAAGAATTTCTGCCAGTTCTGGCCCTCCTTGCTTGCCATGATCACGGGGGTGCCCTGACCGGCTGGCGCATCAATGCGCAGAGCTTGGTTGCTGCCCGCAGGAAGAATCACCGGCTTGGTTGAGATGCCGATCTGAAGCGCGACTTCCTTGGCGGTCGCGTTGATCACCGCCCAGTCATTGTATTTTCCGGCGGCAGGCATGTCCGGAATGGGCATAAACTTCGGCAAGCCACCCTGCATCCAGCCCAGTAGAAGGACTCCGTTGCTGGCGGGCAGCTTGAGCATGGCGGGGGCCTTGTCCGACGGCAGGCCTTTTTCGCCCAGTGGCCCCACATAAACCGGCAGCGGGTTGGCTCCGCTCAACTGATAGATTTCGGACGGCTGGACAGTGGAAAACTCCAGCTTGACGGCCTTGGAGGCGCTCATGGCCCAGAGCTGGGGGAATTCTCCGGGGCTGATCGCGAGGGTGCGGAGGGCGAGGGATTCCTGCTGGGCGGATACCGCCGGACACAAACAAAGGGACGTCAGAAGAGCTACAATGCGTTGCATGGTGATAAGAATGTTGGATCAGACCTCATCAGGATGCAACCAGCGGTATGAGACAAGCCCGAAACGGCGGCCAAACGGGCTGCTGGGTTTCACAAGTTCTTGGAGTGCATTGCCTCCTGCCGTGGCCGCAGGCATGGGATCGGGAAGTCGCTGGACGACCGCTTCACACCAACTTCGTGCGGTGATGTTGTTGTTGGCATCCCGTGCTTCGCCATAGGCTCGGATAGTGTAGGTATCCGAGCGGACCGTCATCAGGGGGGCCAGCGCCTGGAGAACATCTCCCTGCAGGAGTTGGCCAGGGAATCCTGCGCCTTGGGTGCTCGTGGCAGGGATTTTGTTGAATGCCCCATTGTTGGCTGAGGACTCGAACGTGGAACCGAGATCCTTATTCACAGTCAAGTCCAGGGCGGCTTGGAGAGTACCGGATTTCGCAAGGTCGGTGCTGTCCAGCTTGCGATTTACAAACTCACCGAGGGTGAGGAATGGCCCGCGCTGGCGGATTTGTTTGACGATTTCCTCGGCAAGTTTGCGGACCTCCGTTTGCTCAAGTTCGCGGAAGCCAGTCCAGTAGCTGCCGTCAATGGACGATTTGGTCATCCCGTCGCCGATATGGGAGGCAGCCCGCGGGAAACGGACGTTGCTAGTGGGGTGAAAGCCCGCGATCGCGCCGCTCGCATTGAGTTTGCGCACAGGCAACTTGTGGGTGCCGGACAGAAATGCCTCCCAAGCGTCCACCGAAGTCGAGTTCACATTGAAGGCACCGTCCACAAGGAGGTGCCCCGCGTTGTGGAAAAAGCTGCCGTTCTCCACGCCGGTGGTTCCAGGGTCTCTGAGCTTGGTGTCAATAAATTCCGAACCTGGCGGCTGATACGGCAGATAGCGCGGATTGGGAAGCTGGAGCGAGCCTTTCAACAGGCCGCTGAAAGTGGCGGCGGTGGGCGGCAGATCTCCTCCACCGAAGTCATCACTCACCTGGGGGATGGTGCTGAAGACATACGAGTCGAACAGTACTTCATTGACGAGATAGGAGGCATCGTAAAGATTGAAAGCTCCACTGATGGCCCACGGAAGTTGTTTTGCTGCACTATAAGTATCCGTGATCGAAGCCTGCCAGTTGTCGAGAGGAAGACGAAGGTTGGCGTAGGAATTCCCTACGATGTAAGTCGGCTCATAGCTGAAGCGGCCGGCGTTGGCGTGCTGAAGCTGGCCGAGGGAGACCAAGTCGCGCCGGGGGACATCGAACAGTATTACCCGGTCATTGGAGGCGGACGGACTGCGCGAGTTCCCCCAATAGGAGTAACCACGTTTGCTGGATCCAATCTCCACTTGTGGGATAGGGTTGGACATCTCGCCGCTGCCGTCTGCGGAATAGGCAGCGAGCAGGGGCAAATTCAGAGGCGAATCCCATCTCGGGTTATTCCATACGGCTCGGATGTTAGCATCCACAAGGGGGCGGATGGCTCCGGGCTGCGGTTCGCGCGTGGTTCTCAAACTGAATCCTAATGAAAACCGGGTGTTCTGATTGAGTTGGCTGGCGGGGACGGTTTTACTGAATCTCTTACCGGGGCGAGGGCCGTCCACCCCGCTGAACTGTGGAATGCTGTCCCAAGAAAAGGGGGCGAAAAATACTTGAGAAACCTCTCTGTTCCCGGGTTCTTCATCCATGCCGTGCATCAGGGCGGGGCGGGTCAAAGCGAACTCTGCCGTAACGGTGACCTGAGGCACTGCGGAAACATTGGCCGTGTATTCTTTATATATACTCTGGTTTACAATGGTGCTGACGGCTTCGGAGTATTTCGAGCTATCGATCTCGCTCCCGGACTGCACGTCAGCGTCATAGCCCATCAAATGGCTGCGGCCGGATTCCAATGTAACCCTGTAAGGAACGTTGGTCTGTAGCTTGTCGTTCAGACCGGGAGCGCGGTTAATGATGGTTCCGCTGACGGTGAAGACCACTTGAGGATAATTGTGCATTCGGGGTCCACTTCCGGTCCCGCCAGTCGAGCCGTGGAGGACGATATCGACATTGTAAGGATTGTAATGGGAGGTGAAGAGTTGAACGTGGGTCCTTAACTTGCCTGTAGTGGGTGTTTGTGATACCCAGGCGTTCTCCTGGAGCGTGGCAAGCACCGGTGATATCGGGTTATAAGCGTAGCCTCTTGGATTTCCTACTTGGGTCGGACTCACATCAAATTCGCCATAGGGTTGGGTCTGAAGAGAGGATGGAGGGCTGGACGCCATCTTGTGTGGTCCGAGTTTTCCCATCCGGAAATCATCGGTCCCGCTTGTATCAAACATCCCTGCCTTCTGAAACATCGAAGGCGCCAGTGCCGGGGTCGATCCCGAAGTGATGAAGTGTTTCTTGAGATTGTAGTAATCGCGGAAAATGCTCCAGTTGATATAGCCAATGCCGAGTTCTGCCGGCCGTTTCAGAGGATCCACCAGAATGTATTTGGAAGGATCATTTGCCGGAAAGACTTTGGAAAAGACGGTAGGGTTTTCAAAGGCGATGGAGAGGTCTCTCTTGAGACCGCCTTTTTTCACATCCGACAGCACCCCTTGAGAACTCGTCGTGTAACTGAAAAACTTCGACTTGGAAACGGCCTCCGAAATATTGACGAGAGGCAGGTGATGGGTGGACGGCAGCTTATGAAGATCTGCCGGGGATATGTTAGCCAAGCCGCTCATCTGATCCAGAACAGACAACGTGTAACTTCCTGGGAGCACTCCGCCGCCGAAGGGGCCTCCACCTGGGCCGGCGGTGCTGTCATTGCGAACCTCGATCCGCGAGGGCGCCAACTGCGCTTTCATGCCGTTATCATCGATTAAATAGGCATAACCTCCTTTTGTTTTGTTGTTACTGTCCCGGATGGCAACTCGCCCCGCCTGCAGGGGTTCACCGCCCGTGACGGACGCAAGATCGAGACTGCCTTTTCCTATCAGAGTCACGGGATCGTTCGGAGCGCTGGACAGCTCTTCGCCGGAAGAGGCCCCTTTCAATCCCGATACCAGCCAGACGACGGGCCGTGGATTGGAAGCGCCGAGCTGCTTGGTCCGATCACTACTGGAAACCCCCACCCACCATGCCTTGGGAGTGTTGGCAGAAACCGATCCCCCCACCCGACTGTCTTTGGCAAGAGTCTCCGCACGGGCGGTGATGCGGTCGTCCGGCCCCACCTTTGACTGTAACTCACCAATGGCGATCATCAGCGCCAGACGCGCGTTGGATCTGGCGGTCTGCATGGCCTCGCCCTGGGCGGAACCGCGCAGACTCACGCTTCCCAGTGTGAGCAATCCCACTGCGATTACCGTAAGAAGGATCATTAATGATAGGGTGACGATCAGGGCGAAGCCTCCAGAGGTGGGTTTTTCAGAACGTTTCAATTTCATGGGATCGGTGGGTTTTTAGATTGAGCAGGTTCCTGATCAATGATGACGAAAATCAACACTGAGAAACTAATGTTCGTCCTGTCAATACCCCGTACGGATGAGCAGAGTGGACAATGAATCAGAAAATGGCCTTTAGCTTCCGAATCATTTGTAAATACATTGTGCGCATATCGAATGCTTTTCAAATCAAAAACTGATCTTCCAGACATTTTTTGTGAATCAAACCCGGCATCGCTTTCACCTGCCGACGACGCAAAGTTTTTGGAAGATTTTATGAACTTGCCGTAAAGTCCGCAAACGCTAAGTTTCCGCAGTTCTTTCCCCATCCATGTCCACCGTTTCTTCCATCTTTCAGGTCATTCTGCTGATCTTCGCCGTAGTGATGAGTTTCAACCTCATCATTTTCGTCCATGAGCTCGGCCACTTCCTCGCTGCGAAATGGCGTGGCTTGCAGATCGACCGATTTCAAATCTGGTTCGGCACCCCCATCTGGAAAAAGACCATCGGCGGCGTGCAATACGGCCTCGGTTGGATCCCCGCCGGCGGCTTCGTCGCCCTGCCGCAGATGGCCCCGATGGAGGCGCTCGAAGGCGGTGAAAAACCCGCCAAACCGCTCCCGAACATCACCCCGCTGGACAAGATCATCGTCGCCTTCGCCGGACCGCTTTTCTCGATGCTGCTCGCGCTGCTCGCCGGTGTCGCCGTCTGGGGTGTCGGGAAACCAAAGGATTTCATCCCTAGCCAAGTCATCGGCGAAGTCGTCGAAGGCAGTCCCGCCGAGACCGCCGGCATCCGCGCGGGTGACAAGATCGTCGCCATCAACGGCAAGCCCGTGAACGGATTCGCTGGCTCGCTCGACAGCATCACCGAAGGCATCATCCTGAGTAAAGGCAAGCAGATCGAATTCATGGTCGAGCGCCCGGGCGAAACCAAACCCCTGAAGCTCGTCTCCGAGTTCAAAACCGCCAAAACCCAGTGGTTCCAGCGCCCCGGCCTGCGCCAGGTCGGCATCGGCCCGGAAATCGACCACATCGAGCTCGGCTCCATCATCAAGGGCAGCCCGGCGGAGAAAGCCGGATTCAAGGACGGCGACCACCTCGTTTCCATGAACGGCCAGAAATTCACCGATGATGCCGCCGCCGTCGCCTTCATCAAACAAACCGGCGCCCAGCCCATCGAATTCGAGATCACCCGCGAAGGGAAAACCCTCAAGCTCACCGCCACACCACAGGTTCCCGAATCTCCAGCAGGCAAGGGCCCGATGCTCGGACTCGGCTTCTACGGCGCGCCCTATCAGAACCAGGGCATCATCCACCCCGGTCCCATCGCGCAGGTCACCGATAGCCTGCGCATGATGTGGACCACCATCACCAGCGTCGTCGCGCCGGATTCCAGCATCGGCGTCGGCCACCTCAGCGGCCCGGTCGGCATCGCGAAAATGCAATACGCCCTCCTCCAGATGGAGGACGGTTGGCGCCGCATCCTCGCCTTCATGGTGCTCTTCAACGTGAACCTCGCCGTCCTCAACATGATGCCCTTCCCCGTGCTCGACGGCGGCCACATCACCCTCGCCATTCTGGAAAAAATCTTCGGCCGCCCGGTCAAGGCGAAGCCCCTCGAAATCCTCCAGACCGTCTGCGCCCTCGCCCTCATCTCGCTCATGCTCTTCGTCACCAGCAAGGACATCGGCGACGGCTTCGGCCATGGCGACACCCGCGAGCCCATCGTCTTCCCGGCGAATTGACCCGCTCCGGCGATTCTGAAAGAGCATTTTGAAAACGGGTGTATGCTCCCGTTGATTCATGCGCCTTTCCGCCCTGACCCTGAGCTTCGTGATTCTCGCAGCTCCCGCGAGGGCGGAAGATCATTGGGCCTATCTCCCGCCCGCGGATACGGTGCTTCAAGTTACCCGGATCCACCCGGTTGATGCGCTGTTAGCGATCGCTCGCGACGAAGCCGGATTGCAGCCCGCGAAACTTGCCGCACCGCGAAACTGGATCGAGCGCGCCGCCTACACCCTCACCGGCCTTCCTCCATCCCTCGAGCAGATCAAACGCCTCGAAGCGACTCCCGACGACTCCACTTGGGCGGCCCTGATCGACGAGCTTCTCGCCAGCCCTGCCTACGGCGAACGCTGGGCCCGCCACTGGATGGACGTCGCCCGCTACGCCGACACCCAGGGCTACAATTTCGATCAGGACAACCGCTACCCCTTCGCCTACACCTACCGCGACTGGCTGATCCGCTCCCTCAACGCGGACATCCCCTACGGGAAATTCATCAAGCTCCAGATCGCCGCCGACCAGCTAACGGACAAGCCCGGTCACCCCGATCTCGCAGCCCTCGGCTTTCTAACCGTCGGCCCGCGCGGCGGTGCCCTCGAAACCATCGATGACCGCGTGGACGTCGTCACCCGCGGCTTCCTTTCCAGCACCGTTTCCTGCGCCCGCTGCCACGATCACAAGTTCGATCCCATCACCACCAGAGACTACTACTCGCTCTATTCGATTTTCGAAAACACCAGCGAACCCGATGAAAAACCGGTCATCGGCAAGCCCGCCGATGACGCTGCGTTCGCCGCCTTCACCTCGGAGGTTGCAAAACTCGACGAAGCCGACCGCGCCGCGCGCCAGGCCATCGCCGACCAACTCCGCACGCCCGAATCATCCGCCGTCTATCTGGAACTCGCGTGGAACGCCGGGAAGGAAAACTGGGACCTCGCCAAGGCCACCGCCGAGTCCTTCAAACGCGGCCGCTTCCGCCCCGCTGCTGTCGTGAAATGGCGGGATTTCCTCAACACCACCGGGACAGCATCACGTCTCGCCGCCTGGGCGAAGGAAATGGACGCTGCGGACGAACCGGGACGCCGGAAACTCTGCCTCGCGCTCGCCACCGAATGGGCCGCGGCACCGGACGGCAGCGAGCTGAAAAATCTAGCAGCAAAAAATGAATGCCCGCTTTCCTACGACATCAGCCGGGTTCCCGAATTCTTCGACCAGGAGGACGGCAACCAGAACCGCCAGCGCGCCGGAGTAAAGACCCGGCTCCTCACCGAGCATCCCGGTTCCCCGCCCCGCGCGATGAGTCTGGCAGATCGCGGGAAATGGTCGCCCGCCCAGGTCTTCACCCGCGGCAATCCCGACAACGGTGGTGAAGCGTTCGACCGCCAATGGCTCGGCTATCTCGGCGGTGGGAAATTCCCCGAAGGCAGGAGCCCGCGCCTTTCCCTCGCGGAAAAAATCGCCGATCCGGCCAACCCTCTAACCAGCCGCGTGATGGTCAACCGCGTCTGGGCCTGGCATTTCGGCACTGCCCTCGCCGATCCCGGTGACTTCGGCGTCCAACAGGCCGATCCGCCGCTGCGCCCGCTGCTCGACTGGCTCGCCCTCCGCTTCAACGAACAAGGCGGCTCGTTGAAAAAACTCCACCGCCTGCTGCTCACGTCGCAAGCCTTCCGTCTCGAAGCCGACGGCCCGGAAACGAACCGGAACATCGACGAGGCCAACGCGTTCTATTGGAAATGGAACTGCCGCCGCGTCGATTTCGAGGCGATGCGCGATCGCTTGTTAGCCACCGCCGGCTCTCTCGACACCACGCCCACCGGCGGCCGCTCGGTCCTGTTGGACGACGGTTCCTCCGACCGCCGGCGTAGTGTTTACGCCTTCGTGGATCGCTACGCATTGCCATCCACCTTCGTTTCCTTCGATCTCCCGCACCCGGATCATCACAGTCCGAAGCGCGTCGAAACCTCGGTTCCCCAGCAGGCACTTTTTTTTCTCAACGGCCCGCTTGTGCTCCGTCAGGCTGCGAAACTGGCCGCCGATCCCACCTTCCGCAGCCTTCCCGACGACACCGCCCGCCTCCGTTGGGCTTATGAAAAAATCTATCAACGTGAGCCGTCCACCGCCGAGACACACGATGCCTTGAAATGGCTCGGTGCCGCAGTTCCAGCCGACTATCAGCCACATCTCGGCGGCACCTGGGAGATCCGCCACGCCTTGGACACCGGCGGACCACCCTCCGAGGTGCAGTCTTTCCCCCTCTTCGCCAACGACGTTTGGAAAACCGGCCCTGATCTCGCCAACGCGCCCATCCGCTGGCTCAGCGCCGGAGCCAACGGCGGCCATGTGGGAGCCGGACACGTGCTCGTCCTCCGCTGGCGGGCCCTCGGTTCGGGGCAAGTCCGTATGGTGGGGAAAATCGAACGCACGCAGAAAGGCGGCGTCCCCCTCGCATGGGAAATCTCCAACAAAGCCGCCCGGCAGGTTCTCGCCCCCGAAGGAAACGCCAAGATCGAAGGCCAATGGACCGACGTTGTTCCGGGCGACACTGTGGATTTCCTGCTCAGCGCCCCCAACGGCGACAACTGCGGCGGCGTCTCCTGGAACCTCCGCATCCTCGGCCGAGAGTCGCCGGATGCGGACATCGAGGAAGTCGGCAACTTGCGCAAACAATTCCCCACTTCCGATTCCCCGTCGCCCGTTCCCGCCGCCGCCGATCCATGGGCGGACCTGATCCAGATGCTCTGGGCGTCCAACGAATTCCACTTCATCGACTGACCATGTCGCACCATCTAACCACCAACGACATCATCATCGACCGCCGCGATTTTCTGCGCCGCTGCGGCATGGGATTCGGCGGCCTCGCGCTCGGCGGATTGATGAGCGGAAACGCCACGGCGGCGGGTGTTAGGGAAATGGACGGCCCGCATTTCGCGCCCAAAGCCAAGCGCGTCGTCCATCTCTTCATGAACGGCGGGCCCTCGCAGGTCGATACTTTCGATCCGAAACCGCAGCTCCAACTCCAGCACGGCAAGCCGATCCCGCTCGACGGATTGAAAACCGAACGCCCCACCGGCACCGCCCTGCGCACGCCGTTCACCTTTGATCGCTACGGCCAGTGCGGCCTCGAAGTCAGCGAGCTTTTCAAACACACCGCCAAACACGCGGATGACCTCTGCGTGATCCGTTCGATGACCGCGGACGTCCCTAACCACGAGCCGTCGCTCATGCTCATGAACTGCGGCGACGGCCGCCTTGCACGGCCTTCCATGGGATCGTGGGTAACTTACGGACTCGGCAGCGAAAACGAAAATCTCCCCGCCTACGTCTCGATGTGCCCCGGTGGTATGCCCATCAAGCGCGCGGAGAACTGGCGCGCCTCATTCCTCCCCGGCCGATTCCAAGGTACCTATCTGGACAGCTCCATCGAGGATCTGAACCGCATGATCGAAAATCTGCGGAATCCATCAGCACGCGGAAACCGCCAGTCCCGCGAGCTCGATTTCCTCCGGAAGCTCAATGAAAACCACCTCGCGCAGCGCGCCAACGATCCGCAACTCGAAGCGCGCATCCGCAGCTTCGAGCTGGCCTATCGGATGCAGAGCGATGCGACGGATGCCTTCGATATTTCCAAGGAACCCGCGAACATCCGTGAGATGTACGGACCCGGAAGCTTTGCCCGCCAATGCCTGATGGCGCGAAGGCTGCTGGAGCGCGGCGTGCGTTTCATCCAGCTCTGGCACGGCAACGGCCAGCCTTGGGACAGCCATGACAACATCGAGGACCACCGCCGCCTCGCCGGCGAGTGTGATCAGGCGATCGGCGCGTTTCTATCCGATCTGAAGATGCGCGGCATGCTCGATGAGACACTCGTCATCTGGGGCGGTGAATTCGGCCGCACTCCTGTCGTCGAGCTGCCGAAAGCGGGTTCCAACGCGGGCGTCATGAAAGGCCGCGACCACAACCACTACGGCTTCACCACCTGGCTCGCCGGCGGCGGCGTGAAAGGCGGCCACGTCCACGGAGCCACCAACGAATTCGGCTTCAAGGCGGTGGACAAACCCGTCCACGTCCACGACCTGCACGCCACCATTCTTCACTTGCTGGGCCTCGATCACGAGAAGCTCACCTACCGCTATTCCGGCCGCGATTTCCGCCTCACCGACGTGCACGGCAAGGTCATCCACGACATCATCGCGTGAGTTCCGTGACAGATCACCCGCCGCCGGACGGTTTAATCAATCATGCTCAAGCGCGCGCTGCAGATGACCCTGATGCTGGCTCCGATGATTCTATCCGCCCAAGAGCGGCAACACTCCGCCTTATGGGGGCGCAACGGTGAGGCGTGGGATCCCGCGGGCCGACTGCCGGATGTGTCATTCGCCGGCTACGCCTGTGGCGAGCGGCCGATCCCGAACGTGGCCGAGGCCGCCAATGTGCGGGATTTCGGCGCGAAAGGCGACGGCACCACCGACGATACCGATGCCTTTCTAGCAGCGATTGCGAAGGTGAAACAGGGCGCGGTCATCGTTCCCGCAGGGCGCTACCGGATCACGAAAATTCTCGAAATCAACAAACCCGGCCTCGTCCTCCGCGGTGAGGGACCGGAACGGTCGATCCTCGTCTGCCCGGTGCCGCTCAGCGACATCAAGCCTGATTGGGGCGCCACCACCACCGGCCAGCGCACCTCCAACTATTCATGGTCCGGCGGCATCGTTCTGTTCAAGGGCGGCAATCCGGGCAAGCGGATCGGGCGCTGCACCACTCCCGCGAAACGGGGCGGCCACGAGCTGGAAATCGAAGGTGATACGTCACGTCTTTCCCCGGGCGCATGGATTGAAATCAGGCTCCGCGATGATGCCGGACGTTCGCTGCTCACCTATCTGTATTCCGGCGATCCGGGAGGCCTGTCGAAAATCAGCCCGTCAAAGCACGCGACCACATTCGTCACCCGCGTCATCGGAATCAACGGCCAGGTCCTGACGCTGGAACGCCCGCTGCGCACCGACATCCGCTCCGAGTGGAATCCGGAAGTCTTCACCTGGCTCCCGACGGTCACTAACAGCGGCATCGAGCGGCTCGGCTTCGAGTTTCCCGAACGCAAATACAATGGCCATTTCAGCGAGCTGGGTTTCAATGCCGTCGCCTTCACCAACGTCGCCGACTGTTGGGCCCGCGATCTGGTCATCACCAATTCCGACAGCGGCGTTTTCACCGGCGGCCGCTTCTGCACCGTCGAGAACGTGCGCTGCCGGATGGTCAACGTCGCGGAGAACGGCGGCGTGTTCGGCCATCACGGATTCGACCTATCAGGAAACGACAACCTGCTCACCCGCTTCGAGATCCGCCAGCGTTTCATCCATGACATCACCGTCGAACGCGGCGCGGGAAACGTCGCCAGCTCCGGTTCCGGCACCGACCTGAGTCTCGACCACCACAAGCGAGCCCCTTACGACAACGTCTTCACCGACATCGATCTCGGCGCCGGCACCCGCATGTGGAAATGCGGCGGCGGCGCGGACCTCGGGCGCCACTGCGCGGCCCACGGCACCTTCTGGAACATCCGGTCCGCAAAGGGACAGAAATACCCGGAAAACTTCGGGCCTGCGTCAATGAATCTCGTCGCTCTGGAGACCAAGGAAAAATCCATTACCGATCCCAACGGCCGCTGGTTCGAGGCCATCCCGCCCGCCCGCATCGCACCCGCGAACCTCTATCAGGCGCAGCTGAAGCGCCGCCTCGACGCCAAGTGACTGGATGGACCGCGAAATTCATTTCGCCTGTTCGCCTGCCACATCACCACAGGTCGAGGAATGCCGCCAGCGCTTTCACCGCAGGTGTGACCGAATGCCCCCGGCGGACCGAGCGCGAGACGATCAGCAGTTTCCCCGCTTTCGTATCCGCCTTGGGATCGACATGGCCGACGAGTTCATGGCCTGATAGAACCGGCAGCGCGTAGTAACCCCGCACGCGTTTGTGGGGTGGCGTGTAAACTTCCCAAGTGTAGTCGAAACCCCACAGCGCCGACGTCACCCGGCGGTCGTAGATCAGCGGATCGAGCGGGGCTAACAATAATGGTCCCCGCGCCGGAGCCGGAGCGGATTCGAACAGAGAAACATCCTCACGCAGGCAGTAGAGAACGGGAGCATCCGCATCATTCAGCGTGATGGCTTGGACTTCGTCCGAAATCAGGGAAAGCTCTCCGCGCTTCAGAGTGGTGAGACGGCGCTGGCGCAGTTTCGCCAGCACGAGCCAGCGGGCGGTTTCAACGGCGTCCTGCTCCTTCGCGGTGAGCGTTTTTGCAGACAGCACCCGTTCGGGCAGATCGTAAAGCCGGCGGTTGCCCTCACGGCGGGCGATGAGCACGCGGCCGTGGAAGAAGAGTTTTTGCAAAGTGGACTTCGCAAGCGTCGCCACTCCCCAGACGCCGGGGCCGCTGCGGCGCTTGTCTTCGATGTGGCTGGAGGAAAGCGGCCCGCGGATGGCGAGCTCGGCGAGGATGTCTTTTGATAGAGCATTTTCATCCGGAGTGAGCCGGCCGGACCATGCGCCATCGCGCTGGGTGCGGAGGTGCATCGCGGCGAGAAGGTGCGGCCAGGCATCCAGCGGAAAGGCGGTTAGAATGGCGGAATCCGGAAGATGGTGCTCGAAGGCGGTGCGCTCTTCGGCGGCGAGGGTCGCGCGATCGCCGTGGAGGTGCCGCATCAGGCCGCCCGCCTGATAGTTCTCCACCCGGTTGCGCAGGATGAGGTCGTGCATGCGGCCGCAGACGTTGATCGGATCGATCTGAAC
>Ga0123337_10004652_pt1 | contig 13872 bp, 13 predicted proteins | sample frozenSSSSmetaG_FD_89792 | JGI IMG/M metagenome (GOLD analysis project Ga0123337, IMG submission 89792) | Glacier valley bacterial and archeal communities from Borup Fiord, Nunavut, Canada, to study Microbial Dark Matter (Phase II) -... | ecosystem: Environmental > Aquatic > Freshwater > Ice >... | reverse complement strand
GGACGCCATCATCTGGCCCACTCCAAACGCTGGACCAGCCTCACCGGCCACACCAACCTTGGCGCTAGGGCCGGTCATGCACTAACATCAATCTCGGACCACCTAATGGGAGCCGGCCAGCGGGTTTTGACCTTTTTGAGGACGAAGCGGCCGGCCTCGAAGAGGCGCAGCTCACCCAGCAGCTGCTGCTGGACAGCCAACAGCGGCTTGGAACGGTTTTGGAGGCCTTACCGGTAGGGCTGTTGATCCACACGGTGCAGGGTATTTTGTACGCAAACACCTCTGCAGCCCTGCTGTTGAGAACTAAAGCTCGCTCGCTGTCGGGCCGACATCTGCTCGATTACATCGCATCAGAAGACGTGACTCTCATGCAATCCGTGCTGCAGCGCTCTTTCGCTGAAATGGGGTCAACGCACTGCTTAGAATGCGGCATCGATCGCTCCGACCGTTCGAGACGCCTCGCAAGCCTCACTCTGGGCCGTCTTCCTTGGGCCAGAAACCCCGTGCTCCAGATCATTCTTCAGGACGTTACCGAGCAAAAGCACGCCGAGGCATCGCTGCGACAACTGACGGTGACCGACGAATTAACAGGTGCCTACAACCGCCGACACGCGGTCTATGAGGCTGAACTGTATATCGGTGGGTCGGCGAACGCCTCGCTCCCATTCAGCCTTCTCATGATCGACATTGACCACTTCAAGCGCATCAACGACGAATTTGGACATGCGGCCGGCGACGCCGCGTTGATCGCGCTTACCCGGCTCATGCACAATCTGCTCCCCACCTTCCGTGACGCAGACTCTGCTATGTTCGCAAGGCTCGGTGGCGAGGAATTCGTTGTGCTGTTGCCTGGCATTGGCGGGACGCGCGCCGAAGGGATTGCTGAAAGATTGCGCATGGCGATTGGCCAGCTTCAAGTGGACACCTCGGTCGGCGACATACGATTTACAGTGTCAATCGGCGCCGCCACCTTCCGCCCCCACGACGTCGGATTTGATGGGCTACTAAAGCGCGCCGACGCTGCTCTTTACCTTGCAAAGCAAAGCGGTCGTAACAAGGTCGTTGCTGCATAAATCCCAGAATTTCGCGGCAGGGCAGCGCATATCGGCTACCCTGGCATTGAAGAGCGATCGATGTGAAAGCATAAGACCTAACTCGACGGCGAAGGAATAATGTCTTCAACGAAGGCAAGCGACGATCAACTGCACCGTGCGTAACAACGTGTCCTAAACGAGGGCGCTGCGGCATTCGAGAGCCCCGTCGGAATTCAGACACCTTCGTCCTCAAGTTATCCGACGCCGCCATCCATTTGGCGGCGGTTGAGCCTGTCATTTTCCGGCTTTGTCGAGCCTGCGTCAGAGGTGGTTCGCAGAAATGCTTCGAAACGCCTCAAGCGCGACCCTGCCGGCTTCAGTTAGCGCAAATTCGTTGGGCCGCGTTCGAACAACATAGTCGCTCTCAAACAGCCAACGAATACCCTCAAATACCTCTTCCGGGGTCGCTCCCGCAGAGTGCATAGCGTCAACAAGGTCAGAGAAAGTCTCCTGGCGCCCGACGCGTTGGCATCGATCCAGGTAGGTCATTACGACAGGGTCAACGTCCAATTCATTCCCCGATTAAGTTGCCGCTGATCTGCTTACGGCAAAGGGGATGAGATTGGCCAGTTCAACGAGCAAGAAGGTAGGCTAGAGGTCCGCAAGTACGGAAAAGCCGCCACGGCCAAGTGCCAGCGCGGCGCCGACGCGAGAGCGGGCGTGATGAAATTCCTTGGTTCGGAGCCCTCTCGCATAGCGGCTATTTGCCGAGCCGCTCGAGGCGACGTGGGCGCCATGGAATCGGCATACATCAAACCCAGTCACCGCGGGCCCTCTGCACCTCTGCCCCGTCCGTTTCGATGTAGCCGAGCACTGCTTCGCGTTCGGGAAGACTCTGCACATGGGGTTGATGGTCCGGTCCGGTTTCTGCCCCCACCTCGTCAAGGCGCCCTCCGTTTAAAACGGAAGCTTGCGAGAAGCTGCCGTGAGTCATAATGCGTATGGAGAAATCGCAGGTGGTCGGGGGCAAGTTTGCGCAGAATCGACGGTCTATCTACCGATGCAATTGCCGTTATGTTGTATATCCAACGACAGAGGGCGCGGCTTCAGCAGCATATCCCATTGGCGGAGATCGGCGACGCGCTTCAATATCCGGACGGACGGCTGCAGGCTGCCGCGAACGAATGCGCAAATGGTGGATGGATATTGCTCTCCACAAGGGGAGGGCTACCACATTTCTCAATGATCGCCGGCGATCGACGCTTACCAAAAAAGCTTACTTCGAAGCTTCATTGACCGCCACACTCGGCGCTCGGCCGGGCGGGGGCAAACCCCACGCGCATGGGGCACCGAATACGCCTTCCTCCGCAAAACCTCAGCATTGCCGGAGGCGAGCATCGGTCGGGCGCGTAGCCGCCGACGAGAGTAGACGCTAACTCCCCGGGACTAGCCGCCGGATTTGGCACCGCTTCTCGTTGTAGTTGAAGTCGGTGACGGCGGGCGCGTTGATCGCCCTGTTGCAGCCCTCACCCACTTCGTCGCGAAGGTTCGGCGGGGCGCCAACGAAAAAGCCGAGGTAGGATCGCCATCTCGGGTTCGAGAGGCACTGTGACCCCCCAGGCAGCGGGAGCCAAAGTCGTCAATGACGCCGCCGATGACGACGCTATAGCAGCCCGCAGTAGTGCCGTCCGGCTGCTTGGCTTTCACCTTCTATTAGGTTTGATTTTCTACAGTCTTACCAAGGAGGCACGGCAACCCGTCCTCTCGAAGGGGAAATCGATGAACATTCTCCCGCGCCTCAAGATGGCGCAGAAGCTGCCACTCGTTGTGGCCGGCGCCGCGCTGCTTGCGAGCGTGACGGTGGGCCTGCTGAGCTACAGCATTGGCGCGAGCACCGTCACCGCACTTACGGAGGACAGGCTGCGCACCGTGGCGATGTCGCGGGCCAGCGGACTTGAGGACCTGCTGCACTCGGTGAAGGACGATCTGCTGGCCACCGCCTCTTCAGGCGGCATCGTGTCGGGGATACAGAACCTCGTGCTCGGTTGGCCCCAGGTGGGCGCCGATGATGGCGCGGCGGCCCGCAAGGCCTTCATCGCGGACAATCCCCACCCAGCCCACCAAAGGGAACTGCTCGACACTGCTAAGATCAGCGGCGCCAGCATGTACAGCATGACTCACCAGCGCCTACATGTCGGCCTCCGCGGCCAGCTCAAGGCGCGCGGCTACGAAGATATCTACGTCTTCGATGCCAACGCCAACCTGATATACTCGGCCAAGAAGCTGGACGACTACGCGCTGAGTTTTGCCAAGGGGGGCAAATATGCAGACTCGCCACTGGCAGAAGCCTTTGCTGCTGCTGCTAAGATCACCGACACGGGGCAAGTCGCTTATATCGATGCCAGCCCCTATGGCGTCACCCCGGACCGACCTGGCAGCTTCATGGCCGCCCCGGTGTGGAACGGCAAAGACTTCCTCGGCGTCGTCGCTTTCCGTCTGCCCGGCGGGGTGATCGACGGGATGATGAGCAACAAACTGGGCTTAGGGGAAACGGGCGAGACTTTCTTCGTTGGCACCGACCACCTGTTGCGCTCCGACTCGCAGTTCAGCGTGGAAAATGACATCCTTAAGACCTCGTTCGAAACGCCCGAGCTTAATGCCGCATTGTCGGGTGACGTCTCGAGCTTCGCAAAAACCAGCAATTACCGCGGCATGAGCCTACTCGAGGCCACCGTCCCGGTGAGCTTCGAAAGCCATAAATGGGCGCTGGTCGCGGCCGTTGGCGAAGACGAGGCCTTGAAGCCGGTCCTCGAAATGCGCAACTCTATTCTGATAAGTTCTGCTATCGTTTTGGCGCTGGCGGTACTCCTCGGCATCGTGTTTTCACGTTCGGTCACCAAGCCCATAAGCCGTTTGACCAATGTCATGGCCAAGATCGCCGAGGGCGAGCTCGCAACCGAAGTGGCCGGCACCGCCCGCCTCGACGAACTGGGTGCCATGGCCCGTGCGGTGCAGGTTTTCCGCGAGCACGCCCGGCAGATCGCTCAGATGACCGACGCTGACGCGGCTCGTATCGTCCGTGACCAGAAGGCGCGCGGCGACATGATGGCGGAGCTGCAGGCCGCGTTCGGCGATGTAGTCGATGCCGCCGTTGCCGGCGACTTCTCGCGGCGCGTCGCAGCGAACTTTCCCGATGCAGAACTCAACTCGCTCGCCGGCTCGGTAAATAACTTGGTGACGACTGTTGATACCGGGCTCGGCGAGACGAGTCAGGTGCTCGCCGCCCTCGCACGGGCCGACCTCACGCAGCTTGTCGAGGGCCATTACGAGGGGGCGTTCGGCCAGTTGAAGCACGACACCAACGCTGTCGCCGGCAAGCTGGTCGAGATCGTCAGCCACTTACAGCACACCTCGGGCATGCTCAAGACCGCGACCGGCGAAATCTTGTCCGGCGCCAACGACCTTTCCGAGCGCACTACCAAGCAGGCAGCGACGATCGAGGAAACGTCCGCGGCGATGGAGCAGCTTGCTTCCACAGTGCTCCATAACTCTGAGCGGGCCCGTCAGGCCAGCACCGTCGCCGGCACCGTGACACGTACCGCCGAGGAGGGCGGCAAGGTGATGGGCGAAGCGAACCTCGCGATGGAACGGATCACCGCGTCCTCTGCCAAGATCTCGAATATCATCGGGCTGATCGACGACATCGCTTTCCAGACCAACCTGTTGGCCCTCAACGCTTCGGTAGAAGCCGCACGTGCAGGCGATGCCGGCAAGGGTTTCGCGGTTGTGGCCGTGGAAGTTCGCCGCCTAGCTCAGTCGGCGGCCAGCGCCTCTTCGGAGGTGAAACTCCTGATCGACCAGTCCACCGCCGAGGTGAAAACCGGCAGCAAGCTCGTAGCAGATGCGGCGAGCCGACTCGAATCTATGCTTGAGGCCGCGCGGTCCTCCAACGAGCTAATGGACGGGATCGCCCGCGAAAGCCGGAGCCAGGCCTCCGCCATTGAGAAAGTGAACACCGCAGTGCGTCAGCTCGACGAGATGACCCAGCACAACGCCGCCTTGGTCGAACAAACTAACGCCGCCATCGAGCAGACCGAAGCGCAAGCCGTGGACCTCGATAAAATTGTCGGCATCTTCAGAACGGCGAAACGCGCGACCACCCGCCAAGCGGCCTAGGCGGGGCCGGTGGTCTCGCGGGCGAGCCGGGTCGAGCTCCTCACCCAGCCATTGAGAATCACGAGGGATCGTCCAGTCAGGTCGGGGCGTGGGGGCTGACCTGAGCCCGGTATAGGTCCCGGCAATAAGCAGGAAGATCGCCGCCTGTTCGAGGCGTGCCAGGAGCCGCTTTCGGGGCGTAAGGGGCGCTAGATTGAATGCCAGAGAGATGGCGAGCACGACTGCCTGGTCCAGCGCGTTGATCTTGTGCTCAAGCAGCGTCAGGTAATGCAGCGGTTCGAACACGAAGTCCTCGCGCTCGTAGGAGCGCCGATGACGGGCGATCACCTCGCCGCCGCAGGCGATGACCACCTCATGGACATAGCCGCGCACCAGAACGGCGCGATGGCCGTAGCTCGTGGGCACCGAGTAGTCGTTAAACCGATCCGACCAGGCTTACTGGGAAAACCAATCCAGCGCCGGGCGACACCGGGCCCGGAGGCCTGACATGAGGGGTGCCGGTACTTCGTGAACCGGCAACGTTCAACGATCAAGTTCGTCGCTTAGGCCGCGCGCCCAAAGGATACCGATAAGAGCTCCCTTTGCACTGCGAAGCAGGGCAAAGGGCACTATGACGGAGAGCGGAACAAGAACTGTGAGATAGGTACCCGAACTGTTCTTGCCGCCAGCTTCCATAGCCAGCATCACGGCGATCAGCACATGGGCGACGATCATGATGACCACAAACGGCAGCAGCAGGCCAACATTGTATCGACCGAGCGGTTCGCCGCACTTGTCGCAGACGGAAACCTGTTCAATGAAGGCCGGGTAAAGCCTACCCTTGCCGCATTTGGGACAGCGGCAGCGAAGACCGTTAAGTAGAGCTGGCCATACCTTTCGCATCGGCTTGTCCAGTTCGGTAGTCGTCATTGCGGGTCTCCTTGGCTTTGCTTCGGTCTGGCCCGGCGTTCGCTGGCGCCTCGGGGCGCTTCAGGAAATTTGGGCTCGGGATCGATACCGAGAACAAGGCGAAGAGGCGCTCCGACCGCGGTCAGATCGCCGATGGTGTAGTCGTCGAGCACCGCAAGGAAGGCCTGCCGGGCTTGGTCAAGAGCGCCTTTCAGTCGGCAGGCCCGCCAAAGCGGGCACGACTGGTTCTCGGACTGAAAGCAGGGCACGATATCCATGTCCGGCTCGGTGAAGCGGACGACTTCACCCAAGCGGATGGTGCCCGAGGCCCTTGCCAGTCGCATGCCTCCCCCGCGGCCGCGGACTGTCTCCACGTAGCCCGCCTGCCCCATCTGATGTACAACCTTCATCAGGTGGTTGGGGGAGATCGAGTAGGCCTTCGCCACTTCGGGGATGGTGGCCAGTTTTCCCGTTCGCACCGCCAGATACATCAGCAACCGAAGCGCGTAGTCGCTGTAGACAGTAAGCCGCAAGGTATCCTCCCGGATCTAATCGAGGCTGCGGAAGAGGCGGTCGCCTCAAACGTAGCCTCGGTCTTGGAGTATCCGGCAGTCCGACACAGGGCGCCAAACTCCGCCGAAGATTCACGCTACCTGCGCGGCGAAGCCTTAGCGAACAGTTCCATCATGCGGGCCTGCGACTTCGCAGGCAGGCGAACTTCCATGAGCTCGGTCAAATTAGACCGATCGTCGCCGACCTGGATCAGCCCCACCATACCCATGCCGAAATGCGGCATGCACTTGACAGCGTAGAGGCCGGGGACGGTCATCGTGACGGTGAACTCCTCATCGATCTTCCCCTTCCAATGCTTGGCGTCGGCGGGAATCATGTCGAGGATGCTCTCGGCGTTGTGACCCTTGTCGGCCGGGATGAAGGTCACGGTGTCACCCACCTCGACGTGAAGATACGAAGGCGAGAAGCCCATTGTCTTCCCGTCTGTCCCCTTGTTGAGCATGAGCACCTGAAAGTCGGCTGCCGCAGCAGCGCCCCCAAAACCTATGACTAAAAGCGAGAGCACGACGCCCAACTGCCTTTTGACCAAGTTCATTCACTCCTCCAGCGTTAAAGATGCAAACTGTGTACATCTTAAAGTGCGAGGTACGGCTTGGCAATGGCTTGACGCTCGCCGGACATTCAGAGGGGTCTCTCGACTGCAGAGCGGTCTGAATGGCGCTGGATGCAGCCTCCAGCAGTCAAAAACAGAACAAATCGGAAATTGAACGCCTAGAGGGCGATGTCGGCGCTTGACACAGGCCCGGGAACCAGACCTGCTGGTAGGGCGCGGCTGCGGGATCGGCGCGGCGCATGGCGTTCAGCTCGTCCAGGTTATCCCACAGGGTGGGGGCGAAGTCGTACTTGCGCTCGGTCGATGGCGACGGCGTGGCGTGCCCGGTCGACCATCGGCGAGAGGCTAACGTCGTGAAACTGGAAGCCGCGGTTTACGGTGTTGGCGAAGGCGATGTAGCCAGGAGTGCCGAGCGAACCGACGGTGTCCCAGATACCGAGGTACGTGACGCGCAGCCGCGGCAGGGTGCCCGGCGTGTGGCCCTCGACATTGCGGCAGCGCCAATCATCCTCGTCTTCGGAGACGCACAGGTCCGGCGATCACTGGGAACGGAAGGCCAGCATCGCCTCTTGGAATGTCTGCGAAGACTCGCGCTTGCGGTAGCGGGCAATCGCCTCGTTGGCGCGTCCGGCGTTGCGGCGGGAGACGAGCCCGCTGGTCGCCAGCAGCCCGGCGAGCGAGCGGGCGGTATAGGCGCCGCGCGAGAACCCGAAGATGTGGATCTCGTCGCCGGGGGTATGGTTGAAGATGATGAAGCGGTAGGCCTCGCTGAGGTTGCGCAGCAGTCCGGCCCCGAAGATGCCGCCGGTCAGGGACTCGCCTTCGTCGGTCCCGACGCCCTCATCGTAATAGACGACCTGCACTGTGCCGTCGGCGGCGACCGGCAAGACGCTTTCGGCGGTAAACAGCACGTTGGTAGGATACGGCGCATCGATCCGGTTCCACGTGCCGTCGAAACAGATCACCAGTCGCTTCATCTTCCCCTCGCCGGTGGCCCCCCGGTCGGACAATGATAACTCCCGGCGGCCTATGGACAATCGGAAATCTGCCGTTACCGTGAGGCTCGGGAAGAGCGTGGCAGAGAAGAACCAACCAACCGGACCGAAACGGCGGTCGGCACGTCGGAGTACCACGCCCGCGGCGCCCGCGGAGCGATCAATTCCCGCTGCGCCGGCCGACGCATCCGCGACGAACACGGCGCCGATGCGGCCCTTAATCTCGCTGCCGACTGTTGAGGCCACCTCGAATACGGTGCGGTCGCTGCTGATCAACTTCAGCTTTTTCGTGGCGTTCTTCCTGCTGCTGCCGGCGCTGGCCACACAGCTGTGGAAGAACCAGGTGGTAATCGAGCCGATCTCGGTGCCGGCGGCCCTGGTCCAGATGGGCATCACGCCGGACGTAGCCGCCAACCGAGTCTGGGATGGGCTCAAGGACCTTGAGGCGGATGCCGATACTGCCAAGCGCACTTTCGTGGCGGTGCCGCAGGGCCGGGCGCTCGACTTCTCGATCCCGCAGAGCGGCCTATCGCTCGAAGCGGTGCTGTCGCAGCTGCGGGAGTTCCTCAATCTGTTCGAGACCCGGATTTCGGGCGAGTTCACCTGTGCGACGCCGGCCTGCGCGCCCGAGCAAATGCGGCTGAGGCTGCGGGTGGTGCGGGGTACGGCGACGACGATCGACCTGCCCGAGATTGGCACCATGCCCAGCCGCGACTATTTTCGCGCGGCGGCTGAGAACATCTTCAGCGAGCTCGATCCGTTCGTCTCGATCGCGGCGTTGTCGCGGACGGAGCCCGACCGGGCGGTAGTGCTGGCTCGGCAGATGGTCCGGCGGCGCGACCCGGCGGCCCAGTGGGCCTACAGCCTCATCGGCGAGATCGAAATGGGCCGGGGCAACCATGCCGAGGCGCTCGCCGCCTTCGATGCCGCCACGGCGCTCGATGGCAAGCTGGTGGAGGCCAGGGTCAAAGGGGGCTGGCGCTGGCGCACCTGGGACGCTTCGACGAGGCCCGCGCCGCGTTGCAGCGGGCAGGGGCCACCCCGCTCGAGACGGCAAAGGCCCGCGCCTCCGTCGCGTACATGCAGGGCGATCGCGCCGGCTCCATAGACTCCTTCCTCGAGGCGGCAAGCCTCGAGCCCGGCGAGCCGCGGCACCTGGTGCTGGCCGGACGGAAGGAGCTGGAACTGGGCAGGCGGGCAACGGGCGAGGTACACCTCAATGAGGCGCTCGCCGTTGCGCCGGGTAATCCGGAGGCCCTGGAGGTGCTGGGCAACCTCTATTACGGTACGTATGGCGATACGCCAGATTTCGCGGCGGCTGCGACAATGTATGGCAACTGGGCGCAGTTCGACCCGCAAAGCACCGAGGCCTGGTTTTCGCTCGGCAACGCGCTGGTGGCCACGCACGAGTTCGCTGGCGCGATCACAGCCTACGACACTGCAATCTCGCATGGCGAGACCAGCAACCGGCTGAGGGTAGTCCGCGCCGGGGCTATCATGGGCGTGGCGCTCGCCGGCGCCCGCCCGCTGGCCGACGCGATCGCCGCCTTCGAGGCGGTTCGGAATACCGACCCGCCAGTCCCGGCAGTCTTCTTGTCGCTGGGCAAGCTCTACGCAAAATCCGGCAGGCCCGCCGAGGCGGTGGCGGCGTTCGGACGCTTCCTCGAGGTGGCGCCGGCCGATCACGAGCAGCGCAGCTTCGCCGAGGGCGAAATGTTGCGGCTCGGACCTGCTACAAATTAGCGCTCGAGAGGGGCCGAAATGGATCTGCTGCGAGAATTGTTCCGGGACAAGTCGGCTGCCCGTCTGCTGATGATAGCAGCCATCGTGCTGCTCTTCATCTCGCAGTTCTTCCTCCTATCTGAACGACCGGGGCGGCGGATACATCCCCCAAAGCCCTTCCCGACCGCCAAGGCCAAAGGAAAGGACACTGACACGTAGCGTCAAAAGGGGGGCGCTATTGGACGCGAAAACCGCCCCTCAGGGGGGTCACTATTGCTCGCGTATTTACAGGCCCAAAGGGCGAGCCGGGTTCCAACCCCGCTGGCGCGCTCGCCTTGAACCGCTTGGCGCAGCACGGGCAGGTCCCGCCATAAAGCTCGATCTGCGTCACCTCGGGCTGGATGGCGGGGATCTCGATGTGATCGTAAGCCTCGCACAGCATCTGCGGCACGCCCGAGACATCCGTGCCGCAATGCTGGCAAGCCTGTGCCATCCGCGCCAGCCGCGATGTGGGATTGGGATGCAGGGCCCGATGCGTGCCAGTGTGAGGTTTGCCCTTGGGCTTGCTTACCCCATCCTCGGACGCCTTGCGCCCCTGCGAAGGGGGCGGGCTCGAATTATCCGGCGTCTTGGGTGGCAGGCCAAGCCTGGCCTCAAGCTCCGCCACACGAGCCGTCAGCAGCGCCACCTGCGAGGTCAAAACTGCAATCGCCTCCGCCTGCGACAAAACCAGCCGGATCAGCGTCTCTTTGTCCACCGATGCAACGGCCTGACGATCCATCCAGAGCTTGAATCAGTCGCAAAGCCTTTTGTCAAAACAAGCCGATACCGGGCAAATCCCAACCCAAAAACTATGCCATCACACGGGGTGAGCAATTACATGTCGGCCGCCTCGACTGGTATGCGGCATCAGGGGGCTCCATCATCGCTGCCTCTTGCTGTGACAGCCGCCGGAACGCCGGTGCCGGTCTTGGAAAGGGTACCTACAGGTCGGCTATCTACAATCGAGACGGGTCGGGCAACGCTCTGAGTTCACCCCGGCTGACCCCGACCTGTGGGCTAGCAAAAGTCGTTGCGCTCTTCAGCAGACTGCCGACGAACTATACCAGATGCCAATAGTTGATGGCGGTCACTCCTTCTGTGCGTTGATCCGTCACGGTATCACCATCACGAGTGTGCCGACGCGGACCCGTGCCATGAGATCCAGGACGTCCTCGTTCAGCATCCGTATGCACCCGTAGGAAACGAAGCCACCGATTGAATTGGGGTCATTTGTGCCGTGAATGGCGTACTCACCGCCGCTAAGGGTCATGGCAGCTGCTCCCATCGGGTTAGCGGGGGAGCCGCCCGGCACCACGGCAGGCAACGTAGGACGGTCGCGGAGAACCTCCGCCGGGGGCGCCCAGTTAGGACTAAGGAACATCGCTTCGATACTGGAGACACCGGCCCATTGCCGCCCCTGACGCCCGACCCCTATCGGATAGCTGACGGCTCGCCCTTTAGCCACGACCAGATAGAGTCGCCGCTCGCTGGTTGCGACGATGATGGAGCCAGGACGTGCATTCCGCTCGTATGCAACGAGTTCGCGAGCCGCCGCCGGGTGGAGGAAGAGCGGCACGATTACCAAGACTGCGAGCGCCACCCAGAAGAGCGCGCGGTGGTTGCTGGTGCGCGGCATGGCACGAACGCTAAGGCCCGCTCGCCAGAGAGTTGACGTCGGATAGGAAACACAAAACTTCATCGGATGGCTACCAGTGGTAGCTCAGCCGCCCGGTGCCGCCATAGGCGAAATCGTCGTTGTCAGAATAGGAGCCATTGAGTTCGCCCGAGACGTTCAGCCCCCCTGGCAACGCCAGTTCGACGCCTACGCTGCCCAGCGCGCTATCGGCGGCCTGCCCGGCCCCCGATATGTCGAAGCTCGGCCCCGACAGGGCTTGGAACTCAACAGTGGATTCGCCATCGACGACGAAATTGTGAGCCCAGGCGGCACTGGCGAACAACGTCAATATGCCGTCGTCACCGAATAGGGTGGACCAATCGGCACGCGCCCCGATCTCGGTGCGCAACGTGAGGGTCGCATTGGCCTCGTAGTCAAGCGCATAGGCGCTAGAACCAGACTCCGTGACCTCGCTGTAGTCCGGAGTCTCGAAACGCTGCGCTCGTAACGCCACGTATGGGGTGAACCAGCCCAGATGGTAGCCCGCCTCGATCTCGCCCGCGATGTTGGTGGCGCCGAACTCGGCGGTGTAGTGATCCGGCCCCGCGAAGGTCAGCAGACGATCGGTCGAAACCTGATGGTAAGCCGCACCGAAGGCGCCCGCCAGATAGGCCTGGTCGAAGTCGCTGCGGGCGTAGATGGCTGCCTGCAGCATGGCGCTTTCGCCGCTGCCGAGGCTGTTGGCCAGATCAAAGTTGGTCCCGCCGCCGGACACGGCAAAGCCGAACATTGTATCGGCCGAGACTTGCCGCTCGAAGCCGGCCGCAAGCCCATAGTCACTGGCTGTCCGATCGTGGCTGCCTGCAGCCGCACCACCACGGACGACACTATGGCCGCCATACCCCCCGACCCATACCTTCCACTCGCCTGGGTCAGGCATTCCCTCGGCGGCACCGAAACTACTGAAGGCATCGTCCGCGACCGGTTCGCTGACCGGAGCGTAGCCGAGGACGCTGACGGTGCCGCCGGACTGCGGTTGGTCGGATCCGGTGACCGTCACGACGCCGGGGCCGCGCCCGCCACCGCGCAGCAGCGAGAAGAAGGAATCCATCGCCTGGGTGCCAGTCGGCGCCACGCCGGTGCCGACTTCGCCCGAAATTTGTTCGAGGGCCTCCGCTAGTTCCTCAGGCGAGAGTAGCGCAAGAAGCTCGTAGCCGAGGGGCAGATCGCCTCCACCCGCCACATACGCATCGATGGCGTCGGTCAGCGAGCCACCGTTGTCGGTAATGGTGTCGCCCAGGATGTCCTCGATCTCGCCCGGTGCGATGGTGAAATCACAGCTGTTGATAGTGTTGTTGATGAGGGTCACCGCGCCGTTCCGCGCCCAGGCGGCGCCGCAGATGATGCGCGCGGTACTGTTCAACGAGATGTCGGTGAGGGCAAGAATCTGGCCGACAAAGGTGCTGCCCGAGCCGAGCGTCGCGGACGATCCCACAACGAAGAACACGTTCTTTGGCTGCACGGTACCGTCCAGCAGGATCCGCGAAGCGCTGGCTGTGGTAAGCGCACTGCCAACCTGGATAATGAAGATGTCGTCGGCATCACCGCTGAGGGTGAGTGTTCCCGTCAGTTGCGCTGAACTTGGGAATGAATAGACGCCCGCTGATAGGAGCATGCCGCCCAGGTCGCCCGAAAGCACCGTGGACGGTCCGCCGCTCATGGCGATGAAAGCGTTCGTCAGGTCGATCTTGGCCTGAATTGCCAAGGCGTCCGGCGCGACATAGATGGCGCCATCGGTGAGAACGAAGGCGTTGGCCCCTGGCCCTGCCCCAGTGATGGCGGTCCCAGGACTCAGTCCGATATTGCCGCTGATCGTGGTGATGCCGGAGTTGGTGATGGTTGATCCGGCAAGAATGGCGAAACTCGAAAGGTCCAAAGCGCTCGCGGTGGTCAAGCCGGCCAGCGCGATCACCAGCGTGGACGCACCCACTCCCACAAGCCGCCTAATGCGCCGACTTGACGTGATGCGGCTCATTTCAGACCCTCTATCTCTCCCGATTTCCACCACCGTTCTTCTCCCGCTGTTGCCACAGCTAACGCACCATGGTCCTGTCTCCTATACCACTTTTGGAGACGCCCGCCCGAATGAGCATTGAGCTGCTGCCGGTTCGGTGGACACCGAGTTAAGGTGTTTTTGGAACTGGAGAGTTTGATGGAGAGACGCAAGTTCAGCCGGGAGTTCAAGCTCGAGGCTGTCAGGCTGGTTAGAGAGCG
>Ga0123337_10004651_pt1 | contig 13873 bp, 11 predicted proteins | sample frozenSSSSmetaG_FD_89792 | JGI IMG/M metagenome (GOLD analysis project Ga0123337, IMG submission 89792) | Glacier valley bacterial and archeal communities from Borup Fiord, Nunavut, Canada, to study Microbial Dark Matter (Phase II) -... | ecosystem: Environmental > Aquatic > Freshwater > Ice >... | reverse complement strand
GGCGAGCCGCGGCTTCGTGTCGGTCGGCAAGATATCGTATGCGCTCTATCTCTGGCACTGGCCCATAATAGTGCTCATCCGCACGGCCTATCCCGACGCCGGACTGGCGGTGCTTGCGGGCGGCATGCTGGCGGCCTTTGCCCTGGCGAGCATCTCCTACTGGGCCATCGAACGCCCGATCCGCCGGTCAGGAAAGCGTTTCCGGGGCCGGTGGGAACTGCCGCTCCTTGTGGTTTCGACACTGGCGCTGGGCGGCCTGTCGCTGAGCAACCAGGTGCCGGCGCTTGCCGCATTCAAATCATCGATTTCGACATCCATTCGTGGTGTGCTCTATGGGACCGGTATTGGCGGAGCACTGGTCGTTCTGGACGATGCGGCGGGCAGCGTCTCCCGCCTCGACGTCTATTTCGATGGCAATAGCGGACCTTTCACGCCAGCGCGCCATGCGGGCATGCCGTGCAGTTTCGACAATGGAAACAGCGCAGACCGCGTCATCGAGTGCCTGGTGGCGCAGGCCACTGACTTCAACATTCTGGTGCTTGGGGACAGTATCGGCCGAGACACCCTGCACGCCCTGCGCGCCGGCTATCCCCAGACCAATTTTCTGATGATGCATCAGTCGAGCTGCCCGCCTGCAGACTTTGCCAGGGCGGGCTCACACTGCTTTGCGGACCTTGGGGAGATCCTTGCGACTGCCCAGACCCGGGTCAACATCCACGGCGTGCTCCTCGCCTATCGTTACCTTCCCGAAGAATGGGACATGGTTGGGTCGACCCTGGCAAGCTTGGAGGCTTCCGGCCTGCAGACGGCCGTATTGGGCCTATCTCCGGTCTTTGAGCACAGGATGTCGGAATATCTTCGCCAGCTGCCCTATGGCGCGGCCGTACCTTATGCCATCGCCAAGTCTGACCGCACCATGATCGGCTGGGACCTCGATGCCATGGCAGAGGCGGCCAGGTCGCTGGCTCGGACCCATGGCGCGACCTTCATCAACACCCTGCGCTTTTTCTGCCCGGATAGCGCTTGCCCGCTGTGGATCGGCCCCGGTCACGCCCAGTCTGTGTTCTGGGATGCACAGCATCTGACATTGCAGGGCATAGCGCGATTTGGCGACTACCTCGCCAAGGATCCCGGCCTGCAGCAACTGCTCGACCCTGGCCCCCCGCCTCCATCCCGCGCGCCTTGATAACGCTATGTGACGTACAGCCGGTCGGGCAAAGACCGCGGCGCTATTCACACCAAGACGCTGGCCCGGTGTTGGGCACACGCACAGCGCAGGTGGTCGTACAGGCATCAGAACCGAGACAATTAAGCAAGGAAACGCGCTATTCGTTGGCTCGGATGATGGCGACCGGACCTGGGCAACATCGGCAACGAGCCGCCGATATCGCTGGAAACTGCTCAGCCGCAGTCGGCCTAACCTGAGCAGCAAATGGGGAAATACCCGTTGGGGGCGCTCGAGACTTCGCGGACAGGTCAGCACAGGCATTCGGCATCGAGTCCAAAACAGATATGACGTGCGCACATATCTGCGAAAATGCCGCCAATTCGCGCTGCATTCTGTGGCAATTTTGATGCTCAAGGTGACAGGGAACGGGTCCCCCATTTTTATCAACAGGTGAAGCTTGATGCGCTCTGGCCAAAGCGTAGGGAGGACTGGTCTGTATGGAGGACAGCTGCCCAAGGCCGAGCTTCGACCACCCGTTGTCCAAACACAAATAACACCAAGGCGCATGAATGAGAAAAAAGACGCTGTCTGAAAACAGCTCGGCTTACTCGGGGTATGCCGGGATCCTCGTGGTGGCATTGTGCGTAGTAATAACTATCCTGAAGGAATTTTCGACCCCACTCAATGAGAGTTCGCGGGGCGTCATCCTCGACATGGTCTTCAACAATTCTTTAGAACATAATTATCCGATCTTCGGAAACATCCTCGCAAAATTATTTGCGATGACAAATTACTTTTTTTCAATAGGGAACACATTTAGCCAGACTAATATTATCTATGGCTTCTGTCACGCCATATTCTTATCGTCCGGTTTTCTTTTAGTGTTATTCTATTTTCGCCTCCGAGGCGACGCGACCTTCCCTGCTTGGTGTCCAATCCTTCTTCTTTTCACCAATCCGGCTTTCCTGTCACTCGACACCTATGCTTGGCGGCAGTGCCTCTCGCTCGCTGTCTTCATCTGGGGGGAGAGTATTACGCGGTCGCGTTATCAGTGGGCAGGGTGGGCTCTTCAATTGGTCGCAATCGTGGTGCACCCGGGAAATGCTCCCCTCGTCCTACTTTACTGGCTTTTATCTGCCTTGAGCGCGCGACGGCGCCTGGTCCTTGTGCTGCTGCTTATCGTCGTCGTGATGCCAGCAGCGTATTTTTTATACTCTGGAAGGCTTTTACTGGTTCCAGATTGGTTTCCATTCAGGCGAATATTAATCAGAGACCAGCCGTTCCTTGACAGTAATTTTGAATACAATAATATTGATGGCAATTTTATACCTAAATATCTTGTTTTTATTATACCTTGTTTGTTCGTATCGACGCGGCACATTTTCACTAATTCTGCTATGCCAAAGCATTTGGAAAACATTCTGATCGCCGCGCTGTTGCCGATTTCTGTCATGAACTTTATACCCGGCGTGAACCGGATGCTGGTTGGTATTTTTGTTGTCGTGGCCGTTTATGCGGCGTTTTACATCGTTCACTTGCTCAAGGGCATGTCGGTTTCTGCCGGACATGCGCAATGGGCGGCGCTGTTCGGGCTGGCCGTGTTCCAGTTGGGGATGTACATGGCGCTTTGAGACTCGAAACTGGTGGAGTAAGCCGAGCAGCGTGTCTTAACGGCGTCCAATTTTGCTCCTGATCGCGATAGTGAGCTTTTCCGGCGCGACGGCGGGTTCGACGAGTGGCGGTCAGGCTCGGCTCTTGAAGATCAGGCTAGTTGCGAGTTTGGACGATGTCGCTGTTGTTATATACTTGTATTCACCAATTATAAAATAGCTATATACATTCAAAAATGAGTATTCACAAAAAAAAGCAAAGCGTGCCCATCTTCGAGCCCAGCCGATATTCTCTTTTCTTGCTGACTCGTCGGTTTCTTCCGTGAGACAGTACCACCTTACGAGCGCTCCGGCGCCTGGTCCTTGCGTGCATGGCGCCTCATGCGCAGCGCACAGCGATGCTTGTGGGCTTGCGATATTCATATCGTGTGCTGGACAAGGAAACGGATCACACGTTATGGAATGCTCTGTTTATGTCCGCTCCAAGATCGAGATCTGAGAGGCGTGCGCTAAGTTTTCAAGCAAATTGTTTGCGCTGAGAATAGGCGCGACCCAAGCGGCAGCGACAGAACCACATCTGAGTGAGACGCTTTATGCTTTCCAATTCATCGATCCTGATCACCGGTGGAACCGGCTCGTTTGGTCATGCCTTTGTGCCCATGACGCTGGCCAAGTACAATCCTCGGCGCTTGGTCATCCTGTCCCGCGATGAGATGAAGCAATGGGAGATGGCAAAGCTATACGGTGACGATCCTCGCGTGCGCTTTTTTATCGGCGATGTGCGGGACAAGGAGCGGCTGCTCAGGGCGCTGGATGGCATTGATTATGTGGTACATGGGGCAGCGACAAAGATAGTACCCACGGCGGAGTACAACCCTTTTGAGTGCGTCAAGACGAATATCATGGGTGCCATGAACCTGATCGACGCGTGTATCGATCGCCAGGTTAAGCGCGTGGTGGCCCTGTCCACGGACAAGGCAAGTAGCCCGGCAAACCTCTATGGTGCTACCAAGCTGGCGTCTGACAAACTGTTTGTCGCAGGGAACTCTTATTCTGGCTCCCACGTCACCCGTTTCGCCGTGGTCCGATACGGCAATGTTCTTGGTTCGCGCGGCTCTGTCGTGCCATTCTTTCAGAGCCTTGCGAACAAGGGCTCACTACCGATCACCGACGACCGGATGACCCGCTTCATGATTACCCTTGAGCAAGGCGTTGACCTCGTCTGGCACGCCTTCAACGACATGGTCGGCGGAGAAATCTACGTCAAGAAGATACCCTCCATGAATGTGACCGATATTGCACGCGCCATCGCTCCAGACGCGACGCATGAAATCGTTGGCGTGCGGCCGGGAGAAAAGCTGCATGAGCAGATGATCGGCATGGAGGACGCCCCCTATACCTATGAGTATCCGGGCATGTTCAAGATCCTGCCGGCCATCCACGGCTGGCACAACGATCCCAAGCGCATCAATGACGGGGTGAAGGTATCCCCTGACTTCGTCTACAGCTCGGACACCAATCGGGAATGGATGGACATCGAGTCACTGCGGTCCTGGATCCAGAACAACGCCAACAAAATTGGCCGCGTCTGATGATCCCCTATGGTCGCCAATCCATCAGCCAGACCGATATTGATGCTGTCATCGATGTCCTGAAATCGGACTTCCTGACTCAGGGACCGGCGATTCCGAAGTTTGAGTCGGCAATGGCAGAACGCGTGGGCGCCAGGCATGCCATTGCCGTTAACAGCGCAACGTCGGCTTTGCATATTGCCTGCCTCGCCCTTGGCGTTGGTCCAGGCGACTTGGTGTGGAGCACGCCCAATACCTTTGTCGCGAGTACCAATTGTGCGCTGTATTGCGGCGCATCAGTTGACTTTGTCGACATTGACCCCGTTTCATGGAATATTTCAACGGTGGCGCTAACCGACAAGCTAAGGCAGGCCAGCGCTGCGGGAAACCTTCCCAAGGTGCTTGTCGTGGTGCATTTTTCGGGCCAGCCGTGCGACATGGAGCAGATCCATTCCCTTGCAAAGCACTATGGCTTCAAAATCATCGAGGATGCATCCCACGCTGTCGGCGCCACCTATGGCGACACCACCATCGGCGATTGCTGCTACAGCGATATCACCGTCTTCAGCTTTCACCCGGTCAAGATCATCACCTCGGGCGAAGGCGGCATGGCGCTGTGCAATGACGATGAGCTCGCCTGGCGCATGTCCATGTTCCGCTCGCACGGCATCACGCGCGATCCGGCCCGCATGCAGGCATTGCAGCCCGATGCATGGCACTATGAGCAGCAGCTGCTCGGGTACAATTACCGCATGATCGACATTGAAGCCGCCCTGGGGCTGAGCCAGATGTCCAGGCTGGACGAGTTCGTGAGCCGCCGAAATGACCTAGCCCGTCGCTATGACGACCTGCTGGCCGGACTTGATCTGCAGCGTCCCCATATCGCTCAGGATCGCACATCGGCCTTCCATCTCTATGTCGTGCGGACCCGCAAGTCCGCAGAGCATCATCGCAGCGTGTTCGAGCACCTGCGACAGTTGGGCATTGGGGCCAACCTGCACTACACACCGGTTCACCTTCAGCCCTATTATCGGCAGCTTGGCTTTGAGCCGGGCATGTTTCCGCAGGCAGAGCGATATGCCGAGACGGCCATAACCTTGCCGCTCTATCCCGATCTAACCGAACAACAGCAGGACGATGTCGTGCACGCGCTTGAGGTCAGTCTTGGTTAGCCAGAGAGACATATTCCTGGGTGGGGAAGGTGACGCCTGGTTCAGGCGCAACAAGGAGGCGATGAACCGCGCGGAATTCGCTGAAAATGACGGCGTGTACCAGGCGATACGATCAATCGCAACGTCCGGGCCCAGCCCCGACGAGTCTTTCAAACTGCTTGAGGTTGGCGCCAGCAACGGCCTTCGACTTGGACATGTGCAGCGTGAACTGGGCATGGATGTCGCCGGAATCGAGCCGTCTTCAGCTGCGGTGGCGGAAGCTCGAATGGCAGGCTTGGACGTCCAGGTTGGCACGGCGGAAAATATGCCATTTGAGGACGACACTTTCGACATCGTCGTCTTTGGCTTCTGCCTTTATCTCTGCGACCCTTCTGATCTCTTTCGCATCGCAGCTGAGGCTGACCGCGTCCTGAAACAAACAGGCTGGGTCGTCATTCAGGACTTCTATGCCGAGGTGCCCGCGGTGCGCCCCTACCATCACATTGAAGGCGTTTACTCCCGAAAGATGGACTATCGCACGCTGTTTTCCTGGCACCCAGATTACACATGCTACTCCCATAGGGTCGTCGGTCATCAAACCAGTGGCTTTGTCGACGATCCACAGGAATGGGTCGCTACCTCGGTGCTGCGGAAGAAGTGATGCCCAACAAGCTGGCATTGGGAACAGTGCAGTTTGGTTTGCCTTACGGCATTGCCAATGTCACGGGCCAGGTGGGTCCCGATGAGGTTGCCAGCATTCTCGACTCGGCCCGCCTCGCAGGCCTCGATACACTCGATACGGCGATAGGTTATGGGCAGAGCGAGACGGTGCTTGGCTCAGTCGGCGTGGCGAACTGGAAAGTCGTGACCAAATTGCCGGCCGTAGCCCATCCCCACGTCAACGACTGGGTCGAACGCGAAATTGCTCAATCCCTGCATCGCCTGAAAATCGACCGCCTTCAGGCAGTAATGCTGCACCGTTGCTCGGATCTGCTAGGACCTGACGGCGACGCGATCTATCGTGCACTTATGGACCTGAAAGATCAGGGGCTGGTGAACAAGATCGGCTATTCTGTCTATTCCCCCAGCGACATCGACAGCCTATTTGTCGATTTCCCGCCCGACATCATCCAGGCACCGCTGAACGTGTTCGATCAGCGGCTGATCACAAGCGGGTGGCTGCAGCGCCTTTCGACCGCTGATTTGGAAATTCACACCCGATCGGCTTTCTTGCAGGGACTGTTGCTGATGCCGGCAGCGCACCGGCCAGCCAAGTTCGCCCCGTGGGCTGAGCATTTTGACCGGTGGGATCGCTGGCATGCTCGGGCCGGCAACGGCGCGCTTGGCGCCGCACTGGCATTTGTCCTGGCTCAACCTCTGGTCGATCGCATCATACTCGGCGTCGATTCACTCACGCAATTCCAACAGATTCTTCTCGCGTCCAAGGACACGCATCGCTGGGACGCCTCGGGCCTCGCGTCAGACGATGAGTTGCTGCTGACGCCTTCGCAATGGGGAACCCTATGAAGATCGTCGCCATCGTGCAGGCCCGCATGGGGTCAACCCGGCTTCCGGGCAAGGTCATGCTGGACGTCGGCGGCCAGCCACTGATAAGCCTCTTGTTGCAGAGGCTTGACCGGGCCACGACCATCCATGAGGTTGTGGTCGCCACCACGTCGGATGCATCCGACGATCCACTGGCGGACTATCTGGCAACTCTGGGCCTGCGGGTCTATCGCGGCAGCGGCACGGACGTGCTGGGGCGATATCTCGGTGCCGCGCAAGATGCCAAAGCCGATGTCGTCGTCCGCATCACGGGCGATTGTCCCCTGATCGATCCGGCTGTCGTGGACGGTGTCGTGCGCAGGTTTCTCGAAAGCGGCGTGGACTATGCCAGCAATGTCGGTCCGCCGACCTTTCCTGATGGGCTGGATACAGAGGTGTTTTCCTTTGCCGCACTCGCAGATTCCGCAACACGCGCGGATACGGCGTACCAGCACGAACACGTGACGCCGCATCTGCGGGATTCGGGCCTGTATAGCTCGGCAAATTTTGCTAATGACATTGACCTGTCCGGCCAGCGCTGGACAGTTGATGAAGCCGATGATCTTGAGGTCATCCGGTCGGTGGTCAGCCATTTTACGCCTCGTACGGATTTCAGTTTTCAGGACGTCGCCGCGCTGGCCGAAGCGGCACCAGAGCTGTTCTTCATCAACCATTCAATTCCACGCAATCAAGGAGCCGAGATGGGCACCGGGCAGAAACTCTGGAAGCGGGCCAAACGCGTCATTCCCGGAGGAAACATGCTTCTTTCCAAGCGTGCCGAAATGTTTCTACCCGAGCAATGGCCGGCTTATTTCAGCAAGGCCAAGGGCTGCACGGTGTGGGACATGGACGGCAATGAATTCATCGATATGTCGATCATGGGCATCGGCACAAATACGCTGGGATATGGACACCCGGAAATTGACGAAGCCGTCCAAAAGGTCGTGACCGACGGCAACATGGCGACCTTCAATGCGCCCGAAGAGGTCTATCTTGCCGAAAAACTGATCGAGCTTCACCCCTGGGCCGATATGGCGCGGTTTGCTCGCTCGGGGGGTGAAGCCAATGCCATTGCCATCCGCATCGCGCGGGCAGCCAGCGGCAGGGACAAAGTGGCGTTCTGTGGCTACCACGGTTGGCATGACTGGTATCTTGCGGCTAACCTGGGCGACGAGAAGACCCTGGCAGGGCATTTGCTTCCCGGTCTGGAACCCAATGGCGTGCCCCGGGAATTGGGCGGAAGTATCCTGCCGTTCAACTACAACCGCTACGACGAACTGGAAGCTTTGACACGAGACCACGATATCGGCGTCATCTTCATGGAAGTATCGCGAAATTCCGGTCCGGAGGCCGGCTTCCTTGAGAGGATCCGCGCCCTGGCCGACCAGAAGAACATCATCCTGATATTCGACGAATGCACGTCTGGCTTTCGCCAAACCTTTGGCGGCCTGCACAAGCAATACGGCGTCGAGCCTGACATGGCGACCGTCGGAAAGGCCCTCGGCAATGGGTATGCCGTTACGGGGGTCATCGGTCGTCGCCATATCATGGAAGCGGCGCAAAAAACCTTCATCTCGTCGACATTCTGGACTGAACGGATCGGTTCGGCAGCGGCGCTCAAGACGCTCGAGGTGATGGAACGGATGCGGTCATGGGAGATGATCACCGCCACCGGCCAAAATATCCGCCAGGGCTGGCAGAAACTTGCAGACAAGCACGGCTTCGAAATCGACCATTGGGGGTTGCCGGCGCTTTGCGGCTGGACGGTGCGGAGCCAAAACGCTCTCGCTTACAAGACTCTCGTGACACAGGAAATGCTCGCCAAAGGCTACTTGGCCGCAAACAGCGTATATGTGTGCACCAAACACACCGACGGTGTCGTCGACACATTCTTTGAGCATCTCGATCCGGTGTTTGGCCTGATCGGCGAATGCGAGAACGGAAGAGACGTGATGTCGCTGCTCAAGGGACCTGTCGCCCATTCCGGCTTCAAGCGGCTGAACTGATGCGCGTTTTCATTCGGACCGATGCGTCTTCGCGCATTGGCCACGGCCACGTCATGCGGTGCCTGACGCTGGCGGAGCGCCTGGCAGGAGATGGCGCATCGGTGACATTTATCTGCCGGGAACATCATGGTCACCTGATTGACCTGATAGAACGCAAGGGGTTTCCGGTCGCTCGACTGCCCCATCCCGGCCCCGGTGACAGCTTGACGGGCTATGCGGCCTGGTTAGGCGTTTCTCAGCAGGAAGACGCCCTGCAAACGGCGCAAGTTGTGTCAGGGGAAGTGTCAGACTGGATAGTGGTCGACCACTACGCCCTTGATGCTGATTGGGAAACCCCGATACGTCAACTCGGAGGCAAGCTTCTGGCGATTGATGATCTGGCCAACCGCCATCACAATTGCGATGTCTTGCTCGATCAGAATCTAGTGGCAGAGATTGAACACCGCTATGATCAGCTGATAAGCCTTGAGACCATCCGTCTCCTTGGTCCGCAATACGCGTTGCTTCAGTCAGATTACGCCGTGCTGGCAGCCAATCGGGTTGCCGGTGGCATTGCCAAACCGCGTATCCTGATCTTTATGGGAGGCGCAGACCGGGGAACAACGCTGAAAGCCGTGCAGGGACTCCTGCAGCTCAATCCCAAGGACACCGCCTGCGATATAGTCATTGCAGACACCCACCCCGACCGAGCTGCAATCGAGGACTTGGTAGCCAGTTGCCCACTTATTCAGGTTCATGGATCGCTTCCGTCTCTGGCACCACTCATGGCGAAGGCCACGCTTGCCGTGGGAGCCGGTGGCGCAACCAGTTGGGAGCGGTTATGCTTGGGGCTTCGTTCTGTTGTAGTCATATTGGCCGACAACCAGCGTGCTATTGCCGAAGAACTGGCGCGACGCAATCTTGTGACAATTGCGGGCGAAGCGGCCACGGTTGCTTCAGATGACTTCCGGCATACGCTGGACAAAGAACTCCATGGTGGCACACCGCGTCTGCCGATGGACATCGTCGATGGCAGGGGGGCGGACCGCGTGGCGGCTGTCATGAGTGTTGACTCTCGCACCGTTCCGGTGCTGCGCGCCGCGACAGCAGCAGACGAGAATCTTCTGCTCAAATGGGCCAATGATCCGGTCGTGCGATCGAACGCGTTCGACTCCCGCCCCATAACCTCTCAAGAGCATCGCGAATTTTTCACCGCACGCCTAGCGGATACCGAACATTGCCTTTTTCTGATCGCTAATACGGAATGCGGAATGCCCCTTGGGCAGGTTCGTTTTGACCGCCGTGACGACGTCTGGGTTATCGACTATTCGGTCGCACCGCAATTTCGTGGACGAGGGATGGGCAAGGCAATCTTGGAGGGAGCCATCAAACTGATGCACCCTGGTGCGACCGTTGTCGGTGAAGTCCTCGCGGACAATTTAGCGTCCCATCGGGTTTTCAGATCGCTGGGCTTTGAGGGAACGCCTGGTCGGCAAGGCGCCACCCGCTACGAAATGCACCTATGACTTTGCGCTCGATAATTATCGCCTCGCCACACCCGCGCAATGACCTGACAGAGCGTGTCGCAGCTCAGGGATTGCCGAACTATCAGGTGGTTCGCGTGAGGAGCCGAGAGGAGCTCGCCAGCGTACTGGATCGCCTTACGCCGGAATGGGTTTTCTTTCCGCACTGGTCTTGGAAGATTCCAGAGGCGGTGTTCCAGACGCATCAATGCGTCATCTTCCACATGACCGACCTCCCCTACGGCCGCGGCGGCAGCCCTTTGCAGAACCTGATCATTCGCGGGCACAAAGACACCAAGCTTTCGGCCATCAAGTGCGTCGAGGAACTCGATGCTGGTCCAATCTATCTCAAGCGGCCACTCGATCTGAGCGGGACAGCGGAAGAGATTCTCGTGCGGGCCGCAAACGAGATCGGTCAGATGATTCAGGTCCTCGTGACCGAAGCTCCGCCGGCCGTTCAGCAAAGTGGCAATGTGGTACACTTCGACCGTCGCAAGCCTGAACAGAGCCGGGTTTCCCAAGGTCTAGGCGCGGAACAATTGTACGACTTCATTCGTATGCTGGACGCTGAGGGATATCCGCGGGCATTTGTCGAAGTTGGAGAATTGGTTATGGAACTGAGCGAGGCCAGCCACACTGACGGGCGGGTCGAGGCCAAGGTAACCATCAGGGTGAGACAATGAAGAGGGTTCTCGTGGTGGGCGCCCATGCTGATGACGAAGTTCTCGGCTGTGGGGGAACAATGGCGCGTCTGGCCGCGGAGGGCGCAGACGTGCATGTCCTATTGCTTGCCGACGGCGAAACCTCACGGGACGGGGCGCGACTGCAAGAGCAAGAGGCCCGCAAGGCGGCGGCGGCGGATGCCGCGCGCATACTGGGGTGCAAATCGACCATCTCACATGATTTTCCAGACAACCGTCTCGATTCGGTGGACCTGCTTGATATCGTCAAGGTCATCGAATTGCGTCTGGCAGAGCTCCAGCCCGATACGGTGTTTGCGCATCACAATGGCGACGTGAACATTGACCATCGCCGCGTCCACGAAGCCGTGCTTGCCGCCTGCAGGCCCCAGCCAGGCCACTCAGTCAAACAGTTGCTGTTCTACGAGGTAGCGTCGTCAACAGAATGGCGTCCAGCCGGGTCGGGCGTGCCCTTCGTGCCAAACACGTTCTTTGACATTAGCTCTACGTTGATAAAAAAACAGGCCGCTCTGAACGCGTATGCCGCCGAGATGCGAGACTTCCCACACGCTCGATCCATTGAGGCGGTGGCAGCGCTTGCGCACTGGCGCGGAGCCACTGTAGGAGTGGGCGCAGCGGAAGCATTTGTATTGGGCCGTTGCATAAAATAAGAGGCGTTTCATGAGAATCGGTAACATCGACACGGGCCCCAATCATCGACCGTTCGTCATCGCTGAAATGTCCGGCAACCACAATCAGTCTCTTGATCGCGCCCTTAAGATCGTTGAAGCGGCGGCCAAGACCGGCGTACAAGCCCTGAAGCTGCAGACCTACACCGCCGACACGATGACCCTGAATGTCCGGGGCGGCGAGTTCGAGATTACCGACAAGGACAGCCTGTGGGCTGGCAAGAATCTGCACGACCTCTACAAGCTTGCCTATACGCCATGGGAATGGCACGAACCGATCATGCGGCGAGCCAACGAGCTTGGGATGCTCTGCTTCAGCACCCCGTTCGACGAGACTGCCGTGGATTTCCTCGAAAGCTTGAATGTACCGGCATACAAGATCGCTTCATTTGAAAACACTGACCTGCCGCTCATCCGCAAGGTGGCCGCAACTGGCAAGCCGATGATCATATCCACCGGCATGGCGTCGATTGCCGAACTCGACGAGGCCGTGACCGCCGCCCGTGAGGCCGGCTGCAAGGACTTGGTCCTGCTCAAATGCACCAGCACCTATCCGGCGACGCCTGCCAACACCAATGCCCTGACCATTCCGCATATGCGACAGTTGTTCGGCTGCGAGGTTGGCCTGTCCGACCACACCATGGGCGTTGGCGTCTCGGTTGCGGCGGTGGCGCACGGCGCCACGGTCATCGAGAAACACTTTACCCTGTCACGGGCCGAAGGCGGTGTGGACAGCGCCTTTTCGCTCGAGCCGGCGGAAATGCAGTCGCTGGTTATTGAGACCGAGCGGGCCTGGCAGAGCCTGGGCACGGTCACGTATGGGCCGACCGAGGCAGAAAAAAAGTCGCTGATCTTTCGTCGCTCGCTCTATGTCGCCGAGGATATGGAGGCAGGGGCGATATTCACGCCAAGTAATCTGCGTGTCGTGCGCCCCGGCCGGGGCCTCCAGCCGCGCTTTTACGAAGAGGTGCTGGGTCGGCGCGTGTCGCGAGCCGTCCGCAAGGGTGAACCCCTGTCCTGGGAACTGGTCTCTTAGCCACCATGAAACATGGACGCATCGTCGCCACCATTGAAGCGCGCATGACCTCGTCCCGCCTGCCGGGCAAGGTCCTCATGCCGGCCGATGGCATTCCCATGTTGCTCCATCTAGTGAGGCGCCTTCGCGCTGTCTCGTCGCTGGACGCCATCGTTATCGCCACTACCGTCAATGCGGCCGACGATCCGATAGCCGACTTCGCGGCCCGTGAAGACATTGCGGTCTTTCGCGGCAGCGAATCCGACGTGCTTGGCCGGGTCATCGGCGCAGCACGGTCAGCCGCAGCCGACATCGTAGTAGAGATCACTGGGGACTGTCCCATCATTGATCCCGACCTGGTGGAACAGACCATCCAGACCTTCCTGCATCACCAGGCCGACTATGTGAGCAATTCGGTCGTCAGAAGCTACCCTGACGGGATGGACACGCAGGTCATGACCTTCGCAGCGCTGCAGCGCTGCGCCGACCTGACAGATGATCCGTTGGACCGCGAGCATGTGTCGCGCTTCATCTACCAGCACCCCGACATGTTCTCGCTAGTTCATGTCGTAGCGCCCCCATCCCTTACCTGGCCGGAGCTCGGCTTGACGCTTGATGAAGCCAGCGACTACGAGCTGCTCAAGCGGGTTATCGAACACCTAGCCCCGCAGGACGAACTGTTTGGTTGTGGCGCGGCCATTGCCTTTCTCAGAAGCAACCCGGATTTACTCGAGATCAACCGCCGAGTCGTACGCAAGGGCTGCCAATAGGTGCGCGCTCTGGTGGTGGGACTTGGCGGCATAGGCATGCAGATCGATGTGCATCTGGATGCCGAAACGTTCATCCATTCGCACTGCCGCGCACTGGCAAAACATCCCGGCTATGAGCTGGTCGGGGCCGTCGAGCCTGTTACGTCGCGTCGCGCCGACTTCGAGC
>Ga0123337_10004650_pt1 | contig 13873 bp, 12 predicted proteins | sample frozenSSSSmetaG_FD_89792 | JGI IMG/M metagenome (GOLD analysis project Ga0123337, IMG submission 89792) | Glacier valley bacterial and archeal communities from Borup Fiord, Nunavut, Canada, to study Microbial Dark Matter (Phase II) -... | ecosystem: Environmental > Aquatic > Freshwater > Ice >... | reverse complement strand
TATCTCGCTCTACTTGCAGTCACAGGGCGAGCGTGACCGCAGCCTGTTTGTAGGTCAGTGGGCCGCACCATTCCTGTTGCTCGGCGTGTACAACAAACTTGTGAAACTGGAAGGCAGCGATTAGTCGATTGCCTCCCCACAAAAAAGCCCCTGAAGACTATTCAGGGGCTTTTTTGTGGGGAGGTCTTACCAGAAAGGCGTACTTTCGGGGTATACTTTTGTACGTAGCAGATGAAATTTCGGGTTCTGGCTGAATTGGTGCTTCGGCGGTATGGTATTTATCTGATTGCCGGGTTAATCGCGCTGATTGCTTTGTTTTGGATTGGTCGCGCCGGGCGGCATCAGAAAATGGACTGGCGGTTTATACAGGCTTTTGGCATCCGGCTTCCGATGCGCTACGAAATGCACGGCATCGACGTATCGAAACATAATGCCCGTATCGACTGGCAGCGCGTGCAACTGATGGAAGCCGAGGGAGTTCGGCTTCAGTTTGTATTTATCAAAGCTACCGAAGGCGCAACCATGAGCGATGCCCAGTTTGCCAAAAATTGGCGCGATGCCAAAAAGTCAAACCTGCGCCGGGGTGCCTACCATTTTTATCACCCTACCCGAGATCCGCTCAAACAGGCCAATAATTTTATCCGAAACGTTACGCTCAAACCCGGCGATTTTGCGCCCGTTGTTGATTTTGAAGTAACCAACGGCCAGTCCGAAATGGTCATTGTGGCGGGTTTGCGGCAGTGGCTCGAAACGGTGGAGGAACACTATAAAGTCCGGCCCATTATCTACACAAACGGCAACCTATACCGCCGGTATATCAAAGAAAACTTCACGGAATATCCGCTCTGGATAGCCGACTACTCAACTAAAGACCTGCGACAGTACGATCCCGACCAGTTGTACTTCTGGCAACACAGTCAGGCAGGATGGGTGCAGGGTATTCGCGGCAAAGTCGATTTCAATGTCTTCGTAACGGACGAAGACCGGCTGGGGGAGATTTGTCTATAGACTGTTTAACGCTGCCAAATCTCCCACGCTTTTTCGGCCTGTAAAACCAGCATATCATAGCCATTCATCACCGCAGCACCGCGTTCGCACCCGAGTTGCATGAAGCGGGTTTCGGCGGGATTATAGACCAGATCATACAGCAAATGCTGACCGGTAAGCTGGGCGTAGGGGAGGGCTGGGGCTTCGTTCTCGTGAGGAAACGTACCCACCGGCGAACAGTTAATGATAAGCTGATACTGGTCAATAACCGCTGGCAAGTCGGTGTAGGTAAGCGTATCGGCAGATGATTGGCGTGATACGAGCCGGTACGGAATGGCCAGATCGGCAAGGGCGGCAATTACGGCTTTGGAAGCCCCACCGGTACCCATCACGAGAGCCTTACCCTCGAAAGGGCTTAGGCCCAGCTCCCTAAACCAGTTTTGGAGTGACTGCCGGAAGCCATAATAATCGGAGTTATAGCCCGTGCGTGAACCATCGGCTTCGAGCTTTATGACGTTTACCGCGCCCACCCTCTGCGCCGACGTATCGAGCCGGTGCAGAAAGGGGAATACCGCTTGCTTATGCGGAATGGTCACGTTCAGCCCGCGAAGTCCCGGCGTTTGCAGGATGGCTGATAATTCGTTGATGTCAGGTAATTCGTATAGATCGTACTGGCAATCGGTGATGCCTTCCCGTATAAATTTATCGGTGAAATATCGCTGCGAAAACGAGTGAGTTAACGGGAAACCAATTAGTCCGTAATGATTCATATAGCTTATACCTTCGCTTCCATCCGTTTACGAACTGCGCCAAATATGATGGGAATGATCGACAAACCAACGATGCCGAAAACAACCAGTTCAAAGTTTTTCTGTACAAATTCGATGTTGCCGAATAGATAGCCAACCATCGTAATACTGATTACCCACAACACGGCACCGACAATACAGAACCGAATATAGGTGCCGTATTTCATGCTACCGGCTCCCGCCACAAACGGCGCAATGGTGCGTATAATGGGAATAAACCGGGCAATGATGACCGTCCGTCCGCCGTGCCTGGCGTAAAACTTCTCAGTCTCAGTAATGTATTCGCGCTTGAAAAACAGAATCCGTTCGCGGGATTTGATTTTTGTTCCCAGAAACTTTCCGACGAAATAATTGACGTTGTCGCCCATCAGGGCGGCTACAATCAGGAGCGGCATGATAATCCAGACGCTGAGATCATTGGTGTCTCGGGCAGCCAGTGCGCCAGCCGCAAACAGTAGCGAATCGCCGGGCAGGAGCGGCATCACAATCAGGCCCGTTTCCGTAAATACGATGAGGAACAGGATGGCGTAGAGCAACACCCCGTATTCATTAGCCCACAGGTCGAGATACTTATCGAGGTGGAGCAGAAAATCGAATAATGATTTGATGAGTTCCATTTATTTATCGAGGAAATCAGAGAAGGTATCGCCCCGCAGGCCGAGCCGGATGGTTTCTAAGGGAATGACTTCGCTGGGGGCAATATTGCCGAGGTTTACGTTGGCACCGAGCAGCTTGACAAACCATACCTGCTGTTCCTTTTGCGGGGCTTCCCACAAAATACTCTCGAACGGAATCTGGGTTAGAATTTCCTCGACCAGTCCCTGCCGCACTTCACCACTAGCCCGGAACAGACCCACTGTGCCGCCTTCGCGGGCTTCGCCGATGACTTTCCAGGCACCAGCCTGCAACTCGGCCTTCATCAACTGAATCCACTTGTAGGGCGGAATAATCTTAGCTTCGTCTTTCGACCCCACTTCCGACAGAACCGTCACCTGAGTGGCCAGTTGCCGGATGTACTCGCACTTTTGGTCCTGATCCATTTCAAGCGAGCCGTCCGATACTTCGGCGTACTGCATATTATAGCGGTCCAGCAATTTGCGGTACTCGTCAAACTGCCCGCGTACCACGAAAGCTTCGAATAGAGTGCCGCCGAAATAAACGGGTAAACCGGCTTCACGATAGATGGCCAGTTTTTCGTCCAGCTTAGGCGTAACGAACGAAGTGGCCCAGCCCAGTTTGATAATGTCGGCGTGATTGGCAGAAGTAGATATAAAGTCTTCTACTTCGCGCAGGCTCAGCCCTTTGTCCATAACCATCGTAATGCCATTACTCCGGGGTTTAGCGGTACGTTCGGGAAGCTGCGTAAGCGTGTAATTCATAGTGTCGGTTTGAGAACAGTAATAAAAGATTGCTCAAAAGTAAGACAACTCCGGGGAATCCTCATAGGATAGTACACAAAAAAAGGCGGGATACGGCAATTTTGCTTGGTTTTGTGCTATTTTTGCCGGCAATGAACGATACAAAAAATAAGCGTCTCGATTTCTTCCGGTCCATGATTGGTGAGGATATGAGCGGCAGCATTTCAGCATTTGGGCGTTGGCTCAATGGTACGGTCCGGGTGGCTGAGGAAGGTAAGTTAGTGGCCGACTATGTGGTGCGCGATGATATGACCAACCCGGCGGGTGTATTGCACGGCGGGGTTACGTCGGGTATTCTGGATGACCTGATTGGGGCTATGGTCTTTACCCTGAACCGCGAATTTGCCTATACGTCGGTGAACCTGACCGTCGATTTTTTGCACGCAGCCCGGCAGGGCGATACCGTAACGGCAACTGCCGAAGTGGTGCGGGCGGGGCGTAATATTATTCACTGCATCGGCACCATCACGGCCACAGACGGCAAAATCATCGCCAAAGCTGCTACGAATCTGATTCAGACATCGGTAAAATTGCCGGTATAGAAATTTGCTGGCGAGAGTTAACCACCGGGGTTGCGTCTGTACAAGGAAACCCCTACCTTTGCCCCTCATTTTCAATATCCTATTAAAATCATGTACGCAATCGTAGAGATCGCAGGACAGCAATTCAAGATCCAAAAGGGTCGCTCCATCTACACCCACCGGTTAGAGGGCGATGTGGACGCTGTACTTGGGGCCGACAGAGTAAAAGTTTTACTTGTCGATAACGAAGGAAGTATCAGCATCGGCGCACCTACCGTGGCCGGCGCAACGGTGTCAGCCACCATTGTCGAGCATCTGAAGGGCGAGAAAGTTCTCGTTTTCAAGAAGAAGCGTCGCAAAGGCTACAAGAAGAAAAACGGCCATCGTCAGTACCTGACGAAGGTTATGATCAACGATATCACTCTCTAAAAAAAGTTATAGAGTTATACAGTTTTACAGTTGTAGCGTGTACTTCCGCAAGGATTACTCATGTATCAACAACTTTATAACTTTATGACCATATAACTTTACAACTTCTTCAAAAGAAATGGCACACAAGAAAGGCGTAGGTAGTTCCAAAAACGGTCGTGATTCGCACAGCAAGCGGCTGGGTGTAAAACTGTTTGGGGGTGAGTCGGCCATTGCCGGTAACATCATCATCCGTCAGCGCGGCACTAAGCATCACCCCGGCAAAAACGTAGGACTGGGTAAAGATTACACCATTTTCGCGCTGATCGATGGCACGGTTAAGTTCCGTCCAGGTCGTGACAGCCGGTCGTACATCGATATCGTCCCGAACGGTCCGTCAGCAGTAGAGGTAGCTCCTCTTGCTACGACAACGACAACGGCGAAAAAAGCGGCTCCGGCTGAAGAGGCTGAGGCTGTGACCGCCTGATTTTATAGGCTTGTAGCCTGTCAAACCCGTTTGCTCTAAACAGTGCAGACGGGTTTTTTCATGCGCAAAACTAAAAAAACGTCAGGGCTGTTTCTTTGACAGCATTGACCAATCGAAACCAATATACGCTATGAATGCCACGAACCCCGCCCTGACCCGACCCGTATCCATATTTACCGAAGGAAGTCCCAACCCGAACTCCATGAAGTTTGTGGTTAATTTTGAACTTGTGCCAGCCGGTCTTTCCTTCGATTATGATTCGCCCGCCGAAGCTATCGTGGAGGGTAAGCACTCACCCCTCGCCGTGGCGCTGTTTGGGTTCGACTTTGTGCGCCGGGTGTTCATTTCGGGAAACTTTATTACCGTTACCAAAGACGACCAAACCGACTGGGACGAGGTGATGTTCGAGACTAAGTTCTTCCTGAAAGATTACTTTACCGATCAGAAACCCGTTTTTGCCCAGCGCACAATGGATACCAACTCGGCCAAACTCGACATGGATTCTGAGACGGTGCAGAAGATCAAAGCCGTACTGGATCAGTACATCAAGCCTGCTGTTGAATCGGACGGGGGAGCTATCAATTTCTACTCGTTCGATGAGCCAAGCGGTACGGTAAAGGTCTTGCTGCAGGGATCATGCAGCGGTTGCCCCTCATCCACGCTGACGCTCAAAGCCGGTATCGAGAACCTGCTCACGCGGCTCGTGCCGGAGGTGAAACTGGTAGAGGCTGAGAACGCTTAACAGGGCCGGAAAGACGTTTACTGCGCGTACCGTTCCGTAATGAATTGACTCAAATCAGCTCTTTACGGAACGGCACGTTTGTTTTGCCCCTTACTTTGCAGGATGATTACCTGCTCAACCTGCTATTTTGTAAAAAGACTGCCTTTACTGGTAGCCCTGTTTCTATCCGCCAACGGCTTCGCCCAGAATCTGCTCGGCATCTCGACCAATAAACGCGGTGGCACCAACCGGCTGTATATCAACCCTGCCCTGGCTGCCGACTCGCCGGATCGGTTTTACGTCAACGTTGCCACGGGTAATCTGCACCTCGATAATAACTATGTTCGCTACCAGGCCCCGTTTTCGCTGCTGAGTTATCTGACCGGCAGCGTGCCACAGCAATACAAAAATGCCGACGGCTCTGTCCGGTTCACAACTGAATATACTAAAGAAAATCTGGACGGACGCCCTAAAAATGGTACACTTCAGGGTGAGGTGCGCGGGCCGTCGTTTCTGACCCGCGTGGGCGAGCGCAGTGCGGTTGCTGTTACTACCCGGTTTCGGGCGGTGGGCCAGCTTACAGGTGCGTCGCAGGGGTTACTGTCGGCACTCCGGGCGGGGCTGGACGATGGGGCTCTGTACGGCATTCCAAGCAGCAACAACCAGTTCAGCGCCGGTACCAACACGTTTTCTGAACTCGGCCTGACCTATGCTACTACCATTTGGGAGACCGATGGCCGCAAGCTCCTGTTGGGCGTAACGGGAAAAGCCATGCTGGGCTACAATGCGCAGTTTCTGCTGAACCGGGGTCTTGACTTTGGCATCATTGTCGATCCGAATAATTCAAACCGTGCGTTGCTGGAAGTAAACCGGCTCGATGCGACGCTCAGTTATACCAACTTCCTGCAAAACCGTTCGCTTGGCCTCGGCACACTCGTCAGCCCATCAGTTCCCGGCTTTGGCGTCGGGGCCGATGTGGGGTTTACTTATGTCAGCCAGTACGACCAGGATAGCCCGGCCCTGCAACTTGGTTTGGCCGTGACGGATATTGGCGGGCTGCGCTACAAAGGTGAGCAGTACACGTATGCCGACGTGCGCGAGCAGCCGGTGGTGTTCAGCAGTGCCGATTTTGCCGGGAAGAACGGTAGTCTGCAAACTATTCAGGTTATTCAGGACAAATTCACCACGGGCCGCAGTCCTGACAAAAATAGTTTCCGGGTGGGCCTGCCTACATCCATCAATCTCTCGCTCGACTACCAGCTACCGGGCGGGGCAGGCATCAACGTAACGATGTTACAGGATGTCAGGTCGGGTCAGGCTATGGCCACGCATCAACCGTCGCTGGTGGCTGTGACGCCCCGTTACAATAAACAATGGTTAAGCCTGGCCCTGCCCATTGCGTACCTGAACCGGGGTATAGTGGTGGGGACATCGGTTCAACTTGGTCCGGTATGGCTCGGCACTGACAATTTGCTGGGGCTGATTGGCAACACCGGCAACGGCATCCGCCCGCGTGGTCTGGATGTGTACGGGGGCATTGCGTTTGGCATTGGGCGAGACAGGCAATAGTCACTTTTGTCATTTGCTGCGCGTTATTCACGGCCATTCGGGTGGGTATGGCCAATGACTCTTCAACGACGGGCAATGGCCATCAATACCAATGAATGACCACCAATACTATTTTACCAGAAATGCGTAAATTTGGTCATTCAGCACAGGTTTTCCGGGAGTAACCGGGCCGCGTATGACCGAACGAGCCACTTTTTTTGATACTTCACTACTTTACCTCAAGGGCCTGGGCCAGCTTCGGGCCGATATGCTCGGCAAGGAGCTGAACCTGTTCACTTTTGGCGATCTGATCCAATATTACCCGTTCCGATACGACGACCGGTCGCGCTATTATACCATTTCGGAATTGATGGAGTCCATGCCCTCGGCGCAGATACGCGGGCGGCTGCGCGACTGGTATACGGAGGGGGAGGGCCATAAAAAGCGACTGGTTGGGAAGTTTACCGACGATACCGGTACGCTGAGCCTGGTCTGGTTTCAGAGCATTACGACCATCGAAAAGATGCTCCGGCGCGAGGGTGAGTACATTGTCTATGGCAAGCCGCAGTCGTTTAACGGACAGTTCAGTATCATACACCCCGAAATGGACAATCTGGCCACGGGGGGAGGGCAAGAGGCCAGTTTCCAGCCGGTCTATAACCTCACCGAAAAACTCCGTCGGCGGCACTTAGACAGCAAAATTATTGCCAAGGCCGTGCGTAATCTGCTTGAAACGGCCTGGCCGCACATCCGCGAAACCCTGCCCGACGAGCTGATTCAGAAATACCGGCTCGTTGGTAAGCGCGAAGCCGTCTGGAACATTCACCTGCCGCAAAATCAGGCGTGGCTCAAACAGGCACAGCGTCGGCTCAAGTTCGAGGAACTCTTCTACAATCAGCTCCGGCTCATCAAGAATAAACTGCTTCAGAAAGAAGAATTTCCGGGGCAGGTATTCCGCGATACGAGCCTGATGAAGCATTTTTATAACGACCTGCTGCCCTTTGAGCTGACGGACGCGCAGCAGCGGGTCATCAAGGAAATCTACGCCGATTTCCTGACCGGTAAGCAGATGAACCGGCTGTTGCAGGGCGATGTGGGGAGCGGCAAAACCATTGTGGCGTTCATTGCCTGCCTGATGGCCATTGGAAACGGGGCGCAGGCCTGCATGATGGCCCCCACCGAAATTCTGGCCGACCAGCACTATAACGGTTTGAAACCCTTTGCCGATGCTATGGGCCTGAATCTCGGCATCCTGACCGGCTCTACTAGCAAAAAACGGCGTGTGGTGCTGCATGATGAACTACGGGCCGGTAAGATGCATATTCTGGTAGGTACGCACGCCCTGCTGGAAGACGTAGTGCAGTACAAAAACCTCGGCCTTTGCATCATCGACGAGCAGCACCGCTTCGGTGTGGCGCAGCGGGCCAAACTCTGGAACAAGAACGAAACTGTGCCGCCCCACATCCTTGTAATGACCGCTACGCCCATTCCGCGCACGCTGGCCATGACGCTGTACGGTAACCTCGACGTATCGGTGATTGACGAACTGCCGAAGGGCCGCAAACCCATAAAGACCGTTCACAAATACGACAAGCACCGCTCCGAAGTGTTCGGCTTCATGCGGCAGCAACTCGAACTCGGCAGACAGGTCTATGTGGTGTATCCGCTCATCGAAGAATCGGAAAAGATGGATTATAAAGACCTGATGGACGGCCACGAAAGTATGCAGCGGGCGTTTCCGAGACCCACCTACGAAATCGGGATGCTGCATGGCAAGATGCTGGCCTATGAAAAAGACGATGAGATGAAGCGGTTTGTAAATCGCGAAACGCACATCATGGTGGCCACAACCGTCATTGAGGTGGGCGTGAACGTACCGAACGCCAGCGTGATGGTCATTGAGAGTGCCGAGCGGTTCGGGCTGTCGCAGCTGCATCAGTTGCGGGGGCGCGTGGGGCGCGGAGCCGAGCAGTCATACTGTATTATGATGACGGGCTATAAACTCAGCAGCGACACCCGTACCAAACTCGAGACGATGGTCAGGACTAACAACGGGTTCGAGATTGCCGACGTCGATTTGCAGCTACGCGGTCACGGCGATCTGGCGGGCACGCAACAGAGTGGCGTGATGGACCTGATGCTGGCTGACCTGGCTAAAGACGGGGCTGTGTTGATGGCCGCCCGCGAGTCGGTGGAGGCTATCTTGCAGGAAGACCCAGAACTGTTGTTACCCCAGAACGCCATCATCCATAATCAGGTCGATAGCGTCAGGAAGACCGATAATAACTGGAGTCGGATTTCGTAAAGACTTGAAATAATTATAAAAAATTAGGTTTGCTATCGCATACGTATTGATTGGTATAAGAAATAGACAATACTGTTAATTACTTGTTTTGTGGCCATTCTGGAGTTCGCATAGGGGTATTGATATTTCTTATCCATCACGTCTCTCCTTACTTGTACTATTAGATAAAAATATTGACTAATTGTCGGTATTTACTAAGTAGATATGCTCACTTCTATTTCTTTGGCTGATAGTTTAACCCCAAACTATCAGCTAACTTATGCGAGCAAACTTTACCAGAATGTTGCCCTGTTTCCCATACAGGGCGGCTTCGCCAGCCAATTGGTTGCTAAAGGGTCGCGCTTACGGCGTCTTCGTGCTTTTACTACTGTGTTCAGTAAGTGCATTGGCCCAAACGAAGGTTACAGGTCGTGTGATTGACGAACAGCAACAGCCACTACCCGGTGTGAGCGTTGTCGTGAAGGGTACTACCACCGGTTCGGTAACGGATATTGATGGTAAGTTCTCCGTGTCAGCACCCAGCCCAACGGGTACGCTCGTGTTCTCCTATATCGGTTTCACCTCGCAGGAGCTACCCATCAACAACCGCTCGACCATTAACCTGACCTTGGCTGTCAATGACAAGATGCTGAACGAAGTGGTTGTGGTGGGTTACGGCGAGCAGAAGAAAGAAACCATAACGGGTGCCGTAGCGACGGTGAAAGGTAGCGAATTGGTTAAATCACCGGCTGTCAACCTCACCAACTCCATTGCGGGCCGGATGCCGGGCGTTATTGCTACCAACCGCAGTGGCGAACCGGGTGCTGATGGTTCCGCTATTCGTATCCGGGGTTCCAACACGCTCGGAAACAACGACGCACTCGTCGTTATCGACGGGGTACCGGCGCGGGCCGGGGGTATCGACCGGCTGAATCCTGCCGACATCGAGAGTATTTCGGTACTGAAAGATGCTTCGGCGGCCATTTACGGATCGCGGGCGGCCAACGGCGTTATCCTGGTCACAACCAAGCGCGGTAAAAGCGGCAAGCCCGAACTGTCGTACAGTTTCAACCAGGGCTTTGCACAAGCCACCATTATTCCCAAAACGGCCAGTGCGTCGGAGTATGCTCAGCTGAACAACGAAATCAACCTGTATAACCTCCCCCCTCAGTTCTGGAAGGATGCGAACCAGGCGTTCAACACAACGGGTACCTACACCCGGCCTGACAATGGGGCCATTGCCAATGCTGCGTTTACACCAGACGACATTAAAAAATTCAACGATGGGTCCGACCCCTGGGGACATCCCAACACCGATTGGTTTGGCGCTACCCTCAAACCCTGGTCGCCCCAGTCACGGCACACGATCCAGTTGGTGGGTGGCAACGACAATGTCAAGTATCTGACATCGGTAAACTACCAGAATCAGGACGGCTTCTACAAAAACTCGGCAACGGGCTATAAGCAGTATGACTTCCGCCTGAATCTGGATGTTAAGGTGAATAAGTACATCAGCCTGGTAACCGGCGTGGTAGCCCGCCAGGAAAACCGCTTTTATCCGACCGTGGGAGCCGGTCAAATTTTCCGGATGCTGATGCGGGGATATCCCAACAAACCAGCTTTCTGGCCCAATGGTCTGCCTGCTCCCGACATCGAAAACGGGACGCAGCCCGTGCTGATAACGACCAATGCAACGGGTTACGATAAAGACACGCGCTACTACCTGCAAAGCAACGCCAGCGTCAACATCACCAACCCCTGGGTGCCGGGCCTGAAACTGACTGCCAGTGTAGCCCTGGATAAATACATTCAGCAGGGCAAACGCTGGCAAACACCCTGGTATGTGTACAGCTGGGATTATAAATCGTATGATGCCAACAAGGAGCCAGTCCTGAACCGGGTGCAGAAAGGCCCCGCTCAGGCCGACCTCAACCAGTACACCAACGACCAGTTGAACTCGTTGCTGTCGGGTATCCTGAGTTACGACCACACCTTCGGGGCCGACCATGCCGTAACACTGCTGGCAGGTATTACGAAGGAGCAGTCAAACTCGAACGGATTTTCGGGCTATCGCAAGTATTTTGCCTCCACGGCTGTCGACCAGTTGTTTGCCGGGGGTAATGCCGAAATACAGAGTAACACCACCGAAGCCTGGGAACGTGCCCGGATGAGTTATTTTGGCCGGGCCGGGTATAATTACAAAGAGAAATACCTCGCCGAGTTCCTGTGGCGGTACGACGGGTCGTATATGTTCCCGCGTGCTTCCCGCTGGGGTTTCTTCCCCGGTGTGTCGGCTGGCTGGCGTATTTCGGAAGAAGACTTCTTCAAGAAAGCCTTACCAGCGGTTAGCTCACTTAAACTGCGGGCTTCGTGGGGGCAGTTGGGTAACGACCAAGTATATTTCAATAATAGCCTGCGCGAATATGATTACCTGCCAACCTACGCCTACGGCGACCCGGTAAACCGGAACTTCGGCTACGTAATCAATAACCAGGTAGCCAAAACCATTTACGAAAATGGCGTTCCCAATACATCGCTTACTTGGGAGGTAGCCAATAATACCGACATTGGTCTGGAAGGTTCGTTGCTGAACGGCAAGATTTTCTTCGAGTTCGACGTATTCCAGAACAAGCGGTCAAACATCCTGTGGCGCAAGAGTGCCTCCATTCCGCAGACAACCGGAGCTACGCTGCCCGCTACCAACATCGGTAAAATTACCAACCGGGGGTATGAGTTCAACATTGGCTACAACGGACAGGCGGGTGATTTCAAGTACAATGTCAGCGTAAACGGCGGCTATGCCAAAAACCAGATTACGTTCTGGGACGAAACTCCCGGCGCACCCGAATGGCAGCGTTCGACCGGCAAGCCCCTGCCCAGCAATGTCAACAACCCCAACGATGCCAACGGGTCGCTGCTGTACCAGTACGATGGCATTTTCAGCACCCAGGGCGAAATTGACGCCAATACGCTCGATTACAGTGGTGTGGGAGCGCGTACGTTGCGCCCCGGCGATATGCGTCTTAAAGACATCAACGGCGACGGTAAAATCGATGGTGCTGACCGCGTTCGGGCTGACCGCAACAACCAGCCCCGCTTTCAGGGTGGTTTGAACCTCGGTGCCCGCTGGAAAAACTTCGACCTCACCGTTCTGTTTCAGGCGTCGACGGGTGGTCAGATTTTCTTCCAGACTGAATCCGGCACGATTGGTAACTTCCTGAAGTACAGCTACGATCACCGCTGGACGGTGGACAACCCAAGCACGGTTGACCCCCGCATTGTGGATCGTAACAACCAGTACTTCAACAACGGTACTACCTACTACCTCAGAAGCACCGACTACGTTCGTCTGAAAAACGTAGAGCTAGGCTATACGCTGCCTTCTACCATTGGCCGCAAGGTGGGTCTGAACAGCCTGCGGGTGTATGTCAACGGCTTGAACTTAGCCACGTATGCACCCGCCATGAAGGGCCTGTTCGACCCCGAATCGCTCAGCGGCAGCGCGCAGTACTACCCCCAGTCCCGGGTTATCAATACCGGTCTGTCAGTCAGTTTCTAACCGATCAATCAACACAGTATGAACTATATAACTAAATGTCTATCGTTCGGCCTTGTACTGGGCACCACGATGATCGCCTGTAACAGCGATTTCTTAGACACTAAACCACTCGATAAAGTATCGGGCGATGCTGTCTGGTCGGATGGGTCTCTGTCCGAAGCCTTCGTAACCGGCGTCTACAACGGTATGCGGGACGGTGTTCTGGGTCAGATGAGCTTTGACTGCCAGACGGACAATGCCCTTTACAGCTTCGGCAAACAGGATGTGAACGAGGGCAACGTAAGCCCGTCCAATACGGGAGACATAGTAAACACAATGGAATGGTCGGCGATGTACGCCCGTATCCGGGCGGCCAACCTTGCGCTGGCCAATCTGGCCAAGCCTAAGTTCAACGATGCCAGTCTGTCCGACCGGCTTAAGGGGGAAATGTACTTTATGCGGGCCTACTACCATAACCAGTTACTGCGTTACTACGGTGCTATCCCCATTATTAAGTCAGCCTATACGCTGAATGAGCCAGATTTTGTCGTTGCCCGCAACACGTACGAAGAGTGCGTAAACGCGATTGTGAGTGATTTGGATTCTTCTTCCATCCTGCTGAAAGGCCGCTCAATGGCCATGGGTCGGGCTACCGAAGGAGCGGCTTTGGCGCTCAAGGCGCGGGTACTGTTGTATGCCGCCAGCGATTTGCACGATATACCGAAGGCCAAAGCCAAATCGACGGTTATTGCCGGTTTCTCCAACCCCGAACTGCTCGGCTATGTGAGTGGCGACCAGAAGGCCCGCTGGCAGAAAGCTAAAGCTGCCGCCAAAGCCGTCATTGACCTGAACAAGTACGGCTATAAATTGAACCTCACGGCTCCAGTTACGGCGGCAGAAGGCCAGCAGAACTACATCAATCTGTTTTTATCGCGCAATGGGGGCGAAGCCGATGGTATTTTTCTGAAGTACTACATCCTGGCCTCTGCCGATGCCAACGGCACCCGCTATCCGCGTAACAACGGCCCCAACGGCTACCACGGGTGGACCTCCAGCGAGCCGACGCAACAGTTAGTTGATAGCTACGAGATGATGGACGGTACCAAATTCGACTGGAAAAACCCGACCCATGCCGCAGCTCCGTACGACAAT
>Ga0123337_10004649_pt1 | contig 13873 bp, 13 predicted proteins | sample frozenSSSSmetaG_FD_89792 | JGI IMG/M metagenome (GOLD analysis project Ga0123337, IMG submission 89792) | Glacier valley bacterial and archeal communities from Borup Fiord, Nunavut, Canada, to study Microbial Dark Matter (Phase II) -... | ecosystem: Environmental > Aquatic > Freshwater > Ice >... | reverse complement strand
TTGTAGTCGTAGGGTGCGTCAGTTGGTATTATTTTAGCTACCAATTCAAAATCTCTGTGCTGACGCACCCTACAAACTAATTATGTATTTTTCCGCTTCAGTAGTCGTAGGGTGCGTCAGTTGGTATTATTTTAGCTACCAATTCAAAATCTCTGTGCTGACGCACCCTACAAACTAATTATGTATTTTTCCGCTTCAGCCGAACTACCAAAATCCACCCCAGAATACATCCCAAAATATAGCCAATAAAATCCTCCCAAGCAAAGCCACTACCGAGGAACAAACGCCCAAATAAGGTAGTACGAATCCCTTGTAAAAAAGGAGGTTTCCACAGTTGGCTAAATTCAATTATGCAGTTAAAAATAAAAACTCCCCATGCAGTTTTACTCGGATCGACTTGGGGAAATATGAAAACAATTAGCAGAATTAAGAAAATTTGGTAGAGAAAATCGCCAAAGTAATCGTTAAAAAATTCTCGCCCTGGCCCGGAGTAAAATTCGCTAGTTAAACCGATGATGAAAATAGGGATGATATTGAGAAAAAGGGCAACTCGATAGTTAAAAAAGCGGTGAGTGCGATCGAACGGTAGCTTCATTTAAACTAATAATATCAATTGCGGTTGCGCCGGAATGATGTAGAGGACACGGCAGTGCCGTGTCCCTACCGTGATTTATTGTAGGGACACGGCACTGCCGTGTCCTGATTTCGGATGATATTAATTCCGAGGCAACCGGAATTAATATAACTTATGTTTGTAGTTTGTTGCTACAAACCAGATCAATTGACGATCTCGCTGCGAGATACCTTACTAATTCTGGCAGGATTTGGCGTTAATTCGGGTGGTGAGGCTTGAACAGCTCCCCATTGAGTCAAAAAGCCTTTCAAAAGAACTTCTTGCTGAGTGCGAAAAATCTCTACATTCGCGCCTCGATTCATAATTACAAACCAAACTGTTTTTTGTTTTTGAGTTGGCAGCGCTCCGCCCAAAGCGCTAACATTATCCAAGGTGCCAGATTTGATTACTGCTAATTTTGGCAGCGGTCGTTCTGAAAGTATTCCTTTGTCTTTTCCAACTACAGTTAGGACATCAGCAACTGTCATTCTATAAGGTTGAAGATACCGTTCTAGAGCTATAAACAACGCGCAAGCAGCCCGGGGAGAGATTCGATTTTCTTCGCTCAAACCGGAACCGTTGACGAGTTGTATTTCTGTGGGAGGAACTCCGGTTGCTGCTGCTGCTTTCTGCGCGACTATTTTAGCGCCGCCGACAGTATCGGCTAACATATCTGCCATCAGATTGTTGCTGTACTGATTCATTTTTTTGATCAGTTCTGCAAGGGGCAAAGAATAATGTTTAATTAAAGGTACGGCGCTGGGACGTGCTGGGAAAACTTTCACACTACCATCAATTGTTACTTGCGGTTTTGGGGTATTTGGAGGTAGTGTTTGATATTGGGCGGCGGCTTCGGCAGGCCAGATTTGACTGTTCAATGCTTGTTTGAGCAATTGTCCTGATTTGAGGGGATTTAGTTCAAAATTCATGTAAAACTTATCGACAATTATGAGGCTGCCAGTTATTCGTTTGATGCCTTTTTGATTTAAGGTGTTACCTAGGGCGATCGCCTCTTCCCACACAAACAACGGATCTTCACTACCTTGAATAATTAAATCACCTGTTAATACTCCGTTTTTTATGCCACCGTTTGTGCTAATTAACGTGATAAATTGATGTTCTGGGCCGAATGTTTGCAAAGCTACGAGGGAGGTTGCTACTTTGGTAATTGAAGCGGCTGATAGAGGAACCGTACCTTGATGATTGGCTAGCAAAGTATTGCCCGATTGCATCCAGATACCTTGGTCTTCTTTGGCAAAACCTTGTGCTGTCAACCCGTTGAGATATTGCTGGATTTTGGTATTTGTAGTGGCTTGGGGATTGTTAACAGAGACTGTTAGTGGCTGACTTGGTTTAAGTGGCGGCGAAGATTCAGCTATGGGAGAAGGAGATGCAAGTTGAGGCGATTTAGTAGCGGCACATCCGGCAATAATTGTGAGAAGGGCGATCGAACTTACAGCAGTCAAGTAGCGGTTTTTCAACATTACCTTAATTTTTTCCATCAAATTTACCATCTGTCGGCACGCCCGATGGAAATTTTAACATTGGCGAGCACGTCTTCGAGTCGGCAGATATCCCTTCGATCTTCCTTCGCGCACTTTGCGTCTTCGCGGTTCGTTAAATAGATATTCTTTAAATGCTTCGGGATTTTATCTTCAGCGCCCGGGGCTTTCACCCCAGGCCGATCGCTCTCACAAATTTTCGGTAAACTGGTTTATCCAGCCATACTCCCCATACTCAGCGGCACCATCTCGCCGTGCATCGTCAGCCCTAATAACATCGGCCCACCCGGTCGAATCAACTCTCCTGTAAGCGCGCAGCGTTCCTCCTGCTGTGCTGTGGCATTAATACTGGCTCGAATATCCGATCGACTAAACATCTGACGATACTCTCCAGACTTCTGCTGGACATAATTCCAGAGCAAATCTCGAATCAAAGCTTGATAGCCTTGATTACCCGCGAGCTCTTTGAGTCTCTCCTTAAGTTCTTTTTCCAATCGAATGCTGGTGACTTCCATTTCGGTGGTTGAGGTTCTAGGTAGGGTATGCATAATTTTTTCTCCGTGACGGTGGACATATCTGTAATATCAGTGTAGTATGTTTAAAGCTAGATTTAAAGGTCTCTTACTACTTTCTGCCTGCTGTGAAATTTCTCCCCACCTACTCCACATATCAACTCAAGTGCGATCGCCCCAGGGGTCGCATAGAGTTGTCACGGCATGGCTTTATGACAGGTTTGGCTGTCACAGCGACCTCGTGGGCAGGGCTAAGCCTAATTAAACCCGGTTATAGTGGATTAGGACAAAATGCAGAAATTAATTACAACGAGGTAGGCCGGGACGGTCTGCAAGTGGCACAGCCACATATAGATACGCGAAGCGGGAGGTACAGCTAAACGACTGTACAAATACTGGATAAAAATTTGCATGAACGCAGTTTTTATGGCCCCCGTTTCTAAGTAAGAGAAGCGGGGGCATTTGATTGGATATTTGAGCAATTCTTACCTACTTGGGAAACTGGCAAAAAACCAGATTCAGCCAATGTCGGTGTTGCACCGAAAATCCGAAATCCCAAGTTTAAAATTCAAAATTGATGAGGAGGAGCAAGCCGTGAACGTAGTAACTGATGTATTGAGGCAATCTGTGGTGGTATTTTCTCAAAATTATCTACCGATGAGCCGTGTCAACATCAAACGAGCGATCGTACTTTTGGTAACAGGCAAGGCTGAACCTCTGGATTTTAGCATCGGTAACGGCTGGCTAGTGCGATCGCCCAGCACCAGCATCCACGTACCCGAACAAATCCGCTTGACTTTTGGCAACAGGGAGCGGCTTTGGAAAGTGCCGCCGGTCAATCGCCGGGAAGTGTTGCGCCGCGATGCTCATTCTTGCCAATACTGCGGCAATAATCGGCATTTGACCCTGGATCACGTCATGCCTCGATCGAAGGGCGGGACGCATACTTGGGACAACGTGGTGACGGCTTGCTCGCGGTGCAACTCTCGTAAGGGCGATCGAACTCCTACAGAAGCTGCAATGCCTCTGCGAACCAAGCCAAAGGCTCCTATGCACCCCACTGTTGCTTTTGCCGAAATGTTTTGGCACGAATACCAAATTGGGGAATAGGGAATAGGGCATCGGGCGTCGGACATAGTTACTTGTTAGTGGTTACTTGTTAGTGGTTACTTGTTAGTGGTTTTTCTAATAACAAATAACAAATAACAAATTTTCAATTCCAAATTTAGGGCTGTCAATATGTTGAAGTTGACTTACACTGAAACGGGCTTTAACCTAGAGCGTTTGGCTCAATCTCCCGAACAGTTAGTGGCGCTGCGAGTTGTGCTGGCTATGCGAGTTGGTCAAAGCATCAGCGTCGAACCGAGCACTGCGGCATTTTTGCTGCCGGCGAATTTGCCGGCGCTGTCTCTGTTGGAATCTGAGGCCCGCCGAGATGAGTGCGAGGCGATCGCCCTTTGTGTTGCTGATGCTGATTCTATAGAGGTGACTCTGCGCGGAACGTGGATTTCTGATGCGTCTGAGGGCGCTGATGGGGTGTTTGCAACTGTTTTGGGCGATCGGGCGGAGCTCTTGTTGCTCAAACTCTGGCTCGAAACTCAGGCTGCTGCGGAGGTTGTCGAGGAAGTCGGAGATTAAAATCCGATGTTGAAGGAAGAAGGAAGAAGGAAGAAGGAAGAATGATGAAATATTTTCTTCATCTCCAACTCTCCCACTTCCGCCTCTCTCCCACTTCCGCCTCTCTCCCACTTCCGCCTCTCTCCAACTCTTCCACTCTCCCCCTCATGGCGTATAAATGATGTTGAAGTAAATGCCGTTATCTTGCAGATTGTCGCCTTTATCGCTAATTCTGATTAAAGGAAAAGCGTAATCTATGCGCAAGTTCACCCGCCGTATCGGTTCCCAAATTACCCCCAAACCCGCACCTGCTAAAAATCTCTGATTGGTTAATTTATTAGGATTGTTGGCAACGTTCCACACCGTACCCGCATCCAAAAAAGGAGCTAATTGAAGTTTAGGATTTCCCGAAGCATCTCGCTGCAAAGTAATCCGATCTTCGATCGAAACCCGGAAGCCATTATCGCCAGAACGGACATTTTGGCGGTAGCCACGCAAAGATTGCCCGCCGCCAATTACAAATTGCTGCGAAGGCAACAAACTATTAGCTGACAACTGCAAGTCTGATTGCAAAATTAATAAATGTTTGTCGTTCAATCGCTGTACTCGCTGCACTTGACCCAGCCAACTCAAAAATTGTCCATCGGGAATAGAACCTTCGTTTTGAGTCGCATCAAACAGGCTAGTGCCGATCGTAAATTGCGATCGCAGGGCCCAAGCACCCTGCGGATCTCGCCGAATGTAGTCCTGTCCCAGCTTAATTGCAGTCGTCGTCGTGACACCCTGAGCATCCGGGCCGATGCCAAAAGGAAACGGTTTGCCGGCGAGAAAAGTTCTGCCTGTCTGATAAGTAACACCGGCAGATAATGCAAATTCTTCGATCGGCGTTCTCCGCAGCGGCTGGCGGTAGCTAAGTTCAAATAAATGCGATTTTCCCGAAATATCAAAAGTGTCAAAAGGTGCTTGTACAATACTGTTGCGGTTCGGCGCTGCCCTCAATTGCAAAGTGCCATTCATCGGATTTAGGGGTACGCGATAGCTGAAATCGAACACGTCTGAATCGCCGAGCGATCGATAATAAGCAGCCGCAAGTTCGTCGCCATTTCCGGTTATATTGCGGTGTCGCAAACTAACTCCCAATCTTTCGGAACCGACACTCGGAGGAGAGTAATTGTCAAAGCTGAAACTGGATTGAAACGGATTAGCTTCCGAGACTCGGACGATCAGAATGCTCTCGCCTTCATTATCACCAGCCCGCAAACTAGCTTCCACATTATCAAATAAAGGATCGACCCGGAGCAGCCGGAGTTGATCTTCTAATGAAGCTGTGCTTAAAGGTATTCCGGCACCGAGTCGAATCCGACTGCGGATGTAATTTTGATGCAGTCTCTTAGCTCCTTCTACCTCAATTGGGCCCAGCTTGCCTTCGATAACTTTAATTTGGACTATGCCTGCGGTGATAGTTTGGGGCGGCAGGACTGCTCTCGAAGTAATGTAGCCGCGATTGAGGTAAATTTCGGTAATTTTGTCGGCGATTTGTCTGAGCTGTTCTAAGGTGGCAGAACGACCCTCTAATGGCTTGACTAAGGCATTAATTTCGTCTTGGCTTAAAATTGTGCTGCCAACTACTTGAATTTTCTGCACCTGAATTACCGTATTGGGCAGCGGTTGGGGCACTGGCGACGGGGGCTGTGGTGCAACGGTTGGCGGTACTTGGTTCGGTTCTGCCGAAGGCTGCGGGGCTGGTTGCAGAAATCGATCGCGATTTGGATCTGGTTGAGTCGGCGGAGGCGGCAGGTTTGGAGGCGCCGAGGGTGGGTTCTGGGCTAAAACATTGCAATGTAGCTGGTTCTGACATTTTGGATCGTTGTCAACCAGATTTTTTGCTACGGGCAAGATGCCCGCACCACAAACAGTTTCATCGATTGTGGAACAGGCAGAAAGCCTGTTTTTGGCGCGGTTCGATTGTGTTTCTGGTTCAGAGTTGCTCTGGCTCCAATCCGGGATTTGATTTAAGTTTGTGGCAGTTTCATCCTGCTGGATTTTGAGTTTTTGCAGTGTTAATACTCTGTTGCTCATATCTGCTGAGTTATCAGCAGTGGCGGGCAACTGGGAAATATTGTCCGTTTGGGATATTGCTTTATTGGCATGAAAGCAAGCGATCGGGAGCGCAGTTAGAAGTGAAATCCCCAGCCGAAATATTGCAATATTTGCACTCGGGCGCATAATTAATAATTTTTGTAAAATTAGTTTGTCTGCTGCTTGACTCTGCTAGTTTACCATTTAGTATTGAGCGCAATTTGATTATAAAAGTTTCAACAGTCCAGCCTTTAAGAGGCTCATGAGCCCGAACTGCTGGCGAGGACAAAGATTTTAATTTATTGAGGACGATCGACCAAAAAAACCCCAACGCCGCAAAAATCATATACTGGCAGAGTGTGGCGCTGGCAAATACCGCGCTCGAAACCGGGTTTTTGGTACTTGCTGCACCACTCTAATTATTTTCGGGTTATGGGTGTTAACTGACTTGTGACTAATGGTTCTCGGGCGATTTTGCCGAGTTCGACTGAACTGAGCACTTCTGACCACTTGAGCGCTAAACTGGCATCGCTGGGAAACTCGATGCGCAATTGAGCTAGGGTTGCTAGGTATTCATACCAGAAACCTTGTTGGGCGAAGATGCGGAGCTTGGAGCGATCGGGCGATCGATCTAACTCTGTTTTCACGGTTGGGGCGAGTGCGGTGCGGTTGATCCACCCGGAAACGAGAACATCATCTGTTGTATAGTTTTTTGGGTTGCATTTGATAGTAAAGTACCATTTATAGTTTTTGCCAACTTCCAGGGCTGGGGAGTTGCCGTCGGAGCCGAGGCTGACGCTAACGATACCAGCACGGCTAGTTACCATCCGAAAACTTTTTTTGTATATTGTTTTGTCCCTTTCGTCTGCTAACTCAAACTGAACTGTTTTGTCGAGGGCTACGGGAAGGTAGTAGAAAAATGTCGGCTTTTCTGATATGGTTTGCCCCATAGTTGATTGGGGAATCAAGGCAGTTGTGGCCGTGGGGCATTCTAAGCCGCGGGTTCCTCCCCCTTCGCGCCTTCCGGGTACTCCCTGCTCCGGCGGTTGAAAGTTATTCCACGCGGCTCCCAATTGCTCGCTGTTCGGTCTGCTTCCGGTTTTTCCGGGTTGAACTGTTTGCCACGAGTTGAGGGGTAGCTGCGGTTTTGAGGGGGCGTAAACCCTGTTTGCAGGGCTGTTGAGAGCAAGAGCTGGTATTAAGAAACTACCGGCGACAACTGCCTCTAAAGACAGAATTAAGGAAAGGGCACCGATGTTGAGAGCAGACTTCCAAGCCATGACGAACCTGCCTTTTGATGAACATAGGAACTTGATCGTACGGTTTTATTCTACCCAAGGTTTTGACGGATATAGTAATCTGTTGTACTTAATTTATATCTTCAGGGAGATACGATTAGTTTGGCTTCTCTGACCAATGTGGAATTATGTGTCGCGTTTTTCAGTGGTAGATTAGTAGTTATACTTACTTGCCTTTACGGCAGCAGGTTGGGTTTAACAAGTTCAACGCAACTTTGAGAAACACTAATATTCCGGGTTTTTTTAACTCTGGCAAGAGGCTACAACGCGTCTTTTCGTAAAAAAACCCGGTTGATGCGTCAGTCCTGGATATCAGGAACCTCGGCAATTTTACCGATGAGCCTCAAACGATCGGCTACAAGTTATGAATCAGGTCTTCTGTACAATACCGACAATAAATTTAGTATGAATCTCGATTCACCAGTTGTCTCAGACAAACAGCCTTCGGGGCTGCGGATGGTAAGACCGATCGGAGTCTTGGCACTACATGGCATTACTTTTTTAGGAAATAGGTTGTTCGCGGTCGATCGCGCCGAAGGACTGCTATTGGAAATCGATGTAGAAACTGACAACACGACTGTCTTGAATCCTCATCAAACGACTAAGTTTGCGGGCGCAACCGGGCTGGCGATTTCGGAGGATACTCTCTGGTTTGCGCACGATGAGGATATTTGTTGCTGTCCGGGCGCAATTCAGGATGGGGCGATCGCAGAACTCAAGCCGGAACATTTTGTTTCGCTTTCTTATCCTGCTGACGGGATTGCTGTTTGGAAATCTACGCTTTATGTAACTTGCCAAAGATTGGGCTACATTCTGGTTTTTGATGTAAAAACTGGTCGAGAAATTACTCGGTTTTATGCTCCCGGTATTGGGGTAGAAAATATCACTGTCCGGGATGAAGAACTTTGGGTTTGCGATAAGACTGAGCAAACTGTTTATTGTTTGGAACGGGCAACTGGAGAGATTAAATTTAGCGTTTTAACTCCCTTTGAATGGCCTTCTGGTTTGGCTTTTCATCAGGATGCCGAGACTGGGGAATCGGTTTTGTACGTGGCTTATGCTGGGGATGAACTTTATATCCGGGATGACCCGAATGCGGAAGATCCTTTTCAGTTGACGAAGCGCGATCGCACTTTTATTCACCCTTTGCATTTTCACTACAATGAAGCCGAGAAATACGCTCTATCAAACGGTTTTTTGATAGAAATGTCTTATGTGGAGGAACTGTCTCCTCTTGATGAGGTGGAAATCGAAAATCTGGAGTGGCGGATTGCTTTACCTTCGGAAACTCACCGCCAAAAGGTCAGAAAAATTACGCCGATCGGAATGCCTTTTACTGAAGAAATTCAGGAAGGGCAACGGGTGGCGGTGTTTAAGTTCGATCGGCTGCTGAAGGGGGAACGCCGAATTTTTGGCTGGAAGGCTTTGTTGGAAGTTCGATCGATTAAGTATCAGTTGTCGCCTCGAAATGTCGAAAAAATTCCTAAGCTATCGCCGGAGTTTGAAGCGAAGTATTTGGTGGATAATGATAATTTGGCGATGGATACGGAGATTGTGCGATCGGCTGCTGTGGCATCCATTGGCTCAGAAACTAATATTCTGAGACAATTACTGAGCATTCGCAATTTCGTTTACGACCAACTTTCCTACGGAATTAGGCCTCACATTGACACTCCCGATATTGTACTACGGCGCGGCATCGGTTCTTGCGGCGAGTATGTGGGCGTGTTGCTGGCTTTGGCAAGGTTGAACAAAATTGCTTGCCGCACGATCGGGCGCTACAAATGTCCGGCTTTTGCTGACAGAAAAGGTGTGCCGCTGGAACCGGATTTCAATCACGTTTGGCTGGAATTTTACATTCCAGGTTTTGGCTGGGTGCCGATGGAATCTAATCCTGATGATATTCAGGACAGAGGCCCTTATCCTTTGCGATTTTTTATGGGTTTGGCTTGGTATCATGTAGAAATTGGTAAGGGAGTGCGGTTTCAAAGTCTCACGAGTGGTGGTCTTCCTTTGAATAAGGAGGATGTTTCTGTGGGGACTCTGGCAATTAATCATGTAAGGTTTACAATTTTGGAAGAGTTGCCAGCAATTTGAACAGTCCGGGACGCAGAACTAACCTATGTAGGGTGCGCACTGCGCACCTTACCAGTGTTGAAGTTATTAGTTAGTTGTTAGTAGACCTCTTGCAAAAATAATTAGGACGGGCTCTCCGGCCCATCCCACAAAATCATTTTTCATGGTGGGGTAGGCGTCTCGCCTGCCCTATAAATTGATGAAAAAGACTTTTGCAAGAGGTCTAGTAGTTAGTTGTTAGTTATTACTCGTTAATTGTTATCTTTTATAACCAATAACCAATAACTAATATCTAATAACCGATTGTCAAATATTAATTTTTTCGGAGGCGTTATGGGATCTTCTATTGCTAATGTTCTTGTTTTAGTGGCTTTTGTACTGCTGGTCGGCGTGACTGGCGGGGTTGCTTATTTGACGGCGCTTGAGTGGGGCGATCGCAGACGGTTAGATGAGGCTAAACGAAAAAAGAAATAGCTATTTGCTATTGACAAATGGCAGTTTTTGTTATATGAAATCAGGCGAGATAATCATGTCGCCTGGTTTTTTTGATTTGACGAGTTTTTTGACAAAAGGAAGAAGCAAGAAGCAATATCAAATCCGGTAGCATCGGAATTAATATTACCCACAATCAGGACATGGCAGTGCCGTGTCCCTACAATTAATCGGGTAGGGAAACGGCACTGCCGTGTCCTCGCTTGTCATTCCGGTTACACCGGAATTGATCTTATTAGTTAGTTATTCGTTCCCATAACCAATAACTAATATAGCAATCCTAAATCATTTGCATAATTCTTGTAGGGGCAAACCCCCCGTGGTTGCCCGATAGATAGGGTAGGCACGGGGGCACTACCCCTACAAATTTATTAAAATCATTTAGGATTGCTATAAACAATAACTAATAACCAACAACCGATGCCCGATGCCCGATGCCCTAGTCAATTATCCATGCGCGAATTAGTTCGTTTATCTGTTCTGGTACTTCGTCGTGGGGACAGTGACCGGCTGTGATAAAGTGTTCGGTCAACTGCGGATAGTGTTTGCGAAATTTAGCGCTTCTTTCTGTCGAATTCATCCACGGATCGCCTGTTCCCCACAGCATTAGCAACCCACAGGTTAATTGACTTAGTAATACGTCGATTTTTTCGCCTTGGGGTGTTCTGAATACGGAGGCGAATACTTTGGGTGCACCGCGATCGCAGGAGGGTTGGTAAATTTCTTCTACTAATTGGTCTGTGACGGCGCTTTGGTCGAGATATACTTTTTCTAGGGTTTTGCGAATGGTCGATCGCTGGCGCACATACTGGAACAGCAGAAAACTTGCCCAATCTTGCTGAAATAAGGTTTTAGCTACCGCAGATATGGCTTTTTGCAAGGGCGGCGCTTCGGGTGCGGGCTGGGTTTCGGTGAAGGGCCCGGCGCTGTTGATTAAGATCAGTCCGGCGGCGGATTCGGGGCGCTGGGCGGCTACGCACAAGGCGGAGTAACCTCCGAGGGAGTTGCCGGCTAGTACGGCGGGCCGGCCGATGACTTCGGTGATGAAGTCGTGGAGTTGGTCCCGCCAGAGCTCGCCGCTGTACTGAATTTCGGGTTTTGCCGATCGCCCGAATCCGATTAGGTCGATCGCCCACACTTCAAAGTCTTTGCTCAGCCCGCTGATATTTTTGCGCCAGTGGTCTGTGGATGCTCCAAAACCGTGAATTAACAGCAGGGGAGGCTGTTCTGGATGCCGATCGCCGGTTAGCGGAGCCCTCGAAGAGGATCGAACGTAGTACACTGAATGGCCCCGCCACTGCCAGTAAGTGCCGGGAATGGGGGCTGCGGTGATGGCTGGGGTTGTTTGCATGATGTAAAGAAATAATTATTTACTTTAACTATTGTATCGCGACGTTCAGATTTATAAAGTTTGGCAAACGCGCCGTGGTTTTGCCAGCACAGGATTTATCAATTTTGGCGAGTCGGGCGATCGCCAGATCCACGCTCGGGCGCAATAAGTTTTGTAATAAATATTGAGTTTGGTGAGAGCCGCAGCAGTTTGTCCCGGGCATTTTGCACACATATCGGGTCTCGGCGGCAACATACGTAGGTATGATGATTTGGCTGTTTGGCTGCAAAAGCGGACTCTGGGGCGATCGGCGCAAAGCTTGGCTGGCGAGGGCCGATCTCGATTGACAAGGAATCAAGGGATCGACTTTTTTAGACATATTTCCGAGCTTTTAAAGGTGGGGATCGATTTGTCGGAGAATTGTTGATGGTTTGGGGATGCAGATACTCAGCCTTGGGTATGAGGAAAAACGGGCATCAAAAATCGGGCAGTAGATGAAACTTATCCGTAAAATTACTGATTGTTGTTGGCAGCGGTTTCTGAGAATCGCAGAATATTTTGTGACGTTGCTGACTTTTCTTAACTGCTTTAATACTCTAAGATAGAAGTAGAGCTGCGGTGCTCAATTAATTAGCATTTTGAAATACTAGGGAGCCAACTATGCAGGGTGTGAAGTTTATCCACCTGAAAGTTAGGGAGTTTTCTGAGTGATTGCTATTTCAACCCGTCCGGTCGGACGCAATTGGATTACGATTAGCTTCGCTTCTACTCTATACCTTTGTCCTGTTTTGGATCTGCTCCTAGCAGAGATACCCGATCGCTGGCAAGCAGAATTACGGTTGGGGCTTCAAGAAGCTTTGGTAAATGCTGCTAAGCATGGAAACAAGTTAGACCCCAGTAAAACTGTTGGAGTCCGCTTTTCGATCGTCCAAAACGAATATTGGTGGGTGATATCGGATGAAGGTTCTGGCTTTGATGCCCCTGGCAGTTGCGACTCTTATACCGATAATTGCAATAGTGATGTTGCGAATCACGTTGCAAATCACTCTGTACTCCCCCATGTTGAACAAGAATGTGGTAGAGGGCTATTTATTCTTTACCAAATATTCGATCGGGTAGAGTGGAATTCCCAAGGTACAGAGTTACGACTGTGCAAAGAAATTCCGAGTCGCTACCGACTACCTCGCTTACGCTAAAACTACTATTTGGTCCTATTGTCAACCTCAGACACATACTCAAATTTTTCATTTCCCGGTTCGCGATCGGGCAACGATGATTTGTAAGCTCTGTGTATTGATAGTTGATAATACTACCAAATGTCAGTTTTGAGTCAAAAATATCTAAACTTTTTTTTACTCACCATCGCGCTGCCAAATTGCAGCGCGATGGTTTAAGTTTTTAGCTAGGAATCAAATCTTTAGCTGAAAAATCAAAATTATTTGCCGTGGGTGGGACAGGGAGGAGCAGAGATCGATCGATCTAGCCATCCTGCGGCTTGATTCAATCGCGGGAGAGCTTCCTCTGGCTGTTTTTTGAGCAAAAAGACCAAAGCGGCCGCAGCTTGCTCGCAGGCCCGGGCGGAACGGTTGGCTTTGAGGCGATGCCAATCTTTTTCGGCGATCGCGAGACGAGCAGCTAGAGCTTGGGCTAGTTCTACTGTGCTAAGGTCATTGAGGTTGACAGTTTGAGTTGTTTGTGTAGTTTCAAGCATAATTGGTAATTATAGCGATTTGCCGACAGTTCCTTAATTTAAAAAATATACGGAACATAATAACAACTAAATTGTAAATTGGTTTTTTGAATTATTGTCAGGTTTGCCGATCGAAATGCCTCAACAGCCGTCAGAATTTAATCCAGAGACACCAAGAGATGAAAGTGAGTTTGTTGTAGCGCTGGAAACTGTGGAGCGATCGCTCGCGGCAGTCAAAGAACGGTACACTCAAATTCAGGTCGATCGTCTGCGCCAAGCCGAACTTAGGCATAGGCGGGAAGATACCCGCGAATCTGTGCGCCAAAATCCCACAGCACAACTTAAGCAAGAATTGCGGGAAATTGAGCAAGAATTGGAAACGATCGAGTTAAATTTAGAAAGCAGTCTGTTTTCTTGGGCAAGCATAAAACAACCTTTTTGGCAAGCGGTTCGCTTTGGGGGACTTGGCATTTTGGTCGGTTGGATTTTGAAATCCTATGCGGGATAGTTTTTGATTTTTTTTAACCGCAGAGGGCGCAGAGGGCGCAGAGGAAGAGAAAACAGAGAATTCTAGTGCAAAATATTAAATAAACAGGAGTGAATATGACTAATCAACGAATTGCTGCTATTCTGCGGGCTGGTGAACCGGATGAAACTGTAACTA
>Ga0123337_10004648_pt1 | contig 13874 bp, 7 predicted proteins | sample frozenSSSSmetaG_FD_89792 | JGI IMG/M metagenome (GOLD analysis project Ga0123337, IMG submission 89792) | Glacier valley bacterial and archeal communities from Borup Fiord, Nunavut, Canada, to study Microbial Dark Matter (Phase II) -... | ecosystem: Environmental > Aquatic > Freshwater > Ice >... | reverse complement strand
TTCACGATTATTGGCAATGGATGTAGTGGATATTTCTATAATTGGTAATAAAAAACAAATTGAAAGTAAAGTAGCAGAACTTGGTTTGGAATTTGATTTCTCTAAAGTAGCTATCATTAACCCTATAGAATCCGAAAATTATGAGGATTATGTAAATACGTATTACGAATTGCGAAAAGCCAAAAACGTAACTCTTGCAATGGCGAGAGATTTATTGGAAGATGTCTCCTATTTTGGTACAATGATGGTGTACAAAGGGCATGCAGACGGAATGGTTTCTGGAGCAGCTCATACAACTCAGCATACTATTTTACCAGCTTTGCAGTTCATTAAAACAAAACCCAATTCTTCAGTGGTTTCATCAATTTTCTTTATGTGTTTAGAAGATCGTGTTTCTATTTTTGGGGATTGTGCTATCAATCCAAATCCAACTGCCGAACAATTGGCAGAAATTGCAATTTCATCTGCAGATTCCAGTACCGCTTTTGGAATCGAACCCAAAATTGCCATGCTTTCTTATTCTTCTGGATCTTCTGGAAAAGGAGATGAGGTAGATAAAGTTAGAGCTGCCACAGAAATTGTTAGAAAGAAACGCCCCGATCTTAAAATCGAAGGTCCTATACAGTATGATGCTGCTGTAGATATGGAAGTTGGACAAAGTAAAATGCCAAATTCTGAAGTAGCAGGACAAGCAAGCGTATTGATTTTCCCTGATTTGAATACAGGAAATAATACGTACAAAGCGGTTCAAAGAGAAACTGGAGCATTGGCCATTGGGCCTATGTTGCAAGGCTTAAACAAACCTGTAAATGACTTGAGTCGTGGTTGTACAATTGATGATATCATTAATACAGTGGTGATCACAGCTATTCAAGCACAGGGATTGTAATCAATTAAAAAATTAGAATTCAGAATTAAAATTTTAATCTTTCATCAAAAACAACTCAGTAACTTAAAAATAAAATGAAAATAGTAATTATAAACTCTGGAAGTTCTTCTATAAAATACCAATTAATCGAAATGCCAGCTGGCGAAGTCATCTGTTCAGGAATGATTGACAGAATAGGGCTGGAAACTTCTAATTTTAGTTATGTTACCAAAGCTGTTAAAGTAGAGGAAATTCTGCCAATCGCTAATCATAAAATTGGACTTAATAAAATTGCTCAATTGTTGATGGACGACGAAAAGGGAGTTATCAAAAGCACCAAAGAAATTGAAGCCGTAGGACATAGAGTGGTGCATGGTGGAAGTTCATTTTCGGACACAACTTTGATTACTCCAGAAGTAAAAGAAGAGATAAGAAAATTATGTGATATAGCTCCTCTGCATAATCCTGCTCATTTAGAAGGGATTATTGTTGCCGAAGAAATTTTTTCCGAAGCCAAACAAATCGCTGTTTTTGACACTGCTTTTCATCAGACTATGCCTGAAGTGGCTTACAAATACGCTATTCCTACTCATTTCTTAAAAGAGAATAAACTTAGAGTGTATGGGTTTCATGGAACATCTCATAAATATGTTTCAGAAAAAGCAATTCAATATCTAAAATCAGAAAACAAACCGTACAAAAATATAATCACAGTACATTTGGGTAATGGTTGTAGTATTACTGCTGTGAAAGATGGAAAATGTATCGATACTTCGATGGGCTTTACGCCAATTAGCGGGTTGATTATGGGAACTCGAAGTGGTGATATTGATTCATCTGTGTTGTTTTATATGATGAAAGCATTAAATTATACTGTAGATGAAGTTAGTACTTTATTGCAAAAACAAAGTGGAATGCTTGCTCTTACAGGATATAGTGATTTAAGAGATATTGAATCAAATGCCGAGCAGGGAAATAAAGATTCCCAATTGGCTTTGGCAATGAATGCATATCGAATTAAAAAATACATTGGTTCATATTCTGCGGCTTTAAACGGTTTGGATGCAATTGTATTTACTGCAGGAATTGGAGAAAATTCATCTTACATCAGAAAATTGGTGTGTACAGATATGGAATATTTTGGATTGGAATTGGATCATGCTAAAAATGATGTTCGTTCCAAAGAAATGCGAGAAATTAGCACTCCAGACTCAAAAACAAAAATTTTGGTAATACCGACCAATGAAGAAATCGAAATAGCAAATCAAGTGTATGAATTGCTTCTGAGTTAAAATATATATTTTCTTCTATAAAAGCTTCTGAATTCAGAGGCTTTTTTTATGCTTTTTATTGAATAAATGTAATTATATTTGATAAAAAATCTTCCCATTTTGAAAGCCAAACTCTTCTATATATTCTTTTTCGGTTTCATTTCCATACAAGTATCTGCTCAAGAGTTGCTCCCTTTTGTAGAAAATTATAACAAATCCAATTATCAAGGAGATAATCAAATTTGGAATGTAGCACAAGGGAATGATAATGCTATGTATTTTGCCAATAATTTTTATTTATTGCGATACGATGGCGTAAAATGGGAGAAATATACGTTGCCCAATAAAACCATCATTCGTTCTATAATGGTTGATGGAGACCGAATTTATTCTGGTTCTTATCAGGAGTTTGGGTATTGGTTTCGTAAAGGTGCCAAGATGCATTATGTTTCTATAACAAAAGGCAAAAAGATTTTTGATGCCAATAATAATGATGAAGTTTGGAAGATTTTCAAGTTTAATAACAAAATTTACTTTCAATCCTTTAATGGTGTTTTTGTATTTGACGGAAAAGTGTTAAAAGAGAAAAAGTTTCATTTCCTCATTTCATATTGTTTTGTTGTAGCAAATCAGCTATTAATTGCTTCTGTTGAAAAGGGAATTTATAAATGGACCACCAATGGGAAGATTGAAAAAGTAAATGGATTATCACTTTTAGAAAATAATGTGATTCATGCAATTCAAAAACACCAAAACAAAATCTATTTTTTTACTAAAAAAAATGGGGTTTATGTTCTTGAAGATAATATTTTAAAGGCTTGGAATAATGGTCTGAATGATATTTTAAAATCGGCCAATATCAATATTGCTCAATTTATAAAAAATAATAAATTGATCATCGGAACTGCCAATAAAGGTGTGTACATTCTGGACTTGAATGATGGTTCCTACAAAAATATCAATAGGAATAATGTCTTGATGAATAATTCCATTTTAAGTATTGGTCAAGATAAAGAGAATGATTTATGGTTGGGACTCGATAACGGACTGGCTCATATTGAGGTCAATTCGCCTATTTCTATTTTTTATGACAGTTCAGGTATTTTAGGTTCTGTATATTCAGTGGCAAGCACTCCAAAAGGCTATCTTATGGCTTCAAACCATGGTATTTTTAAATATGAAGGGAAGCAACTTTCGATGATACCAAATTCACAAGGACAGGCTTGGAATATCAGTAAAATAAATAATCAATACCTTATTGGTCACAACGAAGGAACTTTTATATATCAAAATGGGCAGTTTAGCAGATTGAGTGATATAAATGGCGGGTGGAATTTGTCTAAAAGTAATAGCAATAATTCCTATTTGCAGGCAACCTATAGTGGAGTTGTAATTTATGAAGATGCTAATGATTTGAGAAAAAGTAAAGTTCTGAAAGGTATTTTAAAACCTTTAAAATATCTAGCTCAAAACAGAAAAAATGAGATTTGGGCGGCTGATAATAATAGAGGTTTGTATCGTATTTTGTATAATGATGCCTATAAAGCTGAAATTGAAAATGTTACCCAACGTTGTAAAATAAATAACGATTTTGGAGTTAAAATATTTGAATTCAGAAATGAAATTCTCTTTTTAATTGACAATTCTTGGTATACTTACAATTCGATTACCAATAAATTAGAGGCTAATGAATTGTTCAATGCCAATTTTAAGAATGTCACTGATATTGTTTCCATTGATGAAAATCATTTTATGGTACTTCAAGACGGTCTTTTGTATCATATTTTTGCTCAAGGAACCACGTTTATAAGAAATAGTATTCAGGAGAAATATTACAAAGGAAAAATAATCAATGACAACCTAAAAGTGTTTAAGGATGGGAATAATTATCTGTTAAATCTGGACGACGGTTTTATTTCTCTGGATTTAAAATACAATTTAAATAAAAAAATCAATGTAAAGATTGAAGCTTTTAATAATGATGTTTTGGTTGGTAATAATTCGAAAATCAAACACAATTCAGAACTTAAATTAAATGTAATTTCTGGAATCTATGGTGCTGCAAGTCCCGATTTGTTTTATAAAATTAATGGTACAAAGGACTTTATTCCAGTTAAAGAAGGTTTGATTTTGTTGAATAACCTTACTAGCGGTTCTCACGATGTAACTATTTATAACAATGATGGTTTGCATTATAATAGAATTACTAATTTTCAATTTGTTGTTGCTAAGGCTTGGTATTTTTCATTTTGGATGATTTTGGTGTATCTAATTATGATTGGGCTTTTCTTATATCTTTATTATAAATGGAATAAGATGAAATACATTCAGAAACTTAAATTACAAGAAGAAGAATTAAAGCATCAAAAGGCAATTCTGGAGATGGAATTGAAAGCTGAAAATGAATTGAATAGTCAGGAATATGAAAAGCATATTTTGGAACTCGAAATACAGTCAAAATCTTCAGAAGTAGCTGGTAAATCACTTTCTATAGCAAAACAAAGTGAAATGATTGAAAATATTCAAAATATACTGGATAACGAATCAGATTTTAATAAACTTAAAAGTGAGATTAAAAAGGCGATAAAAATTAATGCGGTCAATAAGCATGAGTGGGAAACTTTCGAAGCCAATTTAAACCAAATTAATAACGAGTTTATAATTGCTCTTTCAAATAAATATCCAAATCTGACTCCAAAGGATATTAAGCTGTGTGTGTACTTAAAAATGAATCTTTCTTCAAAAGAAATTGCTCCAATGATGAATATTTCTTTTCGTGGAGTGGAACTGCATCGTTACCGTTTAAGAAAAAAATTGGGACTTTCCCAAGATGAAAACCTTTCTAAGTTTTTGTTATCTGTATAAAAAAGAGTATTTTTTTATTAATAATTTACTTTTTATGTTGTTTTATTACGGAATAACAATACATCATCACTACATCATTATTCTTTGTTGTAGTGCTTCTTTGGATGTTTAATAAGCTGTAAAATAAGTATTTGTATTCGTTTTATCAGAGTTTGATGTATTCGTGTAGTAGTGCTCTTTTGGTTACTACAACGTTGTATTGAACTAATTTAGCTGAACTAACTTAAACGTTTTATAAACCTATGAGAAATTTTATTTTTAGCTTTTTAGCACTCATTCTACTTCCAGCATATATGTCTGGTCAAGTAATCAAAGGAAAATTATCGGATCAGAGTGGAATGGGAATTCCAGGAGCATTTGTTGTTGTGGGAAATTCTAGTGTTTTTACCTACTCTGATTTTGATGGAAGTTTTAGTATCAATGCCAAAGTAGGCGAGATATTAAAAATTAGTTTAGTCGGTTTTGACGCTATATCTGTAGCTGCTACTTCAGAACCTATGATGATAACTATGAAGGAATCCAAAGACACTGCATTGAAAGAAGTGGTTGTTATTGGTTATGGAACCGCGAAGAAAAGAGATTTAACGGGGTCTATTGTTAGAATTGACGCAAAGCAACTAGCAGACAAACCTAATGCAAATCCGATAGTTTCTGTACAAGGTAAAGTAGCTGGATTGTCTATTGTAAACTCCGGAAAACCCGGTGAAGATCCAGATGTTAGAATACGTGGTACCGTAAGTAGATATCAAACCAAACCTTTGTATGTAGTAGATGGAATATTTTGCGACGATATCAAATTTATGAATGCTTCTGATATTGAATCGATGGAAGTTTTAAAAGATCCATCTTCTTTGGCAATTTTTGGTGTTCGTGGTGCAAATGGCGTAATCATTGTAACATCCAAAAAAGCAAAAAATGGTAAAACTACTATCAACTATAATACTTCTGTTGGTTTCAAAAATGTTGGAGATACTCCATCTTTAACAAACGGGGATCAATTCAAAACATTGTTTGATGAACAAAGAAGCAATCAAGGTCTTGCTCCTTACGCATACTACAATAAATTTAATGCAAATACCAATTGGATTAATGAAATAAATAATGATAATGCCAAAGTGATTACCAATAACTTAAGTATTTCTAACGGAACGGAAAAAAACAAGTTCTATATGGGTCTTGGTTTTATTGAAGATGAAGGTCTTATTGATTATGAAAAATATAAAAAATTCACTTTTAATGTCAATAATGAAACCCAATTATCAGAATCAATTAAAGTTGGAGTAGCCATGAACGGATATCAATCTTCACTTCCTCAGCTTCATAATTTTGAAAGTGCCTTAAGAGCTACACCAATCGTTTCTCCTCGAAATGCAGATGGAATGTACAATCAATTGCCATTGGAAATTGGAGCAGCACAAATTGGAAATCCACTTGCAGAAGTTGAAGGTAAAAAATACACTCAATTGAATGAAGAATCTAAGTTTATTGCCAATGTTTTCTTAGAAATAAAAATCATTGATGGTTTAAAATTTAGAGGATCTTATTTGTCTGACAATAGCTATAGTAAAGGAAGAGGATACAACCCTGTTTTTGATGTATTTGTTAGTGAGACGGATCAAGTTACATCTTATGGCGGAAATAACCTTACTAGTGTGAATGAATTTAAAAATAATTTTAATAAATCTCAACAAGATTATAATCTAACCTATAATAAAAGTTTTGGTAAACATGATTTTACGCTTTTGGCGGGTTATAATAGATTAGAAGAAACTTTTGAAGGAATGAGTGGCACCGTTAATCAATTTGTTGGTGGTGAACCAATTCCTAATGATAAAAGATGGTGGTATTTAAATGTTTATCCTTATGGTGACCCAACGACTCGTTTTGCTAATTCAGATCAATGGGATAGAGCTAGTGTGTCTTATTTAGGGCGTATTTTGTACAACTATGATGGGAAATATACCTTAAATGCTTCGTACCGTCGTGATGGTTCATCAGAACTTAGTAAGGAAAACCGTTTCCAAAATTTCTGGTCTATTGGTGCAGCTTGGGATGTAGCTAAAGAAGATTTCATGAAAGATCAAAAAATATTTGACCAATTGAAAGTCAAAGGTTCTTATGGTGTATTAGGAAATCAATTTTCTTCAATTCATTATCCTTCTTATCCTGCCTATACAACTGGTAGTTCTGCCATTTTTGGAGAATCGGTTGTCCCTGCTTATGTGCTGGCCTACAGAAACAATCCAAATTTGAAATGGGAAAGAGTAACTTCTTATGAAATGGGTATTGAGATGAAACTTTTGGAAAACAGATTGAGTTTTGAAACGGCTTACTTTGACAAAACGACCAAAGATTTATTGACATTTGTTGACCTTGGTAGCGAGAAGTTTTATACCAATGCAGGAGAAATAGAAAATAAAGGATTTGAGTTTACTGCTGCATGGAATGATAAAATAAATGATAATTTCAGTTATTCAATTAGTGGTAATGCTACTACTTTGAAAAACGAAGTAAAATCAGTTTATGAACCAGGATTTCAAGTTTTTGAGGGGCCGTCAATACTTACGGCTGGTGCTCCTATTGGTTCATTTTATGGATATGTAGTCGAAGGGGTTTATCAATCCTATGCAGATGTATTGAATTCTGCTCCAAGCTCTTTGGGTGATTATGGGCCAGGTGATTTGAAATACAAAGATATAAATGGTGACGGTAAGATAAATACAGAAGACAGAACGCAAATTGGTAATCCAACACCAGACGTGATGTATGGTTTTTCTATGAGTGCAACTTATAAACAATTTTCATTGTCACTTGATTTTCAAGGTGTTTATGGTAACGAAATTTACAGAGATTGGGGCAATGGTTCAACTTTTGCACAATTTAATTATAGAACAGAACGATTGGACAGATGGACAGGAGCAGGAACTTCAAATTGGGAACCAAGGCTTAATGATGGTTCGGGTTACAACAAATTGGCTTCTACTTATATGATTGAAGATGGTAGCTATCTTAGACTTAGAAACGTACAATTTGCTTACGACTTTAGTAGCGATTTATTAGCTAAAACTTTTATTCAAAGTTTGAGATTATACTTAAACGCTCAAAATCCAATTACTTGGGCGCATAATTCGGGATTCACTCCAGAAGCGGGAGGTTCTCCTATTTCATTTGGAAAAGATACAGGGGGATATCCTCTGCCAGCTGTTACATCTATTGGTTTAAACGTGACTTTTTAATATTAAAAATTGAATAAAAATGAGAAATTTTAAATCTATACTATATATATCGCTACTGGCTGTAGTTTCATTACCTACTTTAAATTCGTGTAATGATGATGAGTTTTTGGATAGAAAACCATTAGGAACAGCAGTAGAAGGAGATTTACCAGCAGGAGGTTTTGAAGAGAAAGCCTTTGGTTTATACGGAAAATTGAGAACACAAGGAGGAATTACAGATTGGGATAGATACTGGTTTCAAAATATTCGTTCCGATGATGCCATGAAAGGAAGTACACCAGGAGATGCATCTGCTAGAGGAAACATAATGGATGGATTTGTTTATTCTCCTACTGAATTTGCTTCAAATTGGGATGGTCATTTTAGCTTAATTTATGCATGTAATGATTTGATTGCCGATGTTGATGATTCAGGGAAAACAGATTCAGGAAGCATTATCAATAAAGCCGAAGCCATGGCTATTAGAGGATTTGCTTATTTTGAATTGCGCAGAGATTATGGTGAAGTACCTATTATTTTGAAACGAATAGTTACACCAAGCGACGGTATCAAAGCAAAGTCTACTATAGCTGAAGTTGATGCACAAATTATAAGTGACTTGGAATTTGCTGCTGAAAAATTACCAATTAGTTGGCCTGCTTATCCAGGAAGAGCAACCAGTGGTTTTGCTAATTCAATAATGGCCAAACTTTATTTGTACCAAGGTAATTGGGCAAAATCACTTGAAAAAGCTGAAGTTGTAATCAATTCTGGACAATATGCTTTGTACAATTCGTATGAAACTTTGTTCAAAGAACAAGGCGACAATTGTATTGAATCCATTTTTGAAGTTCAGTTTTTAAGACAAGCAAGTGTAAATTATTCCAACAATTATTTTGAATCACAAGGTATTCGTGGTTCTGGAGATTGGGATTTGGGTTGGGGATTCAATGTTCCTACTCAGAATTTAGTTGATTCTTATGAAACCGGCGATCCCCGCAAGAACTCGACTATCCTTTTTGAAGGGCAAGATGACGGATATGGTACGACTATTCCAACAGGATTGGCTCAACCGTATTGGAACAAAAAAGCCTATTCTACTCCGAGTTATAGAGCACTTCAAGGCACTGGAAAAAATCAATGGTTTAATGTGAAAATTATACGTTATGCAGATGTGGTTTTAATAGCTGCAGAAGCTGCAAATGAATTAGGAAATACTGCTAAAGCGGCAGATTATGTTAATCAAGTTCGTGCTAGAGCAAGAGGAAATAATGCTGGTGTGCTTCCAAATGTAGTTGCGGGCGCTGGTCTTAAAGCAGCAATAAAACAAGAAAGAAGAGCGGAACTTGCAATGGAAGGAGAAAGATTCTATGACTTAGTTCGTTGGGGTGATGCATCAGCAGTATTGGGTAGTTTAGGATACCAAGACAAAAATAAGTTCTATCCTATTCCTCAAACTGCCATTGATCAATCAGGCGGAGTTTTAAAACAAAATCCTAATTACTAATAACGATTCGATTTAAAAAAATATATAATATGAAAATCAATATATCAATGATTAAGAAAGCTTTCGGAATTGTATTTGTTTCGATTGCGTTTATAGGTTGTCAGGAAATGGACAGACCTGCATTGGGAGATTATCCAAAGGATCAAAATCCTGTTGGAGGACCATTAAAATTCTATGTTCCTTTTGATGACAATACAACAGACCCTTTGAAATTTGCTGTAGACAACATTCGTGCAAAGTTTCCTAATGACAATCAATTTACTCAAACAGATGGTATTACTGGAAAAGGGACTCAAGGACCAGCTGATCATATTCAAAAGTACATAGCCTATTCAAAACCAAATGATTTTGCTGCTGAAGCGGAAAGTTTTACAATTGCTTTTTGGGAAAAACACAACGGAGCAACCAAAGGTGCAGAATATCCATTCAGTCTTCCTTCTTCAAATGGTCACTGGTCTGGAGGAACAATGATGCTTATGTTTGATGGTTCAGAAATTAAATTTGTGATAGTAGATAAAAACATGAGTGATCCTTGGTTTGTATGGAATGAAGCAGGTTTAATGGCAAGTTTGACTGATAACCAATGGCATCATTGCGCATTTGTGTATGATGCAAGCACTTCTGCTTTTACTTTTTATAAAGATGGTGTAGCAGTTAGTACAAAAATATGGACAGACCACGGAAATGTAAATCTGGACGATTCAAAAGTTGCTGGTTTGCGTATCGGATCTGGACCAGGGAATACACCAAACGACTGGCTTTCTAATAATTGGCTTGGTAGCTTAGACCAGTTCAGAATGTATGCAACTGCTTTAACAGCAACCGAAGTAAATCAACTAGTTACCGGAAGACTGTAATGTAAACTAAAATATAACTTGCCAAAGCTATTTTGCTTTGGCAAGTTTTTTAAACAAAAAAGCATGAAAAAAATAAAATTTTTACTAATTCCAACTTTTGTTTTTCTTTTGTGTTGTAGTTCTAGTGAAATAGTATCTACAACTCCAACAACTCCAGTAACACCAACAGTTCCAGTCACCCTTTTGACAGATGAACAAGCAATGGATCAGGTTCAAAAAGATGCCATAAAATATTTTTGGGATTATGCGGAACCCAATTCAAGATTAGGGAGGGAGCGCTATCATACCGATAATCCAGGTTTTGAAGCTAGCAAAGTAACCACGGGAGGTTCTGGTTTTGGACTAATGTCTTTGATTGTTGGAATAGAAAGAGGTTTTATTCCAAGAGCCGAAGGCGTTACTCGAATGACCACCGCAATGGATTTTCTAGATAAAGCCGATCGTTTTCACGGAGCTTGGGCACACTGGATGGATGGAAAAACAGGACATGCCATTTCTTTTGGAAATAAAGATGATGGCGGAGATATAGTAGAGACTGCTTTTTTATGTCAAGGTTTGCTTGCCGTACGAGAATATTTCAAAGATGGGAATACTCAAGAAAAAGCATTGTCTGCCAAAGCAGATAATCTGTGGAAAGGGGTAGAATGGAGTTGGTACACCAATGGCGAAAATGCTATGTTTTGGCACTGGTCTCCTACTTATCAATGGGAAATGAAATTCAAATTGGAAGGATACAATGAGTGTTTGATTGCTTACATTTTGGGAGCTGCTTCAACAACTCATCCGATTCCTGCTGCGGCTTATCACGAAGGTTGGACACGAAACGGAACTATTGTAACTGGAAAAACACAGTACGGAATTCCTTTGGTTTTCAAATACAATACGGTTAACGGAAATGCTGGACCTTTGTTCTGGGCACAATATTCATATTTAGGATTAGATCCTTCCCAATTATCGGATAAGTACGCAAACTATTGGGAATTAACCCAAAATCAGGCAAAAATCATATACAGCTATTGTGTCGATAATCCAAAAAAATGGAATGGCTATTCTGATAAATGTTGGGGACTTACTGCCAGTTATTCCCGAAACACTGATGGTACAACGGGTTATTCTGCTCATGACACGGACAATGATTTAGGGGTTATTACTCCAACAGCCGCATTGTCTTCTTTTCCATATACTCCAAAGGAAAGTATGAAGTTTTTACATTATTTGTATGATGAAAAGAAAAGTACTTATGTTGGAATTGCGGGACCATATGATGCTTTTTCACCTCAATTTAATTGGGTTACGCCACGTTATTTAGCAATTGATCAAGGAACCATAGCCCCAATGATTGAAAACCATCGCACAGGATTATTATGGAAATTGTTCATGAATGCACCCGAGGTAAAACAAGGTTTGCTGAATCTTGGTTTTCATTCTGGGAAATACAATTTTTAGAAAAGAATGAGGTATCAAATTATAGCAATCGCTCTTTTATTTTCGCTAATGTCTTTTGCACAAAAAGATATTGTTTCTAAAGTAAAAATAGAGGTAGTGCAAAAACAGGAATTGGGTTACACATTGCATATTCCGTTGAATAGTAAAGAAAAAAAGCCTTTGCTAATTTTTCTGCATGGTTCTGGCGAAAATGGTTCGGATGTTGAGAAAGTGAAAATTCATGGACCTTTCAAATATTTGAAAAACCACGATTTAGATTTTTATGTCCTTGCGCCGCAATGTCCGGAAGGACAACAATGGAATCCTGATATTTTATATGAGTTGATTTTAAAAATTCAGAAAGAAAATAATATCGATGCCAACCGAATTTATCTTACTGGATTGAGTTCTGGAGGATGGGGAACGTATAGTCTTGCTTTAAAACATCCTGAAATGTTTGCAGCAGTAATGCCAGTTTCGGGTTTTGTTGACATCATTCAATTGGAAGACATTTGCAAAATGGAAGCAATCCCTACTAGGATTTTTCATGGTTTACTAGATGATGTCGTTCCCGTAGACAACGATATCGCTATTTATAAGGAACTTAAAAAGTGCAATAAAGAGGTTGAGTTGACTCTTTTTAATGACGCAGGTCATGATTGTTGGACTCAAGTTTATGACAACCCAGAAACGTATGCTTGGATGTTGAAACAAAATAAAAATAAATAAAAAATGAAAAACACATTAATTATAATACTCTTAGGCTCCGTTTTTTTTGGTTACAGCCAAAAGAAAGAAACCAAAAAAGCCGTTACAATTAAACCTAAGACCGAATTTGTGGCCGAGTTGTTATCCAAAATGACTTTGGACGAAAAATTGGGTCAATTGAATTTACCAACTTCGGGAGATATAACCACCGGTCAAGCCAATAGCTCTGATGTTGCAAAGAAAATCGAAGAAGGCAAGGTCGGTGGATTATTTAATATCAAATCGGTTCAGAAAATTAGAGATGTTCAGCGAATTGCTGTCGAAAAAAGCCGCCTGAAAATTCCATTAATTTTTGGAATGGACGTAATTCATGGGTACGAAACAACTTTTCCCATTCCTCTGGGACTATCTTGCACTTGGGATATGAAATTGATTGAAAGAAGCGCTCAAATTGCCGCACAGGAGGCAAGTGCCGATGGAATCAATTGGACTTTTTCTCCTATGGTTGATATTTCTCGTGATCCACGCTGGGGAAGAATTTCCGAAGGTTCTGGTGAAGATCCATTCTTGGGAAGTCAAATTGCCACAGCAATGGTAAACGGTTATCAACAACATGATCTTTCCAAAAACAATACGATTTTGGCCTGTGTTAAACATTTTGCCCTATATGGTGCGCCAGAAGCGGGTCGTGATTACAACACGGTTGATATGAGTAGAATACGAATGTACAATGATTATTTCCCTCCCTACAAAGCGGCTGTTGATGCGGGAGTAGGTTCGGTTATGGCATCTTTTAACGAAGTGGAGGGAATTCCTGCCACTGGAAACAAATGGCTGATGACAGACGTTTTAAGAAAACAATGGGGATTTAAAGGTTTTGTAGTAACCGATTTTACCGGAATTCCTGAAATGATTGACCACGGAATGGGGGATTTACAAACCGTATCGGCACTGTCACTTAATGCCGGAGTTGAAATGGATATGGTAGGCGAAGGATTTTTGAATACTTTGAAAAAATCATTGGATGAAAAGAAAGTTACTATTGAACAAATCAACAATGCAGTAACACTTATTTTGAATGCCAAATACGATTTAGGATTGTTTGAAGATCCTTTAAATATTGTGATGAAAAAAGAGCTAAAACCGAAATTTTTACTG
>Ga0123337_10004647_pt1 | contig 13875 bp, 13 predicted proteins | sample frozenSSSSmetaG_FD_89792 | JGI IMG/M metagenome (GOLD analysis project Ga0123337, IMG submission 89792) | Glacier valley bacterial and archeal communities from Borup Fiord, Nunavut, Canada, to study Microbial Dark Matter (Phase II) -... | ecosystem: Environmental > Aquatic > Freshwater > Ice >... | reverse complement strand
GGTCAGCGAGTTGTAGAGGTCAGGCGAGCCCCACAGAAAGCTGATGTAGTCCAGGCCGGCGCCTGCGAAGTGCATCGTCGCCGGGCTGTTGTTGTTCGGCACGGGGCCGGCGGACAGGAACAGATTGCCCGCGACGGTGCCAGCAGGCTGGTCGGCGAAGGCCAGGTCGGTCGAGTAGACCGTGCCGCCGGTGATCGTGGCGGTGATGGTGCCGCTCAAGGTGCCACCCGCACCGATGGTGCCGGTCGGCGTGCCCGACAGGGTGGCGAACGAGCCGGCAGGGCCGACGCGGAGACCGCCAACGACCGCTGCATCGGCGCTGAACGCCGCAGCCAGAGCTGCGACTGCGAGAAGGGACTTAGCAAATTGCATGTTGGACCTCTATGTCGAAATAAAAGCGAATCGGATAGCCGATGGCGCAAGTCTATAAGGGTCGTGCCGCGTGCCCACCCCCTTGTTCACGGGGTTTGGCGACTTTTTTTTGCAGTGCACCAGACCCACTTCTTCCCCGCACCCACCGGGCGCGACGACCGAGGATCTCGTCCTCCGCGGCTAAGAGAGGCAAGCCGCACCAAGGTTGCTCGGGGCGAATGTAAGGCGGCAAAGTACCGGGAACGCCCGCGCACAGCTGCGTCGGCAGTTGCATTCCGGCACAGGACCGCCAGCAGCGGCGTCCACCAAACGCAGTTCGTCGATGCTGTAAATCGCCGCGCCGTCCCTGTTACACAACCGCCGTAATGCGGCAGTTCTGGCCGTGCTTTTCCCACGGGATCCGGTGGCATGCATCGCGCTTCTCCGCCTTCTGTCCGACCCGAGTTCATTGCGCGCCGAGGCACCGTTGACACCCATGCCGATTCGATCTGTAACAACTGCGCGCACAGATTCGGCTGGCCTCGCCGATATGCGTTTACCGTCCGCCCCACCGCTTTTTCGGTGGGCCGCCAGCTACCCGGCACAGACCTGCTGGCAACGTTCCGATCCCTGACCCTGACACCATGACCCACGACTCGGCCAAAATCTCTCGCATGAGCGGGTGCCTGCTGACTGTCATCGCCGCGACCATCGCGGCATGCGGTGGCGGCCAGACCAGCGACGTCGAAGGACAGTCCGTCGCAGACGCATCGGTGCAGGGGCTGCGCAGGCCGATCAAGGTGCCGATCACGATCGCGGCACCTTCTCCTGCTCCCGCCCCAGCCCCTGCTCCGACGCCCGCGCCCTCTCCGGCGCCCATGCCGTCGCCCGGCCCCGGCGGTGTGGTCGTTCCCGCGCCGGCTCCCGCTCCGGCACCCGGCCCCGGCGGTGTGGTCGTTCCCGCGCCGGCACCCGCGCCAGCGCCCGCCCCTGCTCCGGCGCCAGCACCCGCCCCTCACCCCGTCACGCCCTTCACGATCCCGGGAGCGCCGTACATCGACGTTGCCAAGATCCCGACCGGCTCTCCCGGCGTCTCGGTCGACATGCTGGCTCCGACGACGGACCAGTCCGTCTCCACGAATGAAGGCGCCTTCCGGACGGTCTGCGATTTCTCGCACATGTCCTTCGACGATCCAATCGTCTATCCAGGACAGCCCGGCAGATCGCACTTGCACGCGTTCTTCGGCAACACCGGTGTGACCGCGTCGTCAACCGCGGCGTCCATCGCCAACGCCGGCAACAGCACCTGCCGAGGCGGCACGATCAACCGCACCGGATATTGGACGCCGGCGATGATCGACACGAAGGACGGCACGCCCGTCAAGCCCAAGGGCATCATCGTCTACTACAAGGTCAGCGCTTGGGTCGACCCGCTCGATCTCGTGTCGCTCCCGGCCGGGTTGCGCATGGTCGCGGGCGATCCGTCGGGGTCGGCGCCAGTGCGGTGGGGAATGTCGGCCTTCAGTTGCAACGGCAACGCGTGGGGATCGGACGGAGACCCCGACTTCCCGAACAATACCCCGCACAAGATTCCGAACTGCCCGGCGGGCGGCGAAGTCTGGGCGACGATCGGCTTCCCGAACTGCTGGGACGGCGTGCACCTCGACAGCCCGGACCATCGCAGCCACATGAGCTACCGGCCGAGCCCGAATCCTGGCCTCAAGTGCCCGGCGTCGCATCCGGTGGCGGTGCCGCAGGTCACCTTCCAGGTGATGTTCCCGGTGACCGAAGCCAACGCGCCGCTGCGCTGGCGTCTCGCCTCGGACACCTACGACAAGTCGATCCCGGGCGGCTATTCCATGCACGGCGACTGGTTCAACGGCTGGAAGCCGGAGATCATGAGTGTCTGGCTGAACAACTGCGATCGCGCGTCGAAGGATTGCTTCGCGCACCTGCTCGGCGACGGTCGTCAAATGGTCGGCTTCTAGAGAAAGCCTCCTGAGCCGCCCGGCGGCTCAGGATCCCGTGGGCACGTAGAGCAGTTGACGCGGCACCACGTACCGTGCTCCGAACGGCGCCGTCCATTCGAGCGCCAGGCGGCCCTGCAGCTGGTCGACCTTCTCGACGCGGAGGGTGACCGGATAAAAGCGACCCGCGGTCAGCTCGATCGGCCCGCCGTCCTTGCCTTCAGCACCCAGCATCGACTGACGCGCCACGACGAGCGTGGTGCCGGGCTGATTGATGTGAAAGCGATAGCGCCCGCTGATCGGCGCCTTGATCCAGCCGGTCCATTGCGCCGAGCGCGGATGCTGGCGGGCGGCACTTGTGGGCCAATCGAGCGTCCGGTCGAAGTCGACCGTGCCGTCGACGCGAACGAGCAACGACTTGCCGCCGGTCTTGTCGTCGGCGAAGTATTCGCCACGCAGTCCGGTACCCGCCACGTTCGATCCACTGCACAGCGCTGCACGCCGCTCGGCCTCTCTCAGCTCCGCGCCGGCCATCGATGCCTCGGCCGACGTCGACGCGGCCGCCGCGCTGTGCAACGGCGACACGGCGAGGAAAGCAGCCGCGGTTCGTTTCAGCAGTTCTCGCCGATGACGAGAGTGCTGCGAGTCGACTCTCCAGTTCAGGGTTGTTTGCATGGCGGCGGCGGCATCATGAACCAACAGCACGCGCCATTCGCAGAAAACCGTTCCCGGCCGCGCAGCAGCTCGCACCGTTCGTGCGAAACCGACGCGAACGCGGGGGTCGGTGAGGCATGGATCGTGCTGATCCACCAAGGGTTCACGAATTCTCGATGCGCTCCCACTCCCGACGCAACGTCCATGTCGCGGCCCCGTAAAATCATCGATGGCCCACGCCAACCGCCGACCGCGTGCCGACGCGGTGGTCCCTTCTTCCTCTTTCCGATCCACGGCGGCATGACCACACAGCGAGCTCACCAAGCCCCTCCCGCGAAGGACTGGCCAAGGTCCCGCCTCCTCAACGTCTGGGTCGACGACCTCACGATGAGCCAGCTCATGCAACGCCTCGACAGCGGCATGGTCTTCACGCTCAACCCCGACCATCTCTATCACCTGCAGCGCAACGCCGCGTTCTTCTCGGCCTACCGCAAGGCCGACTTCATCACCTCCGACAGCAAGTACGTGTACTGGTCGCTCGGCTGGATCGGCCGGCGCATCCAGGAGAAGGTCTCGGGCTCCGACATCGTGCCGACCTTCTGCCACCACCACCGCGACAACCCCGACGTCAAGGTCTACCTTCTCGGCGCGGCGCCCGGCATCGCGCAGAAGGCGCGCGAGCGCATCAACGCACGCGAGGGCCGCGAGGTCGTGGTCGGCGCGCGCGGGCCGTCGATGAACTTCGTCAACGACGAGGCCGAGATCGCCGAGGCGATCCGCGACATCGACGCCTCCGGTGCCACCGTGCTCATCGTCGGCCTCGGCGCGCCGAAGCAGGAGATCTGGATGGACCGCTATCGCGCCGCGATGCCGAAGGTCAAGATCCTGATGGGGGTCGGTGCCACGATCGACTACGAAGCCGACGCCGTCGTCCGCGCGCCGCGCTGGATGACGAAGAACGGCCTCGAGTGGCTCTACCGCATCACGACCGAGCCCAAGCGCTACTGGCGCCGCTACCTCCGCGACATGGAGTTCTTCTGGCTCGTGCTGCTCGACGGCATCGGCCTCTACCGCCCGCCCGCCTTTCGCAAGACCGACGCATGATCAGAACCGCCATGGTCGGACTGGGCAAGATGGGCCTGTCCCATCTGTCCATCGTCCGTGCCCACCCCGAGATCGACCTTGTCGCCGGCTGCGACGCGACCACCTACCTCACCGACATCCTGAGCAGGCACGCGGGGCTCAAGTGCTACGCGGACCTCGACAGGATGCTCGAGACCGAGCAGCTCGACGCCCTCGTCGTCGCAACGCCGTCGAAGCTGCACGCGCCGATGGTGAAGAAGGCGCTCGACCGCGGCCTGCACGTCTTCTGCGAGAAGCCCTTCGTGCTCGACGTGGCTGCCGGCCAGGAACTCGTCGACCTCGCCGCCGCCAAATCGCTCGTCACGCAGGTCGGCTACCACTACCGCTTCGTCGGCGCGTTCAAGGAAGCGGCGCGGCTCGTCAAGTCGGGCGCGCTGGGCACGATCCACCACGTGCGCGCCGAGGCCTACGGCCCGGTCGTGCTGCGGAGGAAGGGCGGCACCTGGCGCTCGGCCAAGAACGAAGGCGGCGGCGCGCTCTACGACTACGCCTGCCACGCCATCGACCTCGTCAACTTCATCGTCGGCACGCCGACGTCGGTCGGCGGCGTCGTGCGCAACAGCGTGTTCTCGCGCGACGTCGACGACGAGGTCTACAGCACGATGCATTTCGAAGGCGGCGCGAGCGGCCAGCTCTGCGTCAACTGGAGCGACGAGAGCTTTCGCAAGATGTCGACCAAGATCAGCGTCTGGGGCACCAATGGCCGGCTCACCGCCGACCGCCAGGAGTGCCAGCTCTTCCTGCGCGAGACGCATCCCGCGCTGCCCGGCACCGGCGAAGGCTGGACCGTCCACTACACGACCGACCTCTCCGACGAGGTCTGGTTCTATCTGCGGGGCGAGGAGTACTCGGCGCAGATCGACTACTTCGCGCGGAGCGTGAAGGCGCGCCGCCTCGACGGCGAGAACACCTTCGCGTCGGCACTCGAAGCCGATCGCGTCGTCGCGATGCTGCTCGGTGAGGTCGCGATGCCGGCCGTGGCCGAGCCGACCCGCAAGGGCTTCTGGTCGCGGATCGGGGGAGGATGAGCATGAGCACCGCAACGACCCCGACGTCCGGTCACGTGATGGACCGCGTCCTGTTCGGCGACAACCAGTTCTTTGGCGTCAACCACATGTCTGAGGAGAAAGCGCGCGCCCAGTCGATGCGTTTTCAGGACCTGGGCGCCATCATCGACGTGCTCGACGCTGCATACGACGAAGGCATCCGGACCTTCATGTGCACGTCGCACGACCGCGTCGCCCTGATCTGCGACCACTTCCGCGCCAATCCCCAGAAATACGCCGACTACCGCTTCTATCCGTGCATGCCCTACGCGCACAAGTACGCCAACGCCGTCACCGAGCACGGGATGATCGAGGCGCTGCGGATGTTCCTGCCGCAGGAAGGCGCGATGTCGGCGATGCTCAAGGGCGGCGTCGCGCTCGCGAGCAAGGACATCGAGGCGATCATGCAGCTGCTGATCGACGCCGAGATGAAGATGTTCCACGACCTGAGCACGCCGGTCGTGTTCATGCAGAACGTCATCACCGACCTGCTGCTCGGCCTGCGCATGAACGACTGCTTTCGCATCTTCCACGACCACGTTCGCGCCCGCTACGGCGCAGAGCCGGGCTACATCACGATGAACGTGCCGCGTTTGCTCGACGTGCTCGACCAGCTCGGCATCGACAACCCGATCGTCTGCGCCAACGTCAACAAGATCGGTTTTCGCATGTGCGGCGGAATGGCCGCGTACGAGGACGCGATCGCGAATCGGCGTTTCAGGCCGGTCGCGATGTCGGTGCTCGCCTCGGGCGCGATCGCGCCGCGCGAAGCGCTCGAGTACGTGTGCGGCCAGCCGAAGATCGAGTCGGTGGTGTTCGGAGCGTCGGGTCGCGCCAACATCCGGCAGACCAAGGCGCTCATCGACGAATTGTCGATCGGCCGGGTGCCGTGACGCCTGTCCTCTGCAACCTCTGCGGCGTCGACGATGCCAGCGTGAAGTTTCCGGCCGGCGCCGCGCAGGTGAACCAGATCGTCGTCTGCAACCGCTGCAGCCTGATGTACGCGAGCCCGAGGGCGATCGAGCCCGACCACGTCCTGATCGAGCAGTACGACCCGGACTATGTCGGGCCCTCGCCGCTCGCCGACGATCCGCGCCATGCCAAGGAGATACTCCAGGTCAGGGACTACATCCCGACAAAGGCCTTTCTCGCCGCCAGGCATCCGCAACGCGGGCGCCTGCTCGAGATCGGCAGCAGCTTCGGCTTCCTCCTGGCCTCGTTCCGGGACGACGGATGGAATGTCGTCGGAGTCGAGCCCAACGCCGGATTGAACCGCCACGCTCAGAAAGAATTGAATCTCGACGTGATCTCCGCCATCCTGCCCGACGCGCACATTGAGAGCGAGTCGATGGATGCGGTGCTCATGATGCACGTCATCGAGCATGTCCCCGATCCGGTGAACACGCTCGAGGAGATCTTCCGCATCCTGAAGCCGGGAGGAACCCTGGTGATGGAGACGCCGATCTACGACAGCCTGATGTTCAAGCTGCTCGGCCGGCGCGAGCGCAGCGTGTCGTGCGAAGGGCACATCTACTTCTTCACGTCCAGGACGCTGGCCGAGGTCAGCGAGAGAGCCAGGTTCAAGGTCCTGCGCGCCAACCGCGTCGGGCGCTCGATGAACCTATCGCGACTCGTCTACAACGTCGGCGTGATGAGCAAGAGCCGTGCGGTCCAGGGCGCGCTGGGCAAGGCCGCACGTGCGCTGCGCTTCGACAAGCTGTCGTTCTCGCTCAACGTGCGCGACATGGAACGGATCTATCTGGGCAAGCCGTCGTGAGCGCGGTCGCGTTGCAAGCGGTCCTGTTCGAGGCGCGATGAACCGCGATCTCTACGCCGACAAGGCCAACCAGTACTTTGGATCCTTGCGCCCCGAGATGGTCCGGTACGTCCCGACGGACGCGAGGACCATTCTCGAAGTCGGATGCGGCGGCGGCGGGTTCGCGGCCGAGGTCCGCAAGGCGCGTAACGCCCGAGTCACCGGCATCGAGCCGTTCGAAGCAGCGGCCGCGACCGCCGCCACGCGGCTGGACGAAGTGCTGCAGACCGGCGCCGCGGAAGGTCTGCGCCGCCTCCGTGGCCGCCTGTTCGACTGCATCGTGTTCAACGACGTGCTCGAGCATCTCGTCGATCCGGAATCCGCCCTGATCGCGGCGGCTGCGCTGCTTCAACCACAGGGCGCGCTCGTCGCCTCCATTCCGAACATGCGCTACCTTCCCGTCCTGCGCGGCCTGGTCCTGCGCGGCGAATGGCGCTACACGAGCGAAGGAGTCCTCGATCGGACCCATCTGCGCTTCTTCACCCTGAAGAGCATCGCGGAGATGTTCACCGCGTGCGGCTATGGAATCGACATCCTCGAAGGCATCAACCCACGCCCGACGTCGTGGAAGTTCCGCGCCCTGAACATGCTCGCCTCGAACGCATTCGACGACACGCGCTATCTTCAGTTCGCCGTCGTCGCCACCCTTCCCGGGTCGCCGCCGATCGCGTCGGCGTAGAGCGCCGCGAGCGTACGCTGCGCGTCGGCGAAGTCGTAGAGTGCACCGACGTGTGCCCGGGCCGCGTCGCCCAGGGCGCGCACCTCGTCGGGCCGCTCCGCGAAGGCGAGCAGTGCCTCGACAAGCATCGTCCGGATCGTCGCGAACGCCACGTCGAGCGCCTCGTCGAACGCCACGCCGCGCAGCCACAAGCCCACCCAGCGGTTCGATTCATTCTTGTCGAGCCGTGCGAGACGGCCGGTGCGACCGTCGAGCACGAGCTCCGGGATCGCGAAGATGTCCGTCGACAGCACCGGCATGCCCGCCATCGCCGCCTCGATCGCGACCCAGCCGAGGCTTTCATCCAGCGTCGGGAAGGCGAGCACGTCGTGCGAGCGCATCAGCCGGTGGATCTCGGCGTTCGGCAGGCGCTCGTGGTACGTCAGGCCGGGCATGGCGCGCATCCGTTGCACGGTTCGTGCGGTGTCATCGGCCGTCCACGTGCCGACATAGGTGTAAGGCGCGAAGTCGCAGACGACGGTGGCCTCGATGCGTGCACCAGCGGCGGCGCAGGCATCGAGCGCATCGAGCGTCGGGGGCAATCCCTTGCGCAAGGCGTCGCGGCCGACGAACAGCACGCGCAGTGGATCGCAGGGCGCGCGGACGCGGCGTGAGCTCTCGCCCGGCGGCGCGAGCACGCTGCCGCGAAACACCGACACCTTGGACTCGAGCTCGCCGAGCCCGCGGGCAACGAGCCGGTGACGCAGGCCCGCGGACGCGGCTTCGGAAAGCGCGAGCACGCCGCGGCAACGCGAGCTCGCGATCAATGCGTAGCCCGCGTCGAGCTGCCACGCGGCAGGCTCGCCGAGATAGCGCGGCAGCTCGTTCTCGAACGACACCACGAACGGACGCACGCCCAGCGGCAGCTCGTTGAAGGTGTGCATCAGAGCGACCGGATAGTCGAGCAGCAGCGGCGTCTGGTGCCAGAACGTGCCACTCCGCTCGAAGCGCTGCAGCGGCACGCGGGCGATCTTGTGGAAGGTGTAGCCCGCAGGCGCGAGGCCGTACGACACCTTCTCGCTGCCGTAGCTCGGCGCGACGATGCCGATGGCGTTCCTGCGCCCGAGACCGACGACGAGCCGCGCGGGCGGCGCGGCGAACGAGACGTCTGCTGCGCTAGCGCTCATCGCCGCGGCGCCGCTGCGTGAGCCTCTTGCCCAGCGCGATCCAGCGCGCTTCGTAGTGGAAAGTCGAGAGGTGCGCCAGCGCGAACGTCAGCGCGAACAGCAGCGGACGCTTCGCGTACTTCACCAGCAGGTCGCCCTTGCCGAGCCAGGTCTCCATCAGGATGCCGTGGATCACGTACAGCGCGAACGAGATCGTCGCGAGGTACTTCAGGATGCGGCTCGACAACACGGCCCTGGCACTCGCCGGCGGCGCGTAGAGCGTGCTTCCGACCAGCATCGCGACGGCATAGGGCCGCAGATAGTTCATGAAGCCGGCGTCGGGATGGCAGGTGATCGCCGCGAGCGGCAGCATCCAGTACACGTTGCAGCGCGCGAGCACGCGCACCGCTGCCACGCCAAGCCGCTCGCTGAAGATCAGCGCCAGCGTCACGCCGGCGAGGATCTCGTCGACACGATGCCAGGTGACGATGTCGAGGTAGGCGCCGTCGACGACGCGCAGGACCGTCACCGCGATCGCCAGCAGCGGCGGCAAGAGCAGGCCGCGCGCGCCGGCGACGAGGACGATCATCGCGACGGCGAGATAGAACTGCATCTCGACGCACAGGCTCCAGAGATGGCTCGCCACCGCCGTGAGCCGGATCGGCGGCAGGTTGGCGTAGAACAGGAAGTTCGGCAGGTACGACGAGGTGGCGACGTCGGTCAGCGGGAAGGCGATCGCCATCGCGAGCCAGGCGAGCGGGATGATGCGCAGGAACCGGCGGATCAGGAAGTCGGTGATCTTCGTGTCGGCCAGCAAGAGCCGCGTGATCAGGAACCCGGACAACGTGAAGAAGATCGCCATCCCGAATCGGGCGGCCGCTTCGTTGAGCTGCCATGGCTTGGGTCCGAGCGGCAGCAGATGCGCGGCGAGCACGAGCAGGATGCTGATGCCGCGCCAGCCGTCGAGCACCGTGAGATGGACCGAGCGCGGCGTCGTCGCCGCAGGTGCGGGATGCACGTCGGCGGGCATCGACGCGCGCGCGGCAGAGCTCGGGTCCATCGAGGTCACTTGGGCGAGGCGTCGTCGCGATCGGTACGCACCCATCGTGCCTGACGCCCGCGCAAGGCCTGCCAGTAGAGAGGCAGCTTCGACATCATGTAGCCGGGCACGCCCGCGAGATCGCGCAGCGAGACGATGTCGCGACCGAATCGGCGCCAGGCCGTGGCCACGCCGATCGAGACCAGGATCAGGGCCAGCACGCAGACGACGAATGGCGCGCCCTCGCCACCGAGCGCCAGGAAGACGAGGCCGACGAGCGCACCCGCGACCAGCATCAGCACGAGCGATGCGAGCGGCGGCACGCAGAGGTCGAGCACCATCGCCGCGAAGGCCGCGTCGCCGTTGCGGATCGCCTCGGCCAATGCGCGCGGCGCGCGCTCGGTGATCACGCCGAGATGGCCGTGCTCCCAGCGCGTGCGCTGCGTCGCCAGCCCGTCGGCCTTGCTGGCGAAGGTGCTGGTGACGAGCGCGTCGGGGCAGAAGATCGGCGGCGTGCCGGCCTCGGCGAGGTCGAGGCCGAGGCACATGTCTTCGACGATGTGGCCAGACGCGAGCGGTGCCGCCTCGATCACCGGCCAGGGAAACGCCATGCCCGTGCCCATCAGCTGGCACGGCACGCCGAGTCGCAGCGCACCGAGCGGCCGGACGAGATTGCGCACCGCCCACGCGAACTCCGAGATGCGCGTGGACAGGGCCGCGCTCGGCGGCGAGCGCATCAGGTAGAGCGCCTGCACCGGCCGGCCGGTCGCGGCGCAGGTCGTCGCGATGCGCTCGAGGCAGCCGGGATGCAGCATGCAGTCGGCATCGACGATGACGACGATGGCGGGCGCGTCGGCAGCCAGGTGGCGCACGCCGAAATCGAGCGCGTAGCCCTTGCCGCGCCGCTCGGGATCGTGGCGGCGGATCGCTTGCGCGCCCGAGGCGATCGCCACGGCCGCGGTGTCGTCGCTGCAGTTGTCGGCGACGACGAGGAGCCGGTCGCCTGGAGCGAGCTGCGGCACGATCGTCGCGAGCGACGCGGCGATGCCAGTGGCTTCGTCATGCGCGGGCATCAGCACCGCCAGTCGGGGCCGCGGCGTGACTGGCTCGGTCGGCTTGCTCTGCAGTGGTCGCCGTGCTGCCACTGTCTCGAGAAAGAACACGAGCGACGGCACCAGCAGCAGCAAGGCGACGAGCGTGAGGAGCACGCCGAGCAGGTCGCTCATTTGTATTCGATCAACCGGCCACGCGCGCCGGCCAGGCGATGCGCGGTGAAGCGGAGCTGACCGGCCGCTTCGGCGAACTTGCCGACGACGAGGAAGAACGCGCGCGCTGCACGTTGTCCGACGGGGCCGCTGCCCTTGGCGAAGAGACGTGCGACCTGGAGCGGATAGAGCGCGAACGCCCAGAGCGCGCGCGCATCGACGGTGATCGCTGCGACCAGCACGACGAGCGGCAGCACGCATCCCCACAGCCACGCGCTGCGCGATTCGCGCACCCAATGGCGCTCCGGCGGCGCGCCGTGCAGCGACGCGCCTTCGGCGAAGGCGTAGCCGCCGCGCATCGTGCGGCGCCACCATTGGGCGAAGCGCGTCATCGCGGCGTCGTGCAGCGTCATCTCTGCGTCGAGACGCCAGATGCGACCGCCCTGCGCGCGCAGGCGCACGCAGAGCTCGGGCTCCTCGCCGGCGATGAGGTCGGCGCGGAATCCGCCGACGCGACGGAACGCGTCGGCACGCATCATCGCGTCACCGCCACAGGCCAGCGCCTCACCGACGGGCGTGTCCCACTCGAGGTCGCAGAGCCGGTTGTAGACCGAGCGCGCGGGATCGCGCTCGCGCCTTCGGCCGCAGACGACGACGACGTCGGGATGCGTGGCGAGAAAGTCCGTCGCGCGCTCGAGCCAACCGGCCACGACCTCGCAGTCGCCGTCGACGAACTGGACCAGCTCGACCTCCGGCCGCCACACGACGAGCGCCTCGAATCCGGCATTCCTCGCCTTCGCCGCGGTGAACGGCTGCGAGGCATCGAGCAGGACGACGCGCGCGTCCAGCGAACGCGCCGCGTCGGCCGAGCCGTCGGTCGAACCCGAGTCGACGTAGACGATCGCCGCCGATCGGCCGCTCACCGACTGCAGGCAGCGGCGCAGTCGCTCGCCCTCGTTGCGGCCGATGACGACGACCCCGATCGTGCCGGCGGCGCTCATGCCTTCTGCCGTCTCGCGAGCGTCGAGCCGATGCCGGCCAGCCACGACGTCACGCGGTGCGCCGACCGCATCGCCGGTCGCTCGATCAGCCGGAACGTGACGCAGGTGACGAGCACGAGGACGACGCCGACGCCGGCCACGAGGACCCAGTGCTGCGCCGGGCTCAGCGTCCTCGCGACCGACGTGCCGAGGAGCAGCTCGAAGGTCAGCGACAGGAGCAGACCGTGCAGCAGGTAGATGCCGTAGCTTGCTTCGCCGAGCAGCAGCGCGGCGCGATTCGTGAGGAGGCCAAATACCGGGTTGCCGCAGGCGATCGGCAGGAATCCGACGATGAGCGCGACCATCGTCAGCGCTTTCGCTGGACCGATCGTCTGGGCGAAGAGCGCCCACGCAACGGCGGCGACGACGACGAGGCCGGCGCCCCGGCCGCGCAGGCGCGCGGCGATCGACGACGTGCGCGCCAGCACGGCGGCCGCGGCACCCGAGACGAAGCTCCACGGCATGAAGACGTCGGGCTTGATCGACACCAGCCAGACGACGACCACGGTGCAGATCACGACCGCCGCGACCGGAACGCGCCTGCGAAGCATCAGTGCCAGAAGCGGCAGCGAGAGATAGAAGAGCCACTCGTAGCCGAGAGTCCACGTGACGCCGGCGATGAGCAGCCACGTGTCGTGGAGCCCGTTGATGTCGGGCGCGTCGAGCATCGTGAAGGCGACCCAGTGGCCCACGTGATCGACGAGCGCGCCGACGGGCTCCTGCAATGTCCATTGCGTCAGCACGCCGATCATCGCGACGAGCGCCAGCATGGCGACGAGATAGAGCGGCGTCAGGCGCAGCACGCGCGACACGAAGAGCGCGAGCCAGTCGATGGGACGGCGTTTCGCGTCGATGATCTTGCCGACGAAGAGGTAGGCCGTGATCATGAAGAAGACCTTGACGCACAGGTCGCCCACCGGCCGGTAGACGCTCGCCGGCGGCGGGCCCCACGCGCCGGTGCGAAGGTAGTCGTACCAGATGACCGAGTGGTAGAGGAAGACGCCGAACGCCATGTAGCCGCGCAAGCCGTCGAGCGGAACGTTGCGGCCGCCGGTCTCCACCGAGAGCCACCGACTCGCCACGAACGCCGCCGCCAAGGCGATCAGCATCGCGGCGAGACCGAAGCCCGGGTTCAGGAGATCGGTCATCGCCCCGTCCGGCGCTCAGGCACTGTTCCGTGGCCTGACGACCGCCGGCACGCCGACGGCGATCGAGTCGTCGGGCACGTCGCGCACGACGACGGCGTTGGCGCCGATCAGCACGTTGTTGCCGATGGTGATCCGGCCGAGCACCTTCGCGCCGGCGCCGATGTCGACGTTGTCGCCGATCTGCGGCGCGCACGGGTCGTCGACCCGCGCCAGGCCGACGACGACGCCGGTGCGGATGCGACAGTCGTTGCCGAAGCGAGCGTAGCCGCTCACGACGACGCCGCCGGAGTGGTCGATGACGAAGTTGCGGCCGACCTCGACCTCGCACGGCAGCTCGATGCCGGTGAGGATCTGCACGAGCTTGTAGGCGACGTGATAGCAGAGCGAGAAGAACTTGCGCAGCAGCACCGGCTTGACGCCGTAGCGCCAGCGCCCGAAGCGATAGACGACCATGACCCAGAAGCCCTGGGCGCCGACGCGGCCTCCGTAGGCATCGAGATCGGCGCGGAGGTTGTCGAGCATGGTGCGGCGTCGCTCGCTTCAGCGCGTCGGATGCAGGCCGCCGGCCGTGCGCCGCAGCAGTGCCCACGTCGCGTGCGCCTGCGCCCAATGCGTGCGCAGGAGCGACCACGGACGGCGCCG
>Ga0123337_10004646_pt1 | contig 13880 bp, 13 predicted proteins | sample frozenSSSSmetaG_FD_89792 | JGI IMG/M metagenome (GOLD analysis project Ga0123337, IMG submission 89792) | Glacier valley bacterial and archeal communities from Borup Fiord, Nunavut, Canada, to study Microbial Dark Matter (Phase II) -... | ecosystem: Environmental > Aquatic > Freshwater > Ice >... | reverse complement strand
GCGGAGCCGACGCTCGACGTGACCGATTATAGTTTTCTGGCTGAACTCGGCGCAAACACTACAGTCGACTTTGTCAACCGACCCGTGAACTCCTGTGCGCACTCACTTTCTCTGACAGGCGGCGCGGCGGGCGGTGGGGGTCCGATGGGGACCCTTGGCGAAGTAGGACCGTATGAATACGCGGTCGTCAAGGGCACACAACCCGCGCCGATGGTGCAATGGCTGCGTGACAACGGCTACAAGGTCGATGCGAGCGACGAGGCAACCATTGCGCAGTATGTCCGCGAAGGGAATGTCTTCGTTGCGCTACGGCTCAAGCCAGAAGCGGGCATACAGGATATTCAGCCGATTGTCCTGAAATACAGATCAAGGCGCATCACGATCCCGGTGCGAATGGGCGCATCGTCATCGGACGCTGTTTCCATACTCGCATGGGTTTTCGGGAACACGCAATATATTTCGCAGAACTATCGTAAGCTCGTATTATCCGAAACACTGCCCTATTTCAAAGACGTTCGCAACAGCGTGGCCGCGATGGGGTTCCCCCGTGGGTATAGAGGCTATGAATACGATCCCTACCTCGATGCTTACCACGTTGGGCGCTTGCAGCTTTTAAAGCGCTACGGTGGTCATGCCCTGTTTACGGAGTACGCGGGAAAGCTGGCTAATTTTGCACAGCAGTATCCAGACCAGATACAAAGTTCGCTGCTTCACGACTTCGCTCATCGCTACCGCTACATTACCCGATTTTCAGGCTACCTCACGCCGAGTCAAATGAACCTGGACCCGATGTTCATCCCAACATCCAGCGCCTCCGACGAAACAGGTACTATCGATCTCGGTCCGGTGGTGGACCCGATTTTCGCGGATGGATGCGCGACTCAAACGGGCATCAAGCCGGAGGTTGTTCGAGAATTCGCGACTTCGCATCGCATTTTCCGTGAAATGAACGCGGATATTGCCTACCCACCCGGCTGGATACTCAGCACATTTGCGGTGCAGAGTCCGACACTGGTACTCGAAAAGCAGTTTCAGGATGAGTACAACACTGCGCAAGAACGGCAGGTATATGTTTATTCGCCTGAGAGCGTCACGGCGCAGAGCGTCTATGATTGGTTTCTCGGCAAGCCGACGCCACCGATGCTCGTCTTCGTGCCGCTCAAACAAAACGGCGCAGATGGCTGGGACTCGCTCTATGTTCGTTCCGGTACATACATGGCGCAGAGTACAGGGTGCGATTTCACTGCCCCAGAGACACTCTTCGCCCAAATACTTTCTGTCCCGAAATGCACCCTGCCCCAGGACGAAATTGATTTTTGGATGCATAGCAGTATGTCGCCAAGCCAATATGGGCGAGTCACATCCGGCGTCTTCTTCGCGCTGCTGACCTCACGCGCTGACACGAACAAAAATAGTCAGCTATATCGGGATATGCTGGCGTACACGGGCGCACACCAGTATTTCGCACGCGACGACATGCGACATACGTTGTTTCTGACCGCAAATTATGGCGATCTTTCGCCAACTGTGTTTGCGATCCCGATCCCCGATGGTTGGGAAGCACACATCGCGACATGGCCCAACAGGGATGTGATCATCGCTCCAATCGGCAGTAAGCCGGATGATGCAGGTCCACGAATGCGGCTTACTCCTGTCGGTACGCTCGGCTGGACCGCACGAGAACTTTTCTGGGAGACCGCTAAACCCGGTGACGCACATTTATCTACGATGGCAACGTACCTGACTGGTTTGTACGGTGATCTGAACGGCAAAGAGGCGCTCCTGAATGCGCTTACAACCTGCTCTGCGGACGTGCCAACTGCGCTACCCTTTCAAAAAAGCGACCGTATGGGACAGGTCGTAATCACGAATATGTATGCCGCATCGGTTTCAGTAGCGGTGAAAGACTCCGCGCAATATGCAGCGACGCTGAACATACTGCTGGATGTGTTTCGCGCGGGCTATCATTGCCAGAGCGGACGGTAGGTGTAAAAAGAAAACCTCGCGAAATCGATTTCGCGAGGTCCTAAAAAAGGGGAACGCTCAGAAACTACACAGCCGTGCCGTCGGTAGTGCTGCTCTCGACAACGGCAGAGGCGACGACGTTTGACGCCTGCGGACCTTTATCGGTGTCCTCGACGGTGAACTCCACGCGCTGCCCCTCTTCGAGGTTGCGGTAGCCCTCACCAGGGATTGCAGAATAGTGGACAAACACATCGCGGTCGCCGCTATCCGGTTCGATAAAGCCAAACCCTTTGACACGGCTGAACCACTTGACGGTTCCCATTGAACGATTTTCGGCCATTTTGGGTGAATTTCCTCCTACGCACCCGCCGCGCCGGATGACAAAAATGATGAACCTCCCGGCTGCAACTTGCGAATACTCGACTGCGCCGGGGAGTGTTCCGCAGGCATGAGAATCGCTATCGTTTTGCCCTGGCGCGTGTGGTACAAAGGCCGAAAGAAGGCAACCGTTTTGAGCAGAGGCGAGACTCAATTTACCCTTGAAATGCGCAGTTGTCAACAGCATCTTAACCGAAGTATATCCGCAACTACGGAGCCGGGGCAAAACCACCGGACGCGCTGTATCGCACCACGCAGTGTTGTATAATCTGGCAATCGGGAGCCGGAAACCATGCAAACACTGGATGCGCCGCTAATCATCACGCTGGACGAGGTTTACGCGGCGCGCGAGCGTATCCGCACGTTCATCCGGCGCACGCCCACGCTGCGCACCGCTCCACTGCGCACGCCCGTCTATCCGCACTCCGATATTTACCTCAAGCTGGAGAATATGCAGGTCAGCGGGTCGTTCAAGGCGCGCGGCGCGATGAACAAACTTCAATCGATTCCGCCGAATGAACTCAAGCGCGGGATCGTCGCGGCGTCGGGCGGCAATCACGGTCTCGGTGTGGCCTACGCGGGCTATCTGGTCGGCGTCCCGGTGACGATTTTTCTGCCGAAGAGCGCGGCGGCGATCAAAGCGCACAAGCTGCAAGGCTGGGGAGCGCGCGTCGTTCACGCGGGGGATGTCTTCGATGACGCGAATTATGCGGCGGTCACGCTCGCTGAACATGATCATCTGCCCTATTTCCACCCCTTCGCGGATGCCGCGATAATTGCCGGACAGGGAACGATTGGGCTTGAACTGCTGGAAGATGTGCCGGACGTGGATACGGTCATCGTCGCGATTGGTGGCGGCGGCCTGATCAGCGGGATCGGGCGCGTGGTGAAGGCGTTGCGCCCCGACGTGCGCGTGATCGGCGTCGAACCGATAGGTGCAGCGACCTACTATGAAGCGCGCAAGGTCGGCCATCCGGTCACGCTCCCGGAGATTACCACCATCGTCAATACGCTCGCGCCACGACAGGGCGCGGCAATCAACTTCGCGCACATCGAAGCTTATGTCGATGAAATTGTGTTGGTCAGCGATGACGAGATGCGGCAGGCCGCGCGCTGGATGTGGACCGAAATGAGCATTGCGGCGGAATTGGCGGGCGCGGCGGCAATGGCCGGGCTGCTCACCGGGCGGATCGTGCTGCGCGCGGGCGAGAAGGCGTGCGTGGTCGTCTGCGGCGCGGGGACGGATGGGATCGACGAGTAGCACGGCACGGCGCGGCTGGTGGTTCGCCTTTCTGCTGGTTCTGATCGTCGCATTTCTACTCGTCGGCATTGGGTATCGGCACGGGTTGCCCTATATCGATTACGGCGACGAAATGACCGTGTGGACGATGGGGCGCGCGACCTTCGACCCATCGTGGATACCCTACCAGCCGCAGTATCCACCCGGCATTCTGATCGTATCCGCTCTGGTGCAGCAGGCGCAGCTTGCAGCGGGTGGACCGACGATAGATGTAGCAACTACCGTCGCGATCATGCGCCTCACGACGTTTGCGGCGACCGTGATCACGACGGGCGCGATCATGCTCACCGCGCGGCGGCTGGCCGGGGACGTGGCGGGAGTCATTGCGGGGCTGACGTTCGGCGTTTTCTATTGGACCAACCACCTCGGCAAGCTCTCGACCAATAATTTATGGGTCGCGCTGTGGATGGCGCTTGCGGCGCTGTTCGGCGTGGAAGCGTACATCCGGCGCTCAGTGCGTTGGGTCTTCGCGGCGCTCGCGATTGCGCTCATCGGGACGCTTTTCAAGTGGCAAAATGCGGCGGCGTTTGCCTTTCCCGGCCTCGCGCTGCTGACAGTTATGAGCCGCCGCCGGATGATCATCTTTATAATTTTGTACCTGGTCATCGTTGGCGCGTTCAGCTATTGGGCGGTCATGCTGTACCACGCGCTCGAAGGGAGCGTGTATTACCCCGGTGCGCCTTCCTACCGACCAACGCCCGCGCTCGTGCTGCGCAACCTGTGGGAGCTGGTCGCGGTGCAGGCTCCCCTTTTCCTGTATGGAGTGCTGCCCGCGCTGGCGCTGCTGCTTGGCTTGCAACACGACGAGCGCGCGATCTATACGCGGCGCGGCCTGCATCTGTTCCCGGTCGCGACCCTGCTCATGCTCGTGGTCCTGAGCGTCAATGGTGCGCCCGTCTTCGAGCGGCATTATATGCCGGGCTGGGTACTGCTCGCAGTCCTCGCGGGGGTGGGCTTCGCGCTTACGTTGCGCGCGGCGCGGTTGCCTGTTTTGCAAATTGGGCTGACCGTTGCGACTGCCGCCGCGCTACTGCTTGCGTTCTTACTGAGCGCGGATCATACACGGCTCGCGCTGCGCCCGGATACGCGAACGGCGCTCGCACAATGGGCAGCAGTCGCGCTCGATGGTCCGACGCTTTTCACCGATAAAAACCTTGTGACGGCGGTTAATCCGCTGTATGGCTATATGAGCAGGCGCGTCGAAACGCCCTTGAATCCGGATGGGGATGTGCCTATTACAGAAGCCGCGCTGAACAATGCAATCTTGCAGGCGAATTCGATTCGCTATCTCGTTACCCGCCGCGATTTCAACCCGGCGGCACTCAGCGGGGTCACGCTGCTTTTACGCTACGCCCCACCCGATAACAACGGCGAACCCTGGTCGGCATGGCTCATCGGGGATGCGCCGCCAGTGGCTGCCGCTCCGCTCGCAGAGTTCGGGGGAGAGGTTGCCTTGCGCGGCGTGAGTCTTTCCCCGGCGGCGCTTTGCCCCGGCGCTACGCTCACGATCAGCACACTCTGGGGACCGCTGCGCACGCCACATCTAGATTATTCCGTGTTCTACCGTCTGCTGGCGACGGACGGAACCGGGATTGCTCTACCGCTCGATGGTCCTCCTGCCCGCCCGACCTCGCAATGGATATGGCCGGGTGAAGCGCTGCCCGGCGTGCGCAAGACGTGGACTGTCCCGCTGGGGACCGCGCCGGGAGCGTATGCGCTGCTCATCGGCGTCTACGATCCGATTGGCGGAACGCGGCTCGTAACTACCGACGGCGCGGATACCTTTCGTGCTGGAATGCTCGAAGTTCGCGATCCCGCACATTGCGGATCAGCCCCTTGAGCGGTAAAATGTATGTTCTGTTTTAGGGAGATGCCAGATGCCACAAACGTCCACCGCGCAGGATGACGCGCGCGTCAAGGAAGGCCGCGCCAAAGCGCTCGACGCCACGCTTTCAAGCCTGACCAAGCGCTTCGGTGAGGGTACGGTCGTCCGGCTCGGTGACGCCGCGCACATGCAAGTGGCCTCGATCCCGACCGGCTCGCTCGCAGTCGATATAGCGCTCGGCGTCGGCGGGTTGCCGCGCGGACGCATCACGGAGATTTATGGACCGGAAAGTTCCGGCAAGACGACGCTGTGCCTGCACGCTATCGCGGAAGCGCAGCGGTTGGGTGGCGTCTGTGCTTTCATCGATATGGAACACGCGCTCGACCCATTATATGCCGCAAAAATCGGCGTGGATGTCAACAACCTGTACATCTCGCAGCCGGATACCGCCGAGCAAGCGCTTGAAATTTGCGAAGTGCTGGTGCGCTGCGGCGCGCTGGAAGTGATTGTGCTGGACTCGGTCGCGGCGCTTGTCCCGCGCAGCGAACTGGAAGGCGAGATGGGCGACTCGCATGTCGGGTTGCAGGCGCGGCTGATGTCGCAGGCGCTGCGCAAGCTGAACGGCGCGATCAGCCATTCGCAGTGCGTGATGATCTTTACCAACCAGTTACGCGAGAAAATTGGCGTGATGTATGGCAACCCGGAAACGACGACGGGCGGACGCGCGCTCAAATTCTACGCCAGTGTGCGGCTCGATATTCGCCGCATTCAGGCGATCAAGCAGGGCGAAACCGAGGCGGGCAACCGCACGCGCGTCAAGGTCGTGAAGAACAAGGTTTCGCCGCCCTTCAAGGAAGCCGAATTCGACATCATGTTCTCCGAAGGGATCAGCAAGGTCGGGGACATTCTTGACATCGGGACCGCGATGGAGATGATCGAGAAGCGCGGCGCGTTCTTCCGCTACCATGACCAATTGTTGGGGCAAGGCCGCGAAGCCTCGAAGAGCTATTTGCGCGAGAATCCCGGTATGGCCTTCGAGATCGAACAGGCGATCCGTGCTGCGAGCGGTCTGCCCGCTGCCGATGGAAGCGCGCCCGTCAAGGCCGCACCCGCGAAAGCTGCCGCTAACGGTTTCGACCCGGCGGCTGCTGTTGAGACGCCGCTCTTCGGTGATTTGGCCGCCGCGCCGCCTGCCGAGGAAGCACCGCGCCGCAAACGCCGCAGCCCTACCGCGCCTGTCGATGTGCCGCCGGGTGGCGCAAGCGGATGAAGTATCAAACGACGGTCAACGGCAAGCAGTATGAAGTCGAGATCAATCAGAATGGCCGTGTGACCGTTAATGGAGAAGAGCGCGTCGTTGATTTTCATGCGCTCAACGCGCCGCTTTATTCGTTGCTGGTCGATAATGCCAGCTACGAAGGGCTGATCGAACTGCGTGACGGTACGCTGCATGTGCAGTTGCTTGGCGATCAATATGAAGTGACCGTCGCGGATGAACGCACGCAGCGCCTCGAAAGCGCGGGTGGCGGCTTCCAAGCGCAGTCTGGCGAGATTGCAGTACGCTCACCGATGCCGGGCTTGATCGTCGCTGTGCCAGTCGTCGAGGGGCAATCGGTGAACAAGGGCGATGCGTTGATCGTCCTCGAATCGATGAAGATGGAAAATGAGTTGAAAGCGCCGCGTGCGGGCGTGGTCGCAAAGGTTCACGTCACCAAAGGCGACCGGATCGAGCAGAATAAGACACTGGTCACGCTGTTGTGAGTCTGGTGAGGGATTGGACTTGCCCAGCGCATCTTCAATTTTCAATCGGGTTCTCAGGAATCAAAAAGGGCAGCGATCATGATCGCTGCCCTCTTCATTATTAGCGGGTTAGCGCAGCGAAGCCGCCATCTGGCCGAGACCAGCGCGCACGCTGCCATCTACCACGCGGTCGCCCGCGCGCACGATCAGGCCGCCGAGGAGCGCCGGATCGACTTCGTAGGCGATGTCGTTCGCGCCCGTCGCGTTCTTCACATTCCCCTTTTCCGCATCCGTCAGCGGCAGCGCCGAGACGACGGTGATTTTGTCACCGAGGCCGCGCACTTCCGCACCGGACTGGCTGAAAAAGTTGGAGATGATCGACTCCGATTTGGCCGGGTCGAGCGATTGCCCGATCAGGCGTTCGGCTGCCGCCATTGCAAGGCTGATGACATCCGAGCGGACATCACCAAGCGCCGCAGTACGAGCGGTGTTGCTCTCGGTGAGCGCCTTCGCACGCGCCTCGGAAACCTCACGTTGCGCATCTTCAAGGATGCCACGCGCTTGCTGTTCGGCGCGTCCGCGAGCTTCCTCGACGAGGCGGTTGCCTTCGGCGCGGCGCTCTTCGATAAGTTTTTGTGCGTCGCGTTCGGCGTTGGCGCGAGCCTGTTCCGCGACGCGAGCATCTTCAAGAGATTTCGCTATGCGTGCTGACCGACTATCGAGCATGTTCAGGATACGCGGCCATACGGTCCGCAGGATCAAGAAGATGACACCAAAGTTAATCAGTTGCGCGAGCAGAAAGCCCAGGTTTAATCCAAGTCGTTCCACTATAGCCCTCCTATTCGATCAACCGAGGACGAAGAGGATGACGAGCGCGATCACGAGCGCGTAGATGGCGACCGCTTCTGCGAACGCGATACCGAGAATCATGTTCGTTTGAATTTGGCCGCTTGCATCCGGGTTGCGCCCAATGGCCTGGAGCGCACCGCTCACCATCAGACCAATACCGATACCGGGACCGAGGACGCCGATCATCGCGAGACCGGCTCCAATTGCTTTTGCGGCTGCAATCGTAGCTTGTTCCATGCCTAGAGCCTCCTAAGAAGAGATTTGCTGTGAATGAATTTGTCTACGCCAGTCAGCATTGCGACTGCCTGACCCGTTAACCATACCCACTCAGCCCTGTGGGGCTTCAATGGGTACGATCTCACCATGTCCACCCCGTCCTTCGGCATGTTCTTCGTCATCCACATGGTGGCCGGACATTGCAATCCCTGCCAGCACCGTGTAGAGCATCGCGAACACAAACGACTGGATGACACCGACGAACGCTTCCAGTCCATTGAAGATGAGTGGCAGACCCGTCGCAACCAGGAAGGTCATCACGAAGATGAGAACCTGTCCCGCAAAGATATTGCCGAAAAGACGGAAGGCAAACGAGAGTATCTTCGAGATTTCGGAGATGATCTCCAGTAAGCCAACCGCAAAATCGAGCGGTCCGAGTAAGCCAAGAAGCGGCTTCTTCGGGTTGCCGATATTGGCGAGCGCAGGCAGGTTGACGAATTTGTACCAGTACGCGCCGCCCAGTTCCTGAACGCCGTGTACCTGGATCATGATGACGGTGATGATTGCCAGCGCCAGCGTCAGCGTCAAGTCAGAGGTCGCACCGCGAAAAAAGGGTGTGATGAAATACAGCTCTCGCAATGGTTGCTTGACCGTCAGCTTGCCGTTCTTGTCAGTGGCAACGAGCGCCTGCTCCTCTGCCGCAAGGTCGGAAACCTTCAGCCCCGGCGTCGTATCCACCTTGCGCGTGAGCTTCGCCCGGAAGGTTTCTTCCGCTGTCGGACCAGAGTGCGGTCCGCTTTGTGACCCCCCATTCGTCGGTGTCGTAGGCGTAATCACGGATGCCTCGCGGGTGGCGACCGCTTGCTGCGTCCCCGCAACCTGCACCGTCGCGACTGCACCCACCGCGTGCTCATCAGGGCGATAGTTGCCGTTCGTCTTTTCGCAGTATTCAAAATCCTCCACCGTCACGCGGTAGCCGGAGTTGAGCGACGAAGGGACATAAAGCGTACTCCCATTCGCATAATAGCCGTTCGGTGCGACAGGGTGAGCCAGCGTAGAAACTGAGGCTGGTCCTGCGCATTCCATGACGCCTATCGAGTCGAAACCAGGGATTAGCTTCAAATAGTTGGCGAAAAGCACGAACGTGAAGATCGTGAACGCCAGCGGAAACACCTTGCGGCTCTTCGGCCCGACGATGTTGCGCGTCAGGTTATCGATGAACTCAACAAGCATCTCGAACACGCTTTGCAAGCGACCCGGCACTTCCTTCACATTCCGCACAGCCAGGAACGCGAACGCCACCAGGACGACATCGGTGATGAGCGTCACCAGAAACGTATTTGTGATCGGCGTCCCCGGAATGGGTTCGCCTGGCACGTAAATGAACGGCAGTGCCGCCCCGATACCCAGGCGTGGCAAGATCACATGCGGGATGAGAAAGCAGAAGGCAATCGCAAACACCAACGCAACGAGAAGCCTGTTTAATCCTTTTCTTGCCAAGGGCGATCCTCCTTTTCGGATGTGGGTGGCGGATTCGGTGTGATGCTGCGGGTCGCCCCCAGAACCAGAAACAACATCACAAGCAGACTAAGCGGCACGCTGAGGATGATCAAAAGCAAAGTGAACACTGGCTTCGTGTGCAACACACTATCAAGCCACAATCCGATCAGCAATGCACCAATCACGACGATCACGCTGGCACAGCCGCCTTGTGCTGCGGTGGCCGCCAACGCGAAGTTTTTCAGGCGTTCGGGCGTGCGTTGCTGCATGTGTCGGGCGACTTTGCGTATTCTGTCACAATTGACACTATAAGCCTAACCGACCGCTCATCAAATGTCAAGCGGCGGCATCAGGAAAAACAAAATTGCAGGCCGCAGCCTTACGGATCGAGGATAAAACTCAGGAAGCGCGACAGTACGACCTCGAAATCGGGCGGGAAGCTGTGCGAGAGGTTGGGGTAGATCAAAAATTGATGCTCGATCCCGTATTGGTTCAAGCGTTCGATCAGCCGCGCGCAGCCATTCAAAGCACTCTTATCCCCCTCCCCGACGAGGATCACCATTCGCAAGCGTGAGCCTTCCGGCGGCGCGGGTGGCAAGTAGCCAAGCGTCTCATCCAAGCCCATCCAAGGCGCAACGGCCAGCACGCCCGCAACCGGGACGCGCCCCTCCAGCGCCAGCCGGATCGCGACCTGCCCGCCCATCGAGAAGCCGGAAAGGACCACACGCGCCGGGTTTACCGCGTGCGAACGCAGCAATTCGTCGAAGTGCGTGGTGATGACCCGCAGCGCCTCGTCGTAATCATCCCAGACAAAGGCATCGGGACGGCTGCCAAGCTGCTCCGATTGTGGAGCCGCGAGCAGTATCCCAGCTTCCGGGAGCAAGTTGTAATATTTTGCAACCGACTCGGCGGTGGCGTTGTTGCCGTGCAGCGCGATCACCGTCGAATAGGGTGGGGTCCCGATGAGCGGTTCCATCAGGATTTGCGTGGGGTGGACCGCGCGCTGTGCTTCGGATTGCAACGCCGCACTGCGCTTCACGAGCGCTTGATATTCGGCGTCCGGCTGCATGTTGAACAAATCGTCATCGGTGCGCAGTGCATTTTCCGCGAACCAATAGCCGTTATCGAGCGCCGCCGCAAGTGTGACGTTGGCCGCTTCATATTTGCCGAGCGCGGCCTGAAAGCACAGCTTCCAATAGGCCATCCCCCAGGCATGTTCGGGGAACTTGGCCTCATGCTTCTGGAGCGTTTGAAGGGCATCATCGAGCCGCTGCTGGCCGTATAGCCCGAAGATTTTGTCCTGTAATTCGATAAATTCCACCGCGTAATCCTCACTTAGCGCGGGTAATCATATACCAATTCTCTGAATTCAACTCACAATCGACGCAGTAACTTCTCGTATTCATCATGTGGACCAATCCAAAACCAAGTAATTTCATCATCCTCTAAAATTCCGACAGCACGATAATTCAGATTGATACGCGCAGCATAGATGGGTCTCACCGTATGCACCTTCTTGAACTGTAATCCGGGATGATGTGGGTCCGCTTGAAAATACCTGTAAGCCTCTCTTGCCTGCTGGCGAATATCATACGGAAGCGCCCTCAGCATTTTGCGAAAGCGCTCCGACGTAGAAGATTTCACAGCGTATCTGGGTCGAGAGGAAATGTCTTCCCAGATCGGCGCTCTGCAAGCGCTTCATCTGCCATCTCAGATAACAAATCCTGCGAGGCGGCGAAGAGTTCCGACCAGCGCCGCTCCGAAGCCAGTTCAGCCAAAAGCCACGCTCCCAGCGAGTCTTGCTCCTGTTCTGGTAGTTCGCTTATCGCTGCGATTGCCTTTTGCATCAGGTTCGACATTTCACCTTACCTGCTAATTATTTTACTAATTATACGACCTTCACCCGCCCCGGATTTGCCGCCTCGTACTCCTCAATCGCAGTCTGATTGTTGATCAGAAAGCCGAGTTGATCCACGCCGTCGAGCAGGCAGCGCCGCGCAAATTGGTCAATCGGGAAGCCGACCGCGCGCCCATCCGGGAGCGTGACGGTCTGCGCTTCGAGATCGATCTGCACGGTCAGATCGGGATCTTCCTGCGCAAGGCTCATCAACTGCGCGTGCGTCTCCGCATCAACGACAATTGGCAGCAATCCATTCTTGAGTGCGTTGTTGCGAAAAATATCCGCGAAGTAGGTGCTGATCACGGCCTTGAAGCCGTAGCCTTGCAGCGCCCAGGGTGCGTGTTCGCGCGAAGAGCCGCAGCCGAAATTATGCCCGCCGATGAGGACTTGCGCGCCCTTGCCTTCGGGCTTGTTCAGGATGAAATCAGGCTTCGGCGCGCCCGCATCGTCGTAGCGCCAATCGTAGAAAAGCCCTTCCGCAAGTCCGGCTTTGCTGGTCGTTTTCAAGTAGCGCGCGGGGATGATCTGGTCGGTGTCGATGTTTTCCATCGGGAACGCGACGGCTTTCCCGATGACCGGCGTGATTGGGTCCATAATTACGCGGGTTCCTTTTCAAGCATCGTGCGAACATCGGTGACAACGCCGCTCAGAGCAGTCGCGGCGGCGGTCAGCGGACTGGCGAGGAAGGTCCGACCGCCCTTGCCCTGCCGCCCCTCGAAGTTGCGGTTGCTGGTGCTGACGGCGTATTGCCCCGGCTGGAGCTGGTCGCCATTCATTGCGATGCACATGCTGCACCCGGCCTCGCGCCACTCCGCGCCCGCATCCATGAAGACCTCATGCAGCCCTTCGGCTTCGGCCTGCCGCTTGACTTGCTGCGAACCGGGGACGACCATCACGCGCACGCCCTTCGCGATGTGGTTGCCCTTCATCAGCGCGGCGGCCTGCCGTAAATCGGAGATGCGCGAATTGGTGCAGCTCCCAATGAAGACGACATCGACCGGGTGGCCGAGGATCGGGCGGTCAGCTTCCAACCCCATATAGATGAGCGCTTTGGTGAGCGAGTCGCGAGCGCTCACATCCGCGAATTGGCGCGGGTTCGGCACGCGCGCGGTGATCGGCATCCCCATACCGGGGTTCGTGCCATAGGTGATCATCGGCTCAAGCGTGTTCGCGTCGATGATTTCTGTGCGGTCGTAGGTCGCGCCGGGGTCGGTCGGGAGCGTCTTCCAATATTCAACTGCGTCGTCCCATGCCTTGCCCTGCGGCGCATAGGGGCGACCCTGCACGTAATCGAACGTGGTTTGGTCGGGCGCGATCAACCCGGCACGCGCGCCGCCCTCGATGCTCATATTGCAAACCGTCATGCGCGCTTCCATCGAGAGCGCACGGATTGTCTCACCGCCATACTCGAAGACGTAACCCGTCCCACCCCCGACGCCGATACGGGCGAGAAGCGCCAGAATAATATCTTTGGCGGTCACGCCCGGCTGCAACTGCCCATCGACGCGCACCTCAAAAGTTTTGGGTTTGGTTTGCAGCAGGCATTGCGTGGCGAGGACGTGCATTACCTCGCTCGTGCCGATCCCGAAGGCGAGCGACCCGAATGCGCCGTGTGTGCTGGTGTGGCTGTCACCACAAACAATCGTCATGCCCGGCTGCGTCAAGCCCTGTTCGGGTCCGATAATGTGGACGATGCCCTGATTTTCCGAGCCGAGTTTGTACAGCTTGATCCCGAACTCCGCGCAGTTCTTCTCCATCTGCGCGAGCTGTGCCGCCGCAATTGCATCCGTGACCGGGATAATGCCATCCGCGCCGCGCGGGGTAGTCGGCGTGCTGTGGTCCATCGTGGCAATCGTGCGGTCGGGTCGGCGCATGGTCAGGCCGCGCTCGCGAAGCCCCGTGAATGCCTGCGGCGAGGTGACTTCGTGGACGAGGTGCAGGTCGATATACAACACCGCCGGAATATCGCCGTTCGGCGGGCTGACAACGTGAGCGTCCCAAATCTTCTCGAAGAGCGTGCGCGGCGCGGCGTACGCCTTTTTCTCGAGCTGCGCGCGGTCGTACGGACCGATACGGCTGAAGATCGGCATGTAGTGCGCGCGGAGCAGCACGTTCACCGAATCCATCTGAATGACGCCCAGCCGATCGATCACGTCGCGCATCGTCTTCGCGCGACCGAAGCCTTGCGCCGCGAGGGCGACGCGCCG
>Ga0123337_10004640_pt1 | contig 13893 bp, 15 predicted proteins | sample frozenSSSSmetaG_FD_89792 | JGI IMG/M metagenome (GOLD analysis project Ga0123337, IMG submission 89792) | Glacier valley bacterial and archeal communities from Borup Fiord, Nunavut, Canada, to study Microbial Dark Matter (Phase II) -... | ecosystem: Environmental > Aquatic > Freshwater > Ice >... | reverse complement strand
TGAAATGAGGTAATTTGCGGAGTTGCCTTCGCCGGATGGCGCATCTGTAGGGGCATGACCGGTCATGCCCGCTTTTATCGCGGTGCATTCGGGCATGACAGGTCATGCCCCTACGGCTTATGTTTGATGGCTTAAATAAATTTCAAAGGCGCGAATTTATCGCCGAGTACTTTGGTGCTGGAAGCGCCCATCCAGTTATCCAAAATCGCGGAGTACACGCTGCGAAAATCGGTCGTCATTTTCAAGTCGCCGTCATCCAAATCCGTCAGGCTGGGATAGCCGCCGTAAACGCCGCCCTTGACCGCGCCGCCCGCGACAAACAAAACGCTGGCTGCTCCGTGGTCGGTTCCTTGCGAGCCGTTTTCATGCACGCGCCGACCGAACTCGGAAAACGTCATCACCATCACATCTTTGCTTCGGCCTTGTAACTCTAAATCTTTGTTGAAAGCCGCCATCGCGTCGCCCAGAGTACTCATGCAGTTGCCGTGACCGCCGAGCTGGTTGGCGTGCGTATCGAAGCCACCCATGCTGGCGTAATAAACCCGCGTTTCCAGCCCGCCGGTAATGAGTTTGGCGATGGTTTGCAGCCGCGACGCGAGGTAATTATTGCCGGGATAATTAGCCTTTTCTCCCGCGCGCGCATCGTAGCGATTGATGGCGTCTTTGATCGCCTGAGTACTCGTGTACACCTCGTTGCCGACGTTGCGGATAAATTCGTCGCTGCTGCCAGCCGCCGTTCCGCCCATAGTTTTTTCGGGCGCATACATCGCGTTGAATGCTTCCATCTGCTGGTCTTTATCGGGCGCGTTGGTGCCGAAACCATAATCGCCGCCGTTGCCGATAACCGCTGCTGCACTGCCCGGCCCGTTCAGCATCAAAGGCAATTGCTCGCCGAGCACGATGCCTGGCAAACTGGAATTTTTCAAATGACCATCAGCGTCGAAGTAGCGCGCCAGCCAGCCTTCGCGCGAACGCTTGGAATCGGGATCGCCCATTTGCCACACGTCCATGCTTTCAAAATGCGAGCGGTTCGGATTGGGATAACCCACGCCGGTCACGACCGCGACCTGGCCTTTGTCATACATTCCGTGCAGCGCCTTCAAGTTCGGATGCAAGCCGAGTTGCATTCCGTTGCTCGCGCCGATTTGCAGCGCCTGCTCTTTGGTAATCGCGATATTTGGGCGCGCCTTGGAGTACTCCGGCAAAGCATACGGCATCACGGTGTTGAGTCCATCGTTGCCGCCGGACATTTCGATGACGACCAAAATTTTGCCGCTGGTTCCTTTGAGCATAGCAGCCGGAGTACTCTTTTCCTGCTCGGCGGCTTCCGCGGCGCGCAGCAGAAATCCCGGCATCGCCAAACCAAGCGAAACAAAACCCAACCCATTTTGAATGAACTGCCTGCGCGTTGTTGACATAGGTTTCCTTGTTGATAGCACGCTAACTGCGTTCACAAAAACGGCGAAAACGGCATACTTTTTTTATGTCTCTTTTTGTTGTTTTAGCGAAAACTGGCGAACGAAGTTAGCGTGCGAAGCTTGCGTTCTATAAACGAAATCAAGCCAATTGATATTCCGGCGTTCCCATCACCAAACTCACCAGTCCCGGCAATTTTGCGTTCAAATTGATTTTGCCGTCCGGCATTCCTTCCTGCACGTATTTCAAGAGCGCGGTTTTGGCACGAGTACTCAGCGGTCGTCCCGGCATTAGTGCGTCCCACACGGCGGCGATGATTTCATCGGGAGTATTCAGCGCCGCGCCGGGCGCGATCAGGTTTTCCTGCACACGTTTGGAAAGTTGGCCTCTACGGTTCATTTCGTTTGTGACCTGGCTGGAAAAATTGACGCGCGCCAAAAGCGTGCGCGTGTTGATCCACGCCGCGCCGCCGGGCCAACCGGCGACGTTGGGCGGATTGAGTAAATCCTGGCCCATCGCTTCGATGGTATCGGGCAATTTCTTGATCGCTAAAAGCGGAACATCGAGCGTGCGAATCACGTTCACCACAAATTCGACCGGGCTTTTGACGCGCGCATAACGCGTGGTTTCTGCGTAAAAAAGCGGCGAAGTCAGAATCGCTTCGACCATGGAGCGAATGTCGTATCCGGTGGAAAGATAGATTTTTCCCAGTCGCTCAATTTCTGCGGTAGGCAGATTTTCAGAAACGAAAAACTTCCACAATTTCTTCGCCAGAAATTTCCCCGTCGCCGGTTGGGCCGCAATGATGTCGATAATATCATCGCCGTGGAAATTGCCGCTCTGACCCATGAAAGTTTTCCAGCCGTCGTCGTGCGCGAAAGCGCTGTAGGAAAAACCGCTGCCGTCGTAAATCCAGCCAGTGAAAGAGAGCGCGGCTTCCTGCACGTCTTTTTCGGAATAGCCCGAACCGACGCCCATTGTGAAAAGTTCGAGGATTTCGCGTGCGAAGTTTTCGTTCGGCGCGCCGAGTTTATTCTGGCCACCGTCGAGCCAGACCAGCATCGCCGGATCGCGCACGACGGCTTGCAACATCGTACGAAAATTGCCCAATCCGTTGGCGCGAAAAGTATCGATTTGCCGCGCCATGAAACGCGGATTATTGACTTTGTAGTTGGCGGTCGCGAAATGGTTGTTCCAAAAAAGCGTCATCTTTTCTTCGAGCGGACGGCGCGACTGAGCCATGCGGAAAATCCACCAGTTGCGCACGCCGTCGAGCGTGTCGAAATCGATGAAATTATCGCCGATGGTTTGCAGCAGAGCTTCGAGGTTATCGGGAACAGTTTCGGGATGCAGCAAACGCTGCGTGGTGGCCGTAACGCCGAGGCCGGAGTACTCCTGCCACTCGTCCGGGCGCGCTCCGAATGCCGCGCGGCGCAGCAAATGCGCGAGTTGGGAGCGTTCGGAGGGCGAGAGTGCCATGACTTTATCGCATTTTCAAGGAATCATTCGCGGGCGGTTTCGTGATTGATCGGCTCGACAAAAACCGCCGTGCCGTAGGCGAGTACTTCGGTTGCACCATCGGCGACTTCGTTGGCATCGTAGCGCATTCCGATAATGGCATTTGCGCCCATCGCGCCGGCGTGCAAAATCATCAAATCGAAGGCTTCCTGGCGCGCTTTGTCGCACATCTCCGACCACAACGAAATGTTGCCGCCGATCATAGTTTGCAGCGAAGCGCCCAGCGTTCCAAAAACCGAACGCGAGCGAACTGTGATGCCGCGCACAATGCCCAGACTGCGAACGGTGCGTTGGCCGGGCAATGCAAAAGCGGTCGTAACGTTGGTGGGCGACATGAGTACTCCTGATTATAGGATGTTGGAGCGTAGAAAGGTTTCAGCTTTTATAGTCTGGCGGCGGCGGCGGATTCTGGTGAATGGCGCGGCGCTCGTATATCGTTCCCGAACGACTGCGGCCATAAATGGTATTCGTGATCGCCGTGCCGCCCGATAAGTACTGCACGCCGGGCGTGTACTGGTTGTAAGTCACGCCGGTGAGCGCGAACATGACATCACCGCGCGCCATGTCTTCCATGTCCAGCAGCTTGTCGGGATCAATTTTTTGCTCCAGCAATTTCGCGCGTTGGGCCGCGCCTTTTTCGGGATGTTCCAGCCACCAGCGCGCTTCCATGTAGCCTTGAAAAACGCGGCAAATCGCGGCGGTAATCACGCCTTCGGGCGCGGCTCCGATTCCCATCGCGATGTCTACATCGCGGTTCGGATCGAGTGCCAAAAGCCCGGCGGTGGTGTCGCCGTCTTTAATCAGGAGTACTTGCGCGTTCAGAGTACGCAGTTCTTCGATCAGTTTGTGGTTGCGGTCGCGCTCCAAAACCATCGCGACAACTTCGGAAACCGGCTTTTGGCGAACGTGGGCGATCCAGCGGATAATGTCTTTCACGGGATTGTCGATCAGGCCGTGATCTTTGTCTACTTTCACATAAAAATACGGGCCTTGCGTGGCTTTCATCGACTGAACTTTTTGCGCCAAATCTTTGCCGATGACGACTTTATCGAGGTAGCCGTCGATGTTGCCCAATAACTGCCCGCGACCTTTCAAGGCTCCGGCGATGACAGAAATTGCGCCCGGCTCGCCTCTCGCGCACAGGCTGGTGCCTTCCAACGGGTCAATCGCCAATTCCAGTTGCGGGTCGCCAGCCGGCCCCAGGCGTTCGCCTGTAAAAAGAACCGGGCCGTCGTTGCGCTCGCCTTCGCCCAACACGATTTCCGCGCCGACCGGCAAGTTCTTGTGCAGCGAAGTTCGCATCGCGTTCATCGCCAGCTCACCGGCGAAAGTGCGGTTGTTGCGACCTCTCGCGTGCGCCGCGTGCAGCGCCGAAACGGCGCACGAATGCGCCATCAAATTGACAATTTCGCGTTCGAGCGCGCTGAACGATTTCGCGCATTCAACATCGGTAGTTTTGACTTCGGATTTTGATTCAGTTTTTTGCGCCATGATTTTGGATTGTGACGTATTTGAATTTTGAGGAGTACTCCGCGTGCGGAGTACTCAGGCGAAGCTGCCCGCACCGGCCAATTCGCCCCGCGCCGCCCGCGCTGCCGTGCGTTCTTCCGCAATGCGCGCTTCGTAGCCGCTTTCACGATATGCCGCCATCGGGTCAACAGCCAAACCATTGCGCGCGCGCCACTCTTCCAGAATGGGTTTCACATCAGTGAAGAACGCGGTTTTGAGCATTTCTTCCGCGCTGACAATATCCATTTTGTCCTGCCACTCGCGCAGTTTTACGCGATCGACCAGACACGCTTTCAAATACAACTCCTGCGCGGTGACGACAGTTTGAATCATCGCTTCGATCTTCGGCTTGAGATTGTGGCATTGGTCAATCATATACGCGATTTGCGAAACGTCGCGCCCGTGAATTTCGGCGGCGTTGCGGATTTCGTGGAAGATGCGAAAAATGGCGTAAGGATCAATCGAACCCAACGTCAAATCGTCATCGGCGTATTTGCGGTCGTTGAAATGAAAGCCGCCGAGCATGTCTTCATCCAGCAGCCAAGCCACGATTTGTTCGATGTTGCAGGCGGGCAAATGATGGCCGGTATCGACGAGTACTTTGGCGCGCGGCCCGGCTTTTTTGGCGTACACCAAAGCCATGCCCCAATCGGCGATATCGGTGTGATAAAAGGCCGGCTCGAACGGTTTGTATTCAACGAGCATAGTCATGTCGTCGTACATCGAATCGTGCCAAGTACGCAGCGCATTTTCCATGCGGCGCTTGCGCGTCACGATGTCATCCTGACCGGGATAATTGGTGCCGTCGGCGAACCAAAGAGAAATCAGTTTCGAGCCGGTGAGTTTGCCCAATTCAATGGAATTTTCGACGTGGCGATTGGCTTCTTCGCGCGCGGCTTCGTTCGGGCTGGACGAGGAACCCAATTTATAAACCTGGTCTTGAAAAAGATTCGGATTGATCGCGCCAATTTTAATGCCGTTGCGTTCGGCGATGGCGACGACTTCTGCGGGGTCGGTTCCTTCCTTGAAATCCCACAGGACATGAACCGCGACAGTCGGGCAAGCGCCGGTGTACTTATGAACAATTCCGGCGTCCTGCAATTTTTCTTCGATGGTTGAAGCGGCGGCGGGCTGGGTAAATTTCCCAAAGCGCGTGCCGGTATCGGCAAAGCCCCACGACGGCGTCTCGACCTTGAATTCGTCTAACAACTGAAAGAGTTTTTCGCGTTCCATGAGCCCCAATTTTCCAATATTTATTTGCGCGTGGCGATGCTGAAAATATAACGCATTCGCGCTGGTTTCGCCGCCCGCCAAAACCAACGACCACGCAAAGCAATTATAATCATTGCGCACTGTATTATAATTTTATGCGCCTTCGCTTTTTTTCCATTCTCTTCGCGCTTTGCCTTTCTCTTTCCGCCCACGCGGAAGGCGCATTCGATGGCGGCGATTTGCATTCGCTCGCCGTGCAAAACGATGGCAGCGTTTTCTCGTGGGGACTGAATTACGCGGGCGCGCTCGGCGATAATTCGCCCAACACGCGGCCCAATCCTTCGCTTGTAGGCAAACTCGAAAACGTCAGCACGGTTTCCGGTGGTCGCGCTTTTGCCGTCGCGCTCAAAACCGATGGCACTGTCTGGGCGTGGGGCCACAATTATTTCGGACAGCTCGGCGACGGCACAACCGATAACCGGAGTACTCCGGTGCAAGTCAAAGGCTTGACGGACGTAAAAGCGATTTCCTGCGGCGGCTCGTTCGTTCTCGCCTTAAAAAACGACGGCAGCGTTTGGGGCTGGGGCAACAACGCATACGGACAGCTCGGCGACGGAACTATTATCGACCGGAGTACTCCCGTTCAAGCGAGAGGCCTTGCCGACGCCACTCAAATCGCCGCCGGTTGGTATCATTCGCTCGCCGTCAAAAACGACGGCAGCGCCTGGAGTTGGGGCAAAAACGTGGACGGCCAGATCGGCGATGGCACCACCAAAGACAAGAGTACTCCGCTCGCCGTGAAAGGCTTGAGCAACGTCAGTCAAGTCGCCGCCGGTTGGGGCCACAGCCTGGCTTGTAAAACCGACGGAACAGTTTGGAGTTGGGGTGGCAACGGCACCGGCGCTTTGGGCGACGGAACTCTCACCTCACGCAATGCGCCGGTTCAAGTGCAAAATCTGGAAGACATTTCGCGACTCGCCGCCGGTCACTGGCATTCGCTCGCGCTCAGCAAAGATGGCCGCGTTTGGAGTTGGGGCAGCAACGGTTCCAGCCAGCTCGGAGACGGCACCACGCAAGACCGGAGTACTCCGGCTCTCGTGCAAGGCCTCACCGGCGCGCGCGAAATCGCCGCCGGCAACTGGCATTCTCTGGCCTCTAAAACCGACGGCACACTCTGGGCCTGGGGCAATAATACAACCGGTCAATTGGGCGATGGCACAACCACAACGCGCTCGGCACCGGTTGAAGTCAAAGACGTGAAACAATGATTTTGCCGAAATGGATGCGCGTGGCGATGCTCGCCACAGCCGCCATGAATTGCCTGGGCGCGTTGGCTTTTGTGCCTTCAATTACCGCAATCCGTAACCAATTCGGATTTCCCCAAAACGTCCATCCACTTTATCTCTGGATCATAGCCGAATTCATTTTCATCTTCGGCGTGGCTTATGCGTGGGCCGGATTTTCAGGGCGAGCATCGCGTTTATTCGTCGCTGTCGGGGCGGCGGGCAAGCTGGCTTTTTTCGGGACAATAGTCGCATTCGCATTGACAGGCGAAATCGCATTGAAATCAATTCTGAATGCCAGCGGCGATTTAATCTTCGGCCTGATGTTCGCTTTCTGGATTTTTCAAGCGAGCAAGCAATTAGGAAAAGGGTAAAAAGCTAATTGTGGCTTTGCTTTATTCAAAACTTGCCCATTATTCACAATGCAATTTGAAAACAGGACTCAGCGCAAACTTGGTCTTAAGCTATGGCCTACTCACTTAAAGGCTGTAGGGTTGCTGCTAGCACTGGTAATGATCGGCGGGCTGACTTCTAATTATTTCAAGCCCGTGAGCAGGAACTCTGCGCCATTACACATCACAATCACGAACTACCGAACTGCAAAAACCTTGTGGAGTGGTACTATGTCGGGTTACGGCCCTACTTACGACTTTAGCCCGCCAAATTGGACTTACGTAATATGTCGCGTCCGTATCGCTTATGACGGCGCAGGCAATGGAACGATCAAATGCGCTCCTAATTGGTTCAAACTTGATACAAGTACCAAGAATGAGATGTATCAAAGTTTCAGATTTAGCAAGAAAGAACCGCCAGACTACATCACATTTTTGCCCGAAACTCAGCTAAAGCCCGGCGAAACCATATCAGGCGATTTAGTATTCGAGATAATTGAGGGAGAAAAGCCCCTACGTGTGGAGTACTCAGCGCCAGAAGACCCGGGTTATGTTAAAAATCCCAATTTTATGACGAATTAACTACGGAGCTATGATCAGATTTCTCGTTTTCATCAGCGAACTTCATCAATCACTTATGATTCCCCAACTTCGGCGCATCTGCTTTCGGCGCGCCGCCGCGCTCGTAGCATTGATCGTATAAATCCACGCTGCGGCGGATGATGTCGAGCGCGTCTTCTTTGCCCAGCATTCGCTCCACGCGCACCGAGCCGTGTTCGAGCATTTTGTAATCCTGGAAAAAACGCTGCAATTCGCGCAACGTGTGGCTGCCCAGTTCTTCGATGTTTTGATAATGCGCAAACGCCGGATCGTGCTGCGAAATGGCGATGATTTTGTCATCTTCTTCTTCGTCATCCACCATTTGCATCACACCAATCGGGCGCGCCGTCACGATGCACATCGGAACCACCGGCTCCTGGCCTAACACCAAAATATCCAGCGGGTCGGAATCATCGCAGTAAGTTTGCGGGATAAAGCCGTAATTCGCGGGATAGAAAACCGCCGAGTACAGTACTCGGTCGAGGCGAATCAAGCCCGATTCTTTATCGAGTTCGTATTTGTTGTGGCTGCCGCGCGGGATTTCAATGATGCAATCGAGAATGTGAGGAGTTTGGTCTCCGGGTGAAATGTCGTGCCAGGCGTTCATAGTTGGAAGTTGGAAGCTAAAATCGGAAAATTGGAAGGGCGAAGTATTTTTATCACAGCGCGAGCAATCGCTCCATAAACAAGTCGATGGCGCGCGGAACATCGACATCAACTGCCACGCGCGCGTTGGATTTGCCCCGGAGTACTCTGGTCTGGCCGCGCTCTTCGCCGCAGAGTGCAATTTCGATTTTCTTTTCCTCAAATTTCAGGCAATCGTCGAATAATGCAAGTACCGCCAGAGGATCGTGCAGAATCGGCGGATGATTGGTGTCGCGCATCCAGAGTTCGATCAGGCGCGAAAGCAATTGAGCTTGCGGCGTTTGGTGCGAAGCGATTTGCTGAACGTGCTTATCTTCCAGCATGCAACGCATTGTTACGTCCAGCCCGATCATGGAAATATCGATGCCCGATTCAAAAACCATGTGCGCGGCTTCGGGGTCGCATTCGATATTCCATTCCGATTTGAAATACGGACTTTGCGTATCCCACGCGCCGCCCATGAGTACTAAGCGCGAAGACGAAACCAGTTGCGGTTCGCGCGCGATGGCGAGCGCGACGTTTGTCAGCGGCCCGATGGCGAGAATTGTCACCGGGTTTTCCGGCGGCTCGGGTTCTTCGGCTCCGGTTTCCGCGATCAAGAAATCCACTGCGTGTTCGGTCGGTTCGTCGAGGGTGTCTTCATCCAGAATTTCAAACTGGCTGCCCAATTGCGGATCAAACGCTTGCACCAAAGGCCTGGAAACGCCCGCGCAAACCGGCACTTCGGGATGTTCCCAAACGCTCAATAAATGATCGGCCAAAACCGCGCGGCGCGGCGCGTTGCGAAAAACCGTGGTGATGCCGATTAAATCCAGTTCGGGCGAATTCAAAATAACGGCAAGCGCGAGCGCGTCGTCGATGTCGTCGCCGATATCGGTGTCTAAAATTACAGGCAGAGTACTCATAAGCTGGAATTTTAACAAACGGCGCGAAAATTCTTCCTTGCGCGTTTGCACTCCCGGCGCTTTCCGATTAAATTGCCCGTCATGACTTGGAACTTAAGCGCTTTTGCCGATGAAGCCGGAAACTCTTGCGACGAACAAATCGCCGCTTTGCAGCGCGCCGGACTGAACCTGATTGACATTCGCTTTCTCGAAACTTTCAATATTTCCGAATTGCCGCTGGATATCGCCCAAACCGCCGCTGAAAAACTGTCCGCCGCCGGGGTTTCCGTTCAAATGTTCGGTTCGCCAATCGGTAAAATCGACATCGCGGACGACCTGGAAATTGACATAAAAAAGCTGCGCCATCTGGCTGCGCTCGCGCCGATTTTCAATTGTCGTTCTGTGCGCATTTTTTCTTATTTCAATCAATCCGAACGCGCGCACGAAGCATGGGAAACCGAAAGCTTGCAGCGCCTGAGTACTTTGAAAGACGAAGCCCAAGCGCTGGGCCTGGTTTTATATCACGAAAACGAAAGCCATATTTTCGGCGACAAATGCGCTGATGTTTTCACAATCGCCTCGGCGCTGCGCGATGACAATTTCCGCATGATTTTCGATTTCGATAATTACAATCAGAATGGCGAAAATGTCTGGCAAAATTGGCAGAAGTTGAAAAATGTCACGGACGCGTTTCATCTCAAAGATAGTACTCCCGAAGGCCAGCACGTCGTCATCGGTCAAGGCGCGGGCTACGCGAAAGAAATTCTGAGCGATGCGTTGCAAAGCGGCTGGAACGGCTTGCTTTCCCTTGAGCCGCATCTAAATCATTCCGGCGCTGTTGCCGCGACCGGGCCGGGCGGAATCGCCAATCAGGAATTCCAAAACATGAGCGAAGCCGATTCGTTCCACCTCGCGGCTCAAGAGGCCACGGCTTTACTGAAAGAAATCGGCGCACAATAAAATAAATTATGAGCATTCGATTTGGCATTGTCGGTGTCGGCAATATCGCGTGCTTTCACGCGCTGGCGATGGAGCAAGTCGAGGGCGCGGAATTGGTGGCGTGCTTTGCGCGTTCGCGGGAAAACGGCGAAAAATTCGCGGCGGAATATCATTGCGATTACGCGAGTACTTTAGATGAACTTTTATCACGCGATGACATTGATGCGATTGCCATCACCACGCCGTCCGGCACGCACGCCGATATCGGAGTACTCGCGGCCCAAAACGGCAAGCACATTTTGTGCGAAAAACCGCTGGATATTTCGGTCGAGAAAATTGACGCCTTAACCAGCGCCTGCGAGACAAGCGGAGTACTCCTGGGCGCGATTTTTCAAAGTCGTTTTGGGCCGGGCGCGCAGGCTTTGAAACGCGCGGTGGAACAAAACCGTTTCGGCAAACTGATGCAATGCTCGGCGTATGTTCCGTGGTTTCGCAGCGCGGAGTACTACGCCGAAGCCGGTTGGCGCGGAACGCGCGCGCTCGATGGCGGCGGCGCTTTGATGAATCAGGGCATTCACGCCGTGGATTTATTGCTGTGGCTGGCGGGCGAAGTTTCGGAAGTTTCCGCCAGAGTGCAAACGCGATTGCACGACATCGAAGTTGAAGACAACGCCGTCGCGTGGCTTCAATTTAAAAATGGCAGCGCGGGAACGATTCAAGCCAGCACAGCGTGTTATCCCGGCGAAAGCAAGCGAATCGAAATTAAGGGCGAACGCGGAAGCGTTACACTCGTTGATGACACGCCGGTTTTCTGGGAATTTGAAACCTCGCAGCCCGAAGACAGCGAAGTACTCCGCTTACGCGAAAGCGTGCAAACCGGCGGCGGCGCGAGCGACCCGAAAGCCATCAGCACCGAAGGCCATCGCGCGCAATACGAAGATTTCGTGGCCGCGATTCGAGAAAACCGCCAGCCCTTGATTCCCGGAAAAGAAGCGCGTCACGCCGTGCAACTCATTCGCGCCATTTATGATTCAAGCCAAAGCAATCAATCAATAAAACTATGAATGCAAAAAAATATGTCGTCTTAACTTTACTGGTGCTTCTTTGTTGTTTTAGCCTGGCGAGCTGTTCGTCTCCGCCCGCTGCGACTCAAGAAAATTACGACAAAATTAGTGTGGGAATGAAATACGACGAAGTCATTGCTTTGATGGGCGAGCCGGACGTCAAGCAGTCGCCGATGAATATCGCTGTCTGTCAATGGCAAGATTCCAAAACGGTGTTTGTTGTCATTTTTCAAGATCAAGCTGTTAATTCCAAGAAATCTCAACCATTATAAACCTTATGAGCAACGCGTTAGAAAAACTCGAACAACTCCGCTTGCAACTGCGCGCACTTGGGAATAACGGACGCGTTCTCATCGCGTATTCCGGAGGCGTGGATTCCGCGTTTCTCCTCAGCGTGGCCAACGAAGTACTCGGCCAGCGCGCACAAGCGATGATCGGAATTTCGCCGTCGCTTCTGCCCGAAGAACTAGTTGAAGCGCGCGAGTTGGCAAAGCAAATCGGCGCGGATTTGCGCGAAGTGGAAACCAATGAAATGGACGACGAAAACTATGCGTCCAACCCCAACAATCGCTGTTACTTTTGCAAAAGCGAATTGTATTCAGTCTTCACGAAAATCGCGCAAAAGGAAAATTTCGATTTCGTTTGCGACGGCACCAACCTCGACGACATGACCGAATGGCGTCCCGGCGCGCAAGCCGGAAGCGAGAACGGAGTACTCTCGCCGCTGCGCGAAGCCGGTTTGAACAAAGGCGAAATCCGCGAGCTATCCAAAAGTTACAATCTGCCGACGTGGGACAAACCGGCGATGCCGTGTTTGAGTTCGCGCATTCCTTACGGCACGCCAGTCACGCGCGAAGCCTTACAAATGATCGGGCGCGGCGAAGTTTTCCTGCGCGAACGCGGCCTGAAAGAATTGCGCGTGCGTCATTACATCGAAAACGAAAAACCCGTTGCGAGATTGGAAATCGCGCCCGCTGAATTACCGCAGATTTTCAGTTTCTACGCAGAAGCGACAGAGTACTTCAAGTCACTCGGTTATTCAAAAATCCTGCTCGATTTAGAAGGCTACCGACGCGGTAAAATGAACGACGCGATTCCCGCGAGTACTTCGGCGCCACTACAATTCCTCACCTTCAAGCCGGACGCAATAAAAACCACAACGACAAGCAACTAACCGCGCCCCAGAACGCCGCGATAATCAGTGGCTTCTGCAATATGCAGCGCGAAGTTTTCGCGCCCGCGAAATGCGCCACGATGTAAAACGCGGCGGTTCCTCCAGCTAAAATAGGCAAGGCGAATTTCTGCAAATGCAGCGCGCTGATAACGAGCGTCAGCGTCGCGGCTTTGCACCACGAAAACGCCACGCCTTCCCATTTTTCGGCGGGTGTTTTAACGGGTTCGATTGCGGGTTGGGAGTACTCAGGTTCAATCATTTTTATCTTCTCCACAAAGGTCGAAGCAGCAAAATAATTCCAACGACGCCGAGCGCCGAAAAAACCAAAGTCGCGTTCGCGAAAAACTGCGATGGTTCTCGGAAATAATCAGCTGTATAGGGCAATTCCCTCAAAACAGTAATCGCGCAACTTCCCGTTCCCAGAGAAAAAAGCGAAAGAAGCAAAATTCCAGCAATGCTCCATTCGGAAAGTTTCGTTCGTGGGCGTTTCAAAGCCGCGCCACAATTTGGGCAGTATTTTATCTTTGCGTCATCAATGATTGTGGCGCAATTCGGGCAATCATGCGCAGTCGGCGAAGGAATTGGCGGTAGCATTAGCGTTTCAAAAGCTTGATAACGCCCCACAGACAAAGCGCGGCGACTGATAAAAGCCCGAGGGCGATACCGAGCAATTGCCATTCAATTCGTCCCTGCATTGAAAAAATAAGAAAACACGCGCCCGCCGCGCCCAGCGGCAGCACCAATAAACCCAGACAAATCGCGCCAAGAAGCTTTAGGATGGAGACAGCCGGGAAAGAAGTAATAAGCGCCCCGCCGCAATTCGGGCAATACGTAGTGCGACCGGAATCAACAAGTTGGCCGCATTTGGGGCAAGTCGCTTCGACTGCGGGAATTGGTGGTCGCATAATTTTCAGGAAGGTGAGATTTGGTTTTCAAGTGACGCGAGTACTCCGGCGGCGCGCTGGCGCGAAATCCACAAACCGCTTGCGCCCGCAATTGCAATCGCCAGGCAAATCCATTGCGCGAATGACAAACCGCCAAACGCTAAAGTGCGCTCGCGGAAAAACTCAATGATAAATCGGCTGGAGCCGTAAAGCAATAAATAGCACTTGAACAAATCGCCTTCACGCGGGAGTTTCTCGCGCATGAGCAAAAGTACTCCGAAGATCATCGCTGCCGCGCCAGCGGAATATAATTGCGCCGGATGACGCCACGCATCGTGCTGATAAATCGCGTAGAACAAAGTACTCGGCGTGC
>Ga0123337_10004637_pt1 | contig 13901 bp, 9 predicted proteins | sample frozenSSSSmetaG_FD_89792 | JGI IMG/M metagenome (GOLD analysis project Ga0123337, IMG submission 89792) | Glacier valley bacterial and archeal communities from Borup Fiord, Nunavut, Canada, to study Microbial Dark Matter (Phase II) -... | ecosystem: Environmental > Aquatic > Freshwater > Ice >... | reverse complement strand
GACACCGGCAAGACCATCGAATATCAAGGCACGCTGGCGACCAAGCGCAGCCGCAAGGGCATTCTTCAGGGGCACGTCGTGCTTGGCTATCAACTCGCCCGCAAGGCAGGCATCAAGTCCCGTCTGGATCACGACAGGCTGGAGCGCCTGGAGCACATCATCCTCAGTCATCAGGGCGAACCCGAGTGGGGCGCGGCGGTTTATGCCGCGACACCCGAGGCTGTCTTCGTGTCGATGATCGACAATCTCGATGCCAAAATGGGCATGGTCCAGCGATCACTGCGACAGGCCAACGAGCACGACGAATTTTCCGAACGTCTCCCGGGACTCAATACCGCCCTCCTCACCAAGCCGATCGAGTGACGGCTCACATCGGCGCATGGAGCCCAACAAAAAGGCGGGAGCTTTAACAGCTCCCGCCTTTTTGTTGGATAAATCAACCAACGATCAGGTCATGCCCTTGATGATGCCGATGATCGGGAGGAAAAGCGCGATGACGATGGTGCCCACGACGACGGCCATGAACACGATCATGATCGGCTCGATGATCGACGTGAGGCCGGCGACGGCATTGTCCACCTCTTCATCATAGGTGTCGGCCACGCGGTTGAGCATCTCGGGAAGTGCGCCGGTTTCTTCACCGACCTCGATCATGGAAGTCACCATATTCGGGAAAATCTTGGTGGATTCGAGAGGCTTGCCGACGTTGTCACCCTCTTTTACCCGGTCATGGACGAGGTTGAGTGCGTTGGCCACATGCACGTTACCCGAGGTATCGCGGGTGATGAGCAACGCCTGCAGGATGGGAACACCGGAAGCGAGCAAAGTGCCCAGCGTGCGGGTAAAACGACCGATGGAAGCCTTGAGGAAAAGCGGTCCGATCGCGGGAGATTTAATAAGGAACCAGTCGACCACATACGTGCCCTTCTGGGTGCGATGCCAAGCCTTGAACGCATAACCGCCGACCACAATAATACCGATCGTCACGAGAATGTTGTGTTTGATGAAATTACTCACGCCGATGACCGCGAGCGTCAAAGCGGGCATGGACTGCCCCTTAAGAAGGCCTTTGAAGATATTCTCAAACTGCGGCACCACGAAAACCATCAGCGCCGAAACGATGCCCACCGCGACAAACACGATGATCACGGGATATGTCATGGCAGCCTTGACCTTGCCTTTGATCTTCTCGGCTTTTTCCATGAACTTCGCCAGACGGTCGAGGACCGTGCCGAGCACGCCGCCGGCCTCACCCGCCTTCACCATGTTTACGTAGAGGCGGTCGAACACCTTGGGATGTTGGAGCAGGCCGTCGGAGAAATTACCACCGGAGCGGATGTTTTCCACGAGCGTATCAATGATCTCTTTGAACGCCGGATTCCGCTCCTGCCGCCCAAGCGTTTCCAAGCTGCGCATGATGGGCATGCCGGCATTGACGAGGGTGGCGAGCTGGCGGGTGAAAATGGTGAGTCCGGAAGTGCTGATGACGCGACCAAAGGTCATGCCGCCTTTCTTCTTTTTGGCCGGAGTCGCACCTGTGGCGGCGGAAAGCGTGGGGCCGCCCACCTTGCGTGTATCTTTTTGCGTAGATTTCCCAGCGCCTTCGGCGGCAAGCGAGGTGGGCAGAAGTCCCATGGCCTTCAAATCGTTTGAAGCCTGCTCGGGCGTGGCGCTTTCGACCGTTCCTTTCTTCTCTTTTCCGGAAGTCGACTCAATGGCGGTATAGGTAAATTTTGGCATAGGGTAAGGGTATGTCTATAATGTAGAGTGTGGAATTTATAGAGGGAGTCCACATCGGAGATGTGTCTTCATCAGGTATATTTGATAACCTCTTCGATCGAGGTCGCACCGTCAAATATGGCTCGCAGACCGTCGTCGCGCAGGGTGCGCATGCCCTGTTCGAGAGCCTTCTGCTTGATGACCATGGTGGAAGCGCGTTCGACGACCAGGTCGCGGATGGATTCGCTGAGGCGCAGCCATTCATAAACGCCCATGCGTCCGCGATAACCGCTGTCGCTGCAGTGCTCGCAGCCTTTGCCGTAGAAGAACTCGCGGTTGCCGATGTCCACCGGATCAATGCCAAGTTGCTGCAGCAACGCGGCGGGCGGCTCGTAGGCCGTTTTGCAGCTTTTGCAAATGCGCCGCACGAGTCGTTGGGCTAAGACTGCCTCCAATGAAGATGCGATCAGGAACGGCTCCACACCCATATCGACCAGACGGGTAACCGCACCGGGAGCGTCATTGGTGTGCAGCGTGGACAACACCAAGTGACCGGTGAGCGAGGCTTGAATGGCGATTTGCGCGGTTTCCAAATCTCGAATTTCACCGACCATGATCACGTCCGGATCTTGACGGAGGAATGAGCGAAGGGCCGCCGCAAACGTCAAGCCGACCGCATGGTTCACGGGAACCTGCATGATTCCCTCGATTTCATACTCAACCGGATCCTCGGCGGTCAGGAGCTTGAGGTCGGTGGTGTTGATGACGCGCAGGGCGCTGTAGAGGGTGGTCGTCTTGCCGGAGCCCGTCGGACCCGTGACGATAAAGATGCCGTTCGGACGATGAATGATCTCGTTGATGCCCTCGAACACGTCCGTGGGCATGCCAAGGGCGCTGATATCGAGTTGCACGGCCGATTGGTCGAGCACGCGAAGCACCACCGACTCGCCGAATTGGGTGGGCAGCGTGGATACGCGCAGATCCACCGACCGGCCGCCGAGCGTCAGCTTGATGCGTCCGTCCTGGGGAATGCGGCGTTCCGCGATGTTAAGATTGGCCAGAACCTTGACGCGCGACGTGATGGGCAGCGCAAGGTGCTTGGGCGGCGGCGCCATTTCGTAGAGCGATCCGTCGATGCGGTAGCGGATCTTGAACTCGTGCTCAAAGGGCTCGAAATGGATGTCAGAGGCCTTGTCTCGAATGGCCTGACCGATGACGAGGTTAACGAAACGGATGATCGGAGTCTGGCCGGCCATGGCCTCCAGATCATGTTCGGACAATTCCTTGGAGGTGCCACCGGTGCCGTCGTGATCATCGCTCGACAGCTCCTTGAGCAGATCGTCCACGGTGGTTTCATCATCTCCGTAGTGGAGTTTCAGCATGCCCTCGATTCGCACAGGGTCGCCAACGACCAGACGGATATCCTTGCCCAGGGCAAAGGTGAGATCGTCCACGACCTGGTTGTTGAAAGGATCACTCGAGAGCAGATCGATGCTCTGGGCATCCATGCGAATGGGAACCACCCCATACATGCGGGCGAGGCTTCCCTGCACGGCGCCGATCACTTCGCCGGGAATGTCTCCAGGCGAACCTTCCAGATATTCGTAGCCAAGCTGGTCGGCGATTTTTCGAAGCAGAACCGACTTTTCAACGATACCCATCTCGACGAGCAAGTCGGCCAAGGGCTTGCCGGTGGCTTTGTGTTCTTCGTTGAGATCGTTGAGGGTCGAAGGCGCGACGAGCTGCTGGTCGCGACAAATTTCCAGGATGGCTTGGCTGTGGCTCTCGAACATAGGGTGACGGCGTTGGCCGGTGGGGTATGAAGGGGTGAAAAATTATACCTGACGAAGCTGTGCACCCATCGCGAGAAGCTTTTCACGCATGGGCACGGAGTCCTGGGCCTTTTCCAAGGCTTCGTCGGGGGTGATGAGGTTGCGATTGACCAGTCCCATAAGGTGCGAGTCGAGGGTGATCATGCCCAGCGCCGCGCCCGTCTGGATGTCGGAGGAGATACGGAAGGTCTTGTTTTCGCGGATGAGCGAGGCGATCGAGGTCGTGTTGACCATGATCTCGTAGCTGGCGATGCGTCCGCCACCGATTTTCTTGCAGAGGACCTGGGAGATCACCGCCACGATGGAGGACGCGAGCTGCGTGCGGATCATGTCCTTCATGTTGGCGGGAAACGCGTCGACAATGCGGTCGATGGTCTTGGCCGCGCCGTTGGTGTGAAGCGTGCCGAAGACAAGATGGCCGGTTTCGGCCGCGCTGATCGCGGCCTCGATGGTTTCAAGGTCGCGCATTTCACCCACGAGCACGATGTCCGGGTCCTGACGCAGCGCACGCCGGATGGCCTCCGAAAAGCTGGGCACATCCACGCCCACCTCGCGCTGGGTCACAATGCAGTGCTTGTGATTATGGTAATACTCGATGGGGTCCTCGATCGTGATGATGTGACCGTCTCGGTTCTCGTTGATGTAATTCACCATCGACGCGAGCGTGGTGGACTTGCCGGAACCGGTCGGGCCGGTCACGAGAACGAGACCGCGCGGACGATAAAGGAGCTCGCGGATTTTGTCGGGCAGCCCGATGTCGCGCAGGCCGAACATCTTGTTGGGAATCTGCCGCAAGACGAGGCCGTAGCTGCCCTTGGACTTGAGGACACTCACGCGGAAACGCGCCTTGTCGAGAAAGGCGAAACCGAAGTCAGCGCCGCCATTCAGCTTTACGTTTTGCTGATGGTTATCGGGCGTGATGGAGAGCATCAGCTTTTCCGTATCGGGAGGCGTAAGCGCCGGCCCTTCGATCGGAACCATGCTGCCGCTCATGCGCAACGTGGGCGGTTGCCCGACCTGGATATGAAGATCGGACGCCCCCTGCTCCACCACCAGCTCCAACAGTTCGTTCATTTCGTAGCTCATGGTATGGGAAAATCTCCGGGGCTTAGTTTGCGTCACCCACCGTGATGGACACGACTTCCTCGATGGTCGTCTGGCCTGAGGTGACCTTGCGAATGCCGTCCTCGCGCATCGTGCGCATGCCCAGGGAACGAGCCTTGTCGCGCAGCTTGGAGGTGCCGGCATTGTCGTAGATCATGCGCTGGATCTCCTCGTTCACGACGAACATCTCGAAGATGCCGATACGTCCGCGGAAGCCGGTCGCGTTGCAGTTGGTGCAGCCTTCGCCGTGCATGAAGGTGGCCGAGGCCGCCTGCTGCGCGCTGATGTTAAGCGAGCGCAGCTCCTTTGAATCGGGCGTGTAGGGCTTCTTGCACTGCTTGCAGATTTTGCGGGTGAGCCGCTGCGCCACGGCCGCACGGAGCGAGGTCGAAACGAGGAACGGCTTAACGCCGATGTCGATGAGTCGGGTGATCGCGCCGGGGGCGTCGTTGGTGTGGAGCGTCGAGAACACCATGTGACCGGTCAGCGACGCGTTGATCGCGATTTCCGCCGTCTCCAAGTCGCGGATTTCCCCGACCATCACGATATTTGGCGCTTGGCGAAGCATGGCTCGAAGGGCCGATGCAAACGTCATGCCGACTTCGTGCCGAACAGGCACTTGATTGATGCCGGCCAAAACATACTCCACGGGATCCTCGACCGTGATGATCTTGCGATCCGGCTTGTTGATGAAGTGGAGACAAGAATACAGCGTGGTCGTCTTGCCGGAACCGGTAGGGCCGGTCACGAGCATGATGCCGTCGGGCAGAGAAATGAGGCGTTCGACCACGGCCTGGTCATCGCTGAAGAAACCGAGTTCGGGCAAGCCGAGCTGCAGGCCTTCCTTGTCGAGAATACGCATGACGATGCTCTCGCCGTGCGCGGTGGGCAGGGACGACACGCGCAAGTCGATTTGCTTTCCCGTCATGTTGATCTGGATGCGACCATCCTGGGGGATGCGCTTTTCCGCGATCGAGATGTTCGCCATGATCTTCAGGCGCGAGATCATCGAAAGCTGAAGCCGCTTGGGCGGATTTTCGATTTCCAGCAGCACGCCGTCGATGCGGTAACGGACGCGGAAACGTTTTTCCAGAGGCTCCAGATGAATGTCGGATGCACGCCGTTGGATCGCCTCAAGAATGATCTGGTGGACCAGCTTGATGATGGGTGCGTCGCCCTCTTCTTCCTTGGGCGCTCCTTCGGCCGCTATCGTGGTGATGCCGTCAGCATCGGCGCCACCGACCGAAAAATCACCGAGCATCGCGTTGAGCTCGGCTTCGTCCTTGCCGTAGAAACGGTCGATCGTGCGCTTGATCTCATCGGCCGGAGCGATTGACGGTTCGATGGTCAGCTTGAGCACATGGCCCAAGCTGTCGATCGCATCGACATCCAGCGGATCACTGATGGCCACCTTGAGGACACCACCCTCTTTCGACAGAGGAAACACTGTATAGCGAACCGCCAGCGCACGGGAGAGGACTCCCATGGCGTCCGCGTTGGGCGAGCGCAGGCTGGGCAGATCGACTACGGGCATGCCGAACTCGTCCGCGAGCAACTTGCTCAGCTGGCGGGGATCAACCGCCTTGTCGGCGATCAGGGCGTCGACGAGCTTCGGCGGCGCCTTGGTGAGATCGGTATGGGCGTTGATGCGGGCTTGCGCGGCATCAATCTGGCTTTGGATGAGCACGCCTTTTTCAAGGGCGAGTTGGATGACGAAGTCGTCGGCAGAAGTCACGGTGGGGATTGTCGTTGGCCGATTGGGTGATGATCGAGAGAAGGGGGAGAGGAAAGCCTAGCCTTTTAGGCTCATGAGGAATTCCGCGTTAGTTTTAGTTTTCTTCAAGCGTTGAATCAACATGTCCATCGCTTCGATCGGAGGAATTCCCTGCATGGCTCGACGCAAACCATACACACGAAGCATCTCCTCCGGATGGTAAATGAGCTCTTCTTTGCGCGTTCCGGAACGATCGATGTTGATCGCAGGGAAAATACGCTTGTCCGAAAGACCTCGATCCAGGTGCAGCTCCATGTTGCCGGTGCCTTTAAACTCCTCGAAAATCACCTCGTCCATCCGGCTGCCTGTATCAATGAGCGCCGTGCCGATGATGGTGATACTGCCGCCGCCCTCGATGTTGCGGGCGGAGCCGAAGAAACGCTTCGGCTTCTGTAATGCCGTCGCCTCGACGCCACCGGACATGATCTTGCCGGAGTTGGCAGCCAAGGCGTTGTAGGCGCGGGCCAGACGGGTGATGGAATCGAGCAGGATGATCACGTGCTCGCCCAGCTCCACCAGGCGGCGTGCCTTCTCGATGACCATTTCGGCGGCGTGCACATGGCTCTCAGGCGCCTCATCGAACGTGGAACTGACCACCTCGCCCTTGGTGTGACGGCGGAAATCGGTCACTTCCTCCGGACGTTCGTCGATGAGAAGAAGGATAAGTTTCTTCTCGGGGAAATTGTGGCTGATCGAGTTCGCGATGCTTTGCAGGATCACGGTCTTGCCGGTGCGCGGTGGAGCAACGAGGAGGCCGCGTTGCCCGAAGCCGATGGGCGTGAGCAGGTCGATCGCCCGCATGGAAATGTCCTTATGGATTTCCGGTGCCTCCAGCAGAATGCGCTGCAGCGGGTAGTAAGGAACCAGCTCCTCAAAAGGCGTGAGATTGGAAATTTCATCCGGGGAGCGCCCCATGACGGACTGGACGCCGACCACCGCCGGACAACGATCATCGCCCTGCGGCGTCTGCAGGATGACATTCACCTGATGGCCGCGTTTGATGCCGTAGCGCTTGATGAGCGCCTCGGGCAGGAAAGAGTTCTCGGGATACAGGCGGTAGTTGGCCTGCTCGTGCACAATGAAGCCGTAGCCCTTGTCGGTCAGATCAACCCAGCCACGGTCAAGCAGCGGTATCCGGTTTTCGGATGAATGCTTGAGGATGGCTCCCAGCACCTGAATGCGGTTGGGCGTTCCCTCGACGGTCACCCCGAGCTTGCGCGCATATACGATGAGATCGAACAGGTTCAGTGCGTAAATCTTGTCCAGCTGGATAGGCTCGGCGCCATTGCCGACCAATAAATCCGACGCCAATGCGTCCAATGCGGTGAGATCCGAGAATCGAGCGGGATCAGGGAGATCGCCGTAGTGCTGAACAAAAACGGGTGGCGGTGGCTGCGGCGGATGTTGAGGCGCGAAATGCCCGCCTCTTCCCTGCCCGCCGCCTGGTTGCTTCTCCTGCCACTTGTTTTTCTTGCGGTCTTTTTTGCGTTTCCACCACGGACCGCGGTCATCTTCCCCTTGGGGTTGCTGCTGAAAACCGCCGCCATGACCGCCTTGCGGCGCCGAGTTCATGCCACCGCCACTGGGCGCAACGGACTCGCCGCCTCCAGAGTCACCGGACGAAGGCGCAGGGGCGTCCCCCGCCGACGAGGCTTCCGTGGACGAAGGAACGAAAACCGCCCGTTCGGGTGCCGGGGTCGGCGCTTCGTCATAAAACACCGGCTTCGGCTCGGGTGCGGGTGCCGGTTCGTGGTGCACGACCTTTTCAACGGGCGCCTGCGTGAAGAGCGTCGGCTCCGGGGCGGCGGCTTCAGCGGCGGCAGCTTTGGATGCCTTGGCTTTGCTCGCGCGGGGACGCGCCGTCGTGGTTGTCGCACGCGGGCGTTTGGTTTTGGCTTTGCCCTTCCCGTTTTTAGCGGAGGCGGAGGTGTTTAAATCAGAGTCTTCCATGGTGGAGATAAAGGGACAAAAAAGCTCCTCGGTGGGAGCAAAGTCGAAACGACCCTCAACGGGCGTTCGTCAAAGACAGGGCGAGCCGCGCCACCTGCATGCGCAGGGTTTCGGGTGTGCCATCGTTGGACAAAACAAAATCAGCTCTTTCAAGTTTCTGCGCCAAGGACAATTGCTTGGAAATTCGTTGCTCGGCGAGCGCTTGGGGAATTCCGCGCTCTGTCAACCGGGCGATTTGATGGGCGGAGGATGTCGCCACGCACACCGTGAAATCAAACCAATTTTCCAAACCTTTTTCAAAAAGCAGCGGCACCTCGACGATCCAGCGGGCACCAGGAGCCGTCGCGAGCTGTTCCCGCCAGAGGGCATAAAGCCGCGGGTGCAGCAGGTTTTCCAACCACGCAAGCGCCGCTTCATCGGCGAAAACATGCCCCGCCAGCAAACCGCGATTCACCCGTCCGGTTCCGGCATCAACAGCGTCAGGGAACTTCTTTTCGATCTGCCGGACGACCTCGGGAAGGATGAGAAGTTCGTCGCGCACGAGTGCATCAGAGTCTATCCGCCGATAGCCTTCTGCTTCAAAAAGCCTCGCGGCCGTGGTTTTGCCGCCGCCCATGCCGCCGGTGAGTCCAAGAATCATTGCGATGGATATAACAATCTCCCATAGTTTGGGCTTGCCCGTCGTTTGCGCAAATCATTACTCGCAGGCGCTTCGCAAGCGTTTTTCACCACTGATGTTTTACTGATCGAGTTCATTCAAGACATGCCTCTTTCGACCGACACAACCCAAATGAAAAATGTTGCCGACGCCACGTTGAGGATTGCAGCGGACCTTTTCCCCAAGTCTTCGCCCAGTTACATCCGCCGCATATTCTCGGAAGTCGAAACCCTCTTCTCCGGCGGTTATCAGGATTATCAGGCCAACGACCTCAACTATCATGATTTTCGCCATACGCTTCAGGTCACGATGACGTATGTGGATATCATGGCGGCTCGCCAGCTGGCGGTCACATCTCCGATCACCTGCCGCCAATTTGAACTCGGCCTGACTGCGGCGCTTTTTCACGACAGCGGTTACTTGAAATTGCGTTCAGACCGCGAGGGCACCGGCGCGAAATACACCTACTGCCACGTCTTGCGCGGATGCGCCCTGGCGTCCTCCTACCTGCCTGCTCTTGGGCTGGGCATTGATGAAATAGACATGATTCTGGGCATCATCCGCAACACGGGCCCTTCGACGGTCGGCATGCGGCTTCGCTTCAGCACCAAGCACGAGCAGATTCTCGCCTGCGCAGTCGCGACGGCCGATTACCTTGGCCAGATGGCGGCCGCGGACTACCCCGACGAACTCGAGGTGTTGTTCGCCGAATTTGCCGAAAGCGATGATTTCTCACGCGTGCCGCCCGATTGCCGCGTGTTCCAGACTGCGGCGGGCCTGATCGCAAGCACACCCACTTTTTGGGCGGAAGTTGTGAGACCCAAACTGGAAAAAGATTTTCTTGGCCTGCATCGCTTTCTCGACACCCCCGACGGAACCAACCCTTACATGGACGCGATCGAGCGCAACCTGCGCATCATCGCACAACGCTCACCTTCCGCGGCGCGCTGACCAATGCTCGCCACAATCTCGTCCGCCGCACTGCAAGGCATCGATGCCGAACTCGTGCACGTCGAGGTCAATTCCGGAGAGACTGGCGAGCCAAAATTAATTTTGGTCGGGCTCCCGGACGCCGCCGTGAAGGAATCCGACGACCGGGTTTTTTCAGCCTTGAGCAACAGCGGATTCAAGGCTCCTCGCACCCGCACCACGATCAATCTCGCCCCGGGGAATCTGCGCAAGGAAGGTCCGTTTTACGATCTGCCCATCGCGCTCGGCATCTTGATCGCCACGGAACAGATAGCGGCGGTTGACACCTCGGACTACCTGATCGCCGGCGAGCTCAGTCTTTCGGGCGCAACGCGTCCCGTGCGCGGCGCGCTCGCGTTAGCTCGTCTCGCACGAAAACTTGGCAAGCGCGGCGTGCTCCTGCCGCCCCTCTCCGCGCAGGAGGCCGCGCTCGTGGAAGGCGTTGATGCCTACCCCATCACTTCCCTCGATCATGCGGTGCGGTTCTTGACGGGCGAGATCACCCTCGCCCCGGTTTCCCATACAACCGCCATCTCCATCACCCCAGAACCCGATACGAGCATCGGCGATTTCTCCGAAATAAAAGGTCAGCACGCGTTGCGCCGCGCCGTCGAAGTCGCCGCCGCCGGCGGACACAATCTCATCATCATCGGTCCACCCGGAGCGGGTAAATCGATGGTCGCGAAACGCATTCCCGCCATTCTTCCCGATCCCACGCTCGATGAATCTTTGGAAATCCTGAATATCCATTCTGCGGCGGGACAAACTATGGGCGGAAGCCGCAACTTTGGCCGGCGCCCGGTTCGCACCCCGCATCATACTATTTCCGATGTCGGTCTGCTGGGTGGTGGCACGATTCCCGGCCCGGGTGAAATTTCACTCGCGCACCATGGCGTGCTCTTTTTGGACGAGTTGCCCGAATTCAAACGCAGCGCCTTGGAGGTGCTGCGCCAGCCCCTCGAAGACGGCGTCGTCTCGATCTCGCGCAGCGCCGGTAAAGTCACGCTGCCATGCAGCTTCATGCTAGTCGCCGCCATGAACCCGTGCCCCTGCGGATATTTGGGTGACTCCAAACACGAGTGCCGATGCTCGCCCGCCCAGATTCAACGCTACCGCGCGCGGATCAGCGGTCCTCTGCTCGACCGTATCGACCTGCACATCGAAGCGCCGGCGCTTTCCATCGCCGAGCTCCGCGATGAAAAACACGGGGAATCCTCCGCCGACATCCGCGCTCGCGTGCAGGCCGCGCGCGGACGCCAGCTTGACCGGTTCAAGGGCACCCGCACCTCCGCCAATGCCCGCATGACCCATGCGCAAATCCGCGCGAATTGCCTGATCGATTCGACCTTGGGCGACCTACTGCAGCAGGCCATGGAACAGCTTTCATTGTCCGCGCGCGCTTACGACCGCATCCTGAAGGTCGCCCGCACGATCGCCGATCTGGCTGCGTCCGACCGCATCGAGGCACCGCATCTGCTCGAGGCCATCCAATACCGGAGCCTCGACCGGAATCTTTTTTACTAGGAGCGACGACGATGGGTTGGTTTACTTTTTGGACACACCCTGAATCCCGCGCTTGACGCCTGCGCCTAAAACCCAACTCTCTCCCGTTCGTTTAGACGCCCTCATCGTCTATCGGTTAGGACAAGGGATTCTCAATCCTTAAAGCGGGGTTCAACTCCCCGTGGGGGCACCACTTTCACCTCGCTTCAGAGGTAAATCGACTGGGAGTTGGACACAGTTATCCTCACTTGCGCTGAGTTACGTGTCCGATATTGTCCGATTTTTCCAATGGCTAAAATCGCAACCTTCCCCATTCGTGTCCGCGTTCAGTCGGTGGAGGTGAAAATCTACCGCGAGAAGGCCAAAACCACAAAGAGTGGTTATACCTACTGTGTAGCGTGGATAGGCCCCGACGGCCGCAACCGCAAGTCCGCTGCCGATCTTCCGAAGGCAAAAGAATTCGCCGAAATGAAGGCCGCCCAGCTCGCAGCGGGCTTGAGTGAAGCGAAACACCTCAATCGTTCCGACGTGTTTGAGCTTCATGAGGCCCGCGCCATTGCCGGCGATATTTCGATTCTGACCGCTCTCAAGGAGTGGAAGAAGGCGCAAGATTTCACCGGCGGTAATATTCTTGAGGCATGCGCCCGCTGGTCCGAACAAAAAACAGGTTCTATTGACCGCATCAAGGTCCCGGCCGTCGTTGAAAAATTCATCGCCGCTAAAAACGCGCTAGGAAAACAAGGAACCCGCACCTACGAGGCGAAGCTGAAGCCGTTGATCGAGTATTTCCCCGACATCCATCTAGACACCATCACGGCCCAGCAATGGACAAAATACCTCAACCAATTTGAGGACGGCGTAACCCGTAATGACCTCAGAAAACGTGCGGTCACCCTTTGCCGATGGGCTCAGCGCAACAACTACCTGTCGGATACAGCCAAACTCGAAGTTGAAAAAACTGAACGGGCCAAAGAAATCGCAAACCCGATAGGCATCCTTGAACCCCAAGAATACCTGAAGGTCCTTCAGTTCTTCCGAAAGAAACACCCTGAGTATCTCGCCGCCGTCGTTCTCGCTGGATTTTGCGGTCTGCGAGTCGACGAGATTCAGGGCAAACGCAGAAATCGGGAACTCCGCCAAAAGTGGGAAGACATCCATCTTGATCAAAAGTTTTTGGCGGTGACGGCGGCAAAAGATAACACGCCGTCATCCAGAATGGTCGCTTTGATGCCGGTTACGTTGGCTTGGCTGAACATCTGCACCGACCAAAGCGGGCCTGTTTGTGTGCCCGGCGGCATGGAAAAGGCCCGCAAGGAAGCCAAAGATTCAGGATTCAAACTACCTGAAAATTGTTTCCGGCATTCTTGGATTACCTATCAGATAGCACTTACCGGAAACAAACCGGCGACAGCCACAGAAGCGGGCAACAGCGTCAAAGAAATCGACCGCCGTTACCGGGTTCCTAAACCCAAGAAGGCCGGAGAAGACTGGTTCAACCTCTGGCCCGACGCCTGAGCCATTTTTCCACCTCGGACACCTCGAAGACAATCACCCGATCATTAATATACCTGCGTGGCAGGGATTCACTCCTGGCCATTTTTAAAAAAGCCTTCCGGCTCGTGTGCGTGCGGATAATCTGCATCAGCTCTTCGACGGTAATGTAAGTAGGATATTTATTCATTCCCTCTAATTATGGAGCACACTTCCCCCCATACTCCGCTGGCCCCTCTCCCTCCCGGCAATCTAGCGCCAGCCGGTTCTTAGCCGTATGAAGTTTCTGATGTCGTCCTCCCGATAGAGCATAACTCGCTTATTGAGCTCGAAACGCCGAACGCCTGCTTTTCTCAGCTGCTGGACAAATGCGTCACGACTCGTGACACACGCCACCAAAGCCATGGCTTGAGCAACGGAGAGATAACCTGACGGAGATGATGGGATCATCTCCTAAGTATGGTGCAATTTTGGACGCCAACCCGCAGAGTCGGGGACCCGCGCCCAAGAATCACGCCTCACCCTTTTAAGCTCTCCGCTGGCCTGAAATCGAACCCCACAAAATATGCGGAAGATGGGGTTCGCAGGCAGCTAACAGGGGCAAAACAAGCTCACCGGAGCCGTAATCGTAGCATTAGTCGTTATTGGATAGTAATTAAAACTTTTTTCCGATTTTTCAGTGTTTTGAGCAATTCCATGGTTCATGCGCTCCATACTTAAACCATGGACCATATTACCAAGCCATCGAAACGCCGAGACCAACCCATTCCGCGTCCACTACAGGCACGGGAGAATCACCGGAAAGAAAAGCTAAGTCCCCAAAAGAATCCAAAATTCCAAGCACAGGATCGGGCACGGATTAGCCTAAAACGTAAAATCGCCAGGGAGCATGGAATCAAAG